>Ga0307374_10014435_pt1 | contig 10757 bp, 13 predicted proteins | sample OX3MG_FD_202532 | JGI IMG/M metagenome (GOLD analysis project Ga0307374, IMG submission 202532) | Soil microbial communities from Risofladan, Vaasa, Finland - OX-3 | ecosystem: Environmental > Terrestrial > Soil > Coastal area > Acid sulfate soil | place: Finland: Risofladan, Vaasa | collected... | reverse complement strand
GAAGTTCGTAAACGTATGCCATAACCAAGCAGCGCCTTCGGCCGACCCTCTGGGGTCCTCGGCGTGCTGACGTGCTCGGTAGAGCGGTGGGGGTGCCGTAGGTGGTGGGTGCGGGCGCTGGGACGGCGTGGATCGTGCAGAAACGCGGTGTGCGGGTGGCCGCGCGTTCTGAGGCCGGGCAAGTCTGCTATGGTGTGCGCGCGTGCATTGTGCAGGTGTGGCTGGTGTTGGCCTGGTTCAGTGTTGCTTTGATCGTTCGGAAATGCATAAGTCGCGAAGCATGCATGTGGGAGGGTCATGCAGTGGGTGGGCCGGTGCAGTGCAACACGAGAGGGTCGAATGTCACCTTTATTGGTCCCACAAAGAACGGGGAATCACACGAACACGTTCCACGCCGTACAGAGGCCTCCAACACACACCAGAGTGAGCCACCGGCTGGTAAGCAGACGGTGGTCAGCAGGTGAGCGCCCGCCGTCAAGCAGACGCTTGCTCGTAGTTGACAAAGTCAAAATCCGCGGCTGTCACAGCTAGAAGGGCGAGAGCGCCAGTGTTCCGGTAGCGCCAGCAGCAGATGCAACAATGTCACCAGGCTTGCAGCCCTAGTCCAGTGCAAACGCGGTGATGAGGGCGTCTCCTCCGTCCTGCGGCTGCCACGTCGAGATTTTGCAGGAGAAGGTGAGCCCGCGGATGCGCTTGTTGAAGGTGGCCAGGGCACCCGCGTCGTTGTCGAGGTGCAGCTTCCACTGGTCGCGCGCAAACTTTTGAAAGACTTTGCGGCCCAGGCAAGGCCGAATCATAACCCGGTACGTCGTCTGGTCACGCAACACGAACACGAGCACATGAGAGAGGTCATACGTCGAACACAGGAAGGAAAAGGCACAAGGTACTCAGCCAAGTCATGCAACAGCATCGATGATGGCATGCGGACCTTGTCCTCCGGGTCGTTGGAGTCGCGCACCGGCACACCGGTAGGTGCAACGCGGCGCAAGTAGTTATTGCCCTTTTGCAGGTGACCATAGCGAGCGCATCGGTGCTTGCCGTCGGGTGATTCCTTCTTCTGTGCAAGACAACAGCCAGTGAGTGATAGACAACTCACTAGTCGCACGCAGAGAAGAGCAACACTGCAAAAACTGTCATAAGCTTACTATTGGCTGATCGCAATGATCGCGATCCACAGGATTGCAGAAGGCAGCAGCCACAGCCGAGCAATCACCGGTAACAGTCAGCGTCATCGGGCCCTGACGCCGCCACTTCTCTGCAGACTTGTTCTGGAGCACCGTCTTCATCCTCTGCGGCCCCACGGTCTGCATGGCCGACACTGGGCCGTTGCTCTCGGCGACAAGGTCATCTTCCTCGTCGCACGGAGACGTGATACCGGTGTCCGTGGGCGCAACCGACGGGGTCTCCTAGCAGGAAATATAACAGTAGTGAGCAACAGCAGACTGTACAGGAATCAGGCAGATGCAGGCTACGGACAGTCAAAATCCAACACAAAATGGACCAGGATGCGGGCTGGACTGGCGAATGCTTACCGCTTTGGTCTTGGTGTCATGGTCCGCACCCTTGGTCTCCTTCGTCCCTCCGACAGCATGCAGCGGAGATAACTTCTTGTCGCCGAGAGCGAAATATTCCGGGATGGTCTGCACCGAACAGCAGTCCACGGCGTCAGTCGACAGAACAGGTTATTCACCACCCAACCGCACAAACAAGCAGCGTACTGTGGTGTTGGTGACGGAATCAGCGTCCAGCAGCACCGCCGGCTTAGCCTGCATGCACCAGGAGGGTCATCAGACGACGTAACACGGGTGCATCAACATACCACACCGCACAGCGGGCAGAAGGGAAGATCCATCGGGGTTGAGTGGCCAGCCTTGCACCGCCAGGAGAGGCACTCGTCGCAGAAGTTGGCGCGGAAGGGCTGGGGTGTGAGGCACTTGCTATTGCCACACAGCCAATCATTGTTGGCAACAGATTTCGGTCGCTTGCTCTACAAGCACCAGAAGCACGATCACCGATTACACACAGCCTGCGTATCGAACAGGGTACCTCCTTGCCCGACTGATAGTCGGCGGCAGCCGTGGAGTTGGAGTTGGTGCTCTTGGTTTCGCCAGCGCCAGTAGCAGCCGTCGACCCAACCTACCAGGAGCATACACAAGCGAAGTGAGTGCACAGCACACAACAACACATGGCAACACGGGAACCCAGCAGAAGTTCAGAACACACAACACCAACACCGTCCGAACGCACTGCCAACCACGTGCAGTTGTCCCGCACACCATGCAAGACACCAGCCGCGCACCTTTCGGAACGCGGACGCAGACTTGGAGGAAGCACCATCTTTCAGCACGTCCATTGCCGTAGCTCCAGCGGGTGGCGCAGCATTGGATGAGTTGCCATTCTACACGCAGCAACACACAGGCACAATCGTCAGCCACAAACAGCAATTCAGTAGAAATGCAACAATGGGCCGTACCGCCGACGACTGATCCTCGCTAGCCCACATCGTCTCGAACCCGCCGATGTCCGTCTTCGACGGCACGTACTTGTCCGTCAGACGAGTCGCCTCAACCTGGGCCAGGCAAACAACAACACAAAAATGCTTCAAATGCCAGTCGTCTGCACGCTGTCTACCTTCTGGCGCTTGCTGGCCGTGTCGTCAGCCGTATCCTCGCCCTTTCGCTGGCAACACGCCACAGTAAGTCAAGCAGAAACGCTGAGTTGCATCATACCTTGGTCCCCGTCTTGTCCGAATCCTGCAACCACAGCACCACATCGTCAGAAAAGCTCACAGACCGTCAACCACGCGCCAGGTCATACAGCTAACAACACGACTAGCAACAACTTCGAGAACCGGGGCGTACCGTTTGCGCCGCTCGCAGCTGCAGCGCTGCTGCCTTACGACTCTTCTTTTGTTTCTTGAGTTTAGCGTTGTGCGCCGCATGCGCCTTGGCCTCAGCAGCTTCCTTGGCCTTTTTAGCCGCGTATCGTTCACGCGCCAGTCGGTTGCGTTTTTCTTTCACCGACTCGACCTGTAACGACAGACAAACAAGCGATAGAGCAAGGTTAACACACGAAACAACCGGATGGTTGCAAACAGCTCACTTTTGGCGCTGCACGAACTGGTGGCGTCTGCAGGGGTTGCGGTACAGCAGCCTTGGGTGACGGAGCGCTGGTCAAATCAATCGTGTCGGGAGCCTGGACCGACAACTCAGGCTGAAACACCAGAAGAAAAGCACACAATGAGCTGTTGCTTCACAAGCAGCAGTACAGACAATTACGCAGGTCAGGGAGCTACCGTACCTCAGCATTCACTGAGAGTTGCATAGGAACAGCTCCTTCCACCGCAGCCGCTGCTGTCGTCGCACCCGCAGCATCTGTGCCTGCATGCACCACACTGCTGGACGTCTCGCCCGCCGTGTCACCAGCCGCCGCAATCGCAGCCACCTGCACAACACGAAAGTGCAGAGCACAGCCGGTTAGGATGCAGCAAACGACGCACACCAGACACAGGCAACGTTTCATCTTGCCAGAACATCAAGTAACGATAAACAAGCAAGCAACAGCGCACACACACACCTCTTTTGCGGAAGCTTCATCCGCTAAGCGATCAGCCAATTCGTCGACCAGGGACTGCGTGATGGGCTTCTCAACTCTAGCGCCAGATCCGTCCGATCCCTGCAGAAGACCGCCATCCAGTTTGAAGGGTGAGATGACCACAGGGATGCCATCAATCGGGTCACTCTACACGTAACACCGGCAAGCCAGTGCAACAATCAAATAAAGACAAGCGTCCGAAAACGAAACTAACCTCAGAGAACTCGTACGGGCAAATTAATCGACGGCGCGACTTATCCCACGTCACCTGGTCCTCGTCCTCCAGGTTGGGCTCCTCGTCCTCGTCGACGGTGGGGAGAACTCCTTCCTCGACCACAAAATCTCGATCCTCATCATCCGCAATGTAACCGAAGCCGTTGTCGGGACCAGCGTCCTCGTCTCGCGTGACGTCATCACTCTCGGCTTCGTCTGGGCTTGGCTGCTCCGCCTGCGCACACAAACAATCGGACAGTAAGCAACGCCCGGCAGAGCAAGGTCGAATCAAGGTCGATTACGCAGTCCGCAGGCGTATAACAGCAGGCACATACAACTGCATGCAATCAGCCCAAGCACTGATCACGTTCGGAGCACAACGCACCAAAAGCCAGCCCAAATTGAGCACAAGACAGACCAATGCAACCATCTACACCACGGCAACACGGGACAGCAATAGGAAGCAGCAAGTAGCGTACCACAGCACTCTCCAGGTCGAGATACTCGAGCTGCCGCTTCCGGCGCTTGCCACCTGCTCCTCCCGGCCGGGGTGTCGCACGGCCGCTTCGAGGTGCTTCCTTGACGGGCGACAATTCCTCCTTCTTATCCTTCTCCGACTTGGCGTTGCGAGCAATGTCCGCCATCGTTCTCATCCCTTTCGCACGTGTCTGACGCCGAGTACTCATCCTAAGCAAACAGAACAGTCAGGCACCAGGTCATTGAGACGCAGAGCTGCGAACAACCCAAAGACACAGGAGGCAAGCATATACGTTGGTTGTAGATTGTTGCTGAAATTTGAACAAAATCTAGGGAGACCAAAATTTTGCAAATGAGCGGAAACCCAGCATCAGGCAAGTTTCCGGGAACACGCAATGCGCATCAGGCTATCAAACCCCACAAGATGCATGAACGCACCGACGTGATCTTGTGCCATCGTAGCATAGTCAGTAACCGGTCGTCCGTCTGTCGAAAATGCTGCCGTCCACTTCCCGCATCGCAGCGCGCATCCCAAGCAAACGCATGCAACAGCATGCAATGTAGTCTCAGTCGGTGCAGCGCCTATTGCATCTGGCCTCGTTTTCGCGTATCCCACCGGCCATCGTCTGCAGACTAGCATCTGGCATGTCGGCAAGCAGCCACCGCGATGGCAAGCAGGCGTCTGAAAGCCAGGAGACCGGCGTCCAGAATTCGCCGAAATCGCGGAATTTACTGTTTCCCAGGACCGCACTGCGTCAGGCCATGCATGGGTTGATGAAACGAGTGGGCATCGAGGGAACGAAATGTGCTTCACAGTAGAACAATAGAAAAACGCGAAACGCACGAAGCACGACACTGCACGCCTACACAAGAGCACGCGGTGTCGGGCAACAAGCCCCAGGCAAAAGCGCTTGGGCGAATATGTTAACGTCACAGTCAGTAGTCGCCGAAGGTCATTACTTCGGTGTGCCGCGGTTGGCAGCTGGTTGATTGGCTCCAGCCGTCTTCTACACACACAGGCCGTCACGTGTAAGAGAACAGGTTACATCAACCCACCGCGTAACGGCACAACCAACATAAAATCGCGAATCACCAGGTGCCTACCGTGGTAGTGTCGCCCACGGGCACCATCAGGCGCTGGAAGATGACTGAGCGGCGATGGAGACACACCCAGGTGAGATCAACTCCAAACCCGCGACGCTGCAACTCGACGATGCACCGACAGGCCCCTGCACGCACGACGAACACACTACATGAATGCCAAGCAGCACCTACACCTGCCAGACTGGACGTACCCGTGGTAGTGGAACAGTCAGCGCTACAGTCGTTGTCCGAGTCATTGGCGGTCTCCTCGTCGTCCTCCTCAATTTCTGAGTCCTCAACCAACGCAGGCATATCGCTATAGTCGTTGTCATCCTCGGCTGCCTGAACACAGAGGTCAAAGAAGCAGGGAAGGCAGAACACATGAACACGTTACCTGCGTTGCGTAGAGTGAAATGGGCGCTGGGCTGTCATGTAATGTCGAAGGCCTGATCTGCAAATCAGCCAATGCACAATTACTGTGGGCTCCCCCCAAGAGTGCCCACTCACCGAGCCGCAGGAAGCGCAATATTTACACTCCAGAGGTACAGCCTTGCCGGTGGGACACCGCCAACTGTCGCAGGTCGTACAGAAATTCGCATCGGCGAGATGGAGTGTCGCACAACCTTTGCTCTCGCAGCGCCAAGTAGCGGTCGTCCTACAGAGACCGCACGTCTAAGTAAAAATGCTTCTAGGCGATACACCAGCCGAGAATGTTACAACAACGGAATAACGTCAAAAAGACCGACTCACATGAGCAGCAGTGTATTGCTGTAACAGCGGTAAATTAGAACGTAAGTCTACAAATTGCAAAATGCCAAGAATTTCTGATAAACACGGTGGCCCGGGAACCCGACGAACCAGATGCATTCAAAAACACTGCATCAAACGTCGTAAACGCCTTACATGGCAGGTCACCCCGTTCGGCGTGCAATTCGCCAGCCAACCCGACGGAAATGTTCCCGGTCGAATCATGGTGCATTAGGCCAGTTGATCGACGGAATGCAAACACGGTACTGTCACAAGAGCCACAGTCGACCGGGAAGCCGGGCAAATGCAGGCATCTTCGTGCAAGTTTCTGAGTAACGCCTACGCATCCAAATGCAAGAATCGGAGAGAGAACACCTAGGAGCTCCTTACCAAATGTGCGGTGCTTATCAGCAGGGGCCAAACACTCCGGGGATTCGCCAGAGGTCCAGAGACGGGTTCAGAGGTTTTCGAAACCATTGCCATAACGCCAGTTGCAAATACAACTTATAGATGAGCTGATAATGATATTTATCGGATTAAAAGAATTCCGTGCAGAGACGGTTAACGTCACTCACGAACTTTTTGCACGCGACACGCGCTCCTGCTTGACGAAGCTCTTGGTCTTCGTCTTCTTCTGTCGACTGCCATTCTTTTTCCTCCGCGTACCCTCTGCGGAGCGGCGCCGTTCGCTGGCCCTGGCTTGCTGAACAGCACTACACAGCCGACACACACTCTGGATGAGCCTCTACCAGGCGACAACTACTGACCTCCCTTGAGTGTTGAGAGCCCTGCCATTGCGCCTCCTTGTCAGTATGCTCAGCTTACCCTCAGTGCGGCCTGTCCAAGCGTACCCGTACCGTTTCACAAGCCTAGACAGCGGAAATAGGTCAGTAGATGCGCGCAACACGGTACTAACGCGCCCAGGTTGTTGGGATTGAACGACAGGTCGCGAACACCGTAGGCAACCCACACAGAATGCTTCGTCGTAAACCCGGGCACGAGATGAACACCGCGTTTAATGAACTTTGCCCAGAGCTTATTGAGCGTGTCGCTCTGGAAGTCGAACTGTTCACCATTACACATAAGCCGGCAGCAGCATTGAAGCTTGCGACTATACCTGGAGCAGTCCATGCACGAGACATTCCGAGTGAGGACATTTGCTGTCTGCAGGAGGGGTGGACGGTACATGACCACGAGACAGTGTATCCATGGCTGCTGCTTCATGATTCTGCAGATCCATGGCTGCTGCCTCATGACTCTGCAGAGAAACAGCATACGACAAGACTGCAGCTGCTGGGAACACACCAGCGAGTAGGCCGGTTCCGTCTTGACTGCAACAGGAGGTGCTGGAGCAAAGAGTGTCGAAGCCGCGACAGAACCCTGACCAGCGAATGAATGACAAGAACACACTGCGCAATTCGTACCGTGGTGTCCATGGGTTCCGTCTTTATGGTGATGGGCGACCGACGCGTGCCGTCACCATGGAACGGGTTGGGCGGAACAGGCGACGTGGACGGATTAGGCAGCGCATCTGGGTCTAGCACGACGGCAGCCGTAGCAGGTACAGCGACAGCCCCAACGGCATCCTCTACGACAGCAGCTTCACGCGGGTCGTCGTCCAAGTCCGCCAACGGAGTCGATCCACGTGATGGCACCTGCGTGAAGCCGGGCTAACAGACCAGACAGACGTAAGGCACTCGAGAGAACACTGTCGCAAACTCACAGTTGGTTCGACCTGCTGCACGGCTTCTAAGTCGTTGTCGTCGGGCGGATGCCGAGGCTGGTCCTGCCGACCACCGGACGATGGCCCCACAGTTGACGCACTAATCCCAGCAAACGGCACTATGCAAGACAGGCCGGTTACAAAGAGAAGAAAGAAACAGACAGGGATTTACGGAGAGGGTGAAATAGTAGCGGAGCCGAGGGAGTACTAGGAGGAAGCTGGTGCACCAGAGGTGCGGGGAGGTCGAGATCAAGCAGCGGCGGGACTGCAGCCAGGCCGTAGGAAGGCGGCAGCGAGACGGGAAGCGACTCCTCCGGTACGGCTGTTGCCGAAGAGGCCGACCCAACAGGCGCAATCGGCGTTGCCAGCGGCTGTGGCTGCAGCAGCTGTGACGAGCGAAGCCGCTCGTTGCTGTGCACGGTCTGCCGCAAGTGATGGGCAAATAGTGCCCACGGAGATGCCTTCATCACAACGGCAAAATGGAGCGACTACGAACGAGAAACAGCTGAAAAGAACGAATCGACGCAGATAAATAGCATACTAGTGTAGAAGGCTGGGAATCAGTAGCAGGCCGACTGTCGGTTAGCTCCATACCAGAGGGAGCCGATACAATGTCCGAAGTGGTGTCGAAGGGCAGATCAAAAGCAGGCCGTACAGCAACGGAAGGCACCGGTGAAATAGACGGCATGCCAGGCGAATCCGAGACTCCCGCTCTGAACGGAAACACCTGCCCAATCGCATACAACACAATGTACTGTGGCTCAAACGACTGCCAAGGTCCACCTACCGAACGCAAGCGCGGAGTGGTTGAGCGCAGTTGCGAACCATCCTCAGATAAACCAGGAGACGCAGCGGAAGGAGAGCGACGGATTGCAGAATACGCATGTGCCCGTGGTTGACGACCTCCCCGTCGCGTCCGCAAAGAATCATCAGTATACTGCAGAAACCGAGTGATAACCAGCAATAAGAGGACAACACATACAGTAATTGACGAAAACCCAGGAGTCGCCAGAGAACCAGAGCTTGATGTAACAACAGACACTCTCCGCTGAATTGGCCGAGAGACAGGGTAGGCAGCGAAGCTTGAAGATCCAGGCGTAGAACTGCCTCCAAATAGCTGCCCGGAAAAGAGCGGTAAAGCAGCCGGTGACTTGCCGGACTACAGAACCAAGAAGTAAGCAGCAGAGCGCACAACGAAGTACCTGCTCCAGCCGTGCACGTTGAACGGGCGCAAGAAAAACGCTATTCGGCAGGAACCCCACGTGATTATGAGCCATCGTCTAGATGAGCAGACCCGCACTGCAACAGCAAAACAAACTCGTTGCTAAACGACGAGTCAGCTGCTCTCCTTCAGACAATAGTGGCGCCGGAACGAACAACACGGATTAGACAGACCGAACGAACAGACAGACGCGAAAAACACCCACCACCAAAACAATTGAATAAATAGGTTCAACAATGCACCCGGGACCAGCAGGACAGAAACAAATCCAAAAGCAGCTGCACACCAGTCAGTCCCTTTCAAACCATACAGTATTTTACATAGTGCATAACCAGGCATCTACATAATGCAGGACCGCTTTTCAAGCAAAGGAGAGAAATAGGATGAAATAGAGCAAACAAACACGATGGGCAGACATACAAGTGCTAGTCGATAACGACACAAGCCTTCTAAGTAGCCAAAAAAAAAAAAAAAAGAACGACAAAAAACTCCGCAGCCGTGTGGAACCGACCATACCAACTAAAGTAACAGCAACTACCTGCCAACAGGTGACAGATCGAAATTTACCTGTCGAAATAAGCGTAACTGAGGTCCGCATTTGTTTTCGAGCCTCGCGACGCGCCGAAGCGTGTGTCCAACTGCTCTCCATTGCGCAATCTAACACATTCTAATCAATTAATCCGATATCCTGTTTCAAGCAAGCGGCGAAGAAAAACCGGCTGGCAACACCATGACGGAATCAGAGATGCAAGACAGATGCTACTCAACAGCCGAACACGGTTTCACGACTGTGTCATCAACTCACGCGACTCCTCCAAGCAGAAACAGCCGTTCGCCCGACCGGTGCGTCTGCAACCTTAGCCAACCGCCTAATTTCCACAAACAGTCGCAACAGACGCCAAAACGCATAAAGCCGGGCAACGCAGACGCCAGGATTGACCTGAAAAACGCTGAACAAACTGCACACAGAAGCTCGACAGCAGTTTCTCGCATACACCCAGAGCTCATCTAGCTAAAGAACTAAACGTTTCCGGTTAGAACTCCAGCTTCGCTTCCATTCTACCTCGCACGTAAACCCTGCTTTGCCGACAAGCGAAATCTTGACTTTGGGCGAATTCTACGCCAAGTGTCCTTGACCAGCAACCTGCCCTCGATTGTCTCTCTGACGGGCGCGACTTGCGCAATAGTGGAACCCTGCTTTGCCGACAAAGCGAAATCGAACGCGTCCCATCGATGAGCCGTGCAGCTGATTGCGGCAGAAAAGACAACGAAGACGCGACTGCGCCTGATCTCTGGACTGGAGAACAGTCGCTCCATCATGCCAGCAGCAGCGGCAACTAAAACACCACAACTTTTGCCACTGATGCGCCGCGCAGCGGCACGTGACCATCCGAGCACGCCTCTATGCGCGCTTGCGCCCTACTAGTTTACATCGTAATGTGGTTGCTGTATGCATATCGCATCATTTTAGCAAGATTCTCCGGCATACAGCCGTAATCATGCACAATTCACGACGAAGATCTCGAAAGTTCGATTGTTAGCAAAGTAAATGCAGTACCACTCGTTACAGTACATATGTAAGTTAATGGCAGCAGCATTTTCCTGTGTTATGCCGACGAACTACTTTCTGAGGCGCCCTGCACTTATCCCGCATTGTCATGCCACAGCACGCATGCAGGATGCACAACGCATTGGATC
>Ga0307374_10014432_pt1 | contig 10759 bp, 4 predicted proteins | sample OX3MG_FD_202532 | JGI IMG/M metagenome (GOLD analysis project Ga0307374, IMG submission 202532) | Soil microbial communities from Risofladan, Vaasa, Finland - OX-3 | ecosystem: Environmental > Terrestrial > Soil > Coastal area > Acid sulfate soil | place: Finland: Risofladan, Vaasa | collected... | reverse complement strand
GAATTGCGCGCGGGAAGGAGACGAGGAAGGAAAGCCGGCTGGGTGGCTCCCATCAGACGCTCGAAATTGGCTCCCTTTTCAAGCTCGGTCCCATGTCTGTTTCTTATTTTAAGGATGTGAAGATGGGACGGTCTCTGTAGGGAACGCCCTCCGTGGCGTTCCGTGTCCTGCCAGATGACGTCGCCCCAGCTTCTCGGAACGCCACGGAGGCCGTTCCCTACAGAACCGGATACGACGATCCTAGCCTTTAAGCGGGCCGTTGAAAAAAGATGGATGTCTTTTTCGGGCGTTTTTCTGCCGGTTTTCTGCCGCTCTCACCAAACCCAGCCCATTGCTCATTGAAGCAGAATCTCACAGTCGGGCAACAACTTTTGGAGCTGTGCGGCGCCTGTGTGAGTCACCTTCGTTCCTCGGACATCCAAGATCCGAAGGCGGGTCACGCTGCTAAGATGGAGCAATCCACCGTCGGTGATCGAAGTTCCAACCAGGCCCAGCGATTCGAGCTTTTGCATACCCCGCAGATGGCGGAGCCCCGCATCGGTGATCGCCGGCTCGCCGACAACGAGGATTTCGAGGTGTGCCATTCGTCCGAGATGGACCAAGCCCGCGTCGGTAAGGTTGGGCGCAACGCCGATGCACAGGAACCTCAGTTCGTCGAGTGGTTCCAATTGGGCAAGCCCGGCATCCGTGACCGAAGTGTATTCAAGCGACAGATCCATAAGCCCCGGCAGGTGTGATAGCGGCGCCAACGCCGCGTCGGTGGTGTTCTCGCCGCGCAAGGCCACACTGGAGACCGAGCAAAAGAAGTCGTCGCCGAACACGGCGCGCAGCCAGGCGGGACCGCTCCGTTTGTAGCGCACTCGGGCGCCGACGTCGAACTTCAAAAACTCGGCAGCCGCGGCCCGCTCGAGGCGCTTTTCATGCAACCGCCAACCCAGCCAGGCGAAGCAGACGCAAAGTGCGGACACCAGCGCGAACAGTTTTTTCAAGCTGAACTGAAAAATGCGGCGTTTCGGTTTGGTTGCGTCGCGCATCGAGCGGAACTATGGGATGGGGTAATTTCCAGAGTCGTGGCTGCCATCGAACTTCAAATAGAGATTGGGAAGAAACTTGCGCGCCGCCTTCGTCACCCGGGTGCCGGAGGCTTCAACGGTGCCCAGACTCGTTGAAACCGCAAGCCTTGCCATACCCGCATCGCTCACCGCCGTTCGATCAAGGTATAGTCGCATAAGTCGCGGCAGCCGCGCCAGTTGCGACATACCTTCATCCGTGACTTGGGTTCCTTCAAGCCCGAGATGTTCGAGCTTCGCGAGCGCCGTCAGGTGGACAAGTCCCGCGTCCGTGATGCTCGTGTCACTAAGACTCAACAGAGTCAGCGCGGGGCATGCGCGCAAGCTTCCAAGCCCGTCATCGGTGACTGCCGTTCCGTCAAGCAAAAGTGTGCTCAACGCGGGCAGTTGCGGCAGGTTCTTAAGCCCGTTGTCGGTGATTATGCACTCCTTGAATGAGAGCCACTTGAGTGAAATGAGACCAGTCAGGTGCGAAATCCCACAGTCGTTGACCAGCGTGTTTTCGAGGTCAAGCATTTCGAGACGCGGGTGGTCGGCGATTAGAGCCACGCCATCATCATCGATAGGAGTTCCAACCATGGATAGTTCCGTGAGATCGGTCGAGCTTTGCAAGAAAGCGAGGCCCGTGCCATTAACTCCGTTCACTCGATCGAGGCTCAACTTGCGGAGGCTAGGCAATGTTGCAAGTTCGCAAAGCACTTCGTCGTCCACTGACATGTCGGCAAAAACCAATGCGGCGAGCGAGCCTGTTCCGTCGAGTTCGGCGAGCGCGCCTCGAACCACGACGCAGCGGCTAAAGGAAAGTGCAACTCGTCCCGGAACACGGGAGACCGGGGCGAGCATTTCCGAGGTAACGGTCTTGCCCTCGAAGCTGATGACGGCAGTGACCGCGTAAGGCGCATAGAATGGATCCCTTTTCCCATCGTAGACATCGGCCCCCAACTGGGCGAGCAGCCGCAAAACTGGGTCAGTGGGCAAAGGCCGAGATACAGGCCCACCTATTTGGGGGGCCGTGGGAGGCGGTGTCGGCGCTCTGTCGCAACGGCAACCGCATGTCGTGAGAATTGAACAGGCGACGAAAACATGGAGAATGTCGCTCTTCCCGTACGATCGCAAATTGCCCGCACACAAGAACGTATTTATTGAACTACCGCCAAGCGCCCTGCGATTTTTCATTCGTTACGCCTCCGCTGCAGCTACGACACCTCTGGTCGTGACCCGTGACCACAAATTGTTATGCTGCGCCTCCCCACCGCGCGCAACCTTGCCTCTAATTTGACCCACCCCAACCGATGATATCTAGAAACCCCAGCCAGAATGACGGAGGAGGCGGGGGCGGCACATAAACCCCCCATACAATATGATTGGAAGCAGGAAGCCCGCTGTTCGGGCCGCCTGGGACATACGGAGTATGCACAATGGCTGGTGCTGGTGCTCCAGACGCATGTAGGTTCCAACCACCGGTGGCGTATTGCCAGTACCACGAATTTGATGCCGGATGCCAAATCAACGCCGCCCAATTGTTGCCCTGTCCGAAGTTCTGCCAGAAAGGCTGGTTATCGATTTTAAGCTCACCAGGGAGCGTCCCCGGTACGCCGCCCAACGGATTCGATGTTTGGTATGCGAACATCTGCGGGTTATTGTTGTGGGACTGTTGCAGCGCCCAATAGTCGATCATTGCCTGGGGATTCGCAAACATGTACATACCCGGCCAATTGTACGGTGCGGGAGTGTTGACCGGATCTGCAGGCAAGAGGCCCGGGTGCGGGAACGATGGATGAATAGGGATGTTGAACGTGCCGCACATCAGGCCGAGACACGCGTAGTTCGCCCCCTGTTCATATTGCTGCGCGGTGATATTCGACCCCGGAAAAGTCCAAAAGGATCCATTCCCTCCCATGAAATTTGGGTCCCACACTCCTGTATATGTCGTGTTGGGAGTAGTGGGCGACCCCGACGGTGCAGCACCCTCCCCGGAGTCGGTTAGACCGAAGTCTTGCAGTCCGGATGGATCAACCCCGTTTATGACGGAGTTCGCGACATACCGGCTGACGTTCGTGTCGCCGCCTCCGAAACCAAGCGGATCTTCGCTAATCCACCGGCCCACACTAGGATCATACCACCGGTGATCGGCGTAGTCGAGCCCCGTGTCGGCGTCGAAATGGTAGCCGGCGTAGCCGGCCCAATGATGGATGGCCGTGTTGCTCTCGTAGGCAACCTGCCCAACCGAATTGTAGATTATATGATCCACGACGGCGCTACTCGTGTTGACGATGTCGCGGACGCTGCCCAGATTGTCGGCGAGTGGATAAGTCGTCGTGCCCGCGCTTCCCTGCGTCGTGATCGCCTCCATCACGGCATCGACGCCAGAAGCCGAGGGGCCGTTGAGATAGCGATAGGTTTCGTTCCCGCTGCCGTTGAACTGCAAGACCGGCTGAGCGGGAGCGTTGGGGTCGGCGGCCAGGTCGAGGGCGTACCACTCGGAGCTACTGTAGCTGCCGCTACCGGTGGCGTCGATCTCCGTGCCGATCAGGTGGTCGAAGACGTCGTAGACATAGTGGATGTGCTTGGTGAGAACGCTGCTGTTGTTGTAATAATTCACATCGGTGAGTCGATTACGGTAATCGTAACTGTAGTCCGTGATGTAATCGCTGGCGGTACCCGATGAAATGCGGGTGCGCGTGACGCGGTTGCCTTCATGATCGTACGTGTAGTTGAACGTGCCGTCACTGGTGAGCTGGTTGTTCGTGCCGGTCGTGTAGCCCGTGTTGGTGCGATTGCCGTTGCTATCGAAGCTGTAGCTCTCGTTGGCCGGCTGATTGGTGCCCGTGTAGCTGGCCGCGGTCAACTGGTTCGTCGGATCGTAACTGTAGCTTGCAGAGCCGTCCACACTGGAGGTGAAGCCGGTCACGCGGTTGGCGGCGTCGTAACTCCACGAGAGCTCGTCGAGCGTGCTGCCGGAGTGCGTGTAGTCGATTTCAGTGAGACGGTTGCCGGAATCGTACGAAAGCGTGCCGTACGCGATATCGGGGTGCGGGCTGGAGGTGGTGGGATCGAAATTGAGGACACTGGTGATCTGGCCATCAAGGTTGTAGCTGTAGCCTACCCCCTTGGGCGCGACGCCGTTGCCGCCGGTCTGGCCCTCCTGCGTGGCTTGCAATAGGTTTTGGTCGGCGTCGTAGGTGTACGCGTTCAGGCAGTCGGCCGTGCCCGCCACGGTGGCCGTGAGCTGCGTGCGGTTGTTCATCATGTCGTACTGGCTTGCCAGGACGACGTGAGGGATGTTTGGTGTGCTCGAGTTGTCGAGGCTGGTGACGCGGCCCAAGTGGTCATAAGTGTAAGCGTACGAACTGTCGGGGTCGCTGGCGCTCGTGACCGCGTTATCGGCGTTGTAGGCGTAGGCGATCGTGTAGATGGCGGTGCCGCCGCTCATCCACTTCTCGGCCGTCTCGCGGTGCAGGTTGTCGTACGTGAAATCCCTCACGCGGCTGTCGCGGTCCGTTTCTTGGGTCAGGTCTCCCGAGGCGTTATAGACGTAGCTGATCGGATAGCCGAGTTGGTTGGTGTCGGTGAGCACCTGGTTGGTCGCGGAGTAGGTGTACTGATCTTCGTTGCCGACGCTGTCGCTGAGGCTGGTGCGGTTTCCGTGCGCATCGTAACCAAAACTGGTAGTATGGCTGTTGGCGTCGGTCGTGCTGGCGAGCCAAAGGCGATTGTTGTACGAGTCGGACGTCGTGTGCGAAAGGGCGTCGGTCGTGCTGAGCAACTCCCCGTCGTGGCCATAGGTATAGCTGGTCTCGTGGCTCAGGTTGTCAGTGACGCTGGCCACCTGGCCGTCGTCGGTGTAGGCGGTCGTCGTCACATGGCCCATCGGGTCGGTAATGGTCGTATGTTCACCAATGGAGTTGTAACCGTATTGCGTCTCGGGCGCGCCGCCGCCGGGGTTGGGGGCCGTGACGCTGGTGACCCAGTTGTTCGAGTTGTACGCGGTCGTCGTGACACCTGAGAGGCTGTTTGTCGATGTCACCTCGCGGCCGAGGTTGTCATACGTGAAGCTCGTCACCGGGGCCGAGAGGCCGGTGGCAGGGACCGGCAGGGTAATTGACGAGACCTGGCCCAGATTCGTATAGGCCCAGGTTGTCGTATTACCCAGTGGATCTTCTTGAGTGAGCTCCTGTCCGTTCGCGTTGTAAGTGTACGTCCACACAGGCGCCGAGACGCCGGTGGCCGGCACGGGCAGCGTGACGCTGGTCAGCTCGCCCCGCGAGTTGTAGGCGTCGGTCGTGACATTCGACATTTCGTCGGTCGTCGTGAGCAGCCTGGAGTCCTTGTCATAGGTATACGAAACGACACCGCTTGAGGCGTTCGTAACACTCGTCTCACGCCCGAGCACGTCGTAAGCGTACGACGTCGTGTGCGAGTTTTCGTCGGTCACGCTGGCAACCTGGTCGTCGGTGGTGTAGGTGAACGTCTGGGTCGAGCTGTCGGGGAACGTGATCGTGACCAGCCGCTCCTTGGAGTCGTAGGCGTAGTCGGTTGTGATCGTGCCGCTGGCGTCGTTCGGCTTCGGCTGCGTCATCGTGAGCCGGTTGCCGTACGAGTCCACCGTGTACGAAATCGTGTTGCCGAGCGCGTCGGTTTGCGATGTGAGGTTGCCGTGAGAATCGTAAGACCAGGTCCAGGTGTCGCTCAGCGTATTGACGAATTCGGTCGGCTCCGAGAAGCTGTTGTAGGTATACGTGCCGAACGTCGAAAGGGCCCCGCTGGCCGAGGTCTCATTGCCCAGTGAGTCGTAGCTGTACGTCGTCACGGGCTGCGTGCCGCCGGTCGTGGGTGCCGGTTGCGTGAGCGTCGTGACCAGGCCGTTGGCGTTGCGGGCCCAGGTTGTCGTATTGCCGGCGGCATTCGTGAACGAAGTCAGGTTCCCGAAGGCGTCGGTCTGATAGTCCGACGTGTTGCCGACGGCGTCGGTCGTCGTGGGGACGACGGCGGTGTTCAGCATCGCGCTGGGCGCGCCCGTCGAGCTCGAGCCGCCGAAGCCCATGCCCTGCTCGCCGGCCGCCGTGGTATCGGCGCCGCCCGGCAGCGCCGTCTCGCTGATCGCGTGGCCGCTGGAGAGCGTATAAGTGGTGGCCGCTCCCAGCGGGTCGGTAACCTGCGTGAGGTAGTGCCCGGTCGAGTAGGCGTATTGCCATTCGGGCGCGCCGCCTCCGGGGTTGGCTAGCGTGATCGACGTGAGATCGGCGCCGCTGTGCGCGATGCTGGTAACGTTGCCGGCCATGTCGGTGATCGAACTGAGCAGCCCCGATGTGTAGCCGAGGCTCACCGAGCGGCCGAAGGTGTCGTCGATCGAGGTCAAGAGACCACTCGACCAGTTGTACGTGTTAGTCAGGCCGGCGCGCGCGACCTCGCTGGTCTCGTAGCCCGATGAATTAAAGTTGTAGGTCGTGCCGTACTGAGTGACGAGCTGCCAGCCGCTGGAAACCGACGTGAGCGTGCTGTAGGCGTACGGTCCGGCGGGGCTGGTGTAGCTGCTGCCCGAGCCTTGCGTGAAATACCAGCCGTTGCCGTCGCCCGGGGTGAGCAAGACGCCCGCGGCCACTCCCGTGGCGCTGTTGGAATAGAGGTGCATCACGCCCGGGAGATCCCAGCCGGCGCCGGCCGGGCCCGAGGCGTCGTTGACCAGGTTCAACGTGCCGCTGATCGTGGACGGGGCGCTCATGTTGGGCGAGTCGATCGAGAGGCTGTAGGCGTAACACCCGGTGGCCAAGGACGAGGCGTCGAAGGGGATCGCCACGTGGATCGTCGAATCGGACCCGTTGACCGAGCTCAGCGAGTAATAGACGGGCGATTGCGCCACGCCGTTGAACGTGAGGGTCGCTGTGACCGTTTCCGTGTTCGTGGGCGCGGTGGGGAGGCTGGTGGTGAAATTTCCCTTGATGGTGGGCGTGGGATGGGCGGCCGTCTGGTTGTATTGCAGGGCCAGGTCGTCGACGCCGGCGGGGATTTCGTTGGTCGATTGGCCGCCGCCGCCGCCGATGATCTGCCGGCTGACGCCCACGACGTCGACGGGCGGCTTGGTCTCGTTGACGGTCGCGGTTACGGAGTACTCGACGTTAATCGTCGCCGTCGCTTGGTTCGAGGTACCAAAGTAGTTGTCGGTGGCGTCAAAGCCGAAGCTATCGGCCGCCGTCCCCAGGACGCCGCTGGCGGGCGTGTAGCTCAGCGAGCCGTCGGAGTTGAGGGTAAACGAACTGTCGTGCTGGGGCCCTGTGGTGAGATGGGCGGTGTAAGGGGGCGTGCCTCCCGTGGCCCCGTTCAACACGCCGTTGGCGGCGTTGACCGTGAGCGTCGACCCCGCCATGGCGACGTAGGTCTGGTTTTCGACGGTGATCGACAGCATCAAGCGGTCTTCAAGCCGCTCCGTGCAAATCGAGAGGCCGAGCTTGCGGCGAGCCGCGCGCTCATTGCGTTTCGCTTTCCGTTTTTCGTGATTGAGCCAGAACATGGTTGGGAGCCTGGTGAAAGGGTGAGTGGTGAGTGGTTAGGGGCGAGAGGTTGTTTGAGTGGTTGTTGTCACTTGTCATTGGTCATCGGCTTGCCCGCATCGGCGGGTAATGCGCGATCGTTCGGGTCAACTTCGCATGGAAAGTTGACATTTTGTCCGCCCTGTCCTCCGTCCAATGGCGGGTATTGATCGAGAGAGCGGATTTCCGCCAGGAGCGCGGATTTCCAACCCAGGCATTGGACCTGCTGAACAGTCACCTGCTGTACAGTGAATTGCGGGACAGCGACGCCCGCGAGCTCATGTTCCGCGTCCCCCGGTGACGGCGCGCGCATCGTCACGCTCCACGCCTCTTGTCTCAATGCCCATCGCGTTTCGCCGTTGGCGACCGTGATCGAGCGCACACGCGATCGCCGCTTCGCACGTTCGACGGTGGACCACGAGTAGCCGTGGCCGCGCGCCGCGGTCTTGAGGTCGCTGAGCGTCCGGGCGCCGTTTCGCAGCTCGTCGCGGAGCCACTCGGCCGCCGAACGGCGCTCCTTGGCCGCGAGTCCGAGCGCGAGCCCGCCGCAATCCGCGCCGTCGCCCGGCTCGACGCGCCATTCGACACCGGGCGCCGTGCCCGCCGGGCCGCGGCGAAATCGAAAAACCAGCGCGGCCGTGTCGCCGACGCAGCGCAAAGGATCGAGCGATCGGTGCTCCGGGAGCGTGTCGTCGCGAAGGACGACAAAGGAGCACAGAGCGGCGACGCAGGACGCCAACGCGCCGAGCGCCCGGTTCGACGGATTGGCGACGCCGGGCAATCGCACGACGGCCAGCACCGCCACACCGAACCGCTCGGCTAGGCCCTCCAGCGATTCGAACAATCGCGTGCTTACGTCGTCGAGCTCGCCGTCGCGCCAGAGGCCGACGCGCAGAGCGTCGAAAACGACCAGTCGGCAACCGCCGCGCAGGCGCGCCAAGGCCTCTTCGACCTCGGCCAACTCAAGGCGGTGATCGGCGTCCTGGACCAAGGGTATCGCGAGGCAGCGGTCGAGCGCGGCCTCGACCGCGGCCAACCGCGGTGCCAGCCGTTTGCGCGTGGGCCCGTCGGCGACGAAGAGCACCTGGCCGGCGGGGCGCCCAGGGGCGCCGGAGGCCTGGTCGGGAAACGGCACGCCCGTCGAAACGCGCGAGGCCACTTCAAGCGCGACCGCGGTGGCGCCGGCTTGCCGCGAGGCGCAGACGATGGTGAGACCGCGCGTCGCCACCCGGCCGGACCAAAGCCACTCGATTCCCTCGGCGATGTCCGCGCCCAGCGCGAGCGGCGACATGTTCGCGTGGGATTGAGGACGATCGCATAGCAAGCCGGCGGGCCGCGGCGCGGCGGCAATTTCGCAGGTCGTCGCGCGCTCGTCCGTCAGCCCCCGATCCCGTTCGAGTTGGGCCATGCCCGCCGCCTCGTCAATGCACCGTAAAGCGCCGGCGCTTTCAAGCAATGAAATCGTCATATCTTAGTTCCTTGGGTGCGCTCGGCGGCGTGTGTTGGCCATCGCGGCGCGCAACCTCTTTGCCGAATCGGCGAGGCGCGACATGAACGTGGCGCCATGCGGAGAGCGCAGCGAAGACAAAACGCCACGGCGCGGTCCCGGTTCCCGGCCACTGGGAAGCTGGCTGTGAAAAGCAATCCGCTCTACAATTGGTCGCGGGTCGCGGGTCGCGGGTCGCGGGTCGCGGGTCGCGGGTCGCGGGTCGCGGGTCGCGGGTCGCGGGTCGCGGGTCGCGGGTCGCGGGTCGCGGGTCGCGGGTCGCGGGTCGCGGGTCGCTCGCGCTCGGTATCCGAGGCGGCGAAACGCGGCGGTGCGAAGTGGCGGAGATGGCATCCCCTGGGAGCCGGATGGCAAAGAGCCACCTGACGTAACCGCGCGACGGTTTGATGTGATCGCGTCATGACAGGCCCACTCGGCCCCCTTGCCAATGGAAATGCGCCGGTGGCGAAAAGGGCTGAGGCTGACGTGCGAATGTTAGCGCCTTTACGGAGAATGTCCAGCAATTCGCTTAATCGCATCCGTTGGAAGTGCGTTCAACGAGGGCCATTTGCCAGGTAATCAGCCGTCGCGCTCGATTCCGCGATGCATCGGAAAAGCGAGGTGGACACTTTGGCGAATGTGAGCCGTTCGTGGTGTATGAACACCAAAGCGCATCAAAGCCGAGCGCATTGATTGGAACCGAGCGCTTTCTTTTGCGGATTATACCTTCCCGTGGTTATAACTGTAGCGTCGGGACGCGGAGCGTCCGAGGAACCGTTCCCACGCGGAGCGTGGGAACGAGTAAAAACACTTTGGCGAATGCGAGCCGTTCGTGGTGCATGAACACCAAAGCGCATCAAAGCCGAGCGCTTTGATCGGAACCGAGCGCTTTCTTTTGCGGATTATACCTTCCCAGGGTTATACCTGAAGCGTCGGGACGCGGAGCGTCCGCGGAACCGTTCCCACGCGGAGCGTGGGAACGAGTAAACGCTGACCCCCGACGACGACGGAATGAATTCCGTTCTACGGCTGAACCCTGGACCCCGACATCCCCATATCTCCTCGTCATCCCCACTATCCCCTTTCAATGAGCCCTCCGGTCGTGGATCATTGAATATAGATGAACTCCTTCACATTCAACAGCACGTGGCACAAGTCGGCCCAGGCGCGCGGATCCTCGGGGCCGCTTCCGTAGCGGCGGCTTTGTTCAGCGACGAACGCCAGGGCACTCTGCCTCTCGGCATCGGTGGCTGGCCGGGCAAAAGCCGCGACGTACAGATCGTCGATGCGCTCGCCGGCCGAACGTCCTGCGCCCAGAGTGCGCTGGGCCCAGTTTCGCGCCTCGGCGACGACAAAGGGGCTATTCATCATCGTCAGCGCCTGGGCTGGCACGTTCGATACGGTTCGCCGGCCGGTCGTGGTAAAGGGAATCGGGAAGTCGAAAGCCAAGAAAGTCGAACTCAAGAAGTTTCGCCGCACGCTCAAGTAGATGCTGCGCCTGCCGGCCCCGTCCAATGGCCCGCTCTCAGGCCGGCCTCGCCCTTCCATGAAGGGCGTCAAATGCGTTGCGACGCTCGGCCCGTACATCCGCTCGTCGAGCCGGCCGGATACAGCCAGCACCGCGTCGCGAATGGCCTCGGCCTCCAGACGCCGCATGTTCATGTGTGACAGAAGCA
>Ga0307374_10014429_pt1 | contig 10759 bp, 7 predicted proteins | sample OX3MG_FD_202532 | JGI IMG/M metagenome (GOLD analysis project Ga0307374, IMG submission 202532) | Soil microbial communities from Risofladan, Vaasa, Finland - OX-3 | ecosystem: Environmental > Terrestrial > Soil > Coastal area > Acid sulfate soil | place: Finland: Risofladan, Vaasa | collected... | reverse complement strand
TGCTTCTATAATATGTAGGAATGGGATGCTGTATGAATATTCCAAATCTGTTACCTGCACCGTTTCTACCAGCGGTAACTTTATTCCAAATGATCATATCTCTCAGACGCCAACCATCCTCAGAATTTTCTTCCGTTACTAGTCTTGAAATTAGCAGGCTAGAAAGAGGAATCAGTTTTCCATTATCAATCTCATCACCAATTATTATACAACAAAATCCGCCTTTGATGGTAACCTTATGAACTTCAGAGAAGATTGCTTCCATTTCATCCAGATATTCTTTTGTCTTTAGTTCAAGCTCACCTCTAAAACGAGCTTGTTCGTTATGTGTGATATTTTTTACATGTCTAGAATAATCTATTGCGTTCCTATATGGTGGAGAAGTGATAGTCAAAGCCACACTTTCAGGCTTTACATAATCACTCAGCTTTTTACTATCTGCACAAATTATGTCATTTAAAACAAATTGTTTGTTTGCCAACTAAAGTTCAGTATACAGGTAAGCTTTAAAGCTTTTTCGGTCTGGATAGATCTTATCTCTACCATAGAATGTTCTCTCATCATAAAGCTTTAGTTCAATAATTAGATCAAATGATTGATGAAACCGTGTGGAAAAGGTCACAATAATTGGAGCACTTGGACATCAACCAGCGGAGAAGTAAAGAGATACTGTAAAACGTGTAGACAGTTAAGAGCCAAAACATATTCTGAAAGAAAAAAGAAGGCAAAAGGAACTCATACCGATAAGGAATTTCAAGAAAAACTCAAAAAATATGACAGATGCCCCAAATGTGATAGGAAATGGGAAGATATTCCTTTTTCAAAGGGGTCAGCTAAATACAAGATAACAGAAGATCATATCATTCCGTTGATGAGAGGAGGAACAGATGACATACACAACATAAGGCCATTATGTTATCAATGTAATTTCAAGAAAGGTCATTCAGTAAGAGAATGACACTAAGAGATTAGAAGAGAAATGCTTTTTTAATTAATCAAGGCATCAGATACCATGATAGGAATATGCCTAGTTTGTAAAAATAGAAAGGACCTAACAGAACACCATGCTAAGGAAATGGAGCGTAAACCTGATGGAAAATATCAAACAGTAGCAATTTGTGATGAGTGTCATGTTTTTCACGAAAAATATGTTAATGCTCTAAAGACATTGGGTTATGAACCTGATAAATTGAAAGTAACTCGTATAGATTAGAAATTATATCAAAAAATTATATCAAAGGTCCAGTGCATTCCGTACAATACTTCTGATCATTGCATATATTGTGTATCTTTTCTTGCTTTTGTCTTTTTTTAAAAAATGGTATAAAAGAATTAAGATTTCCATCCTAACTGGACGGAAAGATCAGTACCATTATTTTGCAAAAATATGTGTCCATCATTACGAGTTGTTATGACTTTCCTATCTTCCACCGTCCCTTTGTTCTTGACCTTCATGCCAGAAGTGACAGATACGTATCTGTTTGTTGCACTAGTGTCACCAAATCGACCATCAGAAATTATTGTAAGTTTTGGTTTACAATACTTAAAAATTTCAGATGAGAATCCACTTTCTCGTCCATGATGAGATGCAATAAGAACATCCGTACTTCGTAGCCATTCTACAAAATAATTTTTTGACAATAATGCATTCCATCCTTTTTCTTCCAAATCGCCCCCATACAATATGGTGTAGCCGCCAAATTCCATGAATGCTACAATACTGAGATCGTTCAGGTTCATAGTAGAATCTTTATTGGAATATTCAACTATACGTACACCGTCTGACCAATCTTTTGTTTTTGGATTCTCTAAAGATTGTAAAGGCTGATTATATCTTGAATTCATATCAAGATACTTCTCGATTATGTCTTTATGAGTTTCAAAGACTTCGGAGTTTTCTTCTTCTATTTTAGCAACATCAATAATTTTATTTCTCGATAATACTGTAGGTGACATATAATTGTCGACATTTATTATATCACAAATATGATCTACGTGAGGATGACTGATTAGCAGATAATCAAGATTTTTTGCATTATACTTTTCTTTTAACAATTTGGCAGGAGAAAATCCATTAGTCTCATCGGCTCCGCAGTCTAGCATAAAATTTCTTTTTGGTGTTTCCCCATAGACACAATTTCCATGTCCAACATTGAAGATCCAGAGTTTGAGATAGACCATGTGTAAAGAAAAAGACCATATCTTATAAGAATAGCAATAAACGAACAGCTGATTAAAGGTCATTATCAATCATAATCGCGAATACACATGACTGATACCAAGGGACCAGATTGGCTAGTAAATTATTATCAACGAATCCAAAGTGATGCAACTCTTGCTTTTGGACGTCGTGACAGTATTACCAATTGGTCGTACACAATATTGGCAGCAGCAATTGCTGCATATGTTGGATTTTTTGGAAGCGGTACATCTGTAATTCCGTTAGGTCGCTTTGGATTAATGGTGGGAGTTGAATTTGTATTGATTAGATTTTTCTTCCAGTCCATGATTGCATATGGATATTTTCTAAGAGCAAGATATCTAAGAACGAGAATAGAGCAATATTGGATGGATAGTAATCCAACTTTAGATCAAATTAAACACGACATTAAAGAATATGATCATGGTAAGACCATACCCGAAACAGGTAGAAATCGATTATCGGGACAAATAAGATCAGGATTTATTCTAATTTTAGCTATCCCGACAATACCTTTGGCAATAGAATTGTACTTAGCGTATTCTTGGATCTATTTTGTAATTATAAGCTGCCTGTTGGCCTATATTTTATTGGAGATAATTAATTTTAGAACATATGATCAGATGAAAAAAAGGAAAAATGAACAGAATTAAACAAGTTCTAATAAGTAAGACATAGGCACGTTTTATTGAAGATAAGTAGAGAGCATATTATTCAAAAAACGTGATAGAATTCTTGACTGATGATAACAGTCACATTCTTGGAGAACTAGCAAAAAATCATCAATTCGTATTAGAGGAACAACAAAGAAATGCACGGACAAAAGAAATTGGAATCACGGAAATATAGTGCATTAAATTTTCAAGCACGGATATGTAGTAATACTAAATTTTTAGGAAGAATATTTTCCTTTTCCCGGAATTAAATTTCGTATTCCGCCTTCGGGTTCTACAACATCACCTTTTCTTCTAGGTATGAGATGAATATGACAATGATCGATTGTTTGTCCAGAGTCAGTTCCATCATTAATTCCTACATTAAATCCAGTTACTGTAGAATCCTTTTTTGAGATAGTTTTTTTCATTTCAGAAAGTAATGATATACATGCTTTGTATTCTGCAGTTCCAAGGTCGAAGAAAGAATGCACATGTCGTTTTGGACAGACAAGTGTATGATATTTTGTTACAGGATACTTGCCCTCAATTGTAAATGCCAAATTATCACTTTTTTTGGATGATACGAGTTTACAAAATATGCAATTCTTGTCGCTGTCTTCATAAAGATTCTTCCATGGTCTAAAGTCTGTATCATCAAGATCTCTTTTTTGTGAATTACATGTATAACACAAGGCCTGTAGATTCTCTGGAATTGTTTTACCTCCTTTGTTTCGTGGAGTGATATGATCTACATCCAACGCTTTTTCATCTGCTGAAATTCCACACAGTTCACATCGGAATTTTGCTTTTGATAATATTTGATATCTCAGAGATCCTGGAACTTCCCTTGAGCAATTCAAGTGGGTAGGAGGTGTGGTACTGACTATAGTTGGATTGATCCATCTAAAAGCGACATATTTTCAAAAGAATTTTTGAAAGGCAAACACACTGGGAGTGGGTATCAGTAGATCTCATGCCCAAATATTACAACAGCATCAAAGTTTCAGAAAACCTGTCAGTTCCAGTCAAAGATGTTAGTTATAACATCAGGTTTGTGGAAATTGGCAGATTTTTGTCTGATAAAATCCAAGCAAATCTAAAAGAAAATGAAGCCTATCCATTTCTGGCCAAATCAAAGGAGATAGAGAAATGAGTATTTCGATGATGTTTTATTCATCTCAGCATCCAGTTAAAGGAGAATACTTTTGAGCATGCAATTAAACAAAGAACAAAAACAGGCAGTTGAACATTCTGGTTCACCACTACTTGTTTCTGCAGGTCCTGGCAGTGGCAAGACAAGAGTCATTGTTGAGAGAATTCAACATCTAATTAAAAACTGTCTCAAGCCATCAGAGATTCTCTGCCTTACATTTTCTGAAAAAGCTGCTCAAGTGATGAAAGACAGACTAGATGAGATGAAAATTGATACATCCGAAATGCAGATCAGTACATTTCACTCATTCTGCCATGATATACTTTTACAAAATGTTTTGGATTCAGGAATCGGAATTGGCTCTGGTGTAATAAACAGATCAAGCCTACTTGTGTGGGCCTTGAAAAACATTGACTCGTTTGAATTAGAGCATATAGAAATTACAAATAATGCTGTTGAAGTTATAGAGGCAATCATAGATGGAATAAGTACATTCAAAGATGAATTAATCAACCCGGAGGAATTACGAGAGTATCTAGACAAAAAACTTGCAAAACAAAAAAATCTAGTTGGCGAAGTGGAAGAGTTAGATTATCTTCACAAGCTTGAAGATTTGCATCGTGTATATGTCAACTATCGTGATCATCTAAGATCTCAGAGATTCATAGATTTTGATGATATGGTGGTACTTTCAATTCAGCTGTTTAGAAAAAAACCAATTGCGCTTGCATCATATCAGAACAGATTCAAGTATGTACTAGTTGACGAGTTTCAAGATAACAACTTTGCCCAATTTGAGCTAGTAAAATTATTGACATCAAATGGAAATGTGACAGTTGTAGGCGATGACGACCAGAGCATATACCGTTTTCAAGGAGCATATGATGCAATATTTGATCATTTTAGGCAGACTTATCCCAATCATACCGAGATACTTCTTCCTAAAAACTATAGGAGTCCTACAAGTGTTGTCAAACTTTCAAGCCAACTTTTAGAAATTGTTCCAGGTAGAAATCCCAAAAAGTTGGAGGCAGTAAAAGAAGGAAAACAGAAGGTGATAGTTGCAAGATGCAACCATGACATGGCAGAAGTTGAATATGTTATTGACCAAATTCGAGAAATACTAGAGACTAAAAATGGAATAAAATCACCATATTCGTTTAAAGATATTGCAATTTTATCACGAAAACGTGTAGATGGTAAAAAGTTTGCCCAGGCACTAAACTCTCATGGAATACCTGCTACTTTTGTTGGTGAAGCCCAGATATTTTCATCATCAGTTGGAAGAGACCTTTTGGCATATTTGCAAATAGCAAGCGATCCTGCACATGCAGGAATTGCAATAAACAGAATCTTGAAGATTTGGGGTATTAACGAGCAGGATATTGCAAAAATAAATCATAATGCAGATACACGAACACGAAAGATAGATTCAGACGAGGATCTAGTCTTTGAAGTCATGACTGATCTAAATGTCAATGGGTTGACTCAGATTGCAGAGCTTAAAGAGATTTCAACCATGTTGCATGCAATTTCAAATCTAAAAAAAGATTTCACTGTAAGTGAGACTGTCTTTGAGATAATGATGCGAGCAACTGATCTGTACAAAAATGTGATAAGAACTGATTCATTGGAAGATAGAGGTAAGCAGACAATTCTAAAAGAGATTTATAAAATTGTACAACAGTTTGAGATACAAAATCCTGATGGGAGTATGTCAGATTTTATAGAATATCTAAGATTGCTTGGCAAGTTTGATGTAGAGATGGAAGAGGGAAAGGAACTTGTTGATTCGATTCAAGTTTCTACAATTCACCAAAGTAAGGGAAAGGAGTTTCCATTTGTATTTGTAGTTGATGTTGCACAGAGAAAAATTCCATTAAGTTATGACAAAAAGACATTCTATGTACCTGATGACTTGTCAAATGGTCTTAAGAGAAACATAGACGGAAAAGAGATGCATGTAAGAGAAGAGAGAAGGCTGCTTTATGTTGCCATGACACGTGCAATTGACCAATTATATCTTGTATTTCCTCAAAAATATGCTAAAAACAAAAATCCGAACAAGCCGTCTCCATTTTTAGAGGAACTTGACTATGAGAACAATCCCATGATTACAGTATTTCCATATGATAGTTCGACCCAAGAGAGTCTAATACAGGAACAAAACAGGTTTGATGTAGTCAAAAAAGAGTTGCAAGAATTTGCAATAAAATCTGTAGATCAGATGCATCTTAAAACTGCAATTGCAAGAATAGTAGATCTTGCAAGGGCTGAATACTACAAGAAAAACAAATCCTATGAAGGATTTGATACTAGAGACTTGTTTGATGTTGCACCAAATAAGCTTCTAGAGTCGCAACTAGCAGATGAGAAAATATTGTTGATAAACAAGAATGAATTGACATTATCGGCATCAAGATTTGGGACATATATCAAATGTCCATTACAGTTCAAGTATGAATATATATTAAAAATTCCAACTCCAACCAAGACATACTTTGACATGGGCTCTGCAGTTCATGCAGTTGCAGAGCAGTTAACTATTCTTCAGAAAAATGGAACTACATACAGTAAGAAGGAAGCATTGGAAATTTTAGAAAAAAGTTGGAGTTCAAACGCATATCTGAAGAAATCAAAACAAAAGGAGAGTCAGGATAAAAAATCTGCAACAGAAATGGTTGATACATTGCTTGAATGGCTGGATAAAAATCCAAATAAGGTAAAAGATGTTGAAAAAGAATTTTACATTGAGATTTGTGGAGTCAAAGTTTCTGGCAGAATGGACAGGGTTGAAGTAACTCCTGATGGGGAGTATGAGATAGTTGATTTCAAGTCAGGACGTGTGTATCTGACTAAAAATACAATCAAGGAAGATCCACAGATGAATTTGTATGCGTTAGGAGTCAAAAAAGTATATGGAAAATTACCACAAAAAGCATCGCTGTTTTATATCAAAGATGACAAAAAAGTAGAGTACAATATCACATCTGATAATGTTAATAATGTAATAGGCACGTTAGAACAAATTACAGAACGAATCCTAAAAGAAGACTTTACACCAACACCTAGTAAAGATACGTGTTTTAGGTGTGATTTTAAAGACATTTGTGATTTTGCAGAGAACTATTAACTATAAGTATAATATTTGTGAAAAATCAAGATGTATTTTTAAAGGATGTGATTTCATTCACTTTAATGCCGAGTCCTAACGTAATAGACAATCAAATTGGCAATGATTTGGCAACGTATCTCAATGATGTATTACCATATTGTGAATCTGGGAAATTTGCAATAGGATATTTTTTCATTTCTGGTTTAAATGTAATATTAAAAAATGTTAAACATCTAAAAGAACTCAGACTTTTAATAAGCAACACCACAGATCAGCAGACAGCAGAAACTCTGGTTCAAGCCTTCAAAAGATTAGAAGAAGCAAAAGAAACTCTTGAACCAGATAAATATCAAAATCAGACTAAAATTAAAGAAGTTATAGATATTACAAAAAATAATCTTAGAGAATCTGTTGAAAAGATGAAACAGGATGACTCAGATGAAGATGTTGTGCAATCATTCCTATCATTGACCAGTCCAGAAAAGAAAATAATCAAAGTTAGGGTAGTGACAAGCGAAAAACTTCATGCGAAAGCTTATCTATTAAAATTAAAGGAAAGCGGTACAACAAAAATACTAAGACATAATGGATATGGTATTGTGGGTTCAAGTAATTTATCGGTAGCCGGATTAAAACACTCATCAGAATTAAATTTGGTTACAACCAACAATGAAGATTATCAGCATCTTTCAGATTGGTTTGACATGTTGTGGAAAGATGCAGTGGAATTTACAGATGATTTCAATTATATTTTAAATAACTCATGGGCTGCAAAAACTTTTGATCCACATGATATCTATGTCAAAGCCATGTATCATGAAATCAAAGAAAGATTAGGAGAGGAGAAAGGAGAATTAGTAAATCCGTTTGGCACTGTTGGTCCACATCTTTATGAATTTCAATTAAGAGCAGTCCACCAGGCGGTAAATTTACTCAGTAAATATCGAGGAATGATAATAGCAGACGTAGTAGGCTTGGGTAAAACATTCGTAGGAGCAGGAATTTTGAAGATTTTACAAATGTCTGAAGGAATCACACCCCTCATTGTATGTCCTCCAGTATTGGAAGATATGTGGAGAGAAACAATGAACAAGTATGAGATACATGCATCGTTTCTTTCACGGGGTAAACTTTCTCAGAACGATTATGAACTAGTCAAAGATTTCACCCTTAGAAATAACTCACTTGTTCTTATTGATGAAAGTCATCATTTTAGAAATGATAGTTCAAATCAATACAAAAATCTTAAGCAGTATTTGGATCAAGATGAGGATAAAAAGGTGATTTTGCTTACAGCAACACCGCTTGGAACTAGTTTAAGAGATGTTTTTAATCAAATTAGACTTTTTCATAAAACCGATGAAACCAACATACCAGTAGGTACAACCAGTTTGAAGCAGTTTGAAAAAGGAGTAGTTGAAAAAACATACGATTTGAGAGATTTTTTGAAATACATAATGATAAGGCGTACTAGAAAATATGTTTTAGACACCTACGGAGAACTAGATACAAAAACTAATCGTAAATTCATAAGAGATAGAAAGACTAAAACCCAGATTTTTTTCCCAGATCGTGAACTCAAAACATTAACTTATGACGTACAAAAAGTATACAACCAAAAATATGATTCAATTTTGGATTTACTAAGAAAGGATTATTTAACTTTAGCACGATATGGGTTAGGAAAATACATTAAAGATGAAAAAATGAATTCTAAGACAGTTTACAAAACACTTTATGCAAATGGTCCAGCGCTGATTGGTCTAATAAGAAAATTACTTCTTAAGAGAATGGAAAGCAGTATTTCATCTTTCAAGGTAACTTTAGACAAGTTGATTTTCATTAACAAAATTTTTGTAAAATCAATTGAAGATAAAATGATTCCATCAGGAGATCTTGCCCAAAAAATATTATACGAGTCTGCCGATGACTTTGATTTTGACGATGTATTCAATATTGATCGAAACAAATCCATTGCCGAAAACATTCAAGGAGTTCTAAACCAACTTAGAAGTAGTAACAGTTTCTTCAATATCGATGATTTCCACTACAAAGTATTGAAGGAGGATATTTCAAAAGACATTGAAACTTTAGAAACCATATACAAATTTGTTAACGAATCCGATATGAATGAAGATGATAAGTTTTCTCAGCTAGTAAATATAATCAAGAAGAATCAGGGTGAAAAGATCCTTATCTTTTCGGAATATTCTGATACTGCCAGATATGTCACCAAACGTCTCAAGTTAATGTTTCCAAAGATGGAAGATGAAATAGAGGTCATGGATAGCTATGTAGGCAGTACAAAGACGCAAAACAAGATAGTAAACAGATTTGCGCCAATAGCAAACAAAGTTTTCTTAGAAGGTCCGATGATTAATCCCTTGCAAATTTTGGTATCAACCGACATTATGTCTGAAGGAACAAATTTGCAAGATGCAGGCATTATAATAAATTATGATATTCATTGGAACTTTGTGAGACTGATTCAAAGAGCAGGAAGAATTGACAGAATTGGCCAGGAAAGAGAAACTATAAAGATTTTTAGTTTTTTGCCCGCTCCAAAAATAGAAGTTGATTTAGGATTACACAATAGAGTTAGAAATTGCATAGATGATTACATGAGGATAATAGGAGATGATAATAGAGTCCTTGAAGAATCTGAACGACTTAATGACAAAGCAATGTATGCAATATATGAAAAAGAAGATGCAATGTCTCTTGATAGTGAAGAAGATCTCTTACAAGTGGACAAATTAGAAACTAATCTTACAAAGATTCAAAAAATGGACGACGCATATTATAGATTCATTTTGGATATGCAAGACGGCGGTAGAACTGGCACTAAAAAACAATCCTCTGATCTTAAAAATGATATAATAGTAGCTGCAATGCAAGCAGGGCAGTTTAAGAAATATTATAAAATTGATATGAATAATGATATAAAAGAAATTACTTGGAAGGAAATGGAGAATTTTTTGAGGGAAGAAAAAAATACAGAATCCATAGCATTACCTAAAAAATATAATGAATACATTCAGAAAATTAGAGAAGTTTTTGAAAAAGAGGTTAAACAGAATAAAGCAAAATTGATTTCCCCTGCAATGGGAAATGAACAGATTTGGTTACTAGAAACTCTTCGTAAAATACATGAATCATCAAATATGAAAGAAGTAAATGCTGAAATTGAATATCTGATAGATATTTTTACAAAAAAAATTACCAACATATGGTTAAAAAGAGATATTAGAAGACTACGAACAAATTATAAAAACAAAGAAATATCTGATTCACAGATAATTCAGGAACTTTTAGATCTCTTACCAACATATACTTTTGAGTTAATAAAACAGCATTCATTTGAGGTAGCAGGATATGAGGATGTTCCAAGAATATTATATTCCAAATATGTGAAAATAACATGACCGATTCTGCAAAATGTCCTAAATGTGAATTGATTGCACAATCTCATGAAGAGATAGAAACAAAATTTGGGTGGCGGGAGAGTGGCGACAAAATTATTCCTCAATCATGGTGTAGAAGATGTAGAAGTGGCAAACCATCAGTAGCGGAAAAGGAAAAAGAAATAGATAAACAGGCATGGTCAAGATTACAATCTTATGCAAATAGATTGC
>Ga0307374_10014428_pt1 | contig 10760 bp, 11 predicted proteins | sample OX3MG_FD_202532 | JGI IMG/M metagenome (GOLD analysis project Ga0307374, IMG submission 202532) | Soil microbial communities from Risofladan, Vaasa, Finland - OX-3 | ecosystem: Environmental > Terrestrial > Soil > Coastal area > Acid sulfate soil | place: Finland: Risofladan, Vaasa | collected... | reverse complement strand
TGATTGACACTGCGCATGCGGTCAACATTCCATCGCCGACCATCCAGGAGGTGGATATCACATCACCACTCATGCCAGGCGTGGTGCTCAAGATTCCTGCGGGCGTTGTGATCCGCGAACCCAACGGCACCATCGTCACTCAGGTGAGCCTCACGCCTGTGCCGCTGGACCGTGCCCCATTCCCGCTGCCGCCGGCGCATTCGATCTACTTCGTGGTGCAACCGGGCGGCGCCATCCTGGAATCGGTGCAGGGCAACCAGCGGCTCGGCGCCCAGCTGGTTTATCCGAATACCTATAAGACAGCCGCCGGCGCCGCCAGCCCGTTCTGGTATTACGACCCCTCCGGTACCGGCTGGATGATATACGGACACGGTCATGTGTCCAAGACCGGCGACCGTATTGATCCTGACAGCGATGCGCGGATTTACAGTTTTACTGCGTTCATGGACGGCGAGTCCTTTAACCCACCGGCTCCAAAGAATCAGGCTGTCAACAACTGCAGTTCCGGAGGCGATCCGGTTGATTGCTCAAGTGGATTGTTCGTATACAGCCATGTGGACATGGTGATACCCGACACCATCCCCATCGTCATCCGGCGCAGTTACCAGAGTAGCGACACCTATCCACGCGAATTTGGCGTCGGATTTTCTTATGATTACGGCATGTATCTCTATACGGCTAGCGGCGCATGGAGCACCAGTTTCACGACCCTGAGTCTGGCACTACCTGATGGTTCTCTGGTGCAGTACACCCGCACTAGCGGCTCGCCGCCGACTGGTCTTGCGGGCCTGCAGATGGCAACTACCAACACACCCAGTCAATGGTACGGTTCGACCATCACCTATGACGGTACCTATCTCGTGTTGACGCTCAAGGACGGCACGCTGTACAAGTTCCATGCGGGTGATGGCCGCTGGTTGCGGCAGATCGTTAACCGCAATGGCCAGACTCTGCAGATCATTCCGGCGCCACCCGGCGATCCCAGTGGCGAGAACTATCCGGCCATTACCATCATTTCGCCCAACGGCCGTTCTGTGCAGATCCAGTATGTGTCGTCCAATCATCTGGCCTATCCGCAGGGCACTTCGATGATAGCCAGCATCACCGACAACAGCGGCCGCTCGGTGAACTATGCTTATGACACACACAACCGGCTCATCAAAGTGACCTATCCCGATGGCGGGGTAGAGCAGTACACCTACAGTGGTACCACCAATAAGATCGTTTCCATTATCCTGCCTAACGGGCAGACGCAAGTCACCAATACGTATGACAGCAATGGCCGCGTCATCAATCAAGTCTTGGCCGATTCCGGTACCTACCAGTTTGCCTATGTTCTCAATGGCACTCAGGTGACGCAGACGACGATTACTGATCCCAACGGTAATGTTCGGGTTTTGAATTTCAACAGCTCCGGGTATATCAGTTCCGAAACACAGGCTTCAGGTACCTCTATCGCGCAAACTACAACTTATACCCGCGATCCAAGCTCCAATGTCATCACATCAACTACAGACGCGTTGAACCGCATCAATAATTACACCTATGACAGCATGGGGAATCTCACCAGCTTGACGCTGTTGGCGGGCACTTCAAATGCGGTGACCTACAGCTTGGCTTATACGGCGAACTTCAATGAACTCGCAAGCATCACGGACCCGCTCAACCATACGACCTCGCTGGGTTATGACAGCTTTGGCGATCTCACCAGCATTACAGATCCACTGAGCAATAGCGTGACGCTCGCCTACAATACTGCCACCGGCTTGCCGACCCAGATCACAGATGCCCTCGGACACAGCATCTCCCTTGGCTATACCGGCAGCGATCTGACTTCCGTAACCGACGCATTGGGCCGCACCAGCACACGCTATGTGGATGCCATCGGACGGGTCATCAGCCAAGTGGATCCGCTGGGCAATCAGACGATCTATGGCTACGACCCCATGAACCGGGTTACGTCCATCACCGATGCCCTGGGGGCCATCACCACATTGGGGTATGACCTGGATGGCAATCTGACTTCCGTTACGGATGCCAGGAGCGGACTCACGAAATTCAACTACGACAATATGGACCGGGAGATTTCACGGATCGATGCCCTGAATCAGACAGAAACCTTCAGCTACGACCTGGACGATAACCTGACTGGCCACACGGACCGCAAGAACCAAAGCCAGGTACTGAGTTATGATGCTTTGAATCGTTTGACACTGGTGACCTATAAGACATCGGGTGGTTCTACCGAAAGCACGGTTAGTTATAACTACGATGCCGGCAACCGTGTGACGAGTGTGAATGATTCTGCAGGTGGAATGCTGACAGAATCCTACGATAATCTTGACCGGCTCACTGGTGAATCCGGACCCAATGGCACCGTCACTTACCAGTACGATGCCGCCAGCCGCCGCACGCAGATGACGGTCGCGGGGCAGACTGCCGTTAATTATGGATACGATAATGCGGACCGGCTGACCGGCATCACCCAGGGCAGCAGCAGCGTCGGTATCGCCTATGACAATGCCAACCGGCGTACGACGCTCACGTTGCCCAACGGAATTCAGCTGACTTACGGATTCGACAACGCCAACCAGCTCACCGGCCTCACCTATAAGCTGGGCGCCACCATGGTAGGCAGCCTCACCTACGGCTATGACAATGATGGAAGGATCATCAACCGTGGTGGAACATTCGATGTGACCAACTTACCGGCAACTCTCGCCAGCGCCAGCTACGATGCCAATAATCGGCTCACCCAGTGGGGCGCCAAGACCTTGAGTTACGATGCCAATGGGAATCTGACAGGGGATGGCACCAATACGTACACCTGGAATACAAGGAACCAACTCATGAGTCTCGCGGGCGGCAGCACAGGAAGTTTTGTGTATGACGCGCTTGGTCGGAGAGAGAGCAAGACCATCGGCGGCACGGCAACCAATTTCCTGTATGACGGCCTTAATATGGAACAGGAATCGAGTGGCGGTACGCCGACGGTGAACTACCTCACTGGAGCAGGGATTGATGAAGCATTCAGTCGTACGGATAGCACCGGCAGTTACAGTTATCTGACTGATAATCTGGGTTCAACGATGGCGCTCACCAACAGTGCGGGCGCCATCCAGACCAGCTATTCCTACGAGCCCTATGGCAATACTACGGCCAGCGGTGCCAGCAGCACGAATGCGTTGCAATATACTGGACGGGAGAATGACGGCACTGGGCTCTATTACAACAGGGCGAGGTATTACAGTCCGGGGTATGGGAGGTTTGTTAGTGAGGATCCAATAGGCTATTTAGGTGGCATAAATGCGTATACCTATTCTCTCGGTAATCCAATTACATATAGCGATCAGACTGGTCTTTTAACAGGCTGTGAGATGAATTGGCTTAATAACAACTTCGGGACATTTGGCGGATTTCTCGCAGATGAATTTAATGTTCAACAGTTTAAAAAGTATATTCCTGGCACTTCTGGGTTTGTTGGTCAGTGCGGCTATGGAAAATTCTTAGGAGTATTGGCTTTCAGAGGGGCTATAAACTACTTACTTAAGAAAAGTGAAACTAATATTGGTTTAATTCTTGCCAATGCAACCGGTCCGTATTTCAGATTAGCGGTATTACCTCTATCTGCATACGCTACGACTGCAGTGTGGGAGGCTGGATTAAATTGTATAGACCCAATTACTGGTAGGCCGAATCTTTAAGATTATTAAATTATCATTTATGTATATCTATGAATATCAATAGTTTAATTAACCAACATTTATGGATGCAAGTTGTTTTAATATTATGTTGCTGGTTTGTTTTTTTTATCATAGCAATATTAACTCGTAAAACAATGGGTAGAGCAAATACCATTGGAGAAATATGTTTTTTAATTATCCTTCTTGAACTTGGTATTCTTTTCAGTCCTATTTTGTGGATTATAAAAATCTCTGTAGGAATAGCCGCGTTCATTGTAGGAGTAGTTGCTATAGCAATATTATATCCAGACATTTATGTCTAGAATTAGAATTGGATCAATGAGAAAGAGATAAAGGATAAAGGGGTCAGTATGAACCGACCCCGATTCCACGGACACATGGTTAAGAAACAGTAGCACGTTGCATTTCATAGCGCACCGGGCTGACGTAGTTCAGGGTTTGATGCAATCGCTTCCGTGATGTTAATAAGTATCCAGTGCTCGGACACTATTGCCCAGCTTCAATTCCTGCGACTAGGTGGGTTCCATATGACGTGACCCCATCTTGAGTAGCACTGATGTTTAGGGTCCAATCATCAATTGAAGGAGATTGGACGTGAAGAAGCGATATACCGAAGAGCAAATCATCGGGTTTCTGCAGCAGGCGGATGCGGGGCTGCCACAAAAGGAGCTGTGCCGGTGGTATGGCTTTTCAGAAGCCATCTATTAGCCTGTGGTGGAGCAAATTTGGCGGCATGTTGGTACCGGATGCCAAACGGCTGAAGGCGCTGGAGAGTGAGAACACGCGCCTGATGAAGCTGCTGGCAGATGTCATACTGGAACAGGAGGTGACCCGTGAGGTGCTGCAGACGATCCGGCGCCGGGCGATAACGCAAGGCACTGGCGCTCATCCTGACTACTCGTACCGCGTGCCGATCACTTAACCACCGATGCGAATTCGGTTAGGTACTGGATGCATTACTCGAACACGATAGGAAATCTGTTTTGCAGAATCAATGACTTGCATTGCTTTGACTGTCATTAAAAAATATTTTCGTAACCCTCAGCAATCGCCATAGTGTGTGTTTGATTATGGCTTGTACCTGTCTCGCAACCATTTTAGTACATCTTGTTTGTTAAATCCTATGCGCCCGGAGCTCAGCCGCACGGGCTTAGGAAATTCGTTTTTCTTAATAAGTCGATAAATCGTCGATCTGGATAATGAAGTCATGCGAATCACCTCCCTCATCGAAATGTAGATGATTGTGGAGTCTGTCCCATCTCCGCCCCCACCCCCTTTGAATGTTGGCCCACGTAAAAAATCCATAAATAGTCTCCTCAGCAGATCAATCAAGATGGCACAAAGTTACACCTCGGCAGCCCGATCGGCTGCCGATAAAGCGCACTAGTGATCACTTTTGCTGGCACTCGGAAGCTCAGAAAGCACGTAGCATGCGGCCGAATCCGTATGAGGAATCTCAGGTGCAAATAACTTGGAATCCGGTGCTCGGGTCTGTAATGCATGAATACATGAAGGAATGCAGAGCCAGATATCGAACGCCGTAATTGGCCTAAGAAGCTATCCCCCTATGTTTAATATAACTGGCCAGGGGGTACATAACTGGCCAGCGACATCAAAAAAGGAGCTAAATCATGCATAAAGAGACCATGAGCGAAATATTCAGGATCCTGGATCATGAAGAACAGCTGATAGCCAACGAGGGACATGCCTTAGCCGCCTACTTCAGGGTCGCCAGGAAAACCAATGCTATTACTGGGGAGCTGAGGAAAGAATGGTCTAAGTTTGTATTCGTTGTCAGGGTGCGGCCTGGAAAACAGCCGCAACTTGAATGGCATAGGATTAACCCAAAGCAGTTTATCGGGGCAGAGGGTAAGAAAATCGTAGTGCCACAATACGTATTCTTCCCAAAGAATAAGCCTAGGCTGGGGAGCAAGCAATTAAGGAGTGGGGACGATTCATTTTCATATAGGCTCGCTAGCTTCAAGGGGATCATGTTATGGGAAAAGTACTTAATCATGGAAGTTGAAGAACAGGCTGCGAAGCTCAGGGAACGTCTATGGCGGATTCGCGTGATTAGGAAACAAGCCGAAGCCTACCTGACACTCGCCAAGAGCATGTCAAAAGATGCCAAGAAATACAGACCCTACATAATGCTCGATGCACAAGCCAAGGTGGAGTCACTAAAAACGAAGGCTTTCAGGAGATACTGATACCCAAAATTGAACAAGGAGAGGTGGTAGGCAAGGCCCAATCTTTGTTGGCCGTATGTTGGAATACGATCCTAATCGGATGGTTCCAAATTTCATTGCTTCCAGAGGATGGCGGTAATAATGTGTATAGCGGACGTCATCTGGTTATTGAAAGGTAAAGAATCGGAGCTAACCGTGAACACGGGCAAACAATCTATCGAATGGCTTTATGTCGATAATTAATAAGAGCTTTATCTTGACTTAAAGTCGGAGAAACCGATGGCGTTATATAGAACCTACAGAATAACCAAAGAAGGTGAGCGCATCGACGGTGTGTGCTTGCTTGCATTCATTAATAGCGAACGCTATTACCTTGGCCATATCGGGATCTACCGAAACGGCATGATCGATTGCCGTAAGTTGGTCAACTTCGAGGAGTTCAAAGAGATAGTTCGTTCGGGTTGGGTGGCCACTCAATTATCGCCAGGTGCAACGGCCGGCGTCTTTCCGCTGGTATCGTTCACGATCAGGAATGTCCCGTATGGCATTGACTCCGAGGAGTTTATCAAAGAGGTTTCGGACGAGATTGAGGGGCTGAATGGCCGGCCAATGACCGATGAGCGTTGTAGGATGATCTGGACCATCTACCAAGCATCGCACACAGACGCGGCTAAAGAGGGATTGCGCATCGCATTCGAGGCCATCACGAAGCATAATCGGGACCATGTATTACGGAATATGGGCGAGACCGATTGCCCGATCCGCGCCGTTCTCTACCCTGATGTTGAGCTATGTCGCCGGGCATTGCACAGCTATATATCCTGATCATGTGACAGGACCAAATAGGCATTGCGTGTGGCTTACGAAGCCTTACCTAAGGACAAACGGCGCGACGCAGTGAGCAATCTGCACCGGGACGATACCCTCATCCGTCAGGTTCTGTACCCTGACAGTAAATAGGTAACTTAAAGTGTCTGTTTATTCAAATGATAGAGAATATGGCTGATAGCATGCGGCAGCAATTCCTCTGTAGATCACCTCCTGACACCGAACTGATCGTCGGCGTGAGAGACATCCTGAGTGCGCCTACCGATGCGATCGTCAATCCAGCGAACAGTGGTTTATCCCATGGCGGTGGACTGGCCGCGGTGATCGCCCAGGCGGCCGGAGAATCCATCGAGATGGAATGTGATGAGATCATCCGGAAAATGGGCAGAGTGCCAAAGACGCATGCCGTCCTCACGATGGGCGGCAGGTTGCCCTGCAAATATGTGATCCATGCGGTCGGTCCCAGGATGGGCGATGGCGACGAATACGGGAAACTGAAAACGACGATCATGAACGCGATGCAGCTTGCCCTTGATACGAATCTGACATCGGTCGCATTACCGGCCATCAGTACCGGGATCTACGGCGTGCCCAAGGATCTGTGCGCCAGGGCGTTCATGGACGCATTCGATCGATTCTGGCGGGATGCAGCACACAGGACGGTGAAGCTTGTGTGGCTGTGTGTGTTGCTGGATGATTATCCGATATTCGAAAAAGTGATGAATTGTTAAATTGATGTTACCTCTGGCTTAAATCCCAGGTCCACTCGAGAAACTCACCGCTCCGGGCCGCCTCGGTTCCAAGATACTGTGGATCGGGCCGCACGCCGAGGCGCCCGTAGTCGAGCCGGTCAGCATCCCAGCAGGTCTGCACAGTCATATCAGCGATTAGTTGGCCTGCGCTGTGGCCCGCACACGCGACGATCAACTGATCGAGTTGCCCGGGCGAGAGCCGGAATAGATCTCCCTGCAGGCGCTGTACGAGCAATGAGGCTCGTAAGCCGTGCCCCGGGTCGCGCCGATCATTGATCCTGCAACTGTCATGCAAAAACGCGAACAGGCTCACCACCCCAGGATCTGCACTCGTAATAGCCGCGAGTTTTAAACCGATCCGTTTCACCCGCGCCCAGTGCGGGGCACCGTGGATGCCATCCCAATCCAGCCGAAAATGCGCGCGCAGATAAACCACGAGCCGTGCCGTTTCATTCGGTGAGAAGAGTCGCTCGGACGATCCAGCTCTCATGAGGATTCCCGGGGTTTGTAGCGCGCGACAACGTTTCGTGCGACTTCGTAGATGGACTCGCGCAGGGAATCCGGTGCCAATACCTCAACCTGATCGCCGAGGCTCAATAACCACCAGCGCAGCTGCTCGGTCTCCATCACGGATGCGGTCAGCTGCACACGCCCACCGTCGAGTTCGTGCAAGCGCTGATCCTTCGAGAGCGGTGTCTCGACGATAAATTTCGCGACGCGTTTCTCAAAGACCGCACGCAGGCGGATGCGCTTACCCGAGGAGATGTCGAATTCACCTTTCTCGATGTACGCATCCAGATCAAATCCTTCAGGCACCCAGGCGGGCGTATCGGTCAGCACGGGCTCCCGTAGCCGATGCAGCACCAGTTGGCGCACATCCGGGTACTCGAACAGGGTGCATACCAGATAGATCACCGCACCACGCACGACGAGCCCCAGGGGATTGATCAGATACTCCTCGCGCTCACTACGCGATGCGCTTTCGCGTGCCCGATAGCGTGCCCGGAACCGGCAGTTGGTGAACAGCGCCTCATAGACTGTGGGAAGAACACCTTCCTCGATCTTTGGCGGCAGGAAGGCAAGACCCGCAGGGATCACCCGCACCTTGCGCGGCCAATCGCGGATCGCACGATCCGAGATGTGCGCCAGGACTTCGTTGGCGTTATGCAGCTGCGGTTCCAGGGCTTTGAGCGTGGACAGCGGCAACAGCGGCCTCAAGTACGAGTCCAGGAACTTGAGGGCGAGGGCGGCCTGGGGGCTCAAGCCCGGCACATCCATTCCACGACCACCGCTCATCCATTGCCAGCCGAACGGCTTGGAGCGGGTATCACAGCGCAGTGGAAACATGTTCGAGAGCGCCTTCAAGTCGCGCTGCAGGGTGCGCACGTCTACATCGAACCCCTGGTCGATCAGCTGGTTCCGCAAGTTTGTAGTGTCGAGCTTGCGCGGCGCATGCGGGATCAGCTTCAACATGGCCCATTGACGCAAGAAGGTATCAGCCATGCGGGTCTCCTGGGGTTTGGAAATCAGGAACGGCGGCCAGTATAGGGCTACTGCGACACCCGTTGTCGTATAAACATAATCGGATGCGACGTAGTCTGTCGCATGCGTGGATTATGGTACATCTCACAGACATCCTGAAAACCCATGCGGGCATGTCCCACACAAGGTATTTGAGCATGCAAGAAAGCAAACCAACGACCGCAGCGGATGCGCCGCCCGCCGAAGCCAAAGCACCGCACCCGAGTGAAGTGCTTCATGCCCAGGCGCGTGCCATCCTGGAGCATGCCGCCACGCGCGACCGCTTGCGCGAAGGCCGCGAGCTTCTGGAGGCCGCGTTCAGGAAAGGCAGCATCGCAGCCTGCTACGAGCTTGCCTACAGCCTGCTCACCGGCCAGAACGGCTTCGATATCGATCCGGTCGCGGCCCTCGAGTACATCAACTCATGGCGGAACCATGAGGTGCGTGAGATCACAAAAAAGGGACAGGATGTGACACAGGATGAGTTTCTGAAGTGGGTCTCTGAAAAGTTTTCAGCGCTCTGGCGGCGTTGCATGGCTGCTATCACTACCGACACCGCCTTCGCACTCATGGGCCGCACCGTCACCGGCTACCGCATCTACCACCGCTATCCGGGTGGTGAGGGCCCAAAAACCATACTGGTGATCGAGCTGGATGATGGCAGCGAAGTGGAAATCGTCAATCACTTCGGCGATATCAGTCCCACCGGTGGGTGCGATGGGGGCGGCCAGGAGCGGGTGGATGCCTATTTAAGCGATGTACTGGCAAGCCGCCTCAAGGTGACTCTGGGCACAGGCTCAAACACGGCGTGCAGTTCGGCGACCGTGGTCAATCATGAATTCGACCAATTCCGAAAGACGGAGGCCCTGCCATGAAATCCGCCAGCTCCATCCTCGGCAAGCGCATCGTGGGCTTGAACCTGAAATGGGCGAAGAACTACCGATGCGGCCCGGACAGCTCGGTGTTCCTGACATTCGATGATGTGACCCATTATGAATTTTGTGCCCACGAGGGCTACCTGGAGATGGGCCGGCATCTGCCGCTCGAGCACTGCAAGGCAGTGGACCAGCGACTTGTCAACTTTTACCTGGTGGCCGAAGAACGCCTATCTGGGGAACCCGCTGATTCCGCAGGCACGGATCAGCCGGGAAAATAGTTGATTGCAGAGGTTTGTATGACCTGGGGAGATCCAACACGCACCAACTGGAATATTCCGAAGGACGCCCGCGTCGTGCAGGATGACGGCCACTGGCAAATCTACCATTCGGAATCCAGCGCGCACCTATATTTTTACCCAATGGATTATCACGCGAAAGCCTTGCCAGTGAATCTGTTGGATCTGCGTCGCCTGCTGCAACAACTGGAACCTTCCTGCGTACTACATCCACGAGAAGATGACACCGTGCCACTGGCCGGGAGTGAATGGGATCCGCCAAATACTAATTCGGTCGACGCTTCCAAACGATGGCTGGAAACTCGCTAATACTGGGGTGCATGCACTCGATCATCGACTTTAAAGAATGCGCGTTATGCATTAGATACGGGATATGAATATGGCTGGTTTTAAACTGAAACTCGGGGCGATTGCGTTGGCCCTACTTAGTTTGATGGGCATGCGAGTGTCGGCTGGTGATCTCGACATGCAATCACTGGCTGTCATCGCGGTGAATGACAAAGCAGCCCTCGATACCCTGGTCGCTGCGGCCATGAGAGGTGATCCGCAAGCGGAATACAGCTTCGCCCTGCTGTATGACTCACGTTACCAC
>Ga0307374_10014426_pt1 | contig 10761 bp, 8 predicted proteins | sample OX3MG_FD_202532 | JGI IMG/M metagenome (GOLD analysis project Ga0307374, IMG submission 202532) | Soil microbial communities from Risofladan, Vaasa, Finland - OX-3 | ecosystem: Environmental > Terrestrial > Soil > Coastal area > Acid sulfate soil | place: Finland: Risofladan, Vaasa | collected... | reverse complement strand
CGGCAGCCGGGGCCAGTAGCCGGTGCCGGCCGGGTCGGGCGTGTGGTTGGCGTTCCACGACGTCTGGCTGGCGCCGTAGGCAGTCAGGGTGTCGCCGGCGGCGGACAGGGTGGTGGAGGAAGCGGCACCAGAAGGCGTGGTGGTACTCGACGCCGCAGCGCCGGAGCGGGGTGTCGAGCAGGCGGAGAGGGTCAGTGCGGCGGCAGTGGCCCCGAGCAGAGCCAGGGCGCGCCTCAGCTCTGGTCGACTTTGGCGTAGTCCCAGACGAGGAAGGCGTCCTCGTCCGAGCCGAGCAGGAGCTTTCCCGGGTGCTGCTTGTCGATGTGGCCCATGAGGCCGTTGTAGATGGAGTACCCGCACAGCTCCTGCAGGCGGCGGGAGAAGCCCTTGGCCGTCTGGCGCGGGATGCCGAGCTGCTGGTTCTCCTGCTGGCGGATGTAGCCGGCGCAGTAGTTCATGGCGATGCCGACCCGACGAGCAGCGGTGGTGTTGGCCCCGCCCCCGTGCCACAGGCTGCCCACCCACACGAGCACGCTGCCCTTGGCCATTTCGGCGGGGATGGAGTCGTAGTGCTCCAAGGGGTTGGGCGAGTGGTCGGCCACGTGGGTGCCGGGGCACAACCGGGTGGCGCCGTTCTCCTCGGTGAAGTCGGTTATGGCCCACATGGTGTTGCAGATGATGGGCGGGTGCGGCTTGGGCAGCGGCACCAGCTGGTCGTCGGAGTGGATGGGCTGCGCCGATTCGTCGGGACCGATGGCGATGGACGACAACGAGGAGATGAGAAGGCCGGGGTCTAGGACCTTCTCGACGATAGGCAGAACGTTCGGATGCACGGGGATGCGCTCATAGAGATGGCCATGCACCAGCAGGTTGTAGATGCGCGTGGTGTGGACGCCCTCGAAGAGGTTGTCGGCCGGGACGATGCCCAGGTCCCTTTCGAGGCGCAGCAGGTCGTCGTTGATGGCGTCGACCATGTCGGCGTCGATGGCGTCGGGGATCACCACCCACCCGTCGCTGCGCACCTGTTCGGCATAGCGCTCTACGGCGTCGTCGGACAGAGTCCTGGTGTCGGTGACCTGTTCGCTGGTTGCGGGGCTGTCCATGGTTGGCCTCCGGGGGAGTGCTGCGGGACCCATTTCGAGGCCCGATCCGTGTTGTCCTATCAGGCAGCCTCTGCCTGGTCCCAGTGAATCTGAGCAGACTCGGCACCGCTCGCAAGCAGCTTCTCGAAGAGGGCATCCAATCGGATTGCGACCTGCATTGACAACCAGATTTCACCGCAGGACGTGCATTCCTCAACAGGTACGTCAAGGACAACCGCTGTGCGTCCGTGTTTCTCGGCAAGTCGAGCCCGCCGGGCTGGCTGCCTCTCGCCATTGTCGCAATGTTCGCAACGCATCAGCGCAGCCTCCTTCGAAAGTCTTGGCTCCATTGTTCTGTTTCAGGTTCGTACACTGTGATCACGCGTTCCTCAGCGTGCTGTTCATCCACTATGAAGACGACATGCAGTGGCCGGGTCCATTCTGAGATCAAGACGAGCTCGTGAAGCTGGTCACCTGGCAAAGTGTACTCCTCGAGCACCTCGCCAGTGCCGAGAAGTTGAGCAAACTCGCCGAGTGCCATGTCGATAGAACGGATCTTGTCGAAGACGTGAATCGTAAGGACGACTGGGAACTGGAGCACCTTTTGCCGAATCACCTTGCTCCTCTCATTATTCAATGGCAGTGACTGGCTTCGGCGTAGCGCTCGACGCCTTCGTCGGACAGGGTCCTGGTATCGGTCGGCTACTCGGTGGTGGCTCGACTGTCGATGGTTGGCCTCTGGGGCGGGGGTTCTCGATGGTAGGCGCTCAGGCGCCGAGGACGGCAGCCGCCGAGCCCATGAGGTCCAAGAAGTTGTCGCAGTAGAAGCCCCGACGTACGTCCTCGCCGGCGGGGCCCAAGGAGGCTTCGAAGCGTTCGATGGGTCGCCGCCCACCCTCCACATGGGGGTAGTCCGAGGAGAACATGCAGATGTCGGGGCCGCTCTGCTCGATGATCCAGCCCACATCCTCGGTCGGGTACGGCGTGGCCCGAACCTGGCGGGTGACGTACTCGGTCGGGCGCAGCGACAAGGAGCGCAGCCGCTCCTCGTGGCGGGCGAAGGCCTCGAAGGCCGCCTCCATCTGCCTGGTCCACGACGGCACCCAGATGGCCCCCTGCTCGATGACGCCGAAGCGCAGGAGCGGGAAGCGCTCGAGCACGCCGTCGAAGATCATGGTGGCGAGGGTCTGAGCCGGAGGCCCGGGGATGCCCATGTAGTCGACGGAACGGAAGTTCTCCTCGCCGCCGTGGAAGTCGGGCGGGACGGGCAGACCGTTGTCGAAGTAGTGCCGGTCGATCAGGTCACCGGTCCCTCCCACGTGGAACACCACGGGGACAGCAGCTTCCTGGGCCATGGCCCACACCGGGTCGAGGTCCACATGGCTGGGGGAGTGTCCCGGCGGGCAGCCCGAGGCCACCAGCAGGGCGGCGGCGCCCATGGCCAGGGCCTCGGCGGCGAACACGGCGGACCGGTCCACGTCGACGAGCGGCACGTAGCAGGTGGGCAGCAGCCGGCGGTCCGCCGAGCAGAACTCGACCATCCCCCGGTTGTGGGCCCGAGCTGCCCCGTAGGCCAGCTCCACATCACCGCCGTGCTCGAAGTCGCGCAGGCGGCGGTTGTGGAAGGTGTTGAAGACCAGCTGGCTGGAGAAGCCGAGTAGATCGAGAGCCCGGCCCCGGTCCTCGGACAGAAAGGCCCCGGTAGCGGCAAAGTTCTTGCGGGCCATGATCTGCTCGGCTTCGTCGTGGCGGTACTCGGCCGAGCGGTGGCGCTCGGCCAAGCGCTCGAAGGCGGATTCCAAGTCGGCGAGCTGCTCGTCCACCGCCCCGGTCTGGCGCAACTCGTTGCCCCCCGGGTAGCGCAGCACCGGGATTCGGTCGCGCACCGACGGATCGGCGTGGTCACGCAGCCAGGTGGGGATCTCCATTATGTGGGCGTCGGCATCGTGGACGACGCGTCCCTCGTTGTAGGGCACCGGCCACCACCTCCCCTGGACCCGCCACCTGGTATCCGCCACCCATGCTGCCACGGACCGGTATGAGCATCCCAGCGGTGCCGGTGGTGGCGGCGGACCGTGCGCTCCGGCCGCAGTACCCTGTGGCCAGCTTCCTGGCGGAAGGAGCGCGACGTGGCGTGGTGCGAGCGGAAATGGTGGCGGCCTGCCATCCAGAGCATGTGGTCGGCCGGCCTGCTCGGCCTGGTGTCGATGTCGATCGCGGCATCGGTGCCGGGCCTCGGGTTGACCCCGACGTCGGGGAGCGGCTCGCCACAAGTGTTGTGGGTGGCCGACGGGAACGGCAACGACATCATCCCCGTGGGTTTGGACGGGGCGACGACGGGAGCCCCGGTGGTGACCGGCAAGGCGCCGACGGCGCTAGCCGTGGCTCCCGACGGGACGACGGCCGTGGTGACCGACTCGGGATCGGGCACCCTCACCGTGGTGGACCTGTCCACCGGCGTGGCCGGCACCACCATCCCGGTGGGGCCTGACCCGGTGGCCGTGGCGCTGTCGCCCGACGCGAAGCACGCCTATGTGGTCGATGCCGGTTCCGACACCCTGACCGTCGTTGACCTGGCGACCGCCTCGACGGGCGTTCGCATCCCGGTCGGCCCCGGGGCCGTGGCACTGGCGCTGGCGCCAGACGGTAAGACGGCCTACGTCGTGGACTCGGAATCCGACGCTCTGACCCCGGTGAACCTCGTCACCGACGCTGCCCGGGCTCCCATTGCTGTGGGGCCGGTCCCGCCCCAAGCCGAGGTGACCTCGAGCACCTTTGACACGTCGGCGGTGCCGGTACCCATCGGTGAGCCCATCCCACAGCGCCTGGTGCCCCAGGACATCGCCATGTCGCCGGACGGCACCGAGGTCTACGTCACGGCCGCCGGCAGCTACCCCGAGGGACTGCACAACGACCTGTTCCCCATCGGTGGTGGCTCGTCACCGGTGAGCGCGGCGCTGACCAACGGCGTGCTGGTCCCGGTGGCGCTGAGCAGCGGGAGGAGCGGGACGCCGATCACCGTCGGAGTCGACCCCGAGGGTGTGACCCTGTCGCCGGACGGGCTCAACGCCTATGTGGCCAACGCCGGCAGCGCCACGGTGTCGGTCGTGTCCACCACGACCGACACGGTGCGGGCCACGGTGGCTGTGGGGGACGGCCCCCAGCGCCTGGCCATGAGCCTGGACGGCGCCACGGTGTACGTGAGCGATGCGGGTTCCGGCCAGGTGACCCCGATCGACACCGCCACTGAAAGAGCCGAGATGCCGCTGGCGGTGGGCGGCGAGCCGCTCGGACTGGCCGTCACCAAGGGACCGGTGCCCACCGGGGGCTCTCCAGGCGGCGGCAGCAACCTGATCAGGTCGATGTCGGCGCCGTGCGGTGACAGCTCGGCCCCGGTCACCAGGTGGAGCGCCTATGTGGCCAACGCCGGGTCCAACACCGTCACCCCGATCGACCTGTCCACGGACACGGCCGGGCCGGCCATCGCCGTGGGTGCGCGCCCGGCGGCGGTGGCCGTGGCGCCCGACGGGCGGACCGTCTACGTGGGCAACTTCGCCTCGAACTCGGTGACCCCCATCGACGCCGTGACCGACAAACCGGGGCCGCCCATTGCGGTGGGGTCGAATCCGAACGCCATCGCCATCACGCCCGACGGGTGTCGGGCCGTGGTCACCGATTACGACGCCGACACGGTGACGCCCATCGACCTGGTGACGAAGAAGCCTGGGCCGCCGCTGCCGGTTGAGGGCGGTCCGTCGAGCATCGCCGTGACCCCGGACGGGACCATGGCGTACCTGGTGAACTCAGATTCCGACACCGTTACCCCCATCGACCTGCGCACCGACACGGTGTGGAGCGCCATTGCGGTGGGGAGCAACCCGCAGGGCATCACCATCGCCCCCAACGGCTCGACCGCCTATGTGACCGATGCCGGCTACGTCGAGAACGGGGCATCGGGCTACGTCACCCCGATCGACCTCCGCACCAACACGACCGGGACCCCGATCGCCGTCGGGCGCTACCCCGTGTTCCCCGCCATCACCGTGAACGGGGGGAAGCTATATGTGCCGAACGCCTTCTCGGGGACGGTCACGCCCATCGACACTGACAGCGGCCAGGCCGGTACCCCCATTGCGGCCGGGTCGCCCGGGGCCATGGGCATGAGCCCCGACGGCGCCACGGCCCTGGCCGTGAGCATCGGCCTGACGCCGACGACGTCGGGCACCAAGGTGGCAGAGCACGGCACGGTGATCCCGATCGACACCGCCACCGACAAGGCGGGGACGCCGATCACCGTGGGCATCGCTCCCATCGCCATCGGCGTGACGCCCGCTCAGGCCTACCGGGTGGCCACGGTCGGCGGACCGGTGGCCGGGTTCGGGAATCTGAGCGGGGTGGGCGGATGGCACCACAGGCCCGGGGAGCGCACAGTGGCGATTGTCACCGACCATGCCACCGACGGGTACTGGATCGCACTGGCTGACGGGACCGTGCTCGGCGTGGACGCCGCCAACTATGGGTCGGTGGTGGGGGCGAGCTCGCCCATCGTGGGTATGGCGGCCACGCCCGATGGGCACGGCTACTGGCTGGTGTCGTCGTCAGGTGGCGTTTACTGCTTCGGCGATGCCCGCTTCCACGGCTCGCCGGCGCCCACCTCAGGAGTGGTGGGGATGGCGGCGACTCCCGACGGCGGCGGCTACTGGGTGGTGGGAGCCAACGGCTCCGTGTCGGCCTTCGGCAACGCCCGGGACTTCGGATCGTTCACCAACCCGCCGGAGCCGGTGGTGGGCATGGCTCCGACACCGGACGGCGGTGGCTACTGGGTGGTGGCAGCCGACGGGACGACAGCCGACTTCGGCGACGCCACCACGTTCGGGCCCATCTTTCCGCCGGGTGACCCGGTGGTGGGGATGGCACCCACGCCCGACGGCGAAGGCTTGTGGCTGGTGACCTCAGCCGGATCGGTGATCGCCGAAGGTGACGCCATGGACTACGGGTCGCTCGCTTCGGGCAGCGGCACGGTGGTAGCCATCGTCGCCGGACACTCGAACCAGCCGCAGTAGCAAGCGCTCAGGGGGTCGCCGAGGCGTTCCACTGCTCACCGGTGGAGAACAGATCCTCTTCCTCGAACGCCGTCCGCGCCGTGCCGGTCAACTTGCCCTTGAGCGTGCCGTGCCCATGGGCTGGCACCAACCTGGCTACCGGTAGCCCGTGCTTGGTGATCTCGATCTCCTCGCCACCGGCGACGGCGACCAGGAGGGCCGGGAACTTCGCTTTGGCCTCGGTGGCAGTCACTGTACGGATCATGTGGTCAGATTTACCGGACCTGCCGGACGCGCCCGTCGACGCCCCAAGCGGCATCGGCTGTGTAGACATCAGCATCGAGACGGGATGCCAAGGCGAGGCAGAGCCGATCGGCAAGCGAGAGGCCATCGCCTCTACGCCAACGTTGCGCCGCCCACTCCGCGTCGCCGGCGGTCACGGGCTCGACCACGAGCCCGTAGCTCAAGAGCAGCGAGCGGGCCAGGTCCCAATTGCGGTGGTGCGACGTGATCTTTTGGGCGACCTCCGACCAGTTCGCCGCCCCACAGTCGGCGCCGCGCTCGAGAACTTCCTCGACTGTCGAGGCGCCTTCCTCGCCCAGGAGGAAGGCCAAAAGCGCCGAGGAATCCACCACGTTCACGGGTCGAGGTCGGCGGAGGCCTCGGCCCGCCGGTCGGCCAGAAGCTCGCCGACCAGATCCAGTCCGGCCAGGTCCGACCGCACCAAGGTTGTCAGCTGGGCCCGCGTGAGGAGAAGGAGGCCCCGCTCGCTCTCCACCATGGTGAGGGGAGTGCCCTCGGCCAGCCCGGCGCGTTGGCGGAGCTCGGCCGGGACCACCAGCCGTCCCCGGTCTCCCATCACAACCTGATATGTCCCACGCATATGCGCAGTGTACCACTACGGATCACTCTGTGGGACACCGAGGCAGGCGGTCGAGCCCCCGGACTGGTAACTGGTGGTGATGGTAAAGGTCTACCCCCGGGTCGATGGCGGGGCGATTACTCGGACCCCCCACAGCCTTCGGGGTAGAGGTTCGGGAGCTGAGGCGCGCCGCGAGACGCAGTCACCGCCGGCGTCGCCATAACGACGCCGGCCACCAGAGCGCGGATAGCGCTCGATATGGCCAAGCTCTGGGGGCTCGGCCGCGCCTGCTGCTCGGCGATCCGATGTGCGAGCGGGTTGTGGCCCGCCTGGACGAGCTGCTCGACGCCCGAAAGGCCATAGGCCTGCACGGCATATTCGAGCGAATAGATGGGGATCGAGCTCGCCCCGAGAGCTGCGACGAGGCGCACGTCATTCACGAGAGGAGCAAGGGTCTTGTAGGTCGAGTCTCCGGCGACTCCCAAGGTCACCTGCCCACGCACGGCGCCGAGGAGGTGTCGAGCGCGCTCGAAGTAGGAGGCGACCAGCGAACTGCCCGGGTCGACGCCGAAGATGTCGGCGAACACGCTGCGGTAGGCCTGGAAGTACAGGGCTTGAGCCCCACGGGGCAGACCCCAATATCCAGTGGCGCTCTGCAGAGCGATGGTGCCACTGTCGAGCACGTCGTCGACAGCGACGGGCCACGGTGCCGCCACTACCCCGGCGAAATGGGAACTGGCCCAGTTGTACACGGCGTTGTATTGGACGATGGAGGCGCACTGCGCCGCGGGATCGATTGTGCGGGTCTCGAGCTGGGCGAATCCGGCCGCTCCGGTGCCGGCCAGGGCTCCGTAGAAAGCGCTGTACCACTGACCAGGAGGTTCGGGGTCGAAGGCCACGCCGGCGAGCGTCAGGTGGTTGGCATCCTGCCAGCTGCGTAGGGCTTGCTCGGCGGCTAGCTGCTCGGAAGCATTGCCCTGCCAGGCGTAGTAGCCGTCGTTGCTCGGGACGACGATCCAGGCCCAGACCGGCACGCCATGGCTGTTGGCTTGTTGGATGATGGAGAGGGCGGTGCCGGCGTCGGCTTGGCCGACGGGCGCGGCAAAGTCGTAGCGATAGCGCAGGTTCAAGTAGATCGGTACCCGGTCGTGAGCAAGCAAGGCCCAGAGGGCGGGCGTGTAGACGCTCAGGTCGCGGGTCCCGTTAGGCAAGAAGTTCTCGCCGGCCCAAAAGCTGACCTGCGACGAGGAAGGCGGACCGACGCCGAGGAGCTTGGGCAGACTCCCGGCAGCACCCGCCAATGCCGGTGGCGTGGTGATGCCGAGGGTCACAGCCAGGGCGCAGAGCGCCACTGCTACTCGACGGGATGCTCTCCTCATGGCAGGGCGGGTAGCCCGGCCAGATGGCCCACCATCGCCTTGTTCGCCTCGGGATCGCCCGACTGGCCGGTGCAGCCGGGGTCGGGGTCAGTGGCCGAGCACGACCCGAAGAAGCTCGCCCACGGGGTGCCGTCGGGGGCGATGTCGACTCCGATGAAGTCGTCCCGGGCCGGGGCCGGGCTCCCTGAGTAGACAGGGTTACCCGGCGCGTCGAGGGTGGTGCCGTAGAAGGTCGGTGAGGCGGCGAGGGCGTCCTGGGTGACACTCAGGAACCCGTCGTACCCGGTGCCCGTCGCCGTGTCGGCCAGATATGACACCGCCACCTCGCCGTTGCCGGCCTCGGCCATGGCCCACTGGGTGATGGCCGTCGCACCGGGGACGGTCATGTCCTGTGGCGCACGCCAGGTGGTGCCGTGGTCGGTGCTGACCCACAGCTGCAGTGCCTCGCCCTGCAGGGCGACGAGGTACAGATTGCCGGCGGGGTCGACCCGCAGCTCCCCGTCGGCGGGGACGGTGCGCGGGCTCGAGCCGTTCATGAGGATGGGCCACGTCGCTCCCTCGTCGGTGCTCCGGGCCAAGTACGTGGTAGAGCCGCAGTTCACGAGCACATACAGCGACCCGTCGGGCGCGCCCTCGGGGTAGTTGCCGTCGCCGGCATTGAAGGTCTCCGCCTTGGTGCCGCACTGGGAGTGCTGGGGTACAGGGCTCGAGAACAGAAGCGAAGCGAAGGTCCAGCTGATGCCGCTGTCGAGCGAGCGGTAGCAGGCGCGGTACGAGGGCGTGAAGAGCATGTTGTTGCCGCACCAGTAGACGACGTCACCGTGGTTGGCCGTCGGCGCGCCACCACTCGGCACCGGGGCGGCTGTGAAGCGAGGGTTCTCCGATTCGATGTGTCCGGGGATCGAGGTGTGGAACCAGGTCTTGCCGTCGTCGGGACTGGCGTTGATCTGGGCGTAACCGGCCGGCAGCTGGTCCTGCACCGCCGTGCCGCTCTGGGGAGCGGGGTCGGGGCTCAGGGCGTAGTAGTACAGCCAGCCGCTGCTCCAGTCGGTGTAGAGGGCGTCGTCCTGGGGAACCCAGGTCTGGCCGGCCGGCTTCTGGAACTGCCACGAACTGCCTTGGTTCGAGCTCACCGCCAGGCCGCCGGGGCTGAGCTGGGTGCTCGGGCGAGGGCCGGGAAGTCCGTCCACGAAGCCGGTTCCGGCGAGACCGGGGGTGATGATGGCCGGCTCGTAGACGAGCGTCCCGTCGGCGGTGGACACGATGCTCGTCTCTGCTCCTCCGTAGCCGGTGGAGCTCAGACACGGGGTAGGCGCCGTGGGGCTCGAGACGACATGGCCGTGGCCGTCGTAGGCGACAGCCGGGCGACTGGGGTCGCACCCCCCGGTGGAGCCACCGGCCAGCTGGGTCGTAGCCGGAAGCAGCACCAGGAGCGACAGTGCTCCGCCGGCAGCCAGAAGAACAGGAGAATGCAAGACGATCCGCCGCATGTGCCGCCACCTCATCCGCCCGGGGGTCGTCCGCTCCGACCACCTCGGAGCCAAGGCTACCCGAGCCCGTGGACCGGAGACAGGGGTGTCCTAGGCTGGTGCGACCGGGGCGTCGAAGGACCGCCAGCGCTGGTAGAGCCGGAGGCCGACGGTTCGGTCGTGCTCGAGGCTTTGGGCGTGCGAATCGGACCGAGCAGCGACAGCCTGGGAGTCGACGGGACGCTGCTCGAGCTGTAGGAAGGCTTCTCTGGGCTTTTACCGCCAGGGTGGGAGTCTCACCTCGTTCTGCTCTTATGCGCAGACTCTCTCGGAGAGCCTTCCTCGGCGGAACGGCGGTGCTGGCAGCAGGAGCGGTGGCGGGGAAGTCCTCGACATCGAACGCCGGGCTCAGGCTCGGCGGCTCCGGCATCCAGACCGCCCTCGATGCCCTAGGGCGGCTGACGTTGCGGTATCCCGATTCGTTGCCCTTCCCGACCATGGCACCGGGCACCGACACCCTGCCGGAGATCGAGCACATCGTCGTGCTCATGATGGAGAACCACTCCTACGACAACTTCTTCGGCTTGCTCAGTCGAGGCGACGGATTCACCTTGGGTGCCAACGGTCTGCCCACGGCCACCAACCCGTACGGCGACGGCCGCATCCAACACGCCTTCCGGATGCCCATGACGTGCCAGCTGCCGGCCCGGCCGTCGCAGGAGTGGACCGCCTCGCACAACTCCTTCGACAACGGGAAGCTCGACGGCTTCGTGTCCACGCCCATCGCCTACGGCAACACCAACCTGGTGGGCGGGGCGGCCATGGGCTACTGGGCGCCGCAGGACATCCCCTTCACGACCAGCTTGGCCGAAGCCTTCCCCATCGGTGACCGCTGGTTCTGCTCGTTGCTGGGCCAGACCCACCCCA
>Ga0307374_10014425_pt1 | contig 10761 bp, 10 predicted proteins | sample OX3MG_FD_202532 | JGI IMG/M metagenome (GOLD analysis project Ga0307374, IMG submission 202532) | Soil microbial communities from Risofladan, Vaasa, Finland - OX-3 | ecosystem: Environmental > Terrestrial > Soil > Coastal area > Acid sulfate soil | place: Finland: Risofladan, Vaasa | collected... | reverse complement strand
ACCCGATGAGCCGCCCTGGCCAGGGGCCGTCGCGGACGCGAGGGAGGGCGGCTCGGATGTCTTCCAGGCCGCACTCGGCGGCGGCGTGGCGCCGATCGGCGGCATCACGCCGATCCATGATCCGGCCGTGCGCGTCCGCGAGATCGGCGCCGACCGCGCGGCGGCGTGGGCGGAGGTCATCGTGGCCGGCTTCGAGCTCGACGGTCCGGAGGCCGACGCCTGGCGCGACCTCGCCCCGCATCTCGCCGCCGCCACGGGCGAACACCTCGTGCTCGCCGAGCGCGACGGTCGGCCGATCGGTGCGGCCGCGCTGTTCACCCGTCGTCGGGTGGGCCTGCTCGCTGCCGCGGCCGTCGTCCCGACCGAGCGTGGCCGCGGCGTCCACGTGGCGCTCATCGCCGCTCGCCTCGAGATGGCGAGGGCAGCCGGCTGCCGGCGCGTCATGGCGACGGCGTCGTCAGGGGGTCCCTCGGAGCGGAACCTCCGCCGGTTCGGCCTCGACCGGATCTGGCGGAGATCGCTGTGGCCCGTCAGGCCGGGTGCGCGTCCAGCCAGGCGATGACGTTCCCGGCGTCGCGATCGGACGGGAAAACCGGGTAGAGGACATCCTCGATCCGACCGTCGCGGACGATCGTCGTGTGGCGTCGGAGCAGGGTGAGGCCGGCTGTCTCGAACGTCGGCAGGCGGAGCGCCCGGGTCAGCTCGAGTCGCTCGTCGGAGAGGATCGAGTACGGGAGCTGGAGCCGCTCGACAACCTCGCGCTGATAGGCCGTGTCCTGGGTGGAAAGCCCGAAGACCCGGACGCCACGACCGATGAGCTCCTCGTAGCGATCGCGATACGCACAGGCCTGCGGGGTGCAGCCGCGCGCTCCGGGGATCGCATCCCAGGCCACGAGGCCACCGGGTGGGTCCTCCCCTGGACGACCGGTCCGCGGATAAGCGAAGACCACGGTCCGCGGAGCACCGGCCTCGTCGAGCCGGACCGTCGTCCCGTCCGTGGCGGGCAGGCCGATCGCCGGCATGGCCATGCCCGGGAGGTGGTCGCAGGCGCCGTCGTCGACGGGGACGGGCAGTCCTTCCGGGAGGTTGAACAGCTGATCCGTTCGCATGGGCCGGATGCTACTCCGTCTCGCTCACTGGGCGAGGCGCGGGTAGAGCCGCGCGCTGACCGCGATGAGGATCGTCGCCGTGACGGCGAGGACGAGCAGATCCACGCCCACGCCATGGACGCTCGACGCACCCTGGACCATGAGCGTCCGCAGCGCGTCGACCTGGTAGGTGAGCGGATTGAACGTGGCGACGACCTGCAGCCAACCGGGCATCGAGGCGATCGGATAGATCGCACTGCTGGCGAAGAACAGCGGCATGGTGATCACCTGGCCGATGCCCATGAACCGCTCCCGACTGCGGACGAGGCAGGCGATCGCGAGCGAGAACGTGGCGAACGCCGAGGACCCGATCACGACGATCGCCGCGACCGCCGCGATCGAGACGGGGTCGAGCCGCAGGTGAACGCCGCTCGCCCACGCCACGACGTAGACGACCACGGCCTGCGTCAGCGCCCGCACGCCCCCGGCGAGGCCCTTGCCGGTGACGATCGCGAGCCGTGAGGCCGGACTCGCGAGGTACATGTGGACCACGCCGAGGTCGCGCTCCCAGATGACCGCGATGCCGTAGAAGATCGCCGAGAAGAGGGCGCTCTGAGCGAGCACGCCAGGCGCGAAGAAATCGAGATACGAGAGGTTGCCGGTCGGGATGAGGCGCGACTTCGCGACGACCTGTCCGAAGATGACGAGCCAGAGGATGGGCTGGATCGCCCGGGTCATCAGCTCGACCGGGTCGTGGCGCACCTTCCTGACTTCCACATCGACGACCGTGAGCGCGTCGCCGAGGAAGGAACGCAGCGTGCCCAGGTCAACCGAGCCGACGCGCGACGCGCCGCGTGCGAGCGACATCACGATATCCACCTCCCGTCTCGAGTGACCCTCCGGTGACTGCGGTGAACACCTCGTCGAGCGTCGCCGCCGGCCCCACGGCCGCCTTGAGAGCCGCGGGTTCATCGAGTGCGGCGATGCGGCCGTGATCCATGATCGCGACCCGGTCGCAGAGATCGTCCGCCTCATCCATGTTGTGGGTCGTGAGGACGATGGTCGTCGCCTCGCTGGCCGCAAGGCCTCGGATGTGATCCCACACGCCGACCCGCGCGACCGGATCGAGGCCGACCGTGGGCTCATCGAGGAACAGGACGCGCGGACGATGGAGGAGCGCCTCCGCGAGCTCCAGCCGCCGGATCATCCCGCCGGAGTACTGGCGGACGAGGCGGTCGCCGACGGCGGCCAGGCCGAACGCGTCGAGCGCCGCGTCGATGCGCGGTCGCCGCTCGGCGCGAGCCACGTGATGGAGCCGCGCGGCGAGATCGAGGTTCTCCCGCCCGGTGAGGGTCCCGTCGGCGGAGAGCAACTGGGGCACGTACCCGATGACCTGTCGAACGGCGACGGGATCCCGCACCACATCGAAGCCGGCCACCTCCGCTCCACCGGACGTCGGCGGGAGGAGCGTGATGAGCATCTTGATCGTGGTCGTCTTGCCTGCCCCGTTCGGTCCCAGGAGCCCGAAGATCTCGCCATCGCGAACGGACAGGTCGATGGCGTCGACCGCGACGGTCTCCCCGAACCGTCGGGTGAGGTTGCGGATCCGAACGGCGTACCCGACGGCCGACGTCCCGTCCGGCTCCGCGGCGATCGTCATCGCGGCCCCCCGCCGATCGCCCGCTCGAGGGCTCGCAGGCCGTCCCGGATCGCCTCGAGATCGGCCGGCGCCGCGGCGAGGAAGTGCTCCGTGAGCCACGCTCGCGTATCGTCGTTGGCACGATCGATCCGTTGGCGTCCAGCCGGGCTCAGGTCGAGGACGATGCGGCGGCGCTCGGCCGGATGACGGCCGCGTTCGAGCCAGCCTGCCTGGACGAGCCGCTCAACGAGCACCGATGCGCTCGGGGCACCGATCCCAAGGTGGGTCGCGAGTTCGGCGAGCGACGACCCCGACCGGCGCCGCACGAAGAGCAGGGCGCGGAACTCCGGCACGCTCATCCCGGACGCGCCGTGCCGCCGCATCTCGCTCCGGATGACGCGCATGACGCTCGGCACGACCTCGAGGACGAGGTCGCCCGTTTCGACCGGGCCGCTGGATGGTGGCATCACTTCGTGCGTCGCATCATTCGTCATACGAAGTATAACGGCACCACCGGCCGTTCGCGTTCGCCCACCGGGCGGATACGATGCATCCATGGCATCACTCGATCTCGAACGAACGGGGCGGGGCGGGGCCGTCGCCCGCGTCACGCTCAGCCGGGCGGAGGTCCACAACGCGTTCGACTCGACCCTCATAGCGGAATTACGGTCGACCTTCGCCACGCTCGCTCGGGAGGACGCGACCGAGCTCCGCGCCGTCGTCCTCGCCGGGGCAGGGCCAAGCTTCTGCGCCGGCGCCGATGTCGGCTGGATGCGGGCGGCGATGACCCTCGACCGCGAAGCGAACGAGCAGGACGCGATGGCCATGGCCGAGATGTTCGATGCCATCGACGTCTGTCCCGTCCCCGTCATCGCCCGGGTCCACGGCGCGGCCCTCGGCGGTGGGATGGGCCTGTGCGCCGTGGCAGATCTGGTCATCGCGGAGAGCGGGACGCGATTCGGGTTCAGCGAGACGCGGCTCGGGATCCTCCCCGCGGTGATCGCCCCGTTCGTCATCGCCAAGATCGGGGAGAGCCACGCGCGGGCCCTCTTCCCCGGTGGACGCCGCTTCGACGCGCTGCGGGCCCAGCGGATCGGCCTCGTCCACGAGGTCGTCGAGGGCGACGTCGCACTCGACGCCGCGGTCGAGGCGGCGATCGCGGACGTCCTGGCCGCCGGTCCGACGGCCGCGCGGGCCGCCAAGTCCGTCGTCCGCGAGGTTCGCGGCCTGCCGCACGGTTCGTCGAAATGGCACACCGCCCGGCTTATCGCCCGTCAGCGCCAGACCGACGAGGCGGCCGAGGGGCTCCGCGCTTTCGCGGAGAAGCGTCCGCCGGCATGGGCGCCGGGCGCCGCGGACGACTGATCGACGCCCCGGGCGAATGATCGACGCGATGGACGACTGACCACGGTGCGACCGCCCGACTTCGCGCTCGAGCGCTGGTTCGCCCGCTGGGAGTTCGCGGTGCGGCACGTCCTCTGCGCCTCGGACGTCGAGGGCTGGCCGATGGCTGAACTCCTCGCCCTCGCTGATCCCGAGACACGGACGCTGTGGGACGAGCTCCGCCTCGGCTACACCGAATCGACCGGCCATCCCCTGCTGCGCCGCGAGATCGCGACCCTCTACGAGCGCGTCACTCCTGAGGAGGTGCTCGTGTTCGCGGGCGCCGAGGAGGCGATCTTCTGTCTCGCCACCGTCCTCTTCGAACCGGGCGACCACGCGGTGGTCGTGTGGCCCAGCTATCAGAGCCTCCACGAGGTCGCCCGGGCGGCCGGGGCCGAGGTGAGCCTCCACGAGCTCCGTGAAGCCGACGGCTGGGCGCTCGACGTGGATCGGCTCGTCGAGTCGTTCCGACCGACGACGAAGGCGGTCGTCGTCAACGCGCCGCACAACCCCACCGGCGGCCTCCCGACCACTGCCGAGTGGCGATCGCTATGCGATGCCTGCGTCGAGCGCGGGATCCACCTCGTCGCCGACGAGGTCTATCGCTATCTCGAATTCGACGAAGCGGATCGGCTCGTCGCCGGTGTCGACGCGGCGGCGGGGGTCGGCATCTCGATCGGGGTGATGTCCAAGTCATTCGGCCTCGCCGGGCTCCGGATCGGCTGGCTCGCGACCACCGATCGAGCGCTGCTCGCGCGGTGCGCCGCGTTCAAGGACTACACGACGATCTGCGCCTCGTCACCGTCCGAGATCCTCGCCATCGTCGCCCTGCGGGCGCGCCAGCAGGTGCTCGCCCGATCGCGCTCGATCGTCGCGGCGAACCTGCCGCTCGTCGAGGACTTCCTGGCGCGCTGGCCCGAGACGTTCTCGTGGGTCCGGCCACGAGGTGGCTCCATCGGCTTCCCGCGGCTTCGCCCCGACCTGCCCGCCGACCGCTTCGCGGCCGAGCTCGTGGCGGCCGAGGGCGTGCTCCTCCTGCCGGGCTCGACCTTCGGCCATCCCGGCAACCATGTCCGGATCGGCCTCGGTCGCCTCGACCTGCCGATCGCCCTCGCCGGCCTCGAACGCTTCGTCGAGCGGACGGTCGGCCCGCCCCGCGCAGGAATCTGACCGCCGGGCTGCCTCTGCGCCGCTCGGCGCTACGGTGGGCGACTCGCGCTCGGCGCCGCGTGGGCCCCGGCTCGTCGCGGAGCGTTCAGCGCGGCGCGGGCGATCCGAATTGGTCGATCCGCACCGGGGCGATGCTCTCCAGCATCGGATCGGGACCGAGCGAGCGTGGATGAGCACCGAAACCGTCGATCGAGCGTCGCCGCGTGCACGCTCGTCGTCCGGGTGATGCTCAACAGCATCACCGATCACCGGCTGCTGGTCACCGGCCGCCGATCCCGGGTCGCCGATCCCCGGTCGCCGATCCCGGGTCGCCGATCCCCGGTCGCCGATCCCCGGGCACCTCCCCGTTCTCGACGCGCGCTTGCGGTCGGTGGACGAGGATGCGACGATCGCGACACCGATGACCGATGAACTGACTCCATCGCAGGCGGCGGCACGGATCGGGGCGACCACGCGATCCGTCCAGCGCTGGATCGCGCGAGGGATCCTGCCGGCTCGGCGCGTCGGAGGCAGGTGGCGTGTCGCGTCTGACGCGTTAGTCGCGTTCACCGCGACTGAGGTGCGGACCACCGCGGCCGACGAGCGGACCGCCGCGGCCGACGAGCGGACCGCCGCGGCCGACGAGCGGGCCACCGCGGCCGACGAGCGGGCCGCCGCGATCGAAGGGCGGGCCGCCGCGGCTGGCGGGCAGAGGAGCAACCGGGCTGGCAACATCGCGGGGACCACCGGACCCATCCGCCGGCTCTTCATCGCCAACCGTGGCGAGATCGCCACGCGGATCGCCCGGACCGCGACGCGGCTTGGCATGGCGGCGCTTATCCCCGGCGAGGACGCCCTGCCGGTCGTCGACCTGCTCGACGCGGACGCCGTCGTCGCAGCGGCACGGCACGTGGGGGCCGATGCGATCCACCCCGGCTATGGCTTCCTCGCCGAGTCGGCTGCCTTCGCGTCGGCCGTACAGCAGGCGGGCATCGTCTGGGTGGGCCCGCCGTCCGAGGCGATCGCCACGATGGGCGACAAGGCGGCCGCCCGGCGGCTCGCGGTGACGCTCGGGATCCCCGTGCTCTCCGGCTACGACGGCGAGGCCCAGGACGACTCTGCCCTCCTCGCGGCCGCCGCCGCGATCGGAGCGCCGCTCATCGTCAAGCCGGCCGCCGGCGGGGGCGGCAAGGGGATGCGGATCGTCCGCGACCTCGCGCCCTCGAGCCTCGGACCCGAACTTGCCGCGGCGCGCCGCACCGCCGCGAGTGCCTTCGGCGACGAGCGGCTCATCCTCGAGCGTCTCGTCGAGGGCGCCCGCCACGTCGAGGTCCAGGTCCTGTTCGACGCAGTCGGCCGGGGCGTCGCCCTCGGCGACCGGGACTGCTCGATCCAGCGTCGTCATCAGAAGGTGCTGGAGGAGGCCCCGGCTCCGGATCTCACCGATCGCACTCGCCGCGCGCTTGCCGAGGCGGCCCTCCGTCTCGCCGCCGCGGTCGGCTATCGCAATGTCGGAACGTGCGAGTTCCTGGTGGCGGATGACGGCAGCTGGTACTTCCTCGAGATGAACACCCGGCTGCAGGTGGAGCATCCGGTCACCGAGGAGGTGATCGGTCGCGACCTCGTTGCCGACCAGCTCGCGATCGCCGGCGGGGCGACCCTCTCGGACCTCGCGTTCGATCCCCTGCGGCCGACGGGCGCGACCCGCGGGCACGCGACCCGCGGGCACGCGATCGAGGTTCGCCTGTACGCGGAGGACGCCGACAACGACTTCCTGCCCTCGATGGGGACCGTCCGCGCGATCGACTGGCCGGGCGGCGACGCGATCCGGGTGGAGCCTGGGATCGACGTGGGGACGGAGGTCGGGCCCCGCTTCGATCCGCTGCTCGCGAAGATCGTCGCCCGCGGCAGCGACCGCGCGGAGGCGCTCGCCCGCCTCACGACGGCCCTCGACGAGACCGTCGTCCTGGGGCTCACGACCAATCTCCGGTTCCTGCGCTGGCTCGTCCGTCAACCGGCGGTCGTGCGCGGTCTGGCCAGGACCGACAGCCTCGCAGCGATCTGGCCCCCGCCGGATCACGGGGCGCTGATCTCGATCCCCGACCGAGCGTGGTCGACGGCCGCGGCACGGTTCCCCGCGCTGGGCAGCGCCGCCGGCGACCCGTTCGCCCGCCCGTTCCGGATCAACGCTCCGCCGGCGATCCGCCTGGCCACGGACGGCGAGGTGCGGACCGTGGTCGTGGAACGGGCGGATCCGGGCGCTGCGACCGCAACGGTGCAGGCGGCGGACGTGGTGCACGTGGACGTCGGCGGGCGGAGCGTGGCGTTCCGACTCGCGCCGCCCCCGGAATCGGGTCGCGCCGTCGGCGCTGCGACGAGCGCGTCGGCGAGCGGGCGGTCCGGTCCGGGAGATACCGGCGGCGCCGGGGCCGCGGTCCTGACGGCACCGATGCCCGGCCGAGTGGTCGAGGTGCGGGCGCGGAACGGCGACCTCGTGGAGGCGAGCCAGCCGATCGTCGTCCTCGAGGCGATGAAGATGGAGCACGTCGTCCCTGCCCCGATCGCCGGTCGCCTCGTCGAGCTCGCGGTCGCGGTCGCTGACCAGGTCACGCGCGGCCAGCGGCTCGGCTCCATCGAGCCGGTCGAAGCATGACGCGGTACCGTTGCGGGCATTGTCGGGAATACATCGAACGAGGGATCGTCGGATGACCACCGGGCCGAAGACCCGCGAACGCCTGCTCGTCGAGCACGCGGCCGCCCGCCGCCGCCGCGACGCCGCTCCCCTCGGCAGCGACGCCTATCGGACGGGCTGCGACGACGTCGCGCGGATCGAGGTGGAGATCGCGCGGCTCGAGCGATCGATGACGCCGCCGCAGATGTGAACCCTACCGCGCATGTGGGCCGTGCCGCGCAGGTGAGCCCCGCTGCGGGGGCCGACGATCGGCATGTCCGGATCTACGAGGTCGGCCCGCGGGACGGACTGCAGAACGAGTCCCGCCCGATCTCGACCGCGACCAAGGCCCGCTTCATCGAGCTGCTCGCCGCGGCCGGACTGCGCGAGATCGAGGCGACGAGCTTCGTGTCCCCACGGGCCATCCCGCAGCTGGCCGACGCGGATGCCCTCTTCGCCGCCCTGCCAGCCATGCCGGACGTGCGCTTCCCGGTCCTCGTTCCCAACGAGCGCGGGATGGCCCGCGCGGAGGCCGCCGGTGCGCGCGCCCTCGCGGTCTTCACCGCCGCGACGGACGCGTTCACCCAGGCGAACGTCGGGATGACGATCGCCGAATCGATCGAGGCGGCGCGACCGGTCCTCCGTCGTGCCGGCGAGCTCGGCTGGTGGCGCCGAGGCTACGTCTCCACCGCGTTCGGCTGCCCGTACACGGGGCGGGTCGACCCGTCGGCCGCGATCGCCGTCGCCCGCAGCCTGCTCGAGCTCGGCGTCGACGAGGTCTGTTTCGGCGACACGATCGGCGTGGCGGTGCCGGATCAGGTGGCCGAGCTGACCGGGCGTGGCGTCGCCGTCGGGATCCCGCTCGACCGCATCGCCCACCACTTCCACGACACGCGCGGGACGGCCCTCGCCAACGTGGCGGCGGGACTCGCAGCGGGCGTCCGCTGCTTCGATGCGTCGACCGGCGGGACCGGCGGTTGCCCGTATGCCCCGGGTGCGGCCGGCAACCTCGCGACCGAGGATCTCGCGTACTTCCTCGACGCCTCCGGCTGGGAGCACGGTGTCTCGCTCGAGGGCATCCTCGTCTCGGCGCGCTTCATCGCCGACGCGCTCGGCCGGCCGCTCGCCTCGAAGGTCGGCCAGGCCGGCGGCTGGGATCCGGCGAGCGGGGCGCCGACGTTCCGGACCTGACGTGACCTGACGTGCGGCCCCGGCCGGCCGGCCTTGCCCCGCCCCGCCGTCCCCCTCCTGATGCTCACGAGACTCGGATCCGTGCTGAGCGTGCTGGGTCCGCCCACGGATCTGCAGGAATCGCTGCCGATCGTGCACGCTGACCGTCGTCCTGATGCTGGATAGCATCAGGACCTGGAACAAGCCGCGTTTCGGGCCCTTGTCCCGCGACAGTCCGCCGAGGTGTGACGACCCGGCACCGTGCGCGTTCGGGGTTCTTGCTATCCTCGCGCCACGATGAACGGTGTGGTGCTCGTGCTGAACCAGAACTACGAGCCCCTGAACGTGTGCAACCTGCCGCGCGCGTTCCGGCTCGTGTTCGGCGAGAAGGCCGAGGTGATCGAGTTCGACCACCAGGAGATCCGGACACCGCGAGCCTCGTTCCGGGCGCCGTCCGTCATCCGCCTGCAGCACCAGGTGCGCCGACCGCGGCCGCGCGTCCGCCTCACCCGGCGCGAGGTCTTCGTCCGGGATCGCCACACCTGCCAGTACTGCGGTCGACAGGCGAGCGACCTCACCCTCGACCACGTCGTGCCGCGCCATCGGGGCGGCGGCCACACCTGGGAGAACCTCGTCGCGGCGTGCAAGAGCTGCAACCACCGCAAGGGCGGCAAGACGCTCGAGGAGGCGCGCTACCGACTCCAGCGCCCGCCGTTCGAGCCACGGAGCGACGTCTACTCGCTGTTCGTCCCGTATCTCGAGGACGTGCGCAACGAGGCCTGGCGGGACTACCTGTTCCTCGGCCGCAACTGACGGCTCGGCGATGACGCCGTCGGCCCGGTCCGCGCCGCCCACCGCGCCAGGCACACCTCCCGCGCCCGTCGCACCGGTCGCCCCGGTCGCGCCTGCCGCGCCTGCCGCGCTCGGGGCCTCCATCCCGCCGCACGTCGCGGCGCTCATGGAACGCCTTCGAGCGAACGGCTACGCCGCCTACCTCGTCGGCGGGAGCCTGCGCGACCTCCTCCTCGGGCGCGAGCCGGCGGACTGGGACCTCGCCACCGATGCGCGGCCCGAGCAGGTCGCCGCCCTCGTTCCCGGCTCCAGGGCGGACAATCCCTTCGGGACGGTCTTCGCGCCGACGGCCGGCGGGCCGGTCGAGATCACGACCTTCCGGGCCGACCGCGCGTACGAGGACTTCCGCCGACCGAGCGGCGTGGACTTCGGAGAACGCATCGAGGACGACCTGGCGCGCCGCGATTTCACCGTCAACGCGATCGCGTGGGGCGGCGCCCCGGGCTCTGCGCCAGCGGCGATCGATCCGTTCGACGGCCGCGGCGACCTCGATCGGCGGCTTCTCCGCGCGGTCGGCGATCCGGCCGCCCGCTTCCGCGAGGACGCGCTGCGGACGCTGCGGGCGATCCGCCTCGCGGCGGTCCTCGGATTCGAGATCGAGCCGGCGACCCTCACCGCGATCGGCGAGGCCGCACCCCTCGCGATCCACCTGTCCGGCGAGCGGATCGCCGCCGAGATCGAACGGCTGCTCGCCGCGGACCGGCCGTCGGTGGGCCTCCGTCTCGCGATGGACAGCGGCCTCCTCCGCGTCATCGCGCCGCTCCTCGCCGAGCAGCGTGGCGTCGCCCAGAACAAGGCTCCGGGCGAGG
>Ga0307374_10014424_pt1 | contig 10762 bp, 8 predicted proteins | sample OX3MG_FD_202532 | JGI IMG/M metagenome (GOLD analysis project Ga0307374, IMG submission 202532) | Soil microbial communities from Risofladan, Vaasa, Finland - OX-3 | ecosystem: Environmental > Terrestrial > Soil > Coastal area > Acid sulfate soil | place: Finland: Risofladan, Vaasa | collected... | reverse complement strand
GGACTGGCCTCGAGCCCCCCGTGCTCGGCGATGGCCCGGAGGCGGTTGATGACCCGCCACTGGGTCATCCACGGGAGCCACCACAGGAGCGGATAGACCCACCACCGCCCGGTTGCTGCCCACAGGACGGCCCACAGCAGGACCTGGACCCCGAGGATCGAGCCGGCCACCCGGCGGGACACCCTGCTCCGGAGGGCCTTGAACAGCGGGGTGAAGTTCTTCCAGCCCGAGATGCCCACGGCGTCGCGGACCAGGCGCCGGCGCAGGGCCCGTCGGTCACAGGGGTAGCCGCCGTAGAAGGCCAGGTCCGGCTCCCGGGGTCCGAACTCCTCCTTGTGATGGGCGAAGTGGCCCCGCCGGTAGACGGAGATGGGGGTCCAGGTCGGATAGGCCACCAGCCAGGTGCCCACCCAGTCGTTGGCCCGCTTGTTGGTGAACAGAAGCTTGTGGGCCGCCTCGTGCATCACGATGGCGAACCGGGCGTACATCGGGCCCATGAGCAAGAAGGCGGCCAGGTACGCCCAGGGGGTGTCGACCCAGACGGCCACCCCGACGATGACCGCCACCCACAGCCACAGGGAGGCCACGGTCACCACGTTGCGGGCATCGTCGATCCGGCGCAGCCCGTGGCGGAGCTCGGGGCGGGCCATGCCGTTGTCGAGCAGGCGTTCGGTGGGGAGGACCTCGGGGCGAGCCGACGGATCGGCCACCATGGTGAGCGCCATGGGCTGCATATTACAAGCTTTAGGACAGATGATGCAAGAGTGTAATGTCGCGGAGGCGTGATGCCCCGACAGAGTGACGCCGCGTTGACAGCCCGCTCCGTGCTGGCCAGCGCCCTCCTGGGCGAGGACCCGCCGGAACTGGCCGTCTCCCACCTGGTCCACCTCGCCGGGCTGTTCGGCATCAACGAGAACCGGGCCCGGGTGGCCCTCAGCCGGATGGCCACCGCCGGTGAGGTCACGACCGACGGCGCCGGCCGCTACCGCCTGGCCGGCCACCTCCTCGAGCGACAGGGCCGCCAGGCCGCGAGCCGGCGGGGCGACACCCGGCCCTGGGGGGGTCGGTGGCGCATGGTGGTGGTCACCGGCTCGGGACGGTCGCCGGAGGAGCGCTCCGCCCGCCGGAAGCGCATGGCCCTGGCCCGCCTGGCCGAACAGCGCGAGGGGGTCTGGCTTCGGCCCGACAACATCGAGCTGGTACCGGACCCTGCAGGCGACCCCGACGCCGCACTCTTCAGCGCCACGCCGGCCGGGGACGCCGTGGAGCTGGCCTCCTCCCTGTGGGATCTCACCGGCTGGGCCGGGGGTGCGGCCCGACTCCACCGCCGGATGGAGGCCCTGCCCCCTACCGGGCCCGGCGACCTGGCGCCAGGGTTCGTGCTGTCGGCGTCGGTCCTCCGCCACCTGCAGGCCGACCCCCTCCTGCCCCCGGCCCTGCTGCCGGACACGTGGCCGGGCCCCTCGCTGCGCGACGCGTACGACCGGTGGGATCGGGAGTACCGGAAGGTCCTGCGCACCTGGGGCCGCTCCGACTGAGGTGCGGCCACGGTGGTGCGGGCACGGTCGTGCGTGGACAGGGTCCCTGATCCTAGGATCATCGGGCCGCGACCACGGCGACGACCACGGACGCGACCGCGGCGCGTCGGAGAGGGGAGGGACCATGACCGGACCGACCACCGCCGGGGAGGGGGCACCGCTCGACGGCCGGGTGGCCGTCATCACCGGAGGGGGGCGCGGGCAGGGTCGCTCCCACGCGGTGGGACTGGCCCGACTCGGAGCGGACGTGGCGGTGTGCGACCTGGGCCACGACCTGGGGAGTGTGGGCTACACCCTGGCCACCGAGGACGACCTGGCCGAGACGGTGCGTCTGGTGGAGGAGCAGGGGCGCCGCTGCGTCTCGGCCATGGCCGACGTGCGGGACCTCGACGCCACCGTGGCCTTCGTGGAGGAGGCCCGGACCGCACTCGGCTCGGTCGACATCCTGGTGGCCAACGCCGGCATCTCCACACTCGGGTCCGTCTGCACCATGGACGCCACCCAGTGGAGCGAGACCATCGACACCAATCTGACCGGTGTGTTCAACGCCATGCGGGCCGCGGCCCCCCACATGCGGCGCCAGAGATGGGGCCGGATCATCGGCATCTCGTCCATGATGGGCCGGTCGTCGAACCCGGGCATCGCCGCCTATGTGGCGTCGAAATGGGGGGTGATCGGACTGTGCAAGTCGGCGGCCTTCGAGCTGGCGGCCTTCGGGGTGACCGTCAACGCCATCGCCCCGGGCAACGTCTCCACCCCCATGATCCACAACGACACCCTCTACGGCCTGATGCGCCCGGACCTCGACCATCCGACACGCGAGGATGTCGTTCCCGGCATGACGGCCCTCCACGTGCAGCCCGTGCCGTGGCTCGAGCCCGAGGAGGTCACTGCCGCCGTGGTCTTCCTGGCCTCGGAGGGGGCCCGCCACATCACCGGCTCGGTGATCGACGTGGACGCGGGGGCCTCGGCCAAGTTCACCGGCTGACGGCGGGCGGGAGCGCCCGCCGTCGTCACTGTCGGGACATGGCGGCGCGCGCCTCACCCTCGGCACCACTCGCCGACGCCGGTAGCCGGGTCAGCCTGACCTCGAGCCGGTCGAGCTCGCCCTCGAACGGGAACGAGTCGTCGTAGCGCCCGCTCACCGGGGAGCCGTGGTCGTAGCCCACGCTCGGGCCCACACTCGAGATCATCGTCATGGCGAACGGTACCGACAGCGATCCCGACGGATGGCCGTCGATGACCAGGATGGCCTCGCCGGCCCGGCCCTTCCGGAGGAACTGCACGCCGACCACCGAGCGGCCCACCGGCACCCGGGCCTCGGACTCGACCACGTGGTGGTCGCCGAAGCAGTTGTAGTCGAAGACCAGCCGCTCGTCCTGGATGAACAGGCTGACCCCGGAGTTCTCGGTGCCCGAGGCGTACAGGACGCCGGCCGCACCCTCGGGGCGGGTGATGGTGGCCGACATGTCCCAGCCCCGTCCCCCGAGGGACGGGGCGACCTGGCCGGGGAGCGGGGACATCGGGGGGTAGTAGGTGTACCGGCGACTGGTCGGATGGGGGGAGCGGTCCCGGTAGCGGGTGAAGAAGAGCTCGATGGTGCGGTCGTCGAGAGGCAGGACGCCGTACTCCTCGGCCTCACGCCACCAGAGCCCGCGGAGCTCGGCCACCACCTCGGGATGGTCGGCCGCCAGGTTGTGGCACTCCGAGCGGTCCTCGTCGAGATGGTAGAGCTCCCACTCGTCGTCCTCGAAGGGTACGCCGGGCTGATGACGGGTGACCGCCTTCCACCCGTCGGCGTAGATGCCCCGGTGGCCCATCATCTCGAAGTACTGCACGTGCTTTCGACTGGGCTCTTCGGGTGCGGCGAAGGTGTACTGCAGGGAGACGCCGGACAGCGGGATCTGGTCGTACCCCCGGTAGGTGTCGGGGGGATCGATGCCGAGGGTCTCGTAGATGGTAGGGGCCAGGTCGCTCACGTGGTGGAACTGGTGGCGGAGGCCGCCCCCCCCGGGGATGCGGTCGGGCCAGTGGACGATGAGGGGCACGTGCACCCCGCCCTCGTGGGTGTTCTGCTTGTACCACTTGAACGGGGTGTTGCCGGCCTGGGCCCACCCCCACGGATAGTTGGCGTGGCTGTGCGGACCCCCGATGTCGTCGATCCGCTCCACGGCCTCGTCGGGAGTCTCGACCAGCATGTTGAAGTACTTCATCTCGTGCATCACCCCGAACGGTCCGCCCTCCTGGCTGGCACCGTTGTCCGACAACAGCAGGAACAGGGTGTTGTCCAGCTGCCCCAGGTGCTCGAGGGCGGCCACGAAGCGACCGATCTGGTCGTCGGTGTGCTCGAGGAAGGCGGCGAAGGCCTCCTGGAGCCGGGCGGCCAGTCGCTGTTGGTTCTCGGGCAGGCTGTCCCACGGCTCGACGCCCGGGTTCCGGGGGGCCAACTGCGTACCGGCGGGAAGGAGCCCCATCTCCTGCTGGCGCGAGAACCACCGCTGGCGGGCCTCGTCCCAACCGTCGTCGAACCGGCCGCGGTACTTCTCGAGGTAGGGGGCCGGCGCCTGGTGGGGGGCGTGCATGGCCCCGAAGGCCAGGTAGGTGAAGAAGGGCCGGTCGGGTCGGATCGACGTCGTGTCGTGGATGAAGCTGATGGCGTGGTCGACCAGGTCCTCGCTCAGGTGGTAGCCCTGCTCGGCAGCGGCCGGGGGCTCGACGGTGTGGTTGTCGTAGACCAGTTCCGGGTGGAATTGGTCGGTCTCACCCTCGAGGAATCCGTAGAACCGGTCGAAGCCACGTTGGCACGGCCACTGGTCGTAGGGCCCGGCCGCCGACGCGTTCTCCATGGCGCACAGATGCCACTTGCCCACCGCGAAGGTGGCGTATCCCTCGTCCCGCAGGACCTCGGCCACCGTGGCGGCGTGATTGCTGACGTGGCCGCGCATGTGGGGGTAGCCGCTGTCGAAGTTGGAGATCGATCGCATCCCGACGGTGTGGTGGTTGCGCCCGGTCAGCAGGGAGGCACGGGTGGGCGAGCACAGAGGGGTGACGTGGAAGTTGGTGTACCGCAACCCGTCGGATGCCAACCGGTCGATGTTCGGGGTGGCGAGGTCGGAGCCGTAACAGCCGAGGTGGGAGAAGCCGGTGTCGTCGAGGAGCACGATCACCACGTTGGGGGCGCCCTCGCCCGGGTGCTTCGGGGTGGGCCACCACGGCGTCGATTCCGCCTGGGTGCGCCCGATGACCCCGTCGAAGCGGTCGTAGCTCTTCATGTCGGTCCCCTGCTGGTGTCGAGGTGGGCGGCCCGGTCGGCGACCCGGGAGCGGTGGCGAGGTTGTGTCACCAGCTGTGACGCTACCTGCGGGCCCCTTCCCGTGTCGATCGCTTCCGGTCGTGTGGCGCCGTGTTATCCGCCTCGGCCGGAAGCCGGTCCCACCTCGGGGATGTGCTAACCCTGGGGCGTGTGCCGAGCCCTCGTCCGGTGATCGAGACCCCCTGGGTGGTCGGGACCCGACCGGCGCTGCCCCTCGCCGAGGGACTCGGCGCTGAACTGGACGAGCTGCCGCCGGTGGTCCTCGACCCCGCGTGGTCCGGGGCCCACCGCATCGAGGAGTGGCGGGAGGGCGGGCGGACCGCCCCGTCGGTGGACCGGGCCGTGGTGGCGGTCTGGCCCGAGGTGCGGGAGCCGTGCTCGGTGGTCGACCTGGACCTGGAGGCGTGGACGGCGAGGCTGGAGACCACCTTCGCCCTGTGGTTCGCCGCATTGGCCGCGGCCGGCGAACGGTGCGGCCCGGGCGGTCGGGTGGTGGCCGTGGTCGACCGCCCCGCGGCCAAGGACAGCGCGGGCCGGGCTCCGGAGTCCGCCTGTGCCGACGCCGTGGAGGTCATGGTCAAGTCCCTGGCCCAGGTCCACCACGGTCGTGGGGTCCGGATGCACGTCGTCACGACATCGGAGCGGCTCTCCGGGTCGCCCGGCCCTCCTCTGACCGGGGTGGTCGGCGCGGTGGGCATGCTGCTCTCTCCCGGTGGTGCCGGTGTGGCCACCGCTGTGCTCCGGGCCGGGCCGGGGTGGTGACGGCCGGGGACGGACCGGTAGTGGTGGTCACCGGGGCCAGTGGCGGCGTGGGAAGGGGTATCGCCATCGCCTGCGGCGCCGCCGGGTGGTCGGTGTGGGTGGCGGCCCGGAGGCCCGTCGAGGGCCGGCGGGTGGCCGAGGAGGTCACCGGGGCCGGCGGGCACGGCAGCTTCGTGGCCTGCGACGTCGGTGACGGTGACTCGGTGGCCTCGGCGCTGGCCGCCGTGATCGACCAGGAGGGTCGGTTGACCGGAGTGGTGCACAACGCCACCAGCGGGCGCTCCCCCCAACCCGTGGTGCCCGCCGCCGTCCCCATGGCCGACTTGCGGGACCATGTGATGGTGTCGGTCCGGGGCGCCTACTGGCTGGCCCACCACGCCCTCCCGCATCTGGTGGCGAGCCGGGGGAGCATGGTCCTGCTCACGTCCGAGGCCGGCTTTCAGGGGACGATGCGGCTGGCGCCCTATGCCGCGGTCAAGGCCGCCCTGCGTGGCCTGGCCCGGTCCTGGGCCCGGGAGTGGGGGCACGACGGGGTCCGGGTCAACTGCGTCGCCCCGCTGGCCGAGTCACCCGCCCTGGCCGAGGCCATGGCCGCCGATCCGACCATGGCCGAGCGGGTGCTCGGTCGGCACCCCATGGGCTACCTGGGCGATCCCGTCGACGACGTCGGGCCCGTGGTGCGGTTCCTGCTGTCCGACGAGGCCCGCTACGTCACAGGGGTCACCCTGATGGCCGACGGCGGCAACGCCCCGATCACCTGACCGTGAGCCGACCGGGCCCGCCCCGGAACGAGGCGCGCCGCCCGATCTCCGGGCGCGTGGCCACGCCATTGTTCGCTCCACGCCCGCCAGGGTCTGGGGCCGGCCCGGGACCGTGCCCCGTGTGGCCCTCGTCATCGGATGCTCGGGATTCGCCGCCCGTCGTGTCTCAGTATGGGGAATTGCCCCCGGATTTGCAACCATTGGTTGCAAACCCGCTCCGGCCTGCAGTTTCGCGACGGCAGCCGGGCCGGGTCTGCACCCCGGTAGGATCGGCGACCGGGGAGGGGGAGCCGCGGGTCGCGACAGGGGCGACGATTGGGGGGTACCGACCAATGCCTCCATCATCGAGCGGGTCTGGGACAACCAGGCCGACTTCCAGGCGGACGTGCTGGTCTCGATCGCTGACGACGACGGTGAGGCCGAGATCGAGTACACCCTGGCCGCCATGGCCTCGTCGCTCGAGGAGGTCGACGTCTCCTCGGAGGCTGCCCGGTGGCAGAGCGCCCGGCTACGAGGCCTTCACCCAACGGTCTCGGCCATCTACGAGGGGATGGCGGCACGGCTGGGGCTCCGACTCCGTGGCGGTCTGACACTCCGGCAGTTCGCCATTGCCGCCGAGCCCCTGGGCGAGGGGTGCGCCCTCCGGAGCGGGGTGGACGGGTCCGACATGTCGGGCATCCTGCGGCCGACCGGTCCGCAGGGCGACCTGCGGTCGTGGACGCTCTTGGGCGTCGGCCTCGAGGCCCTGGTCGTCCAGTTCTTCGAGCTCGACCCCGACTGGTCGCCCGACCAGGGGCCATCCTGACCCACCGGTCATCCTGACCCCGGGGCAACGGCAATTTACGATCTTCATATGCGGAGTTGATGGTGTCCTTAGTCCACTGGACTGGAATGGTCTCGTGAGGTTGGTCGCCACCGGGGCGGGCCGGCCCCGGTACGACGCCGAATCGGAAGGTGGAGGCAGATGAGCGAGACCTGGGATCCCACGACAGGACCGGACGAGCCGACGCAGCCGGGCCAGGCCGGGAGGGCCATTCCGCTCCCGCCTGCAGGGGCGCCCCAGGGGACGTCCGTTCCTCCCCCCGCCCCACCTCCGCCCGCGTTCGACCCCACCTCCGGGACGCCGGCCGTTGGCCCCGGATCTCCGACTCCTCCCGCCGGCACGTGGCCACCGCCCCCCCAGTCGGTGTGGGGCCCGGGCCCCCAGGGCGCGCCGTCCTACCTCGGGTGGCCGGCAGCCGACGCCGGAGCGGCCGGGCCGTCGGCCACCGGCTCCAAGCGGACCGGCCTGTCCATGGCCCTGGCCACCGTGGCCCTCGTGGTGGCAGTGGTGGCGGGCGTGGGCCTGGGCCACGCCGTGTGGCCGTCGCCCACCTCGACCTCGTCCGCCACGGCCAACCCCGGCTCGAGCGGGTCCCTCGGCGGCGGGTCGGGTGGCGGGAGCTACCCGTTCGGCAACGGATCGACCGGCAACGGATCGACCGGCAACGGATCGACCGGCAACGGATCGTCGTCGTTCGGCTCGGGTGGGTCGGGCAACACCTCCACCGGCGCCGGAGCGCCCTCGGACATCTCGGCCATCGCCGCCAAGGTCGACCCGGCCCTGGTGGACATCAACACCAACCTCAGCTACCAGAACGAGCAGGCAGCCGGCACCGGGATGGTGCTGACCTCCGACGGCGTGGTCCTCACCAACAACCACGTGATCGACGGGGCGACCAGCATCAGCGTCACGGACGTCGGGAACGGCAAGACGTACTCGGCCAGTGTGGTCGGCTACGACCGGACCGGTGACGTCGCGGTGATCAAGCTGTCCGGGGCCAGCGGCCTCCAGACCATCACCACCAGCCCGAACCCTGCAGCGGTCGGCCAGGCCGTCGTCGGCGTCGGAAACGCCGGAGGTACCGGCGGCACCCCCAGCACGGCCGGGGGCTCGATCACCGCACTGGACCAGTCCATCACCGCCAGCGACAACGGCGGGGGGAACGCCGAGAACCTGAGCGGCCTCATCGAGGTGAATGCCGGCATCCAGCCGGGCGACTCGGGTGGTTCGCTGGTCAATACCCAGGGCCAGGTGCTCGGGATGGACACCGCGGCCTCGGCCGACTCCAACTACCAGGTGTCGGCCACCCAGGCCTATGCCATTCCCATCGCGACGGCGCTGTCGGTGGCCCACAGGATCGAGTCCGGCCAGGCGTCGTCGACCATCCACATCGGCCCGACCGGCTTCCTCGGAGTCGGCGTGGGCCCCTCGTCGGGAAGCTCGGGTAGCGGGTTCGGCGGAGGGTTCGGTGGTGGGTTCGGCACCGGGAGCGGCAGCGGGAACGCCGCCTCCTCGGGAGCCGTGGTGTCCCAGGTGCTCTCGGGCTCGGCGGCCGGGCAGGCCGGGGTGGCCGTGGGTGACACCATCACCAGCCTCAACGGCTCCCCGGTCAACTCGACCTCGGACCTCACCAACCTGATGGAGCCGGAGCATCCGGGTGACACGGTCCAGCTCCAGTGGACGGACCAGTCCGGTCAGACCCACTCCGCCGGGGTGAAGCTGGGCTCCGGGCCGCCGGCCTGATCGAGCGACCCGCCGGCGGCGCCGTCAGGGTCACGAGGCCGAACGGCCGACCCGGGTGGCGTCGCCGAGCCGGGCCCGGAGTGCCTTCCGGTCGGGCTTCCCGAGCACCGTCACGGGGATCTCGTCGGTGAACTCGAGGTACTCGGGCACCTTGTACGCGGCCAGTTCCGACGCACAGTGCCGGAGCAGCTCCTCGGTGCCGACCGGTGCGGAGACCACCACGGCGGCGCCCACCCGTTCGCCCAGCTCGGCGTCGGGCACGCCGACCACGCCGGCGTCGACCACGCTCGGATGGGAGCGGAGGACCTCCTCCACCTCGATGGGACCGAACTTCTCCCCACCGCGGTTGATGGTGTCGGAGAGCCGACCGACCAGATAGAGGTAGCCGTCCCCGTCCCGGCGCCCGGTGTCGCCCGTGTGGAGCCACTCGGTGGTGGTGTTCTGACCGGCTCGCACCAGGAACTCGCCGATCCCTCCGGGCTCCACCTCCCGGTCGGACCCCGGGTGGACGATCCTGACGTCGACGCCGGCCAACGGTCGACCGACCGAGCCGAAGCGGTCACCGCGCCGGTGGTCCTCGGGGGTCAGGGCGGCGTAGGCACCGAGCGTCTCGGTCTGGCCGAACGTGTTGGAGAAGTCCACCGCGGGGAAGGCGGCCACCGCCCGACGGACCAGGTCCACCGGCGCGGCGGCGGCGCCGTAGCTGAGCGAGCGCAACGAGCTCAGGTCGGTGTGCCCGAAGCGGGGATGGTCCAGGATGCGCCGGAGCATGGTGGGCACCACGAAGGTCTGGGCCACCCGGTGCCGCTCGACCAGGGCCAGCCACTCGGCGGGGTCGAATTTGGGCAGGAGCACCATCAGCTTGCCCTGGTGCAGCGAGACGAACAGGCCGAGGGTCCCGGCGATGTGGAAGATGGGGGCCGACATCATGTCCACCACCTGGTCCACCTCGGGATCGATGGGCCTCGAGTAGAAGGCCAGCCGGTCGGCGACGACCCTGTGACTGATGGGGATGGGCTTGGGCAGGCCGGTGGTGCCGCTGGTGAAGAGCACCAGGGCGGTGTCCTCGCCGCCCCCGACCTCGGCCGGCGCCGTCCCGACTTCCGCTGCGTCGCCGAAGACCTGGGCCTCCACCAGGACCGGTCCGTCGAGCACGGAGCGCAGGTCTGCCGCGAAGCGGTCGCCGGCCACACCGATCCGCGTGCCGGCCAGCTCGGCGAGCTGCCCGAGCTCGCCCGGGGTCAGATAGGCGTTCATCTGGGCGGTGGCCGCCCCCAGTCGCGCCGCCCCGAAGATGGTGGCCACCGACAGGGTGCTCCCCAGGTCGACCAGGGCCACCCGGTCGCCGGGGCCGACCCCGGCGGCGGCCAGGGCCGCCTCCACCTGTCGGATGCGCTGCTCCAGCTGGCGGTAGGTGAGCACCTCGCCTCCCACCACCAGGGCCACCCGGTCAGGGACGGCGTTGAGCGGGGCATCGGTGGCGTGCCCGACGTTCATCGGCGGGGGACGGGCCCCCCGAAGGGGCCGGCGTCATGGTTCACGGTGGCGACATGGCAGGCCACGGGCCCCCGATCACCCGGTGGGCAGGGGGGCGAAGGGCCGGACGGTGACCCAGCACGTCCCCTGGGCCTTGCCCTGGGAGGTCAGCTGGCAGTCGGACGAGGGAGGGACGTTGTTCCGCAGCCTCACGATCTTGTACTCGGTCGGACCGTAGTGCTTGGTGGAGCTGAAGCTCAGCGTTGGCGTCGAGGTGCCGGGGAAGTTCTTGATCTTGGACAGGGCGGTCACGAAGGTGCGGCGGTCGAGATCCCGCCCCGCCGCC
>Ga0307374_10014423_pt1 | contig 10762 bp, 12 predicted proteins | sample OX3MG_FD_202532 | JGI IMG/M metagenome (GOLD analysis project Ga0307374, IMG submission 202532) | Soil microbial communities from Risofladan, Vaasa, Finland - OX-3 | ecosystem: Environmental > Terrestrial > Soil > Coastal area > Acid sulfate soil | place: Finland: Risofladan, Vaasa | collected... | reverse complement strand
ACCCGAACCCTGGGACCTCGGTGTTGGCAGAGATCCTGCTGGGGTTCGGCCCCACGATCTTGCTCATCGCCCTGTTCTGGTTCTTCGTGCGTCGGGCCGCATCCGCCGGTGGCGGTGGGCTCGGTGGATTGGGCAATTTCGGGCGCTCGCAGGCGCGGCGGGTGGATCCGGAGAAGATCCGGGTCACGTTCGACGACGTGGCTGGGATCGACGAGGCGAAGGCCGAGCTGGCGGAGATCGTGGATTTCCTCAAGACTCCGGACCGGTACGCCCGGCTGGGTGGACGGATACCCCACGGCGTGCTGCTGTTTGGCCCCCCCGGGACGGGCAAGACGCTGCTTGCTCGGGCGGTGGCGGGGGAGGCGCACGCGGCGTTCTTCTCGATCGCCGCCTCGGAGTTCATCGAGGCGATCGTCGGGGTTGGCGCATCGCGCGTGCGTGACCTGTTCGCCAAGGCCAAGGAAGCAGCCCCCTCGATCATCTTCATCGACGAGCTCGACGCGATCGGCCGCTCCCGGCAGGGGTCGGCCAGCGTCACCGGGGCCAACGACGAGCGCGAGCAGACGCTCGACCAAATCCTCACCGAGATGGACGGGTTCGAGAGCGCGCAGGCTGTCGTCGTGCTGGGCGCGACGAATCGCTCCGAGATCCTCGACCCGGCCCTGCTCCGTCCGGGGCGGTTCGACCGCCGCGTCGCCGTGCAGCCACCCGATCGGCTGGGTCGGCTCAAGATCCTCCAGGTGCACACCCGGTCGATCCCGCTGGCCGATGACGTCGACCTCGAAGCGCTGGCATCGACGACGCCCGGCATGGTGGGCGCCGATCTGGCCAATCTGGCCAACGAGGCGGCGCTACTGGCAGCGGGGCGAGACCACGACAAGGTTCAGATGGCCGACTTGACAGACTCGCTGGAGAAGATCCTGCTCGGGGCGCCACGCGGAATCGTTCTCAGCCCGGAGGACCGCGAGCGAACCGCCTACCACGAGTCCGGGCACGCGCTCGTCGGGATGCTCACTCCTGAGGCCGACCCGGTGCGAAAGGTGTCGATCATCCCGCGCGGAATCGCGCTCGGGGTGACCCTGTCAACGCCAGATTCCGACCGCGTCTCGTACTCCCGGGAGGAGCTCGAGGCCAAGATGAATGTCCTGCTCGGTGGGCGCGTGGCCGAGGAGGTCGTCTACGGCAAGATCACAACCGGCGCCGAGTCCGACATCCAACAGCTCACCCAGATCGCCCGCCAGATGGTCGGCCGCTGGGGCATGAGCGACAAGCTGGGGCCGATCACTCTGCTGCCGTCCGAGGGTCAGAGCCCATTCCTCCCGGGTGCGAGCGAGACCTCGCCGCAAACCCAGTGGCTCGTCGATGAGGAACTGCACCGCATGATTGACGATGCCCACGAGGCGGTCAGCCAGCTGCTCGTCGAGCACCGAGAGCAGCTCGACAGCCTGGCCCGCGCGCTGATTAAGGCCGAGACGCTCGACGGTCCCGATGCCTACGCCGCCGCCGGGATCCCGATGCGGGCGGCCGACCTCCAAGTGATTACCTCCGCGGAGGTTGGGAGCTGATTCCGAGCTTGATCCACCAGACTAGGGCATCGACCAGGGGGTCCTACGGGCGCAACCGGCCGCCCGGAGCGGGAACCTGACACCAGCAACCGACGGAGGTAACGATGAGCTCGAGCCCTGACTACGACGTGATCGTCCTCGGCGGCGGCGCCCCCGGAGAGCATTGCGCTGCGGCCCTGGCTGCCCGCAAGCTGCGCGTCGCGGTGATTGAGCGAGAGCTCGTAGGTGGTGAGTGCTCCTACTGGGCGTGCATTCCCTCCAAGAGCCTGTTGCGCCCGGGCGAGGCGGTGCAGGGCGCGCGTGGGGCCGGGGCAACGGCCGAGGTCGACGTTCAGGCCGCTCTCGCGTGGCGTGACTTCATGGTCTCCAACTACTCCGATGCGGGCCAGGAGCGCTGGCTGGCGGCGCGGGGCATCGACCTGCTGCGAGGCACCGGCCGGCTGGCGGGCACCGGCGTGGTCGAAGTCGATGGGGTCCGGCACACCGGCGCAGCACATCGTCGTGGCGACGGGGTCGGATCCGATCGTGCCTCCGGTCCCTGGCGTTCGTGAGCTCGAGGGCGTCTGGGGCACACGTGAGGCGACGAGCATGAAGGCTGTCCCGCGCCGCCTGCTCGTGCTGGGTGGCGGGTCGGCCGGCGTCGAGCTGGCCCAGGTCGTGCGACGGCTCGGCGGGGAGGCGGTGCTCGTTGAGGGCGCGGACCGCGTGCTGCCCCGCGAGCCAGAGCCCCTCGGCACGGCGCTCAGCGAAGCCCTGCGCCGAGACGGAATCGAGCTGATGCTCGGACAGCACGCCAGCGCGGCGCGACGGGAGGGCGACGAGTATGTCCTGGAGTTCGATGGCGGCACGGAGCTCCGCGGCGACCGGCTGCTCGTGTCAACCGGACGGCGCCCGCGGGTCGACGGGATCGGCCTGGAAACCGTCGATGTCGAGCCCAACCCCCACGGGATCCAGGTCGACGAGTACCTGCGCGCAGGGGAGCGGCTGTGGGCGATCGGGGACGTCAACGGCATCTGGCCGCTGACCCACGTCGGCGAATACGAGGCCGACGTGGTTGCGGCGAACATCTCAGGCGATGCGCATCCGACGAACTACGAAGCGGTTCCGCGAGTCACCTACACCGACCCACAAGCCGCTGCGGTGGGCGCGGTCGAAGCGCAGTACAGCGCCACCGCACCCCTGGCAGACGTGCCCAAGACCGCCACCTACACGCACGCCTACGCCGAATCAAACGGGTTCCTGACGTTGCTCAGCGACGGGCAGCGTCTCACCGGCGCTTACGGGCTCGGGCCCGAAGCCGGTGAGTGGATGCAGCAGGCGACGCTCGCCATCCGGGCCCGCATCCCGCTTGAGGTGCTGAGCGACACGATCCAGCCCTTCCCGAGCTTCTCGGGGATCTACGACCCGGCAGTGATGGCGCTCCGCATGGAGATCGCCGACATGCCACGGCCGGTCACGCCGATGGACGCGCAGATGGCGACCCTGTCGGGGTGAGGAGCGTGGGGTAATGCGGGCCGATATCAGGCCGGGTGGGGTCTTCCCCGACTACGAGCTGCCCGACCACACGGAGGTCCCCCGAAAGCTCAGCGATCTGCAGGGCGACGATCCCCTGATCCTCACGCTGGCCCGGGGCCACTTCTGCCCCAAGGAACACCAGCAGCACCTCCAGCTCGCCGCGGCCTATCCACAGATCGCCGTGGCCTACACCCAGATCGCCACGATCGCGACCGACCCTCATCACACGCTCCAGGAGTTCCGCGCCTCGGTCGGCGCCCAGTGGCCATTCCTGTCCGACCCGGAGCGGATCGTCCAGAAGGACCTCGACATCCAGGAGTACACGGACCCCGAGAACGACCCGATGATCCCTCACACGCTCGTGCTCAAGCCGGGGCTCGTTATCCACAGCATCTACAACGGCTACTGGTTCTGGGGGCGCCCGTCGGTCGAGGATCTCCGCCGAGACCTCCGCGCGGTCGCGCGTGAGATCCGCCCCGACTGGGACCTCAGCACCCCCGGGCTGCGCGAGGCCTGGGAGAAAGGCGACGTCTCCCAGTTCCATGGCTGGGACAAGAAGGCCGAAGGAGGACAGTAAAGTCAGGCCGGGATGTCTACGCACGCGCAAGGCTCGCGCGCTGGGGTTGCCGACGGTCCGGAGGATCTCTGATGCCCCGAGCCCGGGATCTCACCGCTTGCGTCCTGGATGGCCGTTACGAGCTGCTTGACCTGGTGGGTGACGGCGCGTTTGGCCGGGTGTACCGCGGGCGCGATCAACGGCTGGACCGGATCGTCGCGGTCAAGGTAATCAAGCCATGGTGGGCGGAGGATCCGGTCTGGTCGCAGACGTTTGAGCACGAGGCACGGCTCCTGGCTCGTCTGAGCGATCCGGGGATCGTTCAGATCTTCGACGTCGGTCAGGCCGAGGAAGGCCTGTACTACGTCACCGAGTTCGTCGATGGCGAGAGCCTGGCCAGCCGGCTGGGCCGAGGCCCGCTGGCGCCGCGGGAGGCCTGCGACATCGCCGAGCAGCTCTGCCGGGCGCTGGCTCGGGCCCACGCCCAGCGCGTGGTGCATCGGGACATCAAGCCGGCCAACGTTCTGCTTTCCAAAGGCGGACGGGTGAAGCTGGGCGATTTCGGCATTGCCCGCCTGGCCGAGGGAACTACGGGCGGGATTGGGGGGGAGGTCGTCGGCACGCCGAAGTACATGGCTCCCGAGCAGGCGCGGGGGCGGCGCACAACCCCGGCGACCGACGTCTACAGCGTGGGGGTGGTCCTCTACGAGATGCTGGCGGGCGCTCCACCGTTTGCCGGCGAGTCGGTGGTCGATCTGGCGCTCAGCCATGTCCAGGACCCGGCGCCGCCGCTGCCGCCCCAAACTCCGCGTCGATTGGTCGAAATCGTCGAGCGCGCGCTGGCCAAGGACGCGGCCGAGCGCTTCCCGGACGGGCGGGCGATGGCAGCCGCTCTGGGCCGGGCGCGGGCGGCGCTGGACATCGAGGCGCATCCCGCTCTGCCAGCCCGGGTCAACGGTGACTCCGGCCGGCGGCCTGAGCCCACCCGGGTGGCGCCCCGGTTGTCGCCGCGCCGAGACGTCGATCCCCCCGGGCGGAGGCGGACCATCGCCTTGCTGGCGCTGGCGTTCTCCCTCCTGGCCGCGCTGGGACTCGGCGCCGTTCTGCTCGCCCCGGGGAGCGTACGCGTTCCGAACTTCCACGGCCTGGCCAGGTCAGCCGTGGTGTCCAAGACACGACACCTAGGTCTGCGCGCGGTGTTCGCTAGCCGCTTCGACTCAGCCAAGCCCGGGACGACCGTCGCCCAGACCCCGACTCCCGGGGCTCAGGTAGACGATGGCTCGGTGGTTCGCGTCACCCTCAGCGCTGGTCCGCCACCGGTCAAGCTCCCGCGGGTGATCGGACAGGACTCGGCCCAGGCTCGCAAGACGCTGGCCGCGCTCGGACTCACCGTGCGCACGGAAACCGTGCCCGCGCCCGGCGTCCAGCCGGGGATTGTCACCGGGCAACGGCCGGGTGGAGGTGCATCCGCGCCGGCACACAGCCAGGTCGTCCTGCTGGTTGCCGAAACGCCGAGCTGGCGAGCGCTGACTTCGCTGGCCGGGACCGACACCGGCCGCTCGGTCCCGTTTCGGATTCGGGGCGGCCAGTGGCGCATCGTGTACCACATGGCCTACGTCGGCACGTGCGACCTGATCGTGTACTGCGACGGCCCGAGCGCTCAGGTTCTCACGCTCCCCAGCGGCTCAGCGCAGTCGAGTTTCGGGCTAAGCGACGGCGGCGCTCAGACTCGGGTCATCCATTCCGGACCCGGCCTCTACCAGGTCAGGGTCACGCCGGGCTCGGACACCGCCCAGTGGTCGATCCAGGTGCAGGACTACTACTGACCCGATCGCCGGCCCGGGCGCACCGGGCGAGGAAGTCCAGCAATGCGGCGTTGATGGCCTCGGGTGGTTCCCGCCGATGTTGTGAGGGCCGTCAGGGACCTCGACACGTGCGCGACGGCAAGCGATGAGTTTCCGCCACCCCGCTGATCCTAAGCTCGTAAACCAAACTCCAGGAGGGGAGACGATGAGCCTCACGGCTGAGACCCCGGTTGAAGTCTTCTGGCGCCGGAGTAGGGTTCCGAGATGTGTCGCCGGTCAGCCGTGGCTTCACCGGTCGTCGGCGGGAGGGTGACGATCCTTCCCGGGTTCCGCCCGGCCAGTACGTCACGGCCGACTTTCCGGTGCTGTCCGCCGGACCGACGCCGCACACGCCGCTTGACGAGTGGAGCTTCACCATCGACGGGGCGGTCGCCGAGGCAGTCTCCTGGCCCTGGGAAGAGCTCATCGCGCTCCCCGCGGAAGACGTCACTGTGGACATCCACTGCGTCACCAAGTGGTCGAAGCTCGACACGAGCTGGAGAGGCGTGTCCGTGGACACGCTGCTGGAGAACGTCCAGAGCGAGGCCGGATACCTGACCGCTTGGTCGGACGGTGGGTATACGACGAACTTGGCGCTGGAGGACGTCACGGATGGCCAGGGTTGGGTGGCCTACGAATACGGCGGCCAGCCCCTGGAACCGGAGCACGGGGGTCCAGCCCGTCTGTTGGTGCCCCACCTGTATTTCTGGAAGAGCGCCAAGTGGGTGCGCGGCCTGACCCTCACCCCGGACGACGAGCTGGGGTTCTGGGAGACCTACGGCTATCACAACCATGGCGACCCATGGCTCGAGCAGCGCTACCAAGGAGACTGACCTGGCAGCTGGGCCGCGTGGCCACTCTCCGCGACGAGACGCCGCTCACCAAGACGATCCGGCTCGAGCTTGACGACTGGTCGGGCCACCGTGCGGGCCAGCACATCGACATCCGCCTCACCGCCGAGGACGGCTATCAGGCGGAGCGCAGCTACTCGATCGCCTCGGCGCCCGAGGACACCCAGCTCGCCCTGACGGTCGAACGGTTGGACGACGGGGAGGTCTCGCCGTATCTGACCGACGAGCTCCGGCCCGGCGACGAGCTCGAGCTGCGAGGCCCCATTGGCGGCTACTTCGTCTGGGAGGAGGCGTCTGGGGGGCCGCTACTGCTGGTGGGCGGCGGGTCAGGCGTCGTGCCGCTGCGCGCGATGCTCCGTCACTGGGCGGCCGGCCCGCGCGATGTCCCGGTGCGGCTGATCTACTCGGCTCGCTCGCTGGAGGAAGTCATATATCGCGAAGAACTCACGCGCCTGGCCGAGAAACCCGGGCTGGAACTCCACCTCACGCTGACCCGCCAATGGCCCGAGGATTGGGCGGGCCACCGCGGGCGGATCGACGGGGCGCTGCTCGACCAGGTGGCGTTCCCGCCCGCCCAGCGGCCGCTGGTCTACGTGTGTGGTCCGACCGCCTTCGTCGAGGCGGCGGCGCAGGCGTTGGTGGCCAGCGGACACGAGGCCGGCCGGATCAGAACGGAGCGGTTCGGCCCCACCGGAACCTGAGGCGAAGGAGAACCATGGAACCCCTGGACGGAAACGCAATCGCCGGATCACTGCTCGAGTACTTCGGCGACGAGATGACGCTGGTGCGCGGAACCTGCCGGCACTGCGGAGCCACCGCCCGGCTCGCCGAGCTGCGGGTCTACGGCCGAGCCCCGGGGTCGGTGGCCCGCTGCCGGACCTGCGGCAACGTGGTGATGGTGCTGGTCACGATCCGGGATGAGCCAAGGGTCGACTCGCGGCATCTGGAGGTGCTCGACCCGCCGGGGCAGCTGACGGCCTAGCGTCCGGCCAGGCTGTCCTGGGCGTCGCTGGCCAGGGACCGCAGCACCCCGGTGAACGTGTCGGCCAGATCGCCCAGCTCTTCACCCAGCAGCGTGCGCATATCGCGCAGCACGATCTCGCTGCCGCCATCGGAGCCCTCGATCACGGCCAGCCGCAAGGGAATGTCCACCGCGGCGGGCAGCGAGCGGGCCAGGAGCTTGGCACCCGCCGCCGGGCTCCCGAACACTAGCGTCCAGGCCACGAATCCCGGCGCGCCTGACTGGGCCATGTCGTGGCCGTGGTCCACCACCGCGTATTCGGTTATCCCCCGGGTGCGAAGCGCCTCCCGCAGGGCCGAGACGGTCGCGGCGGGCGGCGCATCCACGTGGATGCGCTCGTAAGTGCTCACCCTAGTCGCGGCAGGCGGCGTCGACGCCGTCCAGCAACCTCCAATTGGCCCGGAGAACGTCCTCGGCGGTCGCGATCAGCGCGTCCTCGTCGGCACCGGCCCGCCGCGGCTCGATCAACCCGCGCACCGCTTCAGCATGCTCGACGTCACGCTGCCGGTGCACCTCGAAGTAGGTCACGGACGGGATCCCGTAGTGCCGGGCCAGCCCGTCCTGCTTGGTCGTGGAGATCGCCGGCTGGGTCGATTCGATCGTGTGCATGGCAACCAGGGTGTCCAAGAACGCCCGGGAGTCGTCCCCGGCCCACACGGCGGCGCAGTCGCGGGTCTCCGGGCTGGGGGCCGCGGCGACGTCACCGCCCACGGTGAGCACGAACTCGTCCCACAGCTGGACGTGGGCCGCTTCCTCGGCCGCGTGATCGGACAGCTCCGGAGCGTTCGGGCCGGCTTCTTCAGACCGGGCGGCGACAGCCGTCGCGTCGGCCAGCGCGACGACGGCGTGGCGGTATTGCCCGGAGTAGTGAGCCAGCTCGTCGAGCTTCAGCGTCCCCTCGGACCAGCGCAGGTAGAACGGGTGACGAAGCACGTCGTAGCGCTCGCGGACCTCTTCCAGACGATTCCAAAACTCCACCGGTCCCTCCTCATTCGCTGTCGGGTGTATGAGAGCCATCCTAGCCATGGCCGAGGATGCGGCTGCGGTCGGGAGGCGGCGCGGCGTCAGTCCTGGAGCACCCGTCCGCCGAAGCGCTTCAGGCCGTCCTCGGGAAGCGTCTCCCACGGCCCCCGGGAGTCGACGAAGCTGTGGTACTGCGGCCGGATGCCCGGATCGTCGTCCAGTGAGCCCAGGCGCACCGACACCTCCGGGCCCTCGGGCCAAGTGCCGCCGAACAGGCTCGAGCCGCAGGCCCGGCAGAACGCCTTGGACATGCCCTGGGGCGGGCGGTAGGTCGCGATCAGCTCGGCGCCTTGGAGCAGACGAAACCCGTCGCGGGATACCCGTCCCTGGGCCAGCGCCGCCGCGCCCGAGTGCTTGCGGCAGCGCGAGCAGTGACAGTAGTTGGCCCGCCGGAACGGCGCGGTGATCTCAAACCGCACTCCCCCGCACAAGCAGCTGCCCCGCACCGGGTGCTCGGGCGATGGCTCGCTCAACGCGGGTCGATCTCGCTCAGCATGCGCATGGCGGTGGGGGCGTTGGCCGGATAGAACGCCTCGATTGACAGCTCGGAAAGCGTGATGTCCACCGCGGTACCGAAGGTCGAGATCGTGCTGAAGAAGGCCAGCTCGCCGCGGCCGCCGGTGTCGCGGCTGGGACGGCGCGACCGGTCTCGACGAAACTCAGATGACGCGAGGACACCGCGGCGTTGAGCGACAGCTCCAACTGGCTGAGGCTGCGCCGCTGGCGCCAGCTGCGCAGCAGGTCGCCAACCCGAGTGGGGGCGGTGGCTACGGCCATCGGCCAAAGCTACACCGGCCCCGGAGGCGGTGCGATTACCTGTCACGTAAGCGTCCTGGCTCACCTCGGCCGACATGCCGGCAGCAGCCGGGTCAGCACCGCGACGCCGAGGAGCAGCACCGCCAGCTCGGCTACTGCCAGCTGGAACGCATGCGCATAACCGCCGTGCAGCGCGCCGAAGAACACCGCGCCGGTCACGGCCACGCCGATGGCATTGCCCACCATCTGCATCGTGGTGAGCAGTCCCGAGGCCGCTCCCGCCCGAGGTCAGTCGGTGGGTGGGCCCGCGACGGGCGCGCCCGTCCGTCGCGCCGCTGGGCCGGGCGTTGGCTCTACGCTCGGCCGATGGAGGCGCGGAGCAGCGAACTGCCAGCGCCCGCCCTGAGCCGCGGGACCTGGCTGCTCACGGCGGCGGGCGTGTTCGCGGTCACGCTGTCGGCGTTTGTGGCCGTCGGAGCGGCGCTGCCCGTGCTGCCCCGCTTCGTCCGGGGGCCGGTTCACGCCGGCGACGTGGCCGTGGGGGTGGTGATCGGCGCGTTCTCGGTCAGCGCCATTGTCGTGCGGCCGTGGGCCGGTCATCTGGCCGACCGCCGGGGCCGGAAGCCCGCCGTCCTGGCCGGGACACTGCTCACCGGGCTGGCGGGCACGTTGCTGCTGACCTCGGCGTCGCTGCCTATGGTGCTGGCATCCCGTCTGGTCATGGGAGCGGGGGAGGGGCTCCTGTTCACTGCTGGCTCGGCGTGGATCGTCGACCTGGCTCCGGCGGATCGCCAGGGTCAGACGATCGGCCTGTTCGGGCTGTCGGTGTGGGGCGGAATGGCGCTGGGTCCACTGATCGGGGATCAGCTGCTGCGGCTAGCCGGGTATGACGCGGTGTGGGTGATGATGGCGCTGGTTCCGCTCGCCGGCGGGCTGGTGGCCTGGCGGCTGACCGAGACCCGACGGCCACCCAGCTCAGCGGTACCGGGACCGCTGATTCCTCGCGCGGTGCTGGCGCCCGGGGCCGCGCTGGCGCTGGCCAACGCCGGGTACGCAACGATGGCCGCGTTCGTGGTGCTGGCCCTGTCCCATCGCGGCATCGGTCACGGCGCGCTGGTGTTCACCGCTTACGCCGCGGCCGTGGTCGGCAGCCGACTGCTGCTGGGGCGACTCCCGGACCGCATAGGAGCCCGGCGCAGCGCCGTGCTGGCCGGACTGGCCGAGGCGGCCGGGCTGGCCGTGATCGCCGAGGCCGGCTCGTGGCCGGTGGCGGTGGCCGGGGGAGTCGTGATGGGGGCTGGCTTCTCGCTCCTCTATCCCGCCCTGGCCCTGGCGGTGGTCCAGCGAACCGGCGAACACGCGCGCGGCCGAGCCCTGGGCGGCTTTACCGCGTTCTTCGACCTGGGGATGGGAGTGGGCGCGCCCGCCGCCGGGGCCCTCGCGGCTCTCGGCGGTTACGGGCTGGCCTTCTGGGTTGCGACCAGCGCCGCGCTGGGCGCGGCCGTGGTCGCGTGGTGCTTGCTGCCGGGCCGCTAAGTCCCGCGATCACCATGGAAGAATTCGCCGGACCGCAATGCTTCACGACCGGCGCCTTCCAGCAATCCGTGCAGGCACTGCTGAACAGCCGCTGA
>Ga0307374_10014422_pt1 | contig 10762 bp, 10 predicted proteins | sample OX3MG_FD_202532 | JGI IMG/M metagenome (GOLD analysis project Ga0307374, IMG submission 202532) | Soil microbial communities from Risofladan, Vaasa, Finland - OX-3 | ecosystem: Environmental > Terrestrial > Soil > Coastal area > Acid sulfate soil | place: Finland: Risofladan, Vaasa | collected... | reverse complement strand
CACGCTGGCCACCACCCCCCTGGCCGCGGCCCGGTGACTCTCGGCGCTGCCCCCCGCTCCGCCGCCCGGGGCTTTGCGGGCCGCCGCCATAGCCCCGAAGTGGTGGCGGAACAGCTCATAGGTGCCGTCGACCAGGTGGACGCTGATCCGTTCATCAGGCACGATCACAGCATGCCCGACCTCACGCCCATCCAGACCGACCAGGCCATCTCCAAGTCCATCCACGACGTGGGATCGACGTGGATGCTGCACGGGGAGACCATGGCCCGGGCGGGGGAGAACGGCTATGACAACCCCTTCGCCTTCTACTTCGCCGGCCGGGGCGGCGTGCTCGGGGAGGTGGACGCCGACGTGGTCTATTCCGCCTTCGGCTGGTTCGCCCCCGGGATCGTGCGGCCCATGTGGGAAACGGGGATAGCGGTGCACGGGGCGCGGGAGGCGGCTCGACGCTACTTCGCCGCCGCCGCCGACTGGGGCCGGGCCCACCTGGCGGGCTGTGAGGGCTTGGACCGGTTCAATGTCCTGGCCGGCCGGCTGGTGGGGGAGGCGGACTGTTCGGGGCGGAGTCTCTTCGCCGGGTGGAGGGTGGAACCCAGGGTCGAGGATGCGCCCGGCCAGGCCCTCCAACTCATCCACGTCATGCGGGAGTGGAGGGGCTCCAACCACCTGGTCGCCACCACCGCCGCCGGGCTGACCCCCCTCGAGGCCATCCTGGCCGGGGACGGGGAGGGCCAGGCCAAGTTCTTCGGCTGGGCCGAGCCGTTCCCTCCCGTCGGTGACGACCACCGGGCCCGCCGGCAGGAGGCCGAAGCCCTCACCGACCGGCTCTGCGCCTCCTCCTACGAGGTGCTCAGCCCAGCCGAGCGGGGCGAGCTGGCCGAGCTGGTCCCCATCCTGGAGGCCGCCGCCGGCACTTGATCGATGAGGCGCGGGATCAGGGCCCAAGATCCGGACGCGCTCAGGCCGGCGCCCTCAGAACGGAAGCCAAGCGAGTCCGCACGGCGGAGTCGGGCCCGAGGATCTGGTCCAGCCACCCGATCACCTCATCGACATCGACCGCCGTCTCCCAGGAGACCATCGCCTCGATGTCGACCCAGTCCTTCGGTCGGTCGAAGATCGCCTTGCAAACCATCAGGTGCTCCGGGGCCAGGATCGGGATCATCGCTGGCCCCAACGGGACTGACCGCGCCCATTCGGCCATTCGATGATGCAAGTCCAGCGTGGCGAAGAACAGGTCCAGATACGTGCCCGACCAGTCCAGCCGAGCCTGGCCGTCGCGTTCGATGGCCGCTCGGTGCGACGCCTCGACGGTCACGCCCAGCCGGACGAGGGCGGTCAGCACGGGGGCGGCGTCGGCCGGCGCCAGCGTGATGTTGAGGTCGATGTCAGTGGTCGCCCTCGGATTGCGATACCAGGCCAGGGCGATGGCGCCGCCGAACTGGTGGGCGACCCCGAGGGAGTCGAGCAGATCGTGAACGGCGATGATCCGACCGACCAGATCGGGGAGTGGGTCAGACGTGGCGGGCTCCGCCGGCCCGGGCCAGGCGGGCCAGGACGGGGAACTCGAGCCCGCCGGATCGGACCCGTCGATCGGCAGGCAGGGCGTCGACCAGTCCAGCCAGCTCGATAAAGGCTCGCCCCGGATCACCACGCTCGGCCGGGGGGCGGTCGAAGGAGGCGCCCAGTCGGCGCGAGGTCCGGACGAAGGCGGCATAGTCGCCCGGCGCGCCCTGGGCTCGGATTGGGCGAGCGCTGGTCCTGAGGCCCTCCGTTCCGAACCGAACACCCCGTCGGAGGGCGGAGTCGATCACGGCCCCTGAATCGAATGGCCGGGTAGCACGGGCCGCCGCCTTGGCCATGACGTCGTCGGTCAAGAGGGCAAAGTTGGCCAGAGTGCGGGACCGCGGGCCGCTCGGGGCATGAACCGACTCCCTGATTTCGTAACGGCCACTACCGCGGGCGACCACATAGGCCATACCCACTATGTTACCCACTAGGTAGTGGTGCCCTCGGCCCAGGTCGGGGTCCTACTCCTGAACGAGTTCGATCAGGGTTCCGAATGCCGCCTTGGGGTGCACGAAGGCCACCGTGGTACCTCGGGAGCCCGGACGGGGGGCCTGGTCGATCACCTGGCCGCCGGCATCCTTGACCGCCTGTAGGGCCGCCCCGCAGTCACTGACCCGGTAGCCCACGTGGTGGATGCCCTCTCCCTTGCGCTCCAGGTACTTGGCCACCGGGGAATCCTCCGAGGTCGGGGTCAGCAGCTGGATATAGGAGTCGGCCACCTTGATGAGAGCCTCCTCCACCCCGTCGGAGTCGATCCGCTCCCGGTGGGCAACGGTGGCTCCAAAGGTCTCCGAGTAATAGGCGATGGCCGCCTCCAGGTCCCGGACGGCTATGGCGACGTGATCGATCTCGGTCAGGAGGCCCGATCCACCGGGCTCGTGGGCTTCACTCATGGCCGGGACCGTACCCGGCCGGCGCGGAGAGGTGCAGCCCGCCGCAGAGCGGGACGAACCCGGCCGGCGCGGAGTGGCGCAGCCCGCCCCCGGGTAGGGAATGGAGGAAGGGGCTCAGCCCCTCGTACACTTGCGGTCCCAACAGCAAGCTGGAGGTAGGCCAGATGTCCGGATCGGTGATCGTCTCAGGAGCCCGCACGCCGATCGGCAAACTGTCGGGCGCCTTCGCCGACATGGCCGCCGTGGACCTGGGCGGGATCGCCATCCAGGCCGCTCTGGAGCGGGCCGGCGTGACGGGGGACCAGGTCGACTACGTGTTCATGGGCCAGGTGCTCCAGGCCGGGGCCGGCCAGATCACCGCCCGCCAGGCGGCCGTCAAGGGCGGCATCCCCATGACCGTGCCGGCCACGACTGTGAACAAGGTCTGCCTGTCCGGTCTCAACGCCATCTATCTGGCCGACCTCATGATCCAGGCCGGGGAGGCCGAAATCGTGGTGGCCGGGGGCATGGAGTCCATGACCGCGGCTCCTTATCTACTCCCCGGGGCCCGGGCCGGGCTGCGCCTGGGCGACGCCAAGATGGTCGACTCGCTGATGTACGACGGTCTCTTCTGCGCCTTCGACCAGTGCGCCATGGGCCTCGGTACCGAGCGCTACAGCCGAGCCAAGGAAATCGCCCGGGACCGCCAGGACGCCCTGGCCGCCGCCTCCCACGAGCGGGCCTCGGCCGCTCAGAAGGACGGAAAGCTGGCCGAGGAGATCGTCCCCGTGCCTGTGCCCCAGCGCCGGGGAGATCCCATCATCGTCGACACCGATGAGGGCGTCCGGCCCGGGACCACGGCCGACAGCCTGGGCAAACTCCGTCCCGCCTTCGACCCCGAAGGCACCATCACCGCCGGTAACGCCAGCCAGATTTCCGACGGCGGCGCCGCCCTGGTGGTCATGTCGAGGGCAAAGGCCGACTCCCTCGGGATCGCTCCCCTCGGTGAGGTCGTCTCCTACGGCCAGGTGGCCGGACCCGACCCGTCCCTGCTCACCCAGCCGTCCCGGTCCTCCAAACAGGCCCTGGACAAGGTCGGAATCAAGCCAAGCGACGTGGACCTCTGGGAGTTCAACGAGGCCTTTGCCGCCGTCGGGATCGCCTCCATGGACGATCTCGGCCTGCCCGATGACATCGTCAACGTCAACGGCGGGGCCATCGCCCTGGGCCACCCGGTAGGCATGTCCGGCGCCCGTCTGGCCATCACCATCCTGCATGAGCTGCGCCGCCGCGGCGGTGGCACCGGCGTGACGGCCCTCTGCGGCGGCGGGGGCCAGGGCGACGCCATGGTCCTGCGCACTCTGGCCTGATCTCCCCCCGCATCGCCATTGCCGGTGCCACCGGCTACGTCGGCAGCCGACTGGCCGACCGCCTGGCCGGGAGCGGCGCCGAAGTCATCGCCCTGAGCCGCCGGGGCGGGGAGGCCGCCCCGGGCCCGGCCGAAGCCGGCGGGCCGGGCACGGTGACCCACCGGGCCGCTGACGTCGGGGACACCGACGCCGTGCGAGAGGCTCTGGCCGGATGTTCGGTCGCCTATTACCTGGTCCACGCCATGGGCGGGGGCGCCGGCTTCGAGGAGGCCGACCGTCGCCAGGCCGAATCCTTCGCCCGGGCGGCCAAGGAGGCCGGCGTCGAGCGGATCGTCTACCTGGGCGGCCTGGGTAACGCCGAGATACTGTCCGAGCACCTGCGCAGCCGCCAGGAGGTCGGCGAGGTCCTGGCCCGCTTCGGTCCTGCCGTAGTCGAGCTCCGCGCCGCCGTGGTCCTGGGTTCGGGCAGCGCCTCCTTCGAGATGCTGCGGGCCCTGACCGAGCGCCTCCCCGTCATGGTCACCCCCCGCTGGGTCCGCACCCTCACCCAACCGATAGCCGAGGCCGATCTGCTCCGGCATCTGGACGCGGCCGCCTCCGCCCCGCCCGGCGTCTATGAGATCGGCGGCCCCGAGGTCACCACCTACCTGGGCCTGATGCGCAGCTACCAGCGGGCCCGGGGCCTGCGCCCGCGACGGATCATGACCCTTCCGCTCCTGCCGCCCTCCCTTTCGGCCTGGTGGGCCGACCTGGTCACCCCCGTCGACCGCAAAGTTGCCCATCCCCTCATCGAGGGCATCGCCACCGAGGTCGTGGTGAGGCGACCGAGCGAACTCTTCCCGACCGACGGCCTCGATGTCACCCAGGCCATCCGGGCCGCCCTGGACGAACAGGCCGCCGCCATTCCGGGCCGGCTCATGTCCTTCGTCCCGGGCGCGGTGAACGGCGTCAGCGTCATGCGCTCCCACGCCCAGCTGGCGGCCGGGGAGGTTGAGCCGGCCCGGGCCGACCTGGACACCATCGGCGAGGATCTGCGCTGGTACGGCCTGGCCCTGGCCTGGCGGGCCCGGATGCTGCTCGGCCGGCCCTTCGGGGAGCGGCTCTCCCTCCACCGCCCGACCAGGGTCGAGCCCGGGGCCCGGGCCGACTGGTGGACGGTCGAGGTCAAGAACGAATCCACCCTGGTCCTCGGCACCACCTCCTGGTTCTGCGGTGAAGCCTGGCTCGGCTACCGCATCTCAGATGCCGACGAAGCTGCCCGTCCCCAGGTCCAGCAGGTCGGCGCCCTCCGGCCCAAGGGAGTGGTGGGCTTCGCCTACTGGATGGTCCTCTGGCCCCTCCACCAGGTCGTCTTCCGGGCCATGGCCTACCGACGTGCTTCCCGAGCCCGAGCCATCGCGTCCCTCGGCGTCCCGATTCCCGCACGGCCCTCCTAGTCTCCACCGCCCTGAGTCGGCCGCGGCTCGGAACGGGGCTCAGCTCTTGGGCTTTTTGGCCCGACTGGGGGCGACCCGGTCCGGCTCGTTGGGCATCTTCGGGTAGACCGGCGGCCACGGGGCGTCCATGAGCCCGGCCTCCATGTCCCGCCGGCTCATCTCCAGCAGTGGCTCCAGGGACTGCGGGGCCATGTCGGCCCAGGCGTCACCCGACTTTTCGACCAATGGTGGAACCGTCTCGATGGTGAACGTGTCCGGGCGGACCGAGTCGAGTTCGTCCCAGGCGAACGGGGTAGAGACTTGAGCGCCGGGCCGGGCCCGCACCGACCACGCCCCGAAGACCGTCTTGTGGGGCGCGTTCTGGTTGAAGTCGATGAAGACCCGCGCCCCCCGCTCCTCCTTCCACCACGCCGCCGTGCACAGGTCGGGACGCCGTCGCTCCAGCTCCCGGGCCAGGGCCACCGCCGCCGCCCGCACCTGGAAGGAGTCCCACTCCGGCACCAGGCGGGCGTAGATGTGGATGCCCCGGTTCCCGGTGGTCTTGGGCCGACCGTCGATGCCCAGTTCGACCAGAAGAGCGTGAACCTCGGCCGCCGCCTCGGCCAGCATGGCGAAGTCGACCCCGGGTGAGGGGTCCAGATCGACGCGCAGCTCATCGGCGTGATCGGGGTCGGCCGCCCGGCTGGGCCAGACGTGGAAGCCGAGGCAGCCCAGATTCACCGCCCAGACGACGTGAGCTATGTCGGCCGCCACCAGGGCGTCGGAGGTGGTCCCGTTCGGGGTCGACACCACGGCCGTCTCCAGCCAGTCCGGCCGGGACTCCGGCACCCGCTTCTGGAAGAACGAAGAGCCCCCGGCGCCGTTGGGAAAGCGCTGCAGGAGCACGGGCCGGCCCCCCATCGCCCTCATCAATGGCTCCTGAACGGACAGGTAGTACCGGACCAGGTCCAGCTTGGTGTCACCCCGCTCACTGAAGAAGATCTTGTCCGGGTGGCTGATGGCCATCTCCCGCCCCGCCGCCTCCACCACTCCCTCTTCAGCCACGGCCAAACGGTAGGCCGCCAAAGCCCAGTCGGCAGTGCTGACCATTAATATGGTCAGATGACCCGTCAAGTAACCGCCACCGAGGCCAAGGCTCGGCTGCTCAGCCTTCTCGACGAGGTATCCGGCGGAGACCAGATCGAGATAACCAAGCACGGTCGGACCGTGGCCCGGCTGGTGCCCGCCCGGGGGCCTGACGCCAGCCGCGGCGTTATGGAGGGCCGGGCCCGCTCCAACGCTACCGACGAGGAACTCTTCTCGACTGGAGAGACCTGGGAGTCAGCCTGACCACCATCCTTCTCGACACCCATGTCCTGCACTGGTGGACGGCGGAGCCGGACCGATTGAGCAAGCGTGCAGGCGAGCTGATCACGGCTGCTGGCGAAGTCTGCGTATCCGCCATCTCCTGGTACGAGTTGGCTTGGCTGGCCGACCACAACCGCATCGCTCTGGCCGTCCCAATCCGGAACTGGTTGGTGGAGCTCTCGACGGGAGTCAGGACGTCCGGGGTGACTGCGGAGATTGCGGCCACCGCCGTCGGCCTGCCGGAGACGTTCCCCAAGGACCCAGCCGATCGGATCATCTACGCGACCGCCATCGAGAGCGGCTGGGACCTCATCACCAAAGACCAACGCCTCCTTGACCACCCCCACCCTCGGAAACTGGCCCACTGGTGATCGCCCGAACGGCCGGCCCGCTTCAGACCAGGCTGTCAGCCCAGGCCTGGTACAGCTCCCGGTAGCGGCTGGGCCGCTCCAGAAGCTCGGCCGGGCTGCCGTCCTCCACCACCCGGCCGTCATCGACGATCAACACCCGGTCGGCTATCTCCACGGTGGTCAGGCGGTGGGCGATGATCACTGCCGTCCGCTCCGCCAACAGCGTCAGTAGGGCCCGCTGGATGAGCCGTTCGCTGGGGATGTCCAGGGCGGCGGTGGCCTCGTCCAGGATGAGGACCTCGGGGTCGGCCAGGAAGGCCCGGGCGAAGGAGGCCAGCTGGCGCTGCCCGGCGGACAGGCGGCCACCCCGCTTGCCCACCGGGGTGTCGTAGCCCTCGGGCATCCGGGATATGAAGCCGTGGGCCCCGACGGCCCGGGCGGCGGCCTCGATCTCGTCTTGGTTCGCTTCGGGTCGGCCGAAGGCGATGTTCTCCCCCACCGAGCGGGAGAAGAGGAAGCTCTCCTGGGTCACCATGACCACGTGGCGGCGCAATTCGTCCCGGCCGATCCGGCGCAGGTCGACCCCGTCCAGGGCCACCGTCCCCGCCGTGGGGTCATAGAAGCGGGCCATGAGCCGGGCCACGGTGGACTTACCCGCGCCGGTCTCGCCCACCACGGCCACGGTCTGGCCGGCCGGGATGTGCAGATCCAGGCCTTCCAGGATCAGGCGCTGGCGGTAGCCGAAGTCGACCCCGGTGAAGGTGATCTCGCCCCGCACCGGCTGGGGGAGGGAGGGCCCGAGGCTGTCGGCAGCAACCGGATCGGCCCCACCGGCGCCGTCGGTCTCGGTAGCCGCCGGCGCCGCGGCCGGCTCGGGCACGGTGGGCGCCTCCTCCAGCACCCCGGACAGCTTCTCCAGGGCTGCGGCGGCGGACTGGAACAGTGTGTAGAACTGCGACAGATCGAGGATCGGATCCAGGAAGCGGCGCAGATAGAGGACGAAGGCGGCCAGTACCCCGACGGTGATCCGCCCGTGTTCGACCCGCACCGCTCCGACCAGCAAAACCGCGGCCAGGCTGGCGTTACCCAGGGCCTTGATCCCGGGTCCGAATACCGCCACCAGCCGGATCGACCACTGATTGGCCGAGCGGTAGGACTCATCGAGGGCGTCGAAGATCTCCTGGTTGCGCGGCTCCCGGCGGAAGGACTGGACGGCGCGGATCCCGCCCAGGGACTCGACAAAGTGGACGATGACCAGAGCGACAGCCTCCCGGGTGGCCCGGTAGGCCCGGACCGACTCCCGCCGGAACCAACGGGTGAGGACGACCACGAAGGGGGTGGCCAGGAATACCACTCCGGCCAGCACCGGGTCCTGCCATATCAGGATGGCGGCCACGGTCATGATGGTCAGGCTGGCCCAGGCCAGCACCTGCAGACCGTCCATCAAGAGGTCGGAGATGGCGTCCACGTCCGAGGTCAACCGGGATATGACCCGACCCGACGTGTAGCGCTCGTGAAAGCTGATGGACAGGGACTGGAAGTGCTCGAAGACCCTCTGGCGCAGATCGAGAAGCACGGCCTGGCCGACCCGACCGGTGACGATGGTGAAGCCGTAGTCGCTGGCGGCTTGGAATACGCCGGCCAGGGCCAGGCCGGCCGCGCTTAGAAAGAGAGGGAGGTAGTCGTGGTGGTGCTGCAGGGCGGGCAGGCCGCTGTCGATGGCCCGCTCCACCAGCAGCGGGCCCACCATGCTGGCCACGTCGAAGCCGATGATGAGGGCGGCCGCAGCCAGGAGGGACCGGCCGTGGCGGGCCAGTAGTGAGCGCAGCAGCCTCTGGCTGCGACCGCGCAGCATGGCCGACATGGGGGCCGTCACGACCTCGGCGTCCTCGGCGGCCACGCCCCGCCAGGCGGTGGCCAGGTCGGCGCTCATCGGGCCGTCACCTCCCACCAGGCCGGCTCAAGCTCCTCGCTCGGGCGGGACCGGGCCGCGGCGTCCTCGGCCCGGGGCTCCTCGGCGGCCAGCTCAACGGGGGCCGCATCGACCTCCTGGGCCAGGATGGCCCGGTAGGCGGGCAGAGTCGCCATGAGGTCGTGGTGGCTGCCGGTGGCCACTATGCGCCCGCCGTCGAGGAAGGCGACCCGGTCGGCCAGGGCCACGGTGGAGGGGCGGTGGACCACCACCAGGGCGGTGGTCCCGGCCAGGACCCGGCTCAGTGCCTCTTCCACCTTGGCCTCGGTGTGCACGTCTAGGGCTGACAGCGGGTCGTCCAGGACCAGGACCCGGGGCCGGCCCAGGATGGCCCGGGCCAGGGCCAGGCGCTGGCGCTGGCCCCCGGAGAGGGACAGGCCCTGCTCGCCCACCCGGGTATCGAGACCCCAGGGCAGGTCATGAGCGAAGCCGGCCTGGGCGGTCTCGAGGGCCTCATCGATCTCGGCGTCGGTGGCGTCGGGGGCGCCGAAGGTCAGATTCTCCCTCACGCTGGCGCTGAAGAGAGTCGGCTCCTCAAAGGCCATGCCTACGTGCCGGCGGAGGGAATTGAGCTGGATGTCCCTGACGTCAACCCCGTCCAGAGTCACCCGTCCGGCCGAGACGTCGGCCAGTCGGGGCACCAGGGAGATGAGCGTGCTCTTGCCCGAGGCCGTCGCTCCGACCAGGGCGACGGTCTCCCCAGGGGCGATGTCGAGGTCAACCCCCTCCAGGACCGGGACGGCCTCGGACCCGAAGGCCCCGCCGGCCCCGCCGGCCCCGTCGAAGCCCTCGGCGCCGTAAGAGAAACAGACGCCTTCGAAGCGCAGGCGGCCGGCGCACTCGGCCAGGGCCACCGCCCCGGGTCGGTCGGTGATGTCGGGCTCGGTGTCGAAGACCTCCCAGATCCGCTCCACCGCCGCGCTGGCCTCCTGGGCCATGGCCAGGATCTCGCCCAGGCTCTCCACCGGCCACACCAGCATGAGGAACAGCGACACGAAGGCAACCAGGCCACCCAAGGTCATGACCCGGTCGTTGACCGCCCAGGCCCCGCCCAGCACGATGGCGGCCAGCGCCAGGTTCGGAATCAGGCCCAGAACAGCAAAAAAGCGGCCCCGGAGCCGCACCGTCACCATCGACGAGGACTGCAGGGTCCGCGCCATGCCCGTAAAGCGGGCCTTCTCCAGCACATGTCTCCCGAACGCCTTGATGACGCGGATCCCGACGGCGGCCTCCTCCACGATGGTGGTGAGGTCGCCCTGCTGGTCTTGGACCTGGCGACTGGCCCGGTGGTAATCGCGCCGGAACCGGTTGCCAGCCACCAGGATCGGGATGACGGCCACGATGGCGACGAAGGCCAGGCGCACGTCGAGGTGCATCAGCAGCGCCACCACATATATGAAGGTCATGGCGTTGACGACCAGATAGATCATCCCGTAACCGACGAACTGACGGATGAGGGTGATGTCGCCCGTGGCCCGGGACAGCAACTGGCCTGACTGCCAGCGCTCGTGGAAGGAGACGGGCAGGCGCTGCAGGTGGGCATAAAGGTCATTGCGGATATCGGTCTCCACCCGGGTGGCGGCGCTGCCGAGCACCCAGCGGCGGATGCACAACAACAGCCCCTCTCCCAGCCCCAGCAGCAGGGCCAGGCCGGCCAGGAGCCACAGCCCACCCCGGTGGTGGGTGATCGGGCCGTTGATCACCGCCTCGGTAACGAGCGGGATGGTGGTCACAGCTACCAAGGCTCCCGTGGCCGACGTCCCCATCTCGAACATCTGTCGGCGGTACGGGCGCACATAAGGCATGAGGCGCCTAATGGCTCCTGTGCGCATTTAGGACACCGTACGCC
>Ga0307374_10014421_pt1 | contig 10762 bp, 6 predicted proteins | sample OX3MG_FD_202532 | JGI IMG/M metagenome (GOLD analysis project Ga0307374, IMG submission 202532) | Soil microbial communities from Risofladan, Vaasa, Finland - OX-3 | ecosystem: Environmental > Terrestrial > Soil > Coastal area > Acid sulfate soil | place: Finland: Risofladan, Vaasa | collected... | reverse complement strand
CAGTTGTCCCAGCCGGTTCCGCCCCCCCGTGATGTCGCCCCCCGCCAGGTTGGCGTTGTGCCGCTCCAGCTCCTCTGGCCCGCGCGCGCTCCGCCCCAGGATCAACCCCCGGAACCCGGGCGCAAACCGCTCCACCTGCGCCTCGATCCGCTCCGTCATGTCCGCGGTTGACCCGTTGGGCACATGGCAATACGCCCAGGCGGTGTGCCGCCCTGCTGGCGCCCGCGTCGGGTCGAACCAACTCGGCTGGCTCAGGATCACAAACGGCCGCTCCGCCTCCCGCGCCCCCCCCGCCGCGCAGCTCGCCCCCTCCGACACCGCAATCTCCTGTAGCGTCCCGCCCAAATGCACCGTCCCCGCAAGCGCGCACTCCGCCGCCCGCCAGGGAATCGGCCCCCCCAGCGCCCAGTCCAGCTTGAACACCCCCGGCCCCGGCTCGAATCGCTCCAGCGCCCGCCGGTAGCCCGCCGGCATGCGCGCGCCGCAAACCGCGATCAGCCCCCGCGGCGACAGATCGCACAGCACCGCTCGTGCCTCCGGCAGCTCGTCGAGCGATGTGATGCGCCGCCCTGTCACCACCCCGCCCCCCAGTGACCGCAGGTAGGCCACCATCGCGTCCGCCAACCCCTGGGTCCCGCCCCGCACCAGCGGCCAGCCCGCCCGGTGCGCCGCCGCACCCAAGACCAACCCGATCGCCGCCGTGCCCGCCGCCTCCAGCGGTTGGAGCGAGTGCGCCGCTAGGCCGGCAAACAGCCCGCGCCCTGCAGCCGTGGTGAATGCCCGCTCCGCCAGCCCCCGCCCCGACCGCAGCGCCCGCAGCCCAAATCTCGACAACTGTAGCGGATGCCGCGGCCAGTGCGCCGCCGCCAGTGCCCCCGCCTCGATCGCCTCCCAGTCCTGGACCACCGGCACCAACAGCCGGCGGTAGTTGCCGCCGTCCCCTCCCAGCCGCTCCGCAGTTGCCTCTAAGGAGCGCTCGATCACCGCCGCCGAGCCGTCGTCGAAGGGGTGGGCCAGCGCCAGCGGCGGGTGGATCCACTCCAGCCCAAAGTCCGCCAGCGGCAACGAGGGCAGGTAGCCGGTAGCCACCGCCATGGGGAGGACCGCCGCGCAGACGTCATGCACGAACCCGGGCAGCGTCAGCTCCTCCGACCGCGCCCCCCCACCCCAGCCCGCCTCGGCCTCGAAAACAACCACCGAACGCCCAGCCCGGGCGATTTCGATCGCCGCCGCCAGCCCGTTCGGGCCCGAACCCACGACAACAGCGTCAAGTGCTTTGTTTTCTTCCAATGTGATTCTGTGTGAAGGTTGTGAAGGTAGCAGGCAGCCGCGCGGACCGCGTCCCGCCCCCTATGTCTCACTTCTGGGACAACCTCCCTGTTATCTTATGGATAGTCTTTCACCGGCCTGAGAGTTGGCCGCCCAGGACCACATCCCCGGCCACATCACCACGGGTCATTGCATGTGCAAAACCCTGTGGATGTGTGTGTGCCCCTACCGTCAATCCCGTGCAAAGCTCAACCGCCTTGCACCCCCGTCCGCCGTCCCTCGCCGTTTTCCACTTCCAGACCCATCAGCAAGTCCTTGTCCCTGCACTACTTATATCGCTTTTCCGCAAATTCTGCCCCCCTACTACTACTGTTTTTCTTCTTTGTTTTATGCCTTAACCGCACTAGTAGTGGGTAGCGCAGTGCAAATCGGCCAGTCCCGGGCTCGCCGAGGGCTTGACCTGGTTCCAGTGCTTGGCCGCCGCATTGTACTGCTGGCACAACCCAGCCACCGTCTGCTCAACTTCCTCTCCCGGCGCCGCATCCGCCTGCGTCACCGCCGTCAACATCCGCGCCTGGTCCCGGTCGATCGCCCCCAACTGGTTCATCACCGCCGTAATCTCGGTAGCTTTGTCGGCAGCCGTTTTAAGCGCCGCCTGCGCTTGGTCGTAGCCCGCGACCGTGCCTTCCAGGCCGGCTACCAGCTCCTGGGCAGTCCCGAGCTGCCGCTGCAGGTCGGCAGGGGTCACAGCGGTCAACCTCGAGTCCAGCGTCACCATGAGGGATTGGGCATACGTCTGCCCATTCACCTCCAACTTCACCGTGTACCGTCCCGGCAGCACCATCGGCCCCTGCGGCTCCCGCCAAGGCGTGTTGTGGTCAATCGCGTGGTCCGCCAGCGTGTACTCGTAGTAGTCGGTGTGCACTCCAAAATACGTGTACAGCAAGTAGGGCGGATCGGGGTAGCGCAGGTTCCAGACAAACCGGTTAAGCCCGGCACGGTTCGGCAGCAGCGCCGGCGGTGCCAGCCAATAGTCGGGCACGTTGATCTTGTAGGGCAGCGACGTCGGCTCTTGGCTTGAAAAGCTCCGCACCAGCCCGCCCTTTGCGTCGTAGATCGAGAGCCGCAGCGGAGATGGCGACGACGTTTGTAGGTAGTAGTCCAAGATCGCCCCGTCCGGAGGGTTTTCCGAATGCGGTGTCTCCGGGTTCAGCGGCGTGTCGGTGTAGGTGTCCCACTGCATCCGGATCGCCGGCGTCGGCCGAAACAGGCGAACGCCCGCTGCCTCCGCCGCTATGTCAGACATCTGTCGTAACGAGCCGATGTCGTCCAGCGCCCACAGCCCGCGCCCAAACGTCGCCACCACCAGATCGTTCTGCTCGATCGCCAAATCGCGGCACGAGGCGTTGGGCAGGTTCAGCTCCAACGACTGCCAGTGCGCCCCGGTGTCGAACGACACGAACACCCCAGAATCCGCCGCCGCAAACAAAAGGCTGGGGTTAACCGGATCTTCGCGCACCGCGTGTACCCCCGCCGGCAGGCCTTCCGTCAGCGGCTGCCATGTTCTACCGTTGTCGAAAGTACGGTAGATCGCCGGCGGCGGCAGCCCGGAGGCGCCGTGAGCGGAGCGGGCGCCCCCTGCCGGGAATCGAAGCCACGGCGCTAAGCGACCAACGGGAGCGACCCGAGTCAGGTGTGGAGTATCCACCGCGGTCGGCCCCTTCGCTACCGCCCCACTCCCAAAAATGAACCGCCGCGGCCCCGCCACCACCGCATAGGCTACCGCCGGGTCGCGGTGCCCCGCCTCGATCATGCTGATGCCGCCCACGCCCCCGGCCGGGGTGACGTTGCGCCAGCTCCTGCCGCCATTCTGGGTTAACTGGATCAGACCATTGGACGTCCCCGCCCAGATTGTCCCGGCCTTGAGCGGCGATGGCGCCAGCGTCGAGATCGCCGGCCCGCCCCCGCGTCCCGCCGGCGTCTGGGCACCGGCTGTCAGGTCGGGGCTGATTGCCTTCCAATTTTGCCCCCCGTCTTGGGTCGCCAGCACATACTGCGTGGCGAGGTAAAGCGTGTGCAGGTCCTGGGGCGAGAACTCCATCGCCGGCGAGCCCGCCTCGCGGTAGCGCGGGTTGCGCTCAAAAACATGCACCGACTGCCCGGTGGTGTGGTCCACGCGCAGCACGCTGCCGTACCACCCGGTTACAAACAGGATGTCGGGATGCAGCGGGTCGGGGGTGATGCGGGCGCTCTCGAACCCATTGGTTGTGTACCAGTCGCGGTAGGTGATCTGGCCGTCATTGGCGCGGATGGGCACCGCCACCGTGCCGCTGTCCTGCTGCGAGGCATACATAAAGAAGGGAAAGCCGTGGTCGGTCGAGACGTTGTACATCTGCCCGGTGGGCTGGTTGTACCAGGTGGTCCAGGTGTGCCCGCCGTTCATGCTGATCTCGGTGCCCTGGTCCACCGCCAGCGCCATATTGAGCGGCCGAGTGGGGTCCATCCAAAAGGCGTTGAAGTCGTCGCCGCTGGGCGCCCCGGTGAACGACTCCCAGGTCGCGCCGCCGTCGGTGGAGCGGTAGCAGGAGGTCTGCATCGCATACAAGATGTTGGCGCGGGTCGGGTCTACGTAGATCGAGTGGAACTGCCCGCCGCCGATCAGCCGTGGATCGTCGGTGGCCCTCCGCCACGAGGCCCCGCCGTCATCGGAGCGGTACACCCCCTGCGCCATGGTGGCGTATACCCGCCGGCCCTGGGTGCCTGGCGCCACCGCCAAGCCCACCGTCCCGCGGCCCCGGGGAGGCAGCCCGGCGCCGGCCGTGGCCGTCCAACTCGCGCCGCCATCGCTGGATCGAAACACGTTCGGGTCGCCACCCGCGCCGCCGCGGCCCGCAAAGCCGCCAAACGCCGGGCGAAAGGAGGCATAGACGATCTCGAAGTCGTCCGGCGCCGGCGCCAAATCCGCTGCCCCGCCGCCGGCGCGGGTACTCGGCAATACCATCTCCCACGTCCGGCCCCCATCGCTGGAGCGCACCACCCCGCTGTCGGCCGCCGCCAGCGCCACCTCCGGGTTCTCGGGATCGAGCGCGATCGAGGCCACCGCGTGCCCGCCCAGCCCCACCAGCGCCAAGCCGTCGCCGCCCGCCGTCGAGCGATACAACCCGTTGCGCTCCCCCTGCCCGGCCGCGCCCACCAGCACCAGCCCCGAGGACGCCGCCGCCACCGCCCCGATGCCGGTCAGCCGCACGTTGTCGCTGAAGTTCTGCCACGTGCGCCCGCCGTCGCGCGTGCGCCAGGCCCCGCCCCCGGCCGTGCCCATGTAGTAGACCGCCGGATCTCCCGCCACCCCCACCACCGAGGTCGCCTTCCCGCCCCGCCACGGCCCAATCAGCCGCCAGTGCAGGCCGGCGTGCACATGCGGGTTCACCTGCGCCAGGGCAGGGAACACCAGCGCCACAATCAGCAACCAACCGGAGACTCGCTGCATAGACGGCATCCCTTCTGTCTACTACACTGTGCAGGTGGCGAACGCACCCATTCCGCGCCAGTCGCTGGCCTCGGCCGTGGCCGACAAGCTGCGCGACAAGATTATCCTAGGCGAACTGCAGGAGGGCGAACAACTCCGCCAGGATATGATCGCCGCCGAGTTCCAGGTCAGCCGCATCCCGGTGCGCGAAGCCTTCCGCGAGCTGCTCGCCGAGGGCCTGATTGACATCATCCCCAACCGCGGCGCGGTGGTCTCGGTGCTGGCGCCGGGCGAGATCGAGGAGCTGTTCCAGATCCGCGCCGTGCTGGAGTGCGAGATGCTGCGCGCCTCCATCCCCCACCTCAGCGAGGCCGACCTGGCCGCCGCCGCCGCCATCCAGCAGCGCTTCCGCCACGAGCTGGTCAGCAGCGAGGGCGTCAGCGCCTGGGGACGCCTCAACAGCCAGTTCCACGCCGCCCTCTACGCCGGCGCCGCCCTGCCCCAATTCAAGGCCATCCTGCGCACCGTCAACAACAACGGCGAACGCTACACCCGCCTGCAACTGTTCTTGACCCAGGGCCGCGAGCGCGCCATCGAGGAGCACGAGCGCCTGCTCGAGCTCAGCCGCCAGGGCGAAACCGAGACCGCCTGCGCCCTGCTCGACCAGCACGTCCGCCACGCCGGCCGCTCGCTGCGCGAATTGCTGGAAGCCCGCCGCAGCGCCCGCTAGGAGACTTCGGCCGCCGGTCGCGGGGGTCGCGCCGCTTTGCCCGCTGCCAAAAGCGGCGCGCAAGGCTGCGCCGCCCCGCGCCGTTACAGCGGGGCGGCTCACAAGCGGGACGCGCGGCGCACCGGCCCGGCGCTGCAACAGCCGTGGCCGGGGAGCCGCGCAGGGGCCTGCGCCAAGGGAAGGCAGCGCAGCGGCGGCTTGGGGCGGTGGGGCCCCCAAGCCGGCGCGAGCAGAAGCGGGACGCGCGGCGAAGCCGCGAGGGGCCCGCGCCAAGGGAAGGCAGCGCAGCGGCGGCTTGGGGCCGTGGGGCCCCCAAGCCGGCGTGAGCATGCCGCCCCGCGCTGTTACAGCGGGGCGGCTCACAAGCGGGACGCGCGGCATCGCCGCGCAGGGGCCCGCGCCCAACGCTACAGCGCCGCCTGGGTCCTGTGCCCGTCCACCAGCCGCCAGATCCCCAGCGGGTTGGCCGCCTGCAGCTCCGGCGGCAGCGCAAACTCGGGCATGTCCTGGTAGCACACCGGGCGCGCGAAGCGCAAAATGGCGCGCGTGCCCACCGAGGTCTCGCGGCTCGAGCTCGCCGGGTACGGCCCGCCGTGCACCATGGCGTGCGTCACCTCGACCCCGGTGGGATAGCCGTTGATCACCACCCGCCCCGCCTTCTGCTCCAGGATCTCAAGCAGCTCGGCGTACTCCTGGAGGTCTTCCTCGGTGCCATGCACCGTCGCGGTGAGGTGGCCCTCGAGCGCCCGCGCCACCCGCAGCAGCTCGGCCTTGCCCTGGTGCCGCACCACCAGCGTCGCCGGCCCGAACAGCTCCTCGCCCAGCTCCGGTTCTCCGAGCAGCGCCGCGGCCGCGGTCTGCAGCAAAATCGCGCCGTTGGCCTCCGGGCTCGCCGCCAGCGTCTCGACCGTGGCATGCGCCGCGCGCGCCGCCGCCCCGCTCTGATAGCTGCGCGCGATGCCGGCGGTGAGCAGCGTAAAGCCCGGCGCCGCCCCCATCAACTCCGCCAGCTTGGCCACCAGCGGCTCGCCCGCCGCGCCCGCCGGCGCCAGCACCAGCCCCGGCTTGGTGCAGAACTGTCCCGCTCCCAGCGTCACCGACGCCTGCAAGCCCTGGGCGATCGCCTCGCCCCGCTCCGCCAGCGCCCGCGGCAGCAGAAACACCGGGTTGGCGCTGCCCATCTCGGCATACACCGGAATCGGCGCCGGCCGCGCCGCCGCCAAGTCCATCAGCCGCCGCCCCGCCGCCTGCGAGCCGGTGAAGCCCACCGCCCGGATCTGCGCATGCCGCACCAGCGCCGCCCCCACTTCAATGCCGTCGTCGAACAGCAGCGCAAACACCCCCGCCGGCATCCCCGTGGCCGCCGCCGCCCGCGCCACCGCCGCGCCCGCCAGCGCGCTCGTGCCCGGATGCGCCGGGTGCGCCTTCACGATCACCGGGTTGCCTGCCGCCAGCGCCGAGGCCGTGTCGCCCCCCGCCACCGAAAACGCCAGCGGAAAGTTGCTCGCGCCAAACACCGCCACCGGTCCCAGCGGCCGCAGCAGGCTGCGCAGCTCCGGCTTGCGCGGGGCGTTGGTCCGCTCCTGCGCCCGGTCCAGCCGCGCCTCCACCCACGAACCCTCTTCCACCAGCTCGGCAAACAAACGCAGTTGGCCGGCGGTGCGCGCCGTCTCCCCCTGCAGCCGCGCCGCCGCCAGCCCGGTCTCCAGGCCCGCGCGCGCGATCAACTCCGGCGCCGCCGCCTCCAGCTCGGCCGCGATCGCCCGCAGGAACGCGCCCTTGTCGCGGCCGCTGCGCCGCCGATAGTCGGCGTAGGCCGCCGTGGCCGCCCCCGCCGCCCGCTCCAGCTCGCCCGCGGTCGCCGCCTGGAACCAGGGTTCCAGCGCCTCCCGCGCCGCGCCGCTCGCCGCCGCCCGCGCTTGGAATTTCGCTCCGCCGCCGGCGGCTTCGGCGCCCTCGATCAGCGAGCGCGTGATCAACGCCCTCTCCCGGCCCCGGTGGGCGCCCCCGCCTGCGGGGAGGTCCGCTGCGCCAGCGCCAGCCGAATCGTCGCCAGCGCCGCCTCCCGCTCCGCCCCCGCCAGCTCCAGCCGCGGCGGCCGCACCCGCGCGCTCCCCAGCCCCGCCTGTTCCTGCATCAGCTTGATCAACTGCACGAACTTCGGCACCGTGTCCATGCGCAGCAGCGGCAGCAGCCAGCGGTACAATCCCGCCGCCGTCTTGATGTCGCCGTCGCGCGCGCTGCGGAACAACTCCACCGTCTCCTCCGGCAGCGCGTTGGTCACCCCCGCGATCCAGCCCACCGCCCCCATCGCCACCCCTTCCATCACGCAGTCGTCCACCCCCACCAGGATCTGCAGCCGCTCCCCGCACAGCGCCCGAATCGCCGTCACCCGCCGCGCGTCCGTGCTCGACTCCTTCACCGCGTGCAGGTTCTCGTGCTCGCTCGCCAGCTCGGCGATCTGCTCCGGCAAAAAGTCTGTGCCGTAGGCCACCGGGTTGTTGTACAACATCCCCGACAGCGGCGTCGCCCGCAGGATGGCCGCCACATGCGCCTTCGTCTCCCGCCAATCGCCCTGGTAGACGTAGGGCGGCAGCACCATCAGCCCCTGGCAGCCCGCCTGCTCCGCCGCCCGCGCCAGCTCCACCGCCTCGCGCGTGCCCAGCGCCGAAATGCCGGCCACCAGCGGCGCCTGCTGGCGCACCGCCCCCGCCAGCGTCGCCAGGATGGCCCGCTTCTCGTCTTCGCTCAGCGTCGCCGCCTCGCCCAGCGAGCCCAGCGCCACAATCCCGCTGCATCCCGCCGTGAGCAATCGCTGCGCATGTTCGGACAGAAATCCGTGATCCACCTTGAGGTCGCGGTCAAAGCAGGTGGTGATCGCAGGCAACACGCCTTGCCAGTTCATCAAAGCCGGTTCTCCTTCGCCGTGTCGTTTTATACAATATACTAAACCTCTCCCCGAGGCTACCTCGCTATGTCGCAAAGTCAGTGGCAGAAGATTCGCGTGCTCGACTCCCACACCGGCGGCGAGCCCACCCGCCTGGTGCTCGAGGGCGGCCCCGACTTGGGCACCGGGCCCTTGGCCGAAAGGCTGGTCCGGCTGCGGCGCGACCACGACGCCTTGCGCTCGAGCGTGGTCAACGAGCCCCGCGGCTCCGACGTCATCGTGGGCGCGCTGTTGTGTCCGCCCCACGACCCCGCCTGCGCCGCCGGCGTCATCTTCTTTAATAATGTCGGCTACCTGGGCATGTGCGGCCACGGCACCATTGGGCTCGTGGCCTCGCTCGCCCACCTCGGCCGCCTGGCGCCGGGCGAGCACCGCATCGAGACGCCGGTGGGCGAGGTGCGCACCGTGCTCCATCCCTCGGGCGAGGTCACCGTCGCCAACGTGGCCAGCTACCGTTACGCCAGCGGTGTGTCGGTGGCTGTGCCCGGCCACGGCGCCGTCACCGGCGATATCGCCTGGGGCGGCAACTGGTTCTTCCTGGTGACCGCGCCCGCCCTTCCCTTCGGGCTCGAGCTGGCCAACGTCGAGGAGCTCACCGCCTACACCTGGGCCATCCGCCAGGCGCTGGTCGCCTCCGGCATCACCGGCGCCGATGGCGCCGAAATAGATCACATCGAGCTCTATGGCCCGCCCCCCCCCGGCGCCGACAGCAAAAACTTCGTGCTCTGCCCGGGCAAGGCCTACGACCGCTCGTCCTGCGGCACCGGCACCAGCGCCAAGCTGGCCTGCCTCCACGCCGACGGCAAGCTGCCGCCAGGCCGCGCCTGGCGCCAGGCCAGCATCCTCGACACCGTCTTCGAGGGTACGATCGAGTTGCGCGACGGCAAGCTGGTTCCCTCCATCACTGGCCGCGCCTACATCACCGCCGACGCCGAGCTGCTGTTCGACCCGGCCGACCCCTTCCGCCACGGCATCGGCGCAGCGGTCTAAACTCTCCCCATGGGAAGCCAGGAGCCCAGCGCGCCCGCGCCCATCAACGACGTAATCGTGGTGGGCGCCGGCATCGTCGGCGCCGCCTGCGCCGCCGCCTGCGCCCGCCGCGGCCTGCGCGTGCTGGTGCTCGACGGCGCCGGCGTGGGCGGCGGCGCCACCGCCGCCGGCATGGGCCACCTCGTCGTCATGGACGATTCCGAGGCCCAGTTCTCTCTCACCCGCTACTCCCAGCAGTTGTGGCAGCAGCTCCAAGCCGAGCTCCCCCCCGACGTCGAGTACACCCCCAGCGGCACCGTCTGGGTCGCCGCCGACGAAGAGGAGATGGCCGAGGTCCGCCACAAGCACGCCTTCTACGGCGCCCGCGGCGTCGCCACCGAGATCCTCGATGCCGCTTCGCTCGCCCGGCTCGAGCCCAACCTGCGCGGCGAACTCGCCGGAGGACTCTTGGTCCCCGGCGACGCCGTCATCTATCCCCCCTGCGCCGCCCGCTTCCTGCTGGAGCGCGCCGCCGCCCGCGGTGCCCAAATCCGCCTCGGCGCCCGCGTCGTCGCCATCGGCCACGGCCGCGTCCTCCTCGCCGATGGCGGCGAGTACGCCGCCGGCGTGGTGGTCAACGCCGCCGGCGCCGCCGCGGTCGCGCTCTCCCCCGGCCTCCCCATCCGCGGCCGCAAAGGCCACCTGGTCATCACCGACCGCTACCCTGGTTGGGTGCGCCACCAACTGGTCGAGCTCGGCTACTTGAAGAGCGCCCACGCCCACGACGCCGACTCGGTCGCCTTCAACGTCCAGCCCCGCGCCACCGGCCAGGTGCTAATCGGCTCCTCGCGCCAGTTCAACGCCACGGACGGCGCCGTGGACCACGACATGCTGGCGCAAATGCTGCGCCGCGCGCAAGTGTACATGCCCTCGATCGGCGCCCTCTCCGCCCTGCGCACCTGGACCGGCTTCCGCGCCGCCACCCCCGACAGCCTCCCGCTCATCGGCTTGTCCCCCGACGACCCCACCGTCTTCCTCGCCACCGGCCACGAAGGCCTGGGCATCACCACCTCGCTCGGCACCGGCCAGCTAGTCGCCGACCAAATCGTGGGCGAGCCAACCGCCATCCCCGCCCAACCGTACTTCCCCAACCGCTTCAACCGGAGCGACGGCCTGCCCGATGCGCCTAACCATTAACGGCCAACCCATAGAGGTCCCCGCCGGCTCGTCCGTGGCCGCCGCCCTGGCCGCCGCCGGCCAACCGGCACGCCGTTCGGTCACCGGCGAAGCCCGCGGCCCGCTGTGCGCCATGGGCATCTGCTTCGAGTGCCGCGTCACCATCAACGGCCAGCCCCACCAGCGCAGTTGCCAAATCCAAGCG
>Ga0307374_10014417_pt1 | contig 10764 bp, 8 predicted proteins | sample OX3MG_FD_202532 | JGI IMG/M metagenome (GOLD analysis project Ga0307374, IMG submission 202532) | Soil microbial communities from Risofladan, Vaasa, Finland - OX-3 | ecosystem: Environmental > Terrestrial > Soil > Coastal area > Acid sulfate soil | place: Finland: Risofladan, Vaasa | collected... | reverse complement strand
GTCCGGCGTAATCATCCGCTGCGTGATGATTTCAAGATGCCCGGAGGGTTTATTGTCGGGACCGATTTCTTCGATGCGCACGCTTTTCTGAAAGGTATAGCCCAAGATCGCGTGAAACATCTCGTCTTCTTTCGCCGCGAATCGCCGGATGATTTCTTCGGGAGGGATGGCAGGCGGCGCAGGCTTGGCCGCCGGCGGAGGCGTCGGAAACCTCTCGGATGCGGGCGGCGTCATCGGGCCGGCATCCTGCGCGCGCGCCGAATACGCCCCCGCGGCCAAGACCATCGCGAGAACACAGGTTGCCGCCGATTGGATCGAACGAGTATTCATAGGGTCCGCTTCAAACGTTTTGGATGCAATCCACGCGCATTATGTAGCACGCGTTTTTGAAAATTGCTGGCGCTACGGCCCCTTCCCGACGGTGTACCGCAGAGTGAATCCGCCGGACGCTTCCGGCAGTGCCGGAACGGGAACCGTAAAATACACCTGCGCGGAAAACGCCCTGGGGACAATCACCGTCCGCCCTGCAGTCCATTCGACCGCCAGGGGGCTGCGCCCGGGGTAAAGGATCTCCAAACGAGCGACGCCTTCGGGAAGGGTAATCGGCGCGCCCGACGAAACAAAATTTTCACAGTGCGGTTTGGAAGCGGCCCTAGCCGCCGATGGCTCCCCGGTAGCGATTGTGGAGGAACCCGTGCTCCAGCAAAACCGCGTGTTCCCTTCCTCCGGGTCGGACACGGGAACCGAAAGCATGGAGATAAACGACATTCCCGTCCGGCCGCTTTTCGCCGGCTTCGCCGCGCGCGGCGCGGCAACCGAAAACCGATAGTCCGCCTCGACGGTTCCCTGCTCCGCAAGACGCACAGTTTTTTCCACATGAACCCCCGCGGCAGATCTATCGTGTTCGCTGTACGTAAGCTGCAGACCCGCGTCCGGCTTCTCTTCGATCCACTTCGCGCGATAGGCGCGGTTGAACGAAAAATCCCCCAACCTCCACACATCCCGCGGCGCAGTCCCCGCAGGAACCAGAAAATCGTGCAGCGCGCCACCCAGCGTGATCAGATCTTCGTTCGTAGATTTATCCACCAGGGCAAGGGCCTGGCCGCTGCTGGCGGGTGAAACGATCAGTCGCAAGCGGCTGTTTTCCAGCGCCCATTCGTTCGCCCCATCCTGGTCAAAATCGTACTGGTAATGCGCATTGCCGTCCTTGTTGGGCGCCAGAAACAGCACGTCGCCGGTTGCCTGCCGGCGGCCGGATCGGATCGTAAGGTTGCCGCGAAGCAAACCGTCCGGCGGCGCGGCATGAGTTTCCGCGCCGGGCGTGGGGGCCGGGTTATGAACCGGCTGGAATCGAATGCGCGTGAACTCCGTATCCACGCCGTACATTCTTGCGTTGCCAGAACCATGGAATGCGCCATCGAGCGTGAAATTTGAAAACCGCAGAGTATGGGAATAATTCTGGGAAGACATAACCAGATAGCCCCCTGAATCCGCGTCGGCGGCAATCAGGGGAGGGCTGGTGGGAATCGTCACTCCCGCACCCAGAGGGAACCGGATTCCATTAAACACTTCATATTCCGAACCACCGAGGCGATAGTTTTCTCGATCCGGCGTTTCCGAAACGTGCGGCGTATAACGCAAATACACGCGCAGAACCCGCAGAAAATCCGGTACCGCGCCGCGCATGATATGGACCTCCAGGTCGCCGGTTTCCTGATTCCAGTCACTATCCAGCCGAATATTTTCATCCAGCATGACCTTCGACGGCGCCCTTTCCAGATGCAGGCGCACCACCGCGCGCGATGGCGTGTAAAACGTCAATTCCAGAGTCTTTTTGTTGCGCTGTGCGCTCAGCAGTTCCGCTCCGGCCACGACAACTTCGTCCGAACACCGCTCTCCCGGCTTCGCCGCGGAGCAGAGCGGGGCATGCACAGGAAGCAAAAGAGATTCACGCGCCGGAACGGAAACATCGAATGCGATCTTTGGCTCGGGCCGGACAGAAGCTGCCGTGCGGGGGTCGGACCATTCGAACGACTCGTGCACGGGTTGATCGGGATTCAAGTTAGTGACGCTGATCAAGGCAGCGGCGCATAGCTGGCCCTCGGCGCATTTTTGCGCACGGCCCGGCGAACCGGGAGCAGAGTTCGAAACAATTTCCCCCGCAATCAAGCTCGGATCGGACTCTCCGGTTCCCATGCGCCGCAAACCCCGCCGCGCTCCCGACCGTTCCAACAGGGCGGCAAAAGATTCGGCGGCTTTGCTTTTCGGCTGCGCCAGGGTGTTGTTAAGGTTTTCGCCGGGCGGACTCCACGAAAAGAAATCGCTTGAAGCGGCGATGACGCGGCCTCGTTCGAATGCCCAACCGTTAACATTTTGACCGGGAACCGCGCTGGACGCCGCGCCATGCCACAACGGTTCGAGCAAAGCCCCCTGCGGCCGCACCGGAAAATACACCAGCGCCCCGCCTTGCCTGACGAACTCCACCAGAGCCGCCTGCGCCTTCTCCGACAACCGGAAATCGCTTCCCCTTCCCGGGGGCACGGGAAGGACAATCACGTGATCGCGCAGCAGCCGCGCGGCTGATTGCGCAGCGGGATTGACCAGTTCCGGCACGTAGCCCGCCAGGCTCGCCGCGCGGAACATCTGCTCCATTTCTCCCGCATATCGCGAATTTGCAGCCGCGTCCGTCTTCTCCGCGGACACGCGCAGGTCCATGATCCCGAAATCGGCATGGGCGTGGGAACCGGCAAGCATGGCGCCCCATTCGGAAATGAATTGGCCGTTTCGCGTTACGCCCCTGGCACGAGGCCCTTTGTTCCCGGCAATATCCAGCGGGGCATCCCAGCGGAAATACGGCGCGACCGATTGCGTTCCCCAGCCCGCGGGTGTGAGCGTATCCTGCAGCGGCGAATAAACCAGGCCTCGGATGCCGCTCCCGATCAGCAGGCGCGATGCGAGGAACAGGTCCTCCGGAGGGGGTTGCGCCGCGCGAATGTCTCCAGCGGGAGTAAACGTTGTCTCCGCGAAGCCGGAAAGAAACGGCGGAAAATTTGGCTGCGTGCCGAGTGTGCGCGCTAGAAAGGAAAGAGAAAGCGCGTCCGCCGTCTTCAGCAGCGGCATTTGCGAAGATGGCGCGGCACTGGCGGATACCGGCCGAGCCGACATGGCCTGTTTGGGCGGATTGAAATACCACTGCCCCGCAAGCGAAATCTGCGACGCACCATCCGCCGAAGCGTTTCCGAAAATTGGCGACAGGCCCTGAATTCCGGCGTTCGGCACACTCAGGAAAATGGGACCGTCGAGCCCTCCCGCGGCCAGCGCACCGCGCAACTCGGCAAGGTAGCGCTTTAATTCCGAAGTGTCCGCGCCGGGCTGGATTCCCTCGGCATCATCCAGCGCCACAAACAGGAGCGGGCCGGGAATCTTCTTTTCCTGAGTTTCGCCATCACGGCCGACAGGCTCAATGACGGAGATCAGGTTTTTTGCGCTGTACGGCGCCAGGACGCGCGCCACGGCGGTCATCCAGCGCCGCGCATAGGTCATGTGAGTCGGATTTGCCAGCCATCCGCGCGCGGCCGCGTTGGCATCCCGCGCGGCAAGCCGCGCCAGCGGCGGCGCAATGCCTTGCTGGATGTTCGCGGCGCTCATTTTATAATCCGAGTACGCGAGCAGCCACGCAGGAATCCCGTCATTGCGCCAGTGGTCGCCAGTCAGCGGGCCGGGCCGGACGATCAGCTTGAAGCCCATCTGCGCAATCTGCTGCACGAGGCCGCGCAAATCACGCCGCAGGTCCGTGTGGCCGTTAAAATCGAATTGCGCGTCGCTCAATTCATGCCAGTTCCAGGGAATGCGGAGATCGATCGTGTTGATGCCAAGTTCGTGATAGCGGGCCAGCGACCGGAACCATAAGCCCGGCGGAATCCGAAAATAATCAAATTGCGCGGCATGCACGAAAAAAGGCACGCCGTCGACGCGCAACTCGGGCTCGCCGCCGCTGGAAACGATCTGCACGCCAAGGGGCCGGGCGGCGGGTTCCGGCGGCGTCCTTTGCGCAAAGGCAGGGCCGCAAAGGAACACGAGCGCCGTTGCGGCCACGAGACGGAGCCGGAGACCGCGGAAATCACGCCCCGCCGGGCTTGCTTTCACCGGAATCATCGCGCATGGAATCATCCCGCCTGAATGTTACCTGACCCGCCGCGACTTTTCGATGCCCGCATGCGCCCCGGACCGAGTCGAAACCCCGGAACGTTTTCCGCACCGCCAGGCGCGCGACCTCTGCTACAATCGCGCGTCTGCAGGAAACAATTCAGGGCATGGCGCAAGACCGTGGAATTTCTCGCAAAGCGATTTTATGTGTCGGGAACCGTGCAGGGCGTGGGGTTTCGTTTTTTTGCGGAGCGTGCGGCGGCGCGGCTGGGCGTTTCCGGGTACGTGAAAAACGTGTTTGACGGGCGCGTGGAAATCTACGCCATTGCCGCGCAGGCGCAACTCGACGCGCTCAAAAGCGAATTAAGGCGCGGCCCGCGCATGGCCAACGTCGATCGCATCGAGGAATCCGACGCGGAGATTTTGCAGGAATATGCGCATGGATTCACCATCGAGCGGGAATTTTAAATTCTGAAAAGCGGAGCGAACCGAATGAACCATCTGAAGAAGCTGATTCGAGAAGTCCCGGATTATCCGAAGCCGGGCATCCTGTTCTACGATCTGACCACGCTGTTGCAGGATGCCGCCGGATTTCACAGCCTGGTCGATGCGCTCTGCGCGCACTATGAGGGAAAACAGGTGGACGCCGTCGTGGGAATCGAGGCGCGAGGATTCATTCTTGCGCCAGCCCTGGCCTATCGTCTCGACGCGGGGTTCGTCCCCGTGCGCAAGCCGAAGAAGCTGCCCTGGAAAACCACATCGGTTACCTACCAGCTGGAGTACGGCACGGACACCCTGGAAATTCACGAAGACGCCATCAAGCCCGGCTCTCGCGTTCTGATCAGCGATGATTTGCTCGCCACCGGCGGCACCGCCGCGGCCACCGTTGCGCTGGTGCGCAAGCTGGGCGGCGAAGTGGTCGGCGCATCGTTTGCTGTCGAGCTTACCTTCCTGAATGGCCGCAAGAAATTGCCGGGCGTCGACGTTTTCTCGATGATTCAATACGACAGTTAGGCCGGGAAGATTTGCGGGGCCCTCCACGTGAAGGGACGGGTTTTCAGGCCTGGCCGGCACCTGTGTTCGCTGGTTGGGAAGACGCCCCGCGCTGGCGAACCACTTCAAAGAGCATGACCCCGGCGGCGACGGAAACGTTGAGGGCGCGCACCGGCCCGGTGGTCGGAATCGAAACCAGGAAATCGCACCGTTCGCGAGTCAGGGCGTGCAATCCTTTGCCCTCGCCGCCCAGAACGATGCCCACGGGAACCTTTAAGTCCACTCCCGTGTAGCACTGTTCAGCGCGTTCGTCCAGCCCCACCAGCCAGTAGCCCGCCTCTTTCATTTCTTCCATCGCGCGAGCGAGATTTTTGACGCGCGCCACAGGCAGATGCGCCAGCGCTCCGGCCGATGCGCGCGCCACCGTTTCGGTGAGCCCCGCGGCGCGTCGTTCGGGAATCACAACACCGCGCGCGCCGGCGGTGAGCGCCGTTCGAACGATGGCGCCAAGATTTTGCGGATCTTCCACGCCATCGAGAAGCACCACCAGGCCGGGAGCGCCGTGGGCGTCGCGCGGCTTCAGCAAATCCTCAAAACTTGCCATCGGGGACGCGGCCACAAAAGCCACAACGCCCTGGTGCTCGCGCGTGCCTGCCGTGCGGTCCAGCTGCATGCGTTCCTCGAAGCGCACGGGAATATCCAGCTTCCGCGCCAGACGGACCAGTTCTTCAATGCGGTTGCCGTGGCTGCCTTTCGCCACGATCAGCGTATCGAGCGGCCGGTTGGCTTCGAGCGCTTCGCGTACGGCGTGAATGCCGGTAAGTCGATTCATAAACTGCGGAGCCCTCAAACTTTCCCGTCTATTTCCTGCCGACCAGAATGATTGGTCGGCGGCACTTCAGGAATTAAAGAATATGCGTGAAATTTTGCCATTTCACCCGGCAGCGGCGGAAGAGTCTGCTTGGAAACTCGGACGTGGCCTACGTAGACCGCGTGCGCCGCGGCGGACGGGCCTCTGCCTGACTCTAAATTGCTACCCTGAAGGGTGGCGCTACAAAGCCCTCAATTTCGAGTTCCTACACATACTCTAAAGCCGTGACCTGCACGAAATCTACGGCGGGGTACCGCAGGCTCACTGCTCCAGGGTGACGATCGCCTGCGCGGCAATCGCTTCCCCGCGCCCGATCGCATCCACTGCTTCGTTCGTCTTGGCCTTCAGATTGATTGTGGAAGCGGGAATTCCCAACGATTTCGCCAGCGCCTCACGCATCGCGGGAAAGTGCGGGCCAAGTTTCGGCTTCTCGGTGATGACGATCGCGTCGATGTGCGCGATGCGGAGTTGGCGCGCGGCCAGCAAGTCGCGAACGCGCTCCAGAAATCGCAGGCTCGATACGTCCTTCCACTGCGGATCGCTGTCCGGGAAATGCGTTCCGATATCGCCCAAGCCCGCAGCGCCCAGCAGCGCGTCGCATAAGGCGTGCGCCAGCGCGTCGCCGTCGGAGTGGCCGACCGGCCCTTTGTGAAAGGGGAGTTCGATGCCGCCGAGAATCAATTTTCGCCCTTCGGCGAGGCGGTGCAGGTCGTAGCCGATTCCTACTCGTGTCATTGGGCCGCGCGCTCCTGGCGGAGAAAAAATTCGGCCAGCTCCATGTCGCCGGGGCGCGTAATTTTCAGGTTGCGATCGGATCCGGCCACCACATGAACGTCGTGCCCGATCCGCTCAATCAGTCCAGCTTCGTCCGAAGCCGTCACGCCATCCGCGCGCGCGCGGCCAAACGCCTCCAGCAACAGCGAAGCGCGGAACACCTGCGGTGTTTGCGCCAGAACCACGCGTTCGCGCGGAATCGTGGCCGTAATCAAGGCCACGTCCCCGGGCAGGCTCGCGCGCTTCACTTCCTTCACCGTGTCCATCGCCGGAATCCCCAGGATCGCCGCGTCGCACGCCGCCGCCTCCGCGATCACGCGCTCAATTTGATCGCGCGTCACCAATGGGCGGACCGCATCGTGCACCAGAATCAAATCGGTGTCGGGCTGGATTTTCGCCAGGGCGTTTCCGACCGAATCCTGCCGCGTGTCGCCGCCGCGAACCACGTGTACGGGGCGGCTCAGATTTGCCGATGCCACGCTGGCAGCCACCGATTCCACTTCCTCGCCGCGCGTCGCGATAATGAATTCAGTGATGGCAGGGCAGACGGCCAGCCGCCGCAGCGTGAACAGCAGCAGGGGCACGCCATCCAGCGAAAGAAATTGTTTCGGCATCTCGGCACCCATTCGGGTGCCAAGTCCAGCCGCGGGCAGAATTGCGGTTACACGGTTCATTATGGCCTCTATGGAAGGGCAAAAAAGCTTACACCAATTGGGGACACATATAAACAGGCGTCGGAGGACGCGGGTCAATCCGTTCGGCTGGGGGTGGACCGGCCTTCTGCCGCCCAAATGGCGGACGGCTCACCGAGAACATTCTCCGTGAAAAGCTGTTACAAAACCTGCCGCCCACTGTCGTGGAAGACCTGATTTCATTCCGGTTCGTCCGCGCTGTCCGGAACCACCGAACGCGGCATACGCTCGCCGGCGGCGGCTTCACCCTGGCGGCCGCCATGCTCGGCATTGCGCGGCCCCTCGTTGATGGCATGCGCGTGGGAAGGGCGAGTCGGTTGCGATTCCGTGCGCTCGTCAATCCGCCCAAAAATCATTTTGCCGGCCGTGGTCTGATGCACGGAGGTCACCGTAATATCCACGGTTTTATTGATCATGCGGCGCGCGCCATCGACCACAACCATGGTTCCATCGTCCAGGTAGGCCACACCCTGATTGTATTCCTTGCCCTCGCGCAGGATAAATACCCGCATGATTTCCCCGGGCAGCACGACGGGCTTCAGCGCATTGGCCAACTGGTTGACGTTCAGGATTTCAATGCCCTGCAGGGTGGCCACTTTATTCAGATTGTAATCGTTGGTGATAATTTTCCCGTCGTAGCGTTTCGCCATCTCGATCAGTTTCAGGTCCACGTCCGGGATGCTCGGGAAATCATCCTCGGCAATTTCAACCTCAAGATGCCCCATTTTCTGGATGCGCTGCAATACTTCCAGGCCGCGGCGGCCTCGCTGGCGCTTGGTGGAATCGGCCGAATCGGCGACCAGCTGCAATTCACGCAGGACGAATTGGGGAATGAGCAGAACGCCGTCGAGGAAATGGGCCTCGCAGATGTCGGCGATCCGGCCATCGATGATCACGCTCGTATCGAGCACCTTGGGCATGCGCCGTGTGCTGCGTTCGCTGCCGAACAGCCCGCCGAGCGCCTGCAGGTTCAGCATGTCTCCCTTATTCGCCCCGACCACCAGCCCGATGTAGGTCATCACAAGGAGCAAGGCAACGTCCAGAAACGACCGCGATCCTTCCGGGATCGACGTGCGCGCCAGCACCAGACCCATCAAATACGAGCCCAGAATGCCAAGGATCGAGCCCGTCGCGGCGCCGATCAACCGGCGCATGCTGGCTCGCTGCAGCCGAATCTCAAACAAAAAAACCGATATGGAAAATCCCAGTCCCACCCCGGCAGCCACCAGGTTCGACAGCCCAAACGGGTGAAAATGGTAACCTGCGGAAATGCAGGCAAAGGAAAAAATCAGGCGCACCAGCAGGTGATCCCACCAGCTTCCGAATTCAGGGCGGGTGTGCGACGGTGATGCAGAACGCATGGAGATCGGCGCAGAAGTGGCTGGGGGGACAGAATTTCCAGGCCTGGTATTAGGACGGGTCATAAAACCTCAGTTCTATAAATTCTAATATATATGAGGGTACAGAAAAACGTTTCAACTACTCATTCTGATTGATTCTTGATCATTTGGGGCTGCCCTGGGACACTTGGCAGGAATTCAGCCCGATTCGCTACTTCCAGATATCGCATTTCCTCTGCAGGAGTCAAGGCTTTATAAAGAAGTTGTAAAAATTCCGGTCTTACTCGGCACGATCATTCGCATTGCCAAGCGCGCTATAAAGCAGGCGAATCGTTCCGAACTTCCGGCAATTTCTTCCACCAGCCGCGCCGCGCCTGCCGTAAAGGCTCGTAGGATCCGTGCATTCCTCGCGGCGTCTTCTTTCTTCTTCACGGCGAGCCGTCTCATGTAGATTGGCCAAGCGGCTTGGGAAACTCTTCGCTTCGGTCAGGGCAGATAAAATCTGGGCACGCGCTTACCGAGGGCGCAAAGCAGCTCGGCGCTGGCGGTGTTGGCGATGCGGGCAACGTCGGGGACGGATTGCGTGGTACCACCGTCGGTGCCATAGATTGTGGCGATATCACCAACGCGCGCCGAAGCGATTCCCGTGATGTCGGCGGCGGTAAGGTCCATGGAAACCGTTCCGATGATCGGCGCGAGCTGTCCACGAACGATCACGCGGCCTTTGTTCGACAGCACGCGGACCAGTCCATCCGCATAGCCTGCCGCCAGCACCGCGACGCGCGAAGGGCTTGCCGCGGTCCAGCGGCCGTTGTAGCCGACGCGCGCGCCGGGAGCAACCTGCTTGATTGAAATAATGCGCGCGCGAAACGAAAGCACGGGACGGACGGAAAGTTTCGCTTCCATTTTCGGATTGAGTTCGGGCGGCTCGAAAAACTGGTGATAGCCGTACAGGATCGCGCCAGGCCGCACCATATCGCACCAGGTGGATGGGCGGCTGACAATCGCGGCGCTATTGGCCATGTGCACGATGCCGGGATCGAGTCCCAGGGAACGCATGCAGGCCAGCGCGGCGTCAAATGCTACTTCCTGCTCGGCGGTTTGCTCGGTGGTGAACACTTCCGACGAAGCGATGTGCGTGAATGTGCCTGCGAGGCGCAGGTGCGGGCACTCCGCCAGCACGCGCGCAAACGCCGGAATTTCCGATGGGTGAATGCCCAGGCGGTTCATCCCGGAATCGATCTTGAGGTGAAACTCCACCGGGCCGCGCCGCGCCTTGCGCCCCCCGCGTACCTTCTGAGAACGAGCCGCCGCTTTTTCCAGCAGCCGCAACTGCTCGGGCCGCATGATCGCCGGGGTGAGATGATTTTCGAGAATGCGCTGTTCCTCGCCGGCCCAGAAGCCCGTGAGGATCAGGACCGGTTCGCGGATGCCGCTTTCGCGCAACTCGGCGCCTTCCGCCGAACACGTTACGCCGAACCAATCGGCCCGCGCACGCGACAGCGCCTGCGCGACGGGAACGATGCCGTGCCCGTAGGCATTGCTCTTGATGACGGCAAGAATCTTTCTGCGAGGGCGGCGCGCGCCACGCCCGCCGGCGGGATTAACGTGGCGGCGGATCGCCCGCAGGTTGTGCGTCAGCGATCCCAGACTGACTTCCGCCCAGATGGGACGACCTTCGAATTTTACGGTTCGCGTCATTGGAATCTTCAAAGAGTAACCGATCTTGGGGAATAAGAAAAATTACTCCCTGGCGAAGGCGCGCCGCTTAGTAACTAGCCCGCCCAGTAGAACAGGCTTCAGCCTGTTTGCCTTTGATTGTTGCTGCGCTGGCAGAAGTCAAAAGAAAACAGGCTGAAGCCTGTTCTACTGTAGCGAACATAGGGCGGGTGAGGACGCTTACTGCGATTCGGTCCAGGCGTCGGGGGCGCGCAGTTCGAACCGCGTG
>Ga0307374_10014416_pt1 | contig 10764 bp, 12 predicted proteins | sample OX3MG_FD_202532 | JGI IMG/M metagenome (GOLD analysis project Ga0307374, IMG submission 202532) | Soil microbial communities from Risofladan, Vaasa, Finland - OX-3 | ecosystem: Environmental > Terrestrial > Soil > Coastal area > Acid sulfate soil | place: Finland: Risofladan, Vaasa | collected... | reverse complement strand
CTTGGCCGGAACCTTGGTTCCGGCCAATTTCTTTTGCGGAATTGCCGCCGGGTCCCACCGGCGCCCCAATGCGCTCCACTTTGCGACCCCGCGCATCACCCCGCCTCTGGCCGGCCTTGCGCCAGGTTCCCTCAGAGAGAACAATGCGCGGCGGGACAACGAATCGCGGCGCTCCAACGAGGGAGAGAATGCCATGGAACTCGGATTACAGGGCAAGCATGCGATCGTGACCGGCGGTAGTCGGGGCATTGGCAAAGCCATCGCGCGGGAATTGGCGCGCGAAGGGGCCGATGTGGCGATCGTGGCGCGGAACAAGGGGGATTTGGAGGCGACGGCGCGCGAGTTGGCGGCCGAGACGAACCGGCGCATCGTCCCCCTCGCAGCCGACGTCACCAGCAAGGAGCAGGTGGACCGCATGGTCGCCGAGGCGGCACAGCAACTGGGCGGCCTGCACATCCTCGTTAACAGCGGGTCCGCACCGGGCGGCTCGACCACCGCGACCGGCCCCATTGAAACCGTCATCGACGAGGATTTGATCCAGGATTTCAACGTGAAGTATGTGGGAGCGCTGCGCTGTTCGCGCGCCGTCATCCCGTTCATGAAGACGGCGGGCTGGGGCCGCATCATCAACATCAGCGGCGGCAACGCCCGCAACGCCGGCAATCTCAGCGGCGGCGCCCGCAATGCCGGCCTGGTGCACATGACAAAAACGCTGGCAGTCCAGCTGGGCCGTCATGGGATCACGGTCAATTGCATCCACCCCGGCACGACCCGCACCGAGCGCACGCCGAGCCTGCTCGCGACCCGCGCCGCCCAGCTGGGCGTATCCCCGGATGAGGTGGAGCGGCGGGACTTTGCTCCGGATTCGCCGCGCGGCAATTCGATCTGCCGCATGGTGGACGCTTCGGAGGTCGCGTTCGTCGCGGTCTTCCTGGCCTCGGAAAAGGCCTGGGCGGTCTCCGGCGAGCTGGTCGCGGCAGGCGGCGGGGCTGGGCGGTCGGTATATTACTGAGCGGCGCAAGCAGGCCGAGGGTCGGGGGTTAGCGCAAATCCAGCCGTTCCGACGCGGGCTGGACGCGCGATCGATCCTCCCTGGAGCTGCTCGCCGCCCCTGCCCGCGTCGCGGCCTCAAGATGCCCCTAAAGGCGCCGCTCCAGCCCGTGCCGACGGATCGCCCGGGTGGTGCTGCCGGTAAGGATTGAACTTACGACCTCCCCCTTACCAAGGGGGTGCTCTACCACTGAGCTACGGCAGCGGGGCCCGCGCGTGGACGGCGCAGGGGAATACACGACCCCTCGCCGCTTGGCAAGGCGAGCGGCCGGCGCGCGCCCCGCGCTGGCGCCGCCCCGCGGGTTTGCCAATGCCCGCTGGGAACCTCGCGCAATCGGGACGCGTTTGGGCGCCAGTGCATGGCGAACTCTCGACCTGGCATTCAGGAGCCGATGATGGCGTGGCGGGACCTGACGATCGACCCGGAAACCGATGTCGCGGCAGCCTCGGTGCTCGAAGCATTCGAGAGGGCGCAGCGCGCCGAGTTGTCCTCGGCCGAGTGCTATCGCGCGGGGGTGGCGGCGTGGCGGCGGACCCATCCCGACCAGTCCGCCGAATATGCGGCGCGGCAGGCGGTTGCGGTGATTCTCGCCGCCAAGGTCAGCCTCAAGGTCGAGGGCGGTTGACAGGAGCCGCGCGGCGGCCCTTCCATCGCCGCGATGAGCGACACTCCCCGGCCCACTCCCCGGCTGACCCCGGCCCGGCATGGCGAGCAGGTGGCGCGCGCCGAGCGCCTTGCCCGCGCCTTGCGCGAGAACCTGCATCGCCGCAAGGAGCAGGCCCGCGCCCGCGTGACGCCCGCCGACCTGTCGCCCGCCGAGCCGGATGGCGACGAGCCGCCGGCTTGAGCGGAGGCGAGGTCTCGCTTAAAAGCAACCGGCACGATCGAGGGTCGGCGTCGCGGTCGCCCGGTGCGACCGCCGACTGCCGCCCGGAGCGCAGATGATGGACAGAATTCTGATCCGCGGCGGCGTTCCGCTGTCGGGCACGATCCAGATCGGCGGCGCCAAGAACGCGGCCCTGCCGCTGATGGCGGCGAGTCTGCTCTGCGCCGAACCGCTGGTGCTCGCCAATCTGCCGGACCTGGCCGACATCGCGACGATGGCCGATCTGCTGGTGCAGCAGGGTGTGGCAATCGACATCAGCGCCGCGGCGACCGGCGGATCGGGCCGCGTCGCCGAACTGTCGGCGCGCCACATCACCTCGACAACAGCGCCCTACGACCTGGTGCGCAAGATGCGCGCGTCGGTGCTGGTGCTGGGACCGCTGGTCGCGCGCTGCGGCCACGGCCGAGTGTCGCTGCCGGGTGGCTGCGCGATCGGGACCCGCCCGGTCGACCTGCACATCGAGGGGCTGCGGCGCCTCGGCGCCGCGGTCGACTTGCGCGAAGGCTATATCGAGGCGAGCGCCCCGCACGGGCTGCGCGGCGCCGAGATCGTCTTTCCCAGCGTCTCGGTCGGCGCCACCGAGAACCTGTTGATGGCCGCCACGCTGGCCGCCGGCGAGACGGTGCTGATCAACGCCGCGCGCGAGCCCGAGATCACCGATCTGGCGCATTGCCTGGTTGCGATGGGAGCGCAGATCGCCGGCATCGGCAGCGACCGCCTGTCGATCCGCGGCGTCGCCGGCCTGCATGGGGCACGCCACACGGTCATACCCGATCGCATCGAAACGGGCACCTATATGATGGCCGCGGCGGCGACCGGCGGCGAGGTGCAGCTCCTGGGCGGCCGGCTCGACCAGGTGGAGGCGGTGCAGCGCATCCTCGAGGCGGCCGGGGTCTGCGTCGCCGATGCGGCCGGCGGGATCGCGGTGCGCCGGCGCAACGGCCGCCTCGCCGGGATCGATGTGATGACCGAACCCTACCCCGGCTTCCCGACCGACCTGCAGGCACAAATCATGACACTGCTGGCGACCGCCGAAGGCGCCTCGATGATCACCGAGACGATCTTCGAGAACCGTTTCATGCACGTGCCGGAACTGGCGCGGATGGGGGCCAACATCACGGTGCACCGCGCCTCGGCCCTGGTGCGCGGCGTGCCGCGGCTGATGGGGGCGCCGGTGATGGCAACCGATTTGCGCGCCTCGGTGTCGCTGGTGCTGGCTGGGCTCGTGGCGTCCGGCGAGACCGTTGTCGACCGCGTCTACCATCTCGACCGCGGCTACGAGCGGATCGAGGAAAAGCTTGCGGCCTGCGGGGCGCGGATCGAGAGGCTGCACGACTGATGCGCAACAAGCAGCCGCCTGAGCCGGCCCGTTCCGGCCAAATTTCAGGGCACGGGCTGCGGCTGCGCGGCGAGGACGCCGAAGACCTGGCGGTGATCTCGGCCTGCCTCCAGGACGCGCTCGTGTCATTGCGCGATCTCGCCTACGATCGCGCTGCGCGCACCTTCCTGTTCGTCGCCAACCGCTTCCGCTGGGAGGGAGGCGCGCCCTATGAGCGGACCCTGTGCGGGGTCGCGTTCGACGAAATTGACGGCGTGGCCTATCGCGGCTTTCACCGCGGCGAGGAGGACCGTATTCTGGCGCTGCTGGCGATCCAGCCGATCCCGCCGAACTCCGGGCAACCGGCCGGAGAGATCGGCGTGACGATCGATCTCGAATTTGCTGGCGGGGCAACGATCCGGTTGTCCGCGGCGAAAATCCAGTGTCGCGCCCGCGACCTCGGCGAGCCGTGGCCGACCGTCTGGCACCCGGAACACTCGTTGGACCCGCCGCCATGACAGCCCAACCCCGCAGCTCGAAGGCGGACGCCCTGATCATGGCGCTGCCCAACGGCCGCATCCTGCACGAGGTCATGCCGCTGTTGCGGCAGATCGGCATCGAGCCGGAAGCGGCATTTGACGATCCGAGCAGCCGCCAGCTGCGCTTTGCCACCTCGGATCCCGCGCTCGACCTGATCCGGGTGCGCAGCTTCGACGTGGCGACGTTCGTCGCGTTCGGCGCGGCGCAACTCGGCGTCGCCGGCAACGACGTGCTGATGGAATTCGACTACCCGGAGATCTATGCCCCGCTCGACCTCGATATCGGGCATTGCCACATGGCGGTCGCGGCGCCGGCCGACTGGGCCGACCACGAGGACCCGCGCAGCTGGAGCCACCTGCGCATCGCCACCAAATATCCCGAGATGACGCGCCGCCATTTCGCGGCGCGCGGGGTGCAGGCCGAGTGCATCAAGCTGAACGGCGCGATCGAGCTGGCGCCGACCCTCGGGCTGTGCCGCCATATCGTCGATCTGGTGCAGACCGGCGCGACGCTGCAGGCCAATGGGCTGGTCGAGATCGAGCGCATCGCCGAGGTCAGCTCGCGCCTCATCGTCAACCGCCCGGCGCTGAAGACCCGGCCGGAAGAGGTCGGGCAGTGGATCGAGCGGTTCCGCACCGCGGCCGAGAGCGCCGGCTGGCAGCGCGGCGGCGCCGCCTCGGCCGGCTAGCGGAACGGCGCATGACGATCACCCTCAGGGCCCACGATGCCGGCTTCGAAGCGGCGTTCCGCGCGCTGCTCATGGCGAAGCGCGAAAGCGCCGCCGATGTCGACGACGTGGTCGGCGCGATCATTGCCGATGTCGCCCGGCGCGGCGACGCGGCGCTCGTCGAATACACCAACCGCTTCGATCGGGTCGCGCTGCGCGCCGAGAACCTGCGCCTCTCGGCCGCCGAGATTGCCGCCGGCGCGGCGCAGGCCGCCCCCGAGACGGTCGCGGCCTTGCGCCTCGCCGCCGAGCGGATCGCGAGCTTCCACCGCCGCCAGCTGCCGGCGGGCATCGACTATGTCGATCCCTTGGGCGTGCGGCTCGGCCAGCGCTGGCGCCCGATCGAAGCGGCCGGACTCTATGTCCCGGGCGGCACGGCGGCCTATCCGTCCTCGGTGCTGATGAACGCAATCCCCGCCAAGGTCGCCGGGGTCGAGCGGCTGGTGATGACGGTGCCGGCGCCGGACGGGATCCTCAACCCGCTAGTGCTGGCGGCAGCGCGCCTTGTCGGGGTCGACGAGATCTACCGTATCGGCGGAGCGCAGGCCGTCGCGGCGCTGGCCTACGGCACTGCGACCATCGCCCCGGTCGATAAGATCGTCGGTCCGGGCAACGCCTATGTCGCGGCAGCCAAGCGGCAGGTGTTCGGCCGGGTCGGCATCGACATGATCGCCGGCCCCTCGGAGATCCTGGTGCTGGCCGACCGCCACAACGACCCGGCGTGGATCGCCGCCGACCTGTTGTCGCAGGCCGAGCACGACGAGGCGGCACAGGCGATCCTGATCGCCGACGACGCCGATTTCGCCGCCGCCGTCGAGCGCGGCATCGCCCGCCACCTGCAGCGCCTGCCGCGCACCGCGATCGCGCGCGCCAGCTGGCAGCACAACGGCGCGGTGATCCTCGTCGCCGGCTGGGACGAGGCGGTGCCGCTGATCGACCGCATCGCCCCCGAGCATCTCGAACTGGCGATCGAGGAGGCCGACGCGATCGCGGCGCGGGTGCGCCATGCCGGCGCGATCTTTCTCGGCCGCCACACGCCCGAGGCGATCGGTGATTACATCGCCGGCCCCAACCATGTGCTGCCGACGGCGCGCAGCGCGCGTTTCGCCTCAGGCCTCGGCGTTCTCGACTTCATGAAGCGGACGACCGTGGTCGGCTGCGATGCGGCGAGCCTTGCCGCGCTCGCACCGGCCGCGATCCGCCTGGCTGAGGCCGAGGGTCTCGACGCGCACGCCCTGTCGCTGGCGATCAGGCTACCGCGCGATGACTGACGCGCCGCAACAACGCATCGCCGCGATAACCCTCGACCAGCGCAGCGTGCTGCGGCGCAGCCCGGCGATCGAACACGAGCGCGCCATCGCGATCACCGATCTCTTGAAGGATAATCGCTTCGCCCCGGATTCCGGGCTGGCCGGACCGTTCGACGTGCATCTGGCAATCGCGGAGAACCGGCTGGCGCTGGAGATGCGCTCGGCGGCGGACGGTTCGAGCGAGACAATCGTGTTGCCGCTCGCGCCGTTCCGCCGCATCGTCAAGGACTATTTCCTTGTCTGTGAGAGCTATTACAAGGCATTGCGCGGCAAGCTGGCACAGGTCGAGGCAATCGATGTCGGCCGCCGCTCGCTGCATGACGAGGGCGCGGCGCTGTTGATCGAACGGCTGGCCGGCAAGGTGGCGATCGACCATGATACGGCGCGCCGCCTGTTCACGCTGATCTGCGTGCTGCATCTGCGCGCGTGATGGCGCCGCTATTCCCCGGGTTCCCACCGGCGCGGGAATGACAGGCTTCGGTGCGAGAGATGTCGATCCTGGTGCTCGCCTCGGCCTCGCCTCGCCGGCTCGATCTGTTGCGGCAGATCGGCATCGAGCCCGACCGCGTCGATCCCGCCGATATCGATGAGACGCCGGCCAAGGACGAACTGCCGGCGGGCCATGTCATGCGGCTGGCCGAGGCCAAGGCGCGAGCGGTGCAGCCGCGCCATGACGGCGCCTTCATCCTGGCCGCCGACACGATCGTCGCTTGCGGCCGCCGCATCCTGCCCAAGGCCGAGGACGAGGGCACGGCGCGCGCCTGTCTCGCGCTGCTGTCCGGCCGCCGGCACCGGGTTTATGGCGGGGTCGCGGTGATCGCGCCGAGCGGCGAGATGTCGCTCCGCCGGGTTGTCAGCCAGGTCGCCTTCAAGCGCCTGAGCGACGCTGAGCTCGCCGCCTATCTGCACAGCGGGGAATGGCATGGCAAGGCCGGCGGCTATGCGATCCAGGGCCGCGCCGCCGCCTTTATTCCGTGGCTCGCCGGCTCCTATTCGAATGTCGTCGGCCTGCCGCTGTGCGAGACGGCGCAGCTGCTCGCCGGCCGCGGCTATCGCCCGCATTGCCCCGCGAGCTGCTGATCGCCGCCGGCCCCGGCGAGTGGCGCGCCGTCTGGCTGGAGGATGGTCTCGCCGTCGAACTGCATGTCGAGCGCGGCGACACTCGCCCGGCCGGCAGCATCCAGCTCGGGCGGGTGGTGCGGCTGGCCGCCGGGCTCGCTGCGGCCTTCGTCGATATCGGCGAGGAGCGGCCGGGGTTTCTGCCGATCCGGCACGCCGCCGCTTCCGGGCCGCGCCTCCCAACCGAACTGACCGAGGGGGCGCGCGTGGTGGTCCGGATCCGCCGCGAGGCGCAGAGCGACAAGGGGGCGCTGCTCACGCTGCGCGATGATCGCGACCGCCTCGCCGAGCGGGCGGCCCGGCTCGACCCGCCGGTCCAGCTCGACCCGATGCCGGGCTTTGCCGCGTCGCTGGCGCTGCGCCTGCCGGGCCTGCCGGAGCGGGTGCTCGCCGACGATCAGGCGGTGTTGCCGGAATTGCGCGCCGCCTTCGCCGATGCCGCTGTCGCGCATCGCGCCGCCGCCGACTGGCCGGCCGATCTCGACGCCCTGTTCGAGGCGGCGCTGGCGCCGACCCTGGCATTGCCCGGCGGCGGCAGCCTCCACATCGAGGAAAGCCGCGCCGCGGTGCTGATCGACGTCGACACCGGAACGCCGCAGGCCGGCACGGCCGACCGCGCCGCGCTGGCGACCAACCTGGAGGCGGCGGCGGCGATCGCGCGCCAGCTGCGACTGCGCCAGCTCGGCGGCGGCATCGTCATCGACTTTGCCGCGCTCGACGGGCGCCGGGCGCGCGAGCGGGTGCAGCGGGCGCTCGCCGATGCGCTGCGGGACGACCCGGCGCAGCCGCAGGTGCTCGGCTGGAGCCGCCTCGGCCATCTCGAAATCGTCCGGCCGCGCCGTTGCCGCCCGCTCAGCGCCGCGATGCTGGTCCCGCAGAGCCTGCGCAAGAGCGCCGCCACCCTGGCGTTCGAGGCGTTGCGTCTGCTGTACCGCGAAGCGCGCGCCCGGCCGGCGGCGAATTGGCGGCTGGTCGTCGCCGCCGATATCGCCGCGGCGCTGCACGGCCCCGCCGCTTCGGGGCTGGGCGCGCTCGAAACCCGGCTCGGGCGAGGGGTGCTGGTCGCGGTCGCGCCGGGCAGCGACGCGCCGCCCTTTGACATCGTACCGCTGTAGGAGGATATCGGGCGGATGGCGAAAGGCAGTGCCCCCGGCAGCGCCCCTGGTCCCGTAACGCCGATCCCGACCGGCCGGCGGCGCTGCCCGACCTGCGGCAAGCCGGCGGTGCCGCGGCATCAGCCGTTCTGCTCGGGGCGCTGCGCCGATATCGATCTCGGCCGCTGGCTCAACGGCCTCTATCGCGTCGAAACCGAAGAGAACCCCGAGGACGAGACCGAGCCCGGCGAGACCTGACCGGCCGCTGCTAGAGCTGCCGCACCGCCCTGTCGACCGGAGAAGGTTGCGCCGGCCGGCGGCGCCGGCGCGCCTCGATCACCCGCGCCGCCTCCGCTTCGCGCGGCGCGCGGAACAGGCAGGCGGACAGGCACGGACGGTTGCGGCAATGACCGGTACCCGGGACCCAGGCGCAGTCGCGCGCCCAGCGCGGCGCATCCGGGTCGGCGGCAAGTTCGGCAATCGGCGAAGCAGCTGGCGCGGCGCCAGAGTCGAAGTCAAACACCGTAAGGTCCTATAATCAGTGTGCGAAGCTTTCACGAAGCGACGCTTCTCCCGTTCTCGGATCGCTTGTCGCGGTGGGATCCTGGGTGGTCGGTAACAACCGCCATGGTGGCTTGTGCTATCAAGGTGGGGCCAAGATGGGGCGAAAACACGAATTTTCGACGAAATTTCACTCGGATAATTGGTTAATGCCGCGTACCGCGCCATTTCGCCGCGACCGCGGTCGCGACCGGAGGCGATCCGGGCGACGCTGGCGGGAGATGGCGAATGACGCTGCGACTGGCCGCGGTCGAATATGGCGAGGGCCCGCCGCTGGCGATCTTGCACGGGCTGTTCGGCGCGGCACGGAACTGGGCCGAGGTGGCGCAGCGCCTCGCCGCGCATCACCGCGTGATCGCGCTCGACCTGCGCAACCACGGCGCCTCGCCGTGGGCCGACGCGATGGACTATGGCGCGATGGCCGACGACGTGCGCGCGACGCTGGAGGCGCTCGGCCATCGCCGGTTTGGGCTCATCGGGCACAGCATGGGCGGCAAGGCGGCGATGGTGCTGGCGCTCTTGCACGCCGAGGCGGTCGCGCGGCTGGTCGTGGTCGACATCGCGCCGCTCGCCCATCCACCGCGCCATCTCGGCTATGTCGAGGCGATGCGCGCCCTCGACCTCGCCGGCATCGAGCGGCGGGGCACGGCCGACGCGCGGCTGGCGCCCGCCGTCCCGGATGCCGCCGAGCGCGCCTTTCTGCTGCAGAACCTTGTCCTCGCGGAGGGCGGGGCGCGCTGGCGCCTCAACCTCGCGGCGATCGCGCAGGCGATGCCATCGCTCGCCGGCTTTTCGATTTTTCCGGCCGGCAGCCGCTATCCCGGTCCGGCCTTGTTCGTCGCCGGCGGGCGTTCGGACTATCTGCGCCCCGAGCACGAGCCGGCGGTCCGCCGCCTCTTTCCCAAGGCCCGCATCGCCCGCATCGCCGCGGCCGGCCACTGGCTGCATGTCGAGCAGCCGCAGGCGTTTCTCGATCTGGTCGAGCCGTTCCTCGCGGCTCCTTAGGTAGCGCGGCTCACGCCACCTCGAACAGCCCCGCCGCGCCCATGCCGCCGCCGATGCACATCGTGCAGACGACGAGCCTGGCGCCGCGTCGCTTCCCCTCGATCAGCGCGTGCCCGACCATGCGCGCGCCCGACATGCCGTAGGGATGGCCGATCGAGATCGCGCCGCCGTTCACATTCAGCTTGTCATGCGGGATGCCGAGCCGGTCGCGGCAATAGATGACCTGGCAGGCGAACGCCTCGTTCAGTTCCCACAGATCGATGTCCTCGACCCGCAGCCCGTGCTGCTTCAATAGCTTGGGCACGGCAAAGACCGGGCCGATGCCCATCTCGTCGGGGGCGCAGCCGGCAACCGCGATGCCGCGGTAGATGCCGAGCGGCATGAGGCCGCGGCGCGAGGCCTCGCTCTCCTCCATCAGGACGGCCGCCGAGGCGCCGTCCGACAATTGCGAGGCGTTGCCGGCGGTGATGTAGCGGCCCTCCTTGACCTGCTGGCCGTCCTTGAACACCGGCTTCAGCCCGGCCAGGCCCTCCAGATTGGTGTCGGGGCGGTTGCCTTCGTCCTTGCCGAGCGTCACCGATTTTTCCGATTTCTCGCCGCTGGCGCGATCGACGACGCTCATCACCGAGGGCAGCGGCACGATCTCGTCGTCGAAGCGGCCGGCCTGCTGCGCCGCGGCGGTGCGCTGCTGCGAGCGCAGCGCGTATTCGTCCTGCGCCTCGCGCGAGACATGATAGCGCTCGGCGACGATTTCGGCGGTCTCGATCATCGCCATGTAGAGGGCCGGGATATGGGCCATCAGTTCGGGGTCGTCGCCGCGGGTGCGGATCATCTTGTCGCCCTGCACGAACGACACCGATTCGACGCCGCCGCCCACTGCGATCTGCATGCCGTCGTCGATGATCTCCTTGGCGGCCGTGGCGATCGCCATCATCCCCGAGGAACATTGCCGGTCGAGCGACATCGCCGGCACGCTGTCGGGCAAGCCGGCGCGCAAGGCGCTCTGGCGCGCGACGTTGAAGCCCTGTGCGCCGGCCTGGATCGCTGCGCCGAGGATCACGTCGTCGATCTCGGCGGGCGCCACCCCTGCCCGCTTCACCGCCTCGGCGATCGCGTGCCCGGCGAGCGCCTGCGGCGTCGTCTCATTGAACGC
>Ga0307374_10014413_pt1 | contig 10765 bp, 8 predicted proteins | sample OX3MG_FD_202532 | JGI IMG/M metagenome (GOLD analysis project Ga0307374, IMG submission 202532) | Soil microbial communities from Risofladan, Vaasa, Finland - OX-3 | ecosystem: Environmental > Terrestrial > Soil > Coastal area > Acid sulfate soil | place: Finland: Risofladan, Vaasa | collected... | reverse complement strand
TTCCAGTCGAAGGCTTCCAGCACCAGCGGGATAGTGGTTGGGCGCCGTCCGCCAAAGATGATCGCAGAGATCGGGACGCCTTGCGGATCATCGGCGTGCCGCGACAGCGCCGGATTGTTCGACATCGGCGCCGTGAAGCGGCTATTCGGATGCGCCGCGGGCTGTCCGGAACTCGGCATCCACGGCCGCCCCTGCCAGTCGAGCGTGCCGTGCGGCGGATCGAATCCGATTCCCTCCCACCACACGTCGCCCTCGGGAGTAAGCGCCACGTTCGTGAAGATCGTATCGTGCTCGACGGTCCGCATCGCGTTCGGATTCGAGCGCGGGCTGGTGCCGGGCGCGACCCCGAAGTACCCCGCCTCGGGATTTATCGCCCATAGCCGCCCGTCCTTCCCGGCACGCAGCCAGGCGATATCGTCGCCGACGGTGAATACGCGCCAGCCATTGATAGACATGGGCGGCATGAGCATCGAAAGGTTGGTCTTGCCGCAGGCGCTCGGGAACGCCGCCGCGACGTACGTTGTCTCGCCGCGCGGGCTCTCCAAGCCGAGGATCAGCATGTGTTCGGCGAGCCAGCCTTCTCTGTGTCCGAGCCAACTCGCGATTCGCAGCGCGAAGCACTTCTTACTCAACAAGGCGTTGCCGCCATATCCGCTTCCAACCGACCAGACCGCGTTATCCTGCGGGAAGTGGCAGATGAGTCTGCGCTTCGGGCTGAGATCGAGGGTGCAATGAACGCCGCGATTGAAATCATCCGACTCGCCAAGCGCATCGAGCGCCGCGCGCCCCATGCGCGTCATGATTTGCATATTGAGCGCGACGTAGAGGCTGTCGGTAAGCTCGACGCCCACACGCGCGAACGCGGAACCCGGCGGACCCATCAGATACGGGACCACATACATGGTGCGTCCGCGCATCGATCCTCGCAGCCATTGGCTGAGCTTGTGATAGGTCTCCGCGGGCGCGGTCCAGTTATTGGTCGGACCCGCCTGCTCGCGAGTGGGCGTGCATATGAAAGTCGCGTCCTCGGTTCGGGCGACGTCACTCGGATGAGAGCGGTGCAGATAGCATCCCGGACGGCGGCGGTCGTTCAGCGGGATTAGAATGCGTTCGCGCACCGCCTGTTCTGTCAGGCGTCTTTTTTCATCGTCGGAGCCGTCGCACCAGACAACGCGGCCCGGCCTGGTCAGCCGGGCGACGTCATCAACCCAAGCCGAAAGCGAGCCGGAGGGCATCGTCGCAAGGGAAACACTCATTACCTAATCTCCAATCAATCGCTGCTGCTCTGGGACGGAAACAGCGTGCGTTCCGACTGGGACAGGGAATCGAAGATCGCTTCGGCGTTGCGCGCCGCAATCAACAATTCGGTCGCCTCCGGCCGCGCGAAAAGCTGCGCAAGTTTGGCCAGCCACGGAAGATGCAACTCGTGGAACTTAAGGCCAAGGACAAAGAACAGATGCGTCGGCCTGCCGTCGAGCGCGTCGAAATCGACGCCGTCGCGCGACCGGCCAAGGACCATGAAGGGGCGAATTACCTGCTCCGGATGACGGTTCATCGTGTGCAGGAAGGCGACGCCATTGCCCACTGCGCTGGGCATGATGTTCTCGCGCTCGATGAGCGCTCCGACGAACCAGTTTTTGTCCCGGACCAGGCCGAGGCGGTTGGCAAGCGCTGCCAGCTCCTCGATCACACCGATCTTTGTCGTCGCCTCGAGTTCGGGAATGATATGGCTCGCTCGAAAGCAGCTCGCAAGATCAAGCATCCGGCGCGGGGCGCGATTGCGTTGCTCGAGCTCGAGATGTTGCGGAACCACGCCGAGCATCTGGTCGTCGAGCCATGCGTCGAGCATCGCTTTACGGAAGCGCCACTGATTTCCGATCTTGACGCCCGGCAATGACCCATCAGAGACGAGCTTGAGGACGGTGCGCTCGTTCACGCTCAAGTAGGCGGCAACTTGACGTGCGGTCATGAGTCGATCGGTGGGTTCGTGCGTAACTGACCCAGTTTTACGGACAATGTTTGACACGCACCTTAGATTACGGCAAAATACCTTAAAATGCAATGGATTACGGCGATGGCTGAAGAAGTTGCGGCCGGGCGAAGCCCACAAAATCCAGAAATGTGAGGAAACCTGCTGCGCCGGTCCGTTACACGCCGTTTTTACGCCCGAGGAAAAACGTCTGTTAGAGGCGCAAACATTCGGAGATTGCAAATTCGACAAGATCGATTTCTCGAACGCCGATCTCCGGGACACACGATTTGTGAACGCATCGGTCACTGTATGCGATTTTTCTGATGCCGAGTGGAAAGCACGACCCTGCGCTTGACCTGGTTTACGCCTGCTCCGCCTCCGCAACATTCCCCGGCGTGTCGGCGCGGTTGCTGAACACGGGAAAGAACTCAACATTTTTTGCCATCAGGATTGTCGTGAGAAGAGCCGCGCGCCAATAGCACGTCGCATCGTGGAGAAGTGTCTTCATGCACTTGAACATCCGGGAGGTCTCGAAACTGCTCAAGGTTTCCGAAAGAAAGGTGAACGAATGGATTAAGCGTGGAATCCTGCGTGCCGATCAAGTCAATCATCAATACCAATTCCATCGCAGCGACTTGCTCGAGCAAACCTCTTCACGGGAAATCGACATCCGCGCGGAAATCTTTTCAGCCTCCGAACCGGCCGGCGGGGACGCGCTTTCACTCGTCGATACTCTCCGCGCCGGTGGCATTTTTCACGGATTGCAGGGCGCCGATAAGTCAACTGTCCTGCGGGCGATAGTCGATTCGCTGGCCCTCCCTTCGGATGCGGACCGTGAATCGGTCTGGCAGCTTCTGGTCGCGCGTGAAGCGATGGGCTCGACGGCGATCGGCGATGGGATCGCGATACCTCATGTACGCAGACCGATTCTCTTCAGCGGTTCACCGGCGTCGATCTCGCTGTTCTTTCTCGAGCGTCCGGTCGATTTCGGCGCCGTCGATGGCAAGCCGGTTTTCGCCATTTTTCTATTAGTCAGTCCCACGGCCCGAACGCATTTGCAGCTACTTTCGCGCCTGTCGTTTGCGCTTCACGATTCCGACCTGAAGGCGGCACTGGCCCGCCGCGCATCGTCTGAGGAAATTTTCGCCGAATTTCAGAAGGTCGAGGATGCGATGCGGCGGCGAGCGCGGCAAGAGCCTCGGCGGGAAATAGACACGCCTGAATCATGACCGCGCTTCTAATCTCATTGCTTCTCTTTGGCACGGGCGCGGCGGGATCGCTGATTTTTGCGAACCGAGGACGATGGCCGACGTTCATCGGCGCCGGCAGCGTGATCGTCGGATCGCTATTCGGCATCGTCCCCGCGTTGCGGGTGGCGCTGGGAGCGCCGCCGCAATCGTTACGCATCGCGTGGGATGTACCGTATGGGAGCTTATATTTCCGGCTCGATGCGCTCTCGGCTTTTTTTCTCCTGCCGATCTTTTTGATCTGCGCCCTCGCCGCACTGTATGGCGCCCAATACCTCGAGGCTTACCGCGGCAGAAAGGCGCTCGCGCCGCCATGGTTCTTTCTCAATGTGCTGACCGCGAGCATGGTAGTGGTCGTCCTGGCCCACAACGCAATCCTGTTCCTCACGGCTTGGGAGACGATGGCGCTGTCCTCGTTCTTTCTCGTCACCTTCGAAGACGAAAAGGAGAGCACGCGTCAAGCCGGATGGACTTACCTTGTGGCGAGCCATATCGGTACCGCGTTCCTGCTGGTGCTCTTTGTGCTGCTCAGCAAAGCGAATGGGTCGATGGATTTCGATCGCTTCAGCGCCTCCGCGGGCGCCGGACTGCTGTTCGTCCTTGCCCTGATCGGATTTGGCACCAAGGCGGGTTTTGTACCTCTACACGTCTGGCTGCCCGAGGCGCATCCCGCGGCGCCGAGCCACGTGTCCGCGGTGATGTCCGCAGTCATGATCAAGACTGGGATTTACGGATTGCTGCGTATTCTCACTTTTCTGGGTCCACCGCAGGCATGGTGGGGATGGACGCTATGCGCGATCGGTTTGACCTCAGGCGTGCTGGGCGTCCTGCTGGCGCTGGCGCAACACGATCTCAAACGCCTACTCGCTTATCATAGTGTCGAGAATATCGGCATCATCGCGCTAGGTCTTGGCGTGGGGATGGTCGGCTTGAGCGCCGGCGCGCCCTTCATCGCGATCGCGGGTTTCGCCGGAGCACTGCTTCACGTGCTGAACCACGCGCTGTTCAAGGGTCTGCTGTTTTTCGGCGCCGGTAACGTCGCTCACGGTACGCATACTCGCGAGATCGACCGTATGGGAGGCCTTCTGCGCCGCATGCCCGGCACCGGCGCAACCTTCCTGATCGGCGCGGCCGCGATCTCTGGCCTCCCGCCGCTGAACGGATTTATCAGCGAGTTCCTGATTTACCTGGCGAGCTTCAAAGGCGCCGTCTCGCTCGGCGCTTCCGGCAACGTGCCAATGCTCGCCGCGCTCTCCGGGCTCGCACTGATCGGAGGCCTGGCGGCAGCCTGTTTTGCAAAGGCATTCGGCATCGTGTTCCTCGGGCATCCACGAACCGAAGACGCCGAGGGGGCGCATGAGGCGGGACTCGCGATGCTGGCGCCCGGATTCATCCTGGCTGCTGGATGCATCGCGATCGGCCTGTTCGGTTCCGCGGTTGTGCGATCGATGGCGCCGCTGATTTCGACCGTCACCGGCCTGTCGTTGATTCCAGTCGGCCAAAACCTCGCCGAAGCCTCGAACTCGGTCGCGCGCGTCGGCTATTTCGGCGCAGTGCTGATTGGGCTGGCGACACTGCTCAGTCTCGCACGGAGGATTGCGCTTTCGCCGCGCCGAGTCGCCACCGCCGAGACCTGGGGCTGCGGGTACGCGAGCCCCTCGCCGCGGATGCAGTACACGGGAGCGTCGTTCGCTCAACCGCTCACGGAGATTTTTGCCGCGTTCCTGCAAACGCATCAATCTTTCACGGGCTTGGAAGAGTTCTTTCCCCAAGCGGCAGAGTTCCACACGCACACCGATGATCCTTACCAGAGCTACGTCTTTCGGCCGCTCTTTCGCGGGATCAGCCGGGGAATGACTTACTTACGGCCGTTGCAGCAAGGAAAGGTACAGCTTTACGTACTGTATATCGCCATCACTCTTCTCGCACTGCTGCTCTGGCAGATCTCCTGAATCATGCTTTCGGGATCGATACTTCCGCTCATTCTGGCGGTAATGCTTGCGCCGCTGATGCAGGCTGTGATCACTCGGACAAAGTCCGTGATGGCGGGCCGCGTGGGCCAACCGTTGCTGCAACCTTACTGGGATTTGTTGAAGCTGCTGCGCAAGGGAGCAGTATATAGCAATACGACGACCTGGATTTTTCAAATGGGACCCGCTGTCGGCCTCGCGTCCGTCATTCTCGCCATGGCACTCGTTCCCTTCGGAGGACTTTCGGCACCTTTCGCCTTCTCAGGTGACTTTGTCCTGATTGCCTATCTGATGGGGTTAGGACGTTTCTTTACGGTTCTCGCGGCGCTTGACACCGGGTCGAGCTTCGAGGGGATGGGCGCTAGCCGCGAGGTGACATTCTCCGCGCTTGCGGAGCCTGCTTTGTTTCTCGGACTCGCCGCCTTGGCCAGGCAAACCGGGCTACTGTCTCTCAGTCCTGTTCTGGCGGCGATTTCCACGGTCACGTGGATGCACGCCGCGCCGATACTCAGTCTGACGCTCGCCGGACTGATTATCGTTTTTCTGGCGGAGAACGCCCGAATCCCAGTCGATGATCCAACCACGCATCTCGAATTGACGATGATCCATGAAGTGATGGTGCTCGATCACAGCGGTCCCGATTTTGCCATGATTCAGTACGGTGCGGCGCTGAAGATGTGGCTCTTCGCCGCGATTATCATAGGGGTGGCGGCTCCGTGGCACCTTGGCAATCGATTGATCGACCTCGGGGCTGCGCTCGGAGCCATGCTGGTGTTGGGAATTGCAGCCGGAATAATCGAATCCTCAATGGCGCGATTGCGGCTGCTCCGCGTCCCACAATTGCTCCTCGTCGCCATCGTGCTGTCGGCGCTGGCGTTGGCGCTTTAGCGGGATTCGATTGATGAGCCAGTTAATTAACTCGATTCTCATTCTCCTCGTGCTCACCGGGTTCATGCTGCTCAGTTCGAGCCGGCTCGCGGCCTGCATCCGCGCAATAGCCATTCAGGGAGTGTTGCTAGGGATTCTCGCGATCGCCGTACAGGGTAGGCAATTGTCCATGGCTGGTGTGCTTCTTCCGCTGAGCAGCGCGATGGTCAAGGGCTTCGTCCTGCCGTGGATGCTGCTGCGCGCCATGCGCGAAGCCGACACCGTGCGCGAGGTCGAGCCGCTCATCAGCTATAACCTGTCGATCATCGCCGGCACGGCAGCCTTGGGATTGTCCCTTTGGCTGGGTCATCGATTACAACTTTCGAGTCAGCTCGCTTCGTCCCTGCTGGTGCCGGCCGCCTTCTTCACCAGTCTTGTCGGGATGATCGTCATAGCGAGCCGGCGAAAAGCTCTGACCCAGGTGCTCGGGTATCTCGCGCTGGAAAATGGCGTGTACGCCTTTGGCGCAGCCGTCGCCCTGCGGCTGCCGATTCTGGTCGAGTTAGGCATTCTGCTCGATGTCTTTGTGGGAGTCTTCGTAATGGGTATTGCCATCTTTCATATCAGCCGCGAGTTCAATCATATTGACGCGGATAAACTGCAGGCGCTGACCGATCGGCTGTGATGATCGTATTACTCATAATAATACCGGCGAGCGCCGGACTCGCGGCGTTCTTTATCGAATCGGATCGGCTGCGCCGGATTCTTTTACTAGCCACGGCGTCGGCACAGACCGCGCTCAGCCTCACAACCTGGATCGTCTCGCCCGCACCCGCTCTCGGTGGCTGGCTCGCCGAAGACGCGCTCGGAAGACTCATCGAGACGTTGACCAGCGTTCTGTTTCTGGCCGCGAGCTTTTACGCGGTCGCGTACCTGCGCGAGGAACGCCGCCAGACCCATAGCGATTTCGAAGAGGGTTTCCTGTTTTCCAATGCTCGCGAGGCAAGTTTCACGGCCTGTCTGCTCTTCTTTCTGGCGGCGATGACGCTGGTCGCGGTCAGTCAACAACTCGCGCTGCTGTGGGTGGCTGTGGAAGCCACTACGCTTGCAAGCGCGCCGTTGATTTATTTTCATCGGCATCACCGCTCGCTCGAAGCGACCTGGAAATATCTGCTCATCTGTTCGGTCGGAATCGCGCTCGCGCTGTTGGGGATCTTTTTCCTTGCCGTCGCCGCCACCAATCCGGATGGCACCACTATTCCGCTGACGGTGCAGGACCTCCGTTCAAACGCTCATCACTTGAATGTCCCGTGGTTCAGGGCGGCTTTCGTGCTGCTCCTGGTGGGTTTCGGAACCAAGATGGGACTGGCGCCATTTCATACCTGGCTGCCCGATGCGCACAGCGAAGCACCTTCCGTCGCGTCGGCGCTGTTGTCGGGCGCGCTGCTCAACTGCGCATTTCTGGGCATCCTCCGGGCGCAGGAGATTTCCGTCGCGGGCGGTCTGGCGGATTTCAGCGACAAGCTGCTGCTGGTCTTTGGCCTGATCTCGATGGGCGTGGCGGCCGCGTTTATTTCCGGCCAGACCGACTACAAGCGCATGCTCGCATACTCAAGCGTCGAGCACATGGGAATACTCGCGGTTGGCGTGGGTCTTGGAGGCGCCGCGGTTTTTGGCGCGGTACTGCACGTGATTAATCACTCGCTGACTAAAGCGATGCTGTTTCTGGTGGCCGGAAATTTCCTGGCAGCCTATCGGACCAAGAACAGCGCGGAGGTTTCCGGAGCGCTAAGCGTGTTGCCGGTTTCCGGCGTGTTGTGGCTAGTGGGGTTGCTTGCGATAACCGGATCTCCGCCGTTTGGCCCGTTTCTCAGCGAATTTACAATTCTGAAGGCCGCGCTGGATCACGGTCAAATCTTCGTGGCCGTCCTCTACCTGGTTCTCCTGGCGATCATCATGGCGGCGATGGCGGCGCCGGCGCTCGCGATGGCGCAGGGAACACCCGCCGCCGATGTTAAGGCCGCTCCGCAAAGAGGACTCGCGCTAAGCGTGGTCCCGGCGATGCTTGGTATTGCGGTTTTAGTGATGGGTGTCTATGTGCCTCCCGTTTTGACTCGCGCGCTGCGGGAGGCCGCTCACCTTCTCGGCTGAATCGGATATGACTATCTCTTTCCCATCGTTTCACAATGGCGAACCGATACCACTAGCCAGCGTGCCGCGCCTTCCGATGCGCGAGTTCAGAGCCAAAATCATATCGGCGCTGAGCGAAGGCGCGACGCTGACCGCGCTTTTCGGCACGCCGATGGAAGACGGTCGCATCCAATTGATCAGCATCCTTGCCGATCCCGGTACGAGTAGTCTCTCGGCACTGAGCGCCGAGGTGGACGAGTCCTACCCGTGCCTGACCGTCGATTGCCCGCAGGCGCATTGGTTCGAGCGCGAAATCGCCGAGCAGTGGAAGGTCGAGCCGCAAGGACATCCTTGGCTCAAGCCGATCCGGTTCCACGCGCCATATCGGACCGATGGCGTCGCGCAAGCACCAACCCCCGGAGTAACTGATTTCTTCGCCGTCAGCGGAGACGAAGTCCACGAGGTCGCCGTCGGCCCCGTACACGCCGGAATCATCGAACCGGGACATTTTCGCTTCCAATGTTACGGCGAGCGTGTGTTCCACCTGGAAATATCACTCGGCTACCAGCATCGCGGCGTTGAGCCGGCTCTCGTCGGCGGGCCGGGAAAGCGCACGATCCATGAGATCGAGACGTTGTCAGGCGATACTTCGATTGGGCATGCGACTGCGTATTGCGAGGCGGTCGAAGGCCTCGCCAGCGCCGCGGTTCCCGCCCGCGCACAGGTGCTGCGCGCAATAGCGCTCGAGCTCGAGCGTCTCGCAAATCACTGCGGAGACCTTGGAGCATTGGCGGGCGACGTCGGCTATCTGCCAACAGCCGCGTACTGCGGCCGGATTCGCGGCGACTTCCTGAACCTGACCGCGGAAATCTGTGGAAGCCGCTTCGGCCGCGGAATGATCAGACCCGGGGGCGTCTTGCTCGACGTGGACGCGAAGCTCGCGCTGGAACTCACCCGCCGTCTCGACGCGGCATTGAAGGATGTCGAAGATGCCGTCCGCCTCATGTGGGACGCGCCCTCGGTGCAGGCCCGCTTTCAGGACACCGGTGCGATCACGATCCGCACTTGCGCGGCGCTTGGACTAGTCGGACCAGCCGCGCGAGCCTGCGGTGTCGAACGCGACATCCGGCAGGACTTTCCGAGTGGCGTCTACAGGTTCGTGCAGATTCCCATATCCAAGTGGGACACGGGTGACGTTTTCGCCCGCGCGTGGGTGCGATGGCTCGAGATCCAACGCTCCGGCGTCTTCGTTCGAGAGCAACTCGCCTCGTTGCCTGAAGGTCCGACTCGCGTCGCGGTTGGGCCGCTGATGCACTCGCACCTTGTGGTTTCCCTGGCCGAAGGATGGCGCGGAGAGATCGCGCACGTGGCAATCACCGATCGCAACGGGTGCTTTGCGCGCTACAAGGTTATCGATCCGTCATTTCGTAACTGGATGGGTCTGGCGATCGCAATGCGTGACCAGCAAATCTCGGATTTCCCGCTCTGCAACAAGAGTTTCAATCTGTCCTACTGCGGTCACGATCTGTGAGGATACTCAGTGGCTAATCTACTGACTACCCGGCTTCGGCAAGGCAAACGCACGCTGCCGTTTCCCGAGGTTGAACCGACGATGCCGGAGCGGTTCCGCGGCGCCCCGATAATCGACGACTCGCGATGTCCGTCCGGTTGCAAAGCCTGTGTTGATGCTTGTCCGACCGACGCAATATCAACGAACGGGGCTCTGACGATCGACCTCGGACGGTGCCTCTTCTGTCCCGAATGCTCCAATGCATGTCCGGAAGGCGCGATCCGGTTCAGCCGGCAATACCGCCTCGCGGCGAGCGATCGGGACGATCTGGTTCTGGGGACGGGCCAATCTCTGAAGCTCGCGCATCGCATGGCCGGCGACATCCATTGCATTCTCGGCCGCTCGCTGAAGCTCAGGCAGGTCAGCGCCGGCGGATGCAATGGATGCGAGGCGGACATCAACGTGCTCAACACAGTAGTATTTGACCTGGGACGCTTCGGAATCCAGTTCGTTGCGTCGCCACGGCATGCGGACGGTCTTCTGATTACCGGTCCAGTGACCAGGAACATGAGCCTGGCGCTGCAAAAGACTTACGACGCCATACCGGATCCGAAAATAGTAATCGCAGTCGGCGCGTGCGCAATCGCCGGCGGTCCGTTTCGCGGCCATCCCGAGGTTCTGGGTGGCGCGAATAGTATGTTGCCGGTCGATCTGTATATTCCGGGTTGCCCACCCCATCCATTCACAATTCTCGATGGACTGCTGCGCCTCATCGGCAAAATCAAAACTGCGGCAGTTGCGGAGGAACCACGATGACACCGAAGCGCGAAATTGACCCGGCGGGAAATCAACCCGCCAACGCGCTCCTCATATGTTGCTCCGAGAGCCCTTTATTGTCGGCATTTGTCTATTCGTTGGAGCCCCGCTGCATATTGCAGAATTTGGGCGGAACGCTTCCCGAGAAGCCACCGACAATCAGCGCCGCAAAATCCGGTGGCGATTCAGCTTGGGGCACCGTGGCGTACGCGCTCGATCAGCTCGCTCTCAGGCATATAGTTATTTGCGGACA
>Ga0307374_10014412_pt1 | contig 10767 bp, 8 predicted proteins | sample OX3MG_FD_202532 | JGI IMG/M metagenome (GOLD analysis project Ga0307374, IMG submission 202532) | Soil microbial communities from Risofladan, Vaasa, Finland - OX-3 | ecosystem: Environmental > Terrestrial > Soil > Coastal area > Acid sulfate soil | place: Finland: Risofladan, Vaasa | collected... | reverse complement strand
CCGGACCGTTTGGGATTCATCTTTCTTCAATTCCGATCAAAGCTCGCCATATTGGGATTGGGAGACGAACATAGACGACGCTTTCACGATCATTGATGGGGGCGTACCCGGGGCCTTCGAGTTTTGGGATAGCCAAGTGCAACAAATGTGTACCTACGTCCAGGCGAACTTTAACTCAAACGCATCGTTCTCGGGAGGCTACCAGAATGGGGCCGAGGGCACTGGAGCCTGCAGCGACACCTCCCATCTGCCGGAGCCGACCAACTACTCTGGGCCGTCCAATTTCGAATACAACCCGAGTTCGAATATGTACGAGGCGACCTATGCGTCAGCTCAGCACGGATTCCAGGAAGCCGAGCTGCTAACGGCGTATAACGGCACCTGCCACGGGTATTACGCGTCCTGGAATAATTCCGCTTGGCAATTTAATTACTTCAACCCCTCGACAGGCCAATATGTCAATGTTCCAAATTGCCCGAGCAACCCTTATGATTACGTGGGCGCGGTTTCGAAGGATCAACCCTATTGAAGCGCAAGCCCTCCCCAGTGTGACGGGGTGCCTCATGTTCATCGCGGCGTTCCTATTGGGCGCGGCAACGGCGGCCCATGCCCAGAGCGGCGCGCCCGGCGATACGCTTTACCTTCTCGCTGGTACCACATCCGGGGATGCTGCGGCGACCTACGCAGTCAACTTGTACTCGGTCGACGCGGGTAAAGCCGAGTTCCTACGCCAGATCTTCGGCCCGGACCAAGGCATGTTTGATGCCCGCGAGGATCGCGATGGTCACATCTACGTAATGGATTATTGGGCGACGCGCGTCAGCGTCATTCACGAAGCACGACCGGCGGAGGGCGATGTTGTCTTATTCCCAGGAGGCCTCGGCAAACCCGGGACCCGTGGCAACGTTTCATTTTATTATCCCGCTTGGGGCGTGACCTCTGGGACGAAGGCCACTGATTGCCTTTTACTACCGCATCTTGAAAAAGATGGAATATGGTCGATCACCCGAGTCCTAGCGGACCGCAACGGTCACGACCCCCGAGTAACTACCGGATCCGGCGTAGAGTTCCTGGCTCCTTACGGGTCCTATCAGTATTCTGGGGACGCTGGTCAGCCCGCCCCGCCGACCCCTCCGTCGGCAAAAATCGTCGATCACAAGGTCGCCCTATTGGCGCTTGGAGGCCGAGAAGTATTTGTCTCGCTTGGGGATGTCCCAGACCGCCTTATCCCTCAACCACAACCTTCCGGAATGCCGGGATTATTTGTCAACGTTCTTGCCCGAACCTCTGACTACCTAATCGTTTCCGCCGTGGAGCCAAGCGGCGGTGCCGCCCCGACCGCGGTATACGTTGAGGGGAGAGCGTCCCACAAATGGAGTGTGATCAGCATCCCTTCAATTGAACCGGCGTCGCGCGTTTTTGGGAATTGGCTGGCGACTTCGGTCGAGGAGCCCGCAGTAGGCCACCCGATGGAGTCGCCCGGCGTGGATAATGAACGGGCAGCCGGCAATTTGGCGCGACCGCAGCCAGTTCCCCCGACCCGGCTGCTGTACGGCCTCGATGGGGGCTTTTACATGCCTGGCCGGCTGGAGCTTGACAATTTGATGGACCGCCGCCGAATCACCATCGAGACCGGCCAGCAGGACAGCCAAATCCTGAACGTCGATCCCGGCGGAAACGTCCTTTATAGGGTCAATGATAAAATCTACTCGGCCCAAATCCAGGGCGACCGCGTGGGCCCAAGCACGCTCGTGGTGCAAGGTGAGGACGTGCCTGAGGTGCATTGGGTGTTCTGGTCCGCGGCGCCCCCCCCTAGCCCGTCAGCAACTAGCGGCCCGAAGGCTCCTTCGCGATGAGGCAGCCCGGGCTGGACATTTCGCGTTAGAGCACCCGTTGACGGCGCCACTTTCAGCTCGGGCGGTCCTGCAGTCTCCAAACTATTACCCCGTCCGGTTCGACATCCAGACAGGGATGATGGGTTTCGTCCCGATGTCCCAGGGAACCTACCGGGAATCGGTGTTCCTCGACGCGCGCACGAAACACGCTCAAGGCGGCGGGTTTGAGTTCCGGCTTGACGATCTGCTGCTGGCGGCAACCACGAGCGCTTGCTCTGCACGGGTCCATTTCATCTTCAACACCTCGTTCTGCTGCTCGACACTGCTGGCGCGCCACTTCGAGGCGCAGCCGGAGTGTTTAGTACTCAAGGAGCCAGTGCTGCTGGCGCAATTGGCGGTGGCGCCGGAGCGAGGGTCGGCGCGCTGGAGCGAGGCGCTGGATCTTAGCTTCCACCTTCTCGCACGCACCTATGCGCCCGGCGACATCACCGTCGTTAAGCCCAATGAGTGGTGTAACGTACTCGCCCCATTGCTCCTCCGCAAGCCGGGCACGACGGCCACGCTTCTGTCCACGCCGGTCCGCGATTTTCTGCTGACGGTTTTGAAGAATGACGAGCGGCGCGGATGGATACGCAAACGCATCCGCTCCGCGCTGGAGGAGGGCCGGCGGTGACCTTCCTGGCAAACAAGACTCCGCCAGCGGGCCGGATGACGTTTATGGCGCCCTGGTACTCGCCAGACTACACCTATCAACCAAATCACCCGTGATGGAAGGGGCACCCATCTACACTTTGCAGGAGGAAGGCAAAAATGATTTGTCACGAAGGCAACACATCTTCGACCCCTAGTACCGTGACTGCGACGGCTGGCGGTCGGCGGCGGCGCCGATGCGCCGCGTCGTTGGGCGTAGCGGGTTGCCTTGTATTTGGGGCGCTCCTTGCCCTCGCGACGCCTGCATCCGCCCAGGATACAAAGTGCCAGACAAACGCCTCCCATTCCTTGGTTACGACCACGACGCCCTGCATCGCGATCAACCTCAGCGATGGCTCATTCATGAACGAGAACGCGCCGGTCGCCTACATTTCGAACTTCAACAGCAGGGATTTTCCCATGCCCGACCTTACGTTCACCCTGTACAACGCCGGGTGCTGGTGCGCGACGATCCAATGGGACATCTACATTTCTTGGACAGATCACGCCGGCTATCCGCAAATAAATCCGATCTCATTGAACTCCGGCAATCTGTCCTACGGGACAGGCAGCTGGGAGCTCTTCGGCCCGGCTTGGGACGACACCGACGGCGGCATCACGGCGAGTATCCAGGCGGGTGGCACGGCCGTGGTCACCGCGACCACCACGGATTTCAACGGCAACAACCAAGTTTTCGGCTACACCTTCCAGATTGAGGGCACGAACAATTACGCTTACGGAAGCGATACGGCTGCCGCTTCCGAGGCTGCGGTGGATTCCTATTACGCGAACGCGGCAGGCGGCCATACCCATTCAGCGCCCTGGTTCTTCGGCCAGACCCTCAGGCTGGAGAGCTCCGGCCATCGATTCGTGGATTCCGGGACAACTTCCTCCGAATGCGGGAATGCAGGGTCACAAATCGGAATGCCTTGCTGGGGACCTCCCGACGGGGTCGGGATCGCACAGATCGACCGGACCGTTTGGGATTCATCTTTCTTCAATTCCGATCAAAGCTCGCCATATTGGGATTGGGAGACGAACATAGACGACGCTTTCACGATCATTGATGGAGACACCCTCGGTGCATTTGGCTTCTGGGACTCACAAGTGAGCCAGATGTGCGACTTCGCAAAGAAAACAGATTCAGGCGCAATATATTCCAACAACGGTTCCGGAACGGGGGCATGCAGCGATACCTCCGACATCCCTGCCGCCACCAATTATGCAGGCATGTCTAATTTCGAATACAACCCAGGCGCAAACATGTACGAGGATCCGCCTTCCTCCAGCCAACATGGATATCAAGAGGCTGAACTCATCGTGGCGTACAACGGGGCGTGTAACGGGTATTACATATCATGGAATTTGAACGCGAGTGCTTGGCAGTTCAACTACTATAATCCCGCTACGGAGCAAAACATCAATGTCCCCCAATGCCCTCGCAATCCTTATGATTACGTAGGCGCGACCGCGAAGGCGCAGCCCTATTGAACGGAGTTTTAATGTCGCGAGTGCCCTGGATATTCTTGCTTATGACTGCGGCGGCTCTGTTGTGCGGCCCCGCAAACGTCTCGGCGCAGGCCGGCGCTGCGGGCACCGCCCTCTACCTCCTGGCCGGGACAACTTCCGGGGATGCGCCGGCAACCTACCCGGTTAGGCTTTACGCAATTGAAAACGGTAGGCCCGCGCTGGTGCGCCAGATATTCGGCGCCGGGGAGGGCATGTTTGATGCCCGGGAGGACCTCGACGGTCACATCTATGTATTAGATTATTGGACGACTCGCGTTAGCGTTATCCACGAACGGCGACCTACCGATAGCGATAATGTCCTATTCCCAGGAAAGCTTGGTCCCCCTGGAACCCGAGGTAACGTTTCTTTCGATTTTTCGACTTGGGGCGTTGCTTCGGGGCCGGGGAGCTGTGAATGCATGCTGTTCGCGCAAAACATCCCAAAGGGATGGAGCATATCGACGATTCTTGGGGATGCCGGCGCTAGTCGGCCCCGTGCAGCAACGGGTACGAGCGGGGCGCTTTTCAGATTTTATGATCGGTTTCGGTACGGCGGAGCCGCCGGGGAACCGGCCCGCGAACCGACACCCCAGGCAATGGTCATCCGGGGACAAATTGCGATCATAAATGCAGGTCAGACGATTTTTGCAACTCTAGGGAACGCCCCGATTATCGCCCCGGCCCCCAAGGTGCCGCCGAAATGGCCGGGCTTCTTTGTCGACGTGCTCGGTTCGACCGACCGCTACCTGATCGTCTCAGCCAAGCAGACCGGCGGAGCCGCCCCAACATTTCCTACCTCAGTTTATTTCGAGGAGAGAACGACTCGAAACTGGCAAGTAATATCGATACCGTCGATCGAGCCCGCGTCGCGGGTTTTCGGCGATTGGTTGGCGACTTCGGTCGAGGAGCCCGCAGTAGGCCACCCGATGGAGTCGCCCGGCGTGGATAATGAACGGGCAACCGGCAATTTGGCGCGACCGCAGCCAGTTCCCCCGACCCGGCTGCTTTACGGCCTCGATGGGGGCTTTTACATGCCTGGCCGGCTTGAGCTTGACAATTTGATGGACCGCCGCCGAATCACCATCGAGACCGGCCAGCAGGACAGCCAAATCCTGAACGTCGATCCCGGCGGAAACGTCCTTTATAGGGTCAATGATAAAATCTACTCAGCCCAAATTCAGGGCGACGGCGTAGGCCCGAGGACCCTTTTGGTGCAAGGTGAAGACGTGCCCGAGGTGCATTGGGTCTTCTGGTCTGCGGCGAAACCGCCCATCCCGCCGGTTACCGGCTCGGCGAAACCCCCGTCCCCATGAGCAGGCCGGGCCGGTTCACCTTAGGGTAACTGTTTGACCGACCAGTATTCAGCCCGGACGATCCTGCGATCCCCGGATTATTACCCCGTCCGGATTGACCTTCAGAAGGGGACGATATCCTTCCTTCGGATGTCCCGAGGGGCGTACCGTGAATCGGTGTTCCTGGACGCGCGGACTAAGCATTTGGGCCCGGATGCGTTCGAGATCCGGCTTAACGATTTGCAGCTTGCAGCGACGGCGCGCGCTCGCCCGACACCGGTCCATTTCATCTTCAATACCTCGTTCTGCTGTTCGACACTGCTGGCGCGCCACTTCGAGGCGCAGCCGGAGTGCTTTGTGCTCAAGGAGCCGGTTCTGTTGGCCCAGTTGGCGGTAGCGCCGGAGCGAGGTTCGGCGGTTTGGAACGAGGCACTGGATCTGAGTTTCCGCCTTCTCGCACGCACCTATGCGCCCGGCGACATCGCCGTCATTAAGCCTAATGAGTGGTGCAATGTGCTCGCCCCGTTGCTTCTCCGCAAGCCGGGCACGACCGCTACGTTGTTGTCCGCGCCGGTCCGCGATTTTCTGCTGACGGTTTTGAGAAACGAAGAGCGGCGCGGATGGATACGCAAACGGATCGGCTCCGCGCTGGAGGATGGCCGGCAGCACGAGGCCCTTGCCGGCGCCGGGACCCACGCGGGCCCGATTAATGACGCTCGGGCTGGCGCCTACATCTGGGCGCTTAACCGTTGCCGGTTCCGGCGGCTGATGGATGACCCGGTGGCGGCGCCACGGGTGGCAACGATGGACGGCAATGCGCTTGCCAGGGCGCCCGACAGGGTCCTCCCGGAGCATTTCGGGCTTTGCGGAGTGCGTGGCAGCTCGCTCGACCGCGCCTCGAATGCCTATTCGAAGGGGCCGCAACGGACCTTCGGCGCCAGTGACCGGGAAAGCGAGATCGCCGAGCTTGACCGGTCACTCGGACCTGAGGTGGACGACGCACTCGCCTGGGCCGTTTCGGCCGGCCTGGGGGAGATCATCGCGATATAGATCAGCGATACGCCGCCGCCTGCGTCTCAAATAAATTGGCGTAGCGGCCGCCGCCGGCAATGAGATCCGCGTGCGAGCCCTCCTCCAGAACCCGCCCGCCTTCCAACACGAGAATCCGGTGAGCTAGACGCACGGCGGAGAACCGGTGGGAAATGATAATGGCAATCTTGCCCGCCGTCTGCCGCAGAAAATTCCCGTAGACTCGGAACTCGGCTGCGGAGTCAAGGTTCGAGCAGGGCTCGTCGAGGATCACCATGTCGGCATCGCGCATGTAGGCGCGCGCCAGCGCGATCCTTTGCCACTGGCCCGCCGAGAGCCCAAGGCCGCCCTCGAAGCGACGGCCGAGCATCTGGTCGTAGCCGGACGGAAACGCCGCGATCATTTCGTGGGCGAGGCTTAACCTGGCCGCGGCGCTCAGTCGCGCAGCGTCCGCTGCCTGATCGATGTCGCCGAACCCGATATTGGCCGAGACCGGCAGGTCGTAGCGCATGTAATCCTGGAAAAGAACGCTGGCGCGCCGCCTCAGGGCGTGGGGGTCGTATTCCCGCAGATCGACTCCATCCAGCGTGATGCGGCCCTCGGAGGGGTCGTACAACCGCAGCAGGAGCTTGACCACGGTCGTTTTGCCGGCCCCGTTGCCGCCCACCAGCGCCAGCGACTCCCCAGGGCGGAAACGGAATGAGAGCTTGGCGACAGCGGGGCGTTCGGAGCCGGGGTAGGCGAACGCGACCGACTCGAACTCGAAGCCGGTGCGGATCGGGCGGGGAAATCCCCGCGCGCCGGGGCCGGCCACGATGGTTGGCTTCTCCTCGAAATAATCGAACAGGTCCTTCAAATTCACCGCCTGCTCGGAGAGGGTCGCCAGGCTGCCCATGAGCGCCTGAATATCCAGCCGGGCACGCGCCAGCGATCCGCTGACCAGCACCAGATCGCCGATCGTGATCGCGCCGGAAAGCGCACGGGCCACCACGACCGCGTAGCCTGCGTAATAAACCGCGATGGGGGCGGCGCTCAGTAGAATTCCAGCGGCAGTGCGGCGCGCTGCCAGGGCGCGATTGGCGGCATAGAGGGGCTCGAATAAATCGACTAGCCGTTGCCGCAGGTAGCCGCCCAAGGCGAAACAGCGCACCTCCTTGGCGGCCTGGGGACTTGATCCGAGGTAGCGCGTGTAGTCGATTTGGCGCCGCTCCGGCGTCTGCCCGAAGAGCAACGAATAATTGAGCCAGGCGTATTTCGTTTCGGTGATCAATAAAGGCGCGGCGGCGGCGATTAGAACCACCAGGAACCAGGGGAGGAACCAGGCCGCGACCGCCAACATCGAAAGCAACGAAATCGTGCGGCGGATCATACCGCCGACCGAGACCACGATCCCGATGCGGGTGGACGCTTGGCGGCGGGCGCGGTTGAGCCGGTCGGCGAATTCGGGTTCCTCGAAGCACGCGAGGTCCAGCGTGGTTGCGTGTTCCACCAGCTTGACGTTGATCTCGTGGGTGAAGCGGTCGCCGAGGAGGCTGTCGGCGAGATCGGTGAGCCGCTGCAGAGCGATTGCCAAAAACGCTAGGGCGCCTTCGAGAACCACCAGCCACCAGACCGCGTTGTTGTGGACGAGATGGTTGGCGGCCGCGCGAACCACCAAATCCACGATGTATTTGCCCACGGCCAGCAGCGACAATGGAATGAGCGCCGAGATGGCGCGCAACAGCAGGGCGAGGGCCGTGAGGGCATGATCAGCCCTCCAGACCATTCCCAAGAGCCTGGGGACAACCCGAAGGGAACGGAGCCGTACCCGCCAAGTCCGCTCGGCGGGCGCCTCGCTGGGGCCGGTGGGCACGGGATCACCAGAGGTATCCATCGAGAAAGACCAAGCCGGCCAGGAGGTCGGGATTGCCGCGCGGGCGAATGCTGTAATAACACCGTGCGCTGTGGACGAGGAGAGCTCCTGGTTCAAAGCCGAAACGAGCCAAGCGCCGCGGGCCCGAGCGGCGCGCGAGAATACCATCGAAAACGTCCATATGGCCAGCCCTCACGCTCTCGCTCAGGGAAAAACAGTAGCGCCAATCACCCGCTGTTTCGTCGCGGACGACCGCCCGGTTGCAGCCGGCCGCGTAGACGCGGAGCTGGGGGGAGGAAATGTGGCTCGTGCCGAGGTGCGCGCGCGCCCATTTCGCGACGCCCTCCATGAACGCTTCGGTTCCGGCGCTGCCGAGGATGCCTGCCGCGCCTGCGGTGAGAAAGCTGTATCGCCCAGGCGCGAAGGCATAACAGAGCGGCGTGGCGGCCTGCCCCGATGCCTCTAACATTGCGCTCTCGAAGGCGTTCCGGAGGGGTGGGACCGAATCCGGCATCGTGCCGGTGTAGACCAGCGCGACCGCTTGAGTCGTTTGGTCACTCACCGGCAGCCCCCCCCGAAACGGGCTCATAACCGAAAACGAAACCCAGTAGCCCCGCGCTCCAGAAGCCGTCCAGGCCGAGCAGGCGCCGCCCGCCGCCGGGGACCATGCCGCCGGCGAGGCACCCGGCCATGCCCTGAGCAATGGCCGCCATCCAGAGCCGGTGGCCGGCGTGGCCCGCGCGCAATAGAAGTTGCCGATGGCCAAATTCCCCGTGCCGCGCCGTGGCGGCGGCGAGATCGCCCACCACCCAGATCGCCGCCGGCGCGGGCGCGAATTCCTCTTGAACGAAGAACGAGGCGTATTCGGCGTCCGAGAGGGGGCAGATCAATGTGATTTTCCTGGTGCCTGGCTCGTAGTCGTACGCTCCCGGATTTAGGCCCGCGACCCGTCGCGCCAGGATGATCTGCCGAAGCGGCCGACCCTCGGCGTGTTCGACAGGCCAGGCATGGGCGTCGCCGCATTCCGCGTAGTGGAGCATCGCTGCCAGCCCGGATTGCGGGATCTCCTGGGAGTCAAAAGCCCGCACGGAGCGGCGCCGGTGTAACACGTCCCGGATGGAGGCCTCCGAGGTCGCCGGCGTTGGCAGTTCGAACCCACCGGGCGTGTGTGCCCGAAACGCGGGAGTGCTCGTACCAGCGCGGAACACATCCGCTGCGGAAAGGCGGCTGGTCCGGTAGGCTGCGTGTGCGAGGCCATCGGCTGCCGCAGCTGTTACCAATTCCGTCGCGCTCATTTCGGGTTCGAGCAGGCTTCGCCGCTCGGGGCGGGCCCCCTGCGGCCAGAGCGCCAAGCCCCCGGTCACCTGTTCTGAAAACGGCACTAGACCGAGGCCGTTCTCCAGCGTGTCGTCGGCCCAACGCGCGGCGATGGCATTGGGGATACCGAGCCCGTCCGCGACGAGGCACGCCTGGCTAAGCGCTGCGCCGGCGTCCAGTTGTAAGAGTCTGTAGCCGAAGGCCCCGTATTTTGGCGCTAAGCGGTGAAATGCTCCGACGAACACAAAGGCCGCAGCGGGCGGATCTACGGCGAATTCAGGAACAGCCGCGGCGAGCACATGCGCGGCATCAGCTGCGTTCCCGTGGTCCAAGTGCGCGAGGGAATGATCCAACGTTTGATAAAGGTAGACGCCGGGGGCGATCCCCTTGATCTTCCGGGCGACAAGGTAGAGATCAACAGACCCGAGATTTCCCCCCGTGGCGGCCCAGCGCTGGGCCCGCCGTTCCGGGGCTGGTCTTTGCCTCAGCCCGGCAGTCATTAGCGTGATGGCTCCGATATCTTGACCATCCAGGGATCGCCGCGCCCGTCCCGCCTCCGGCGCCAGGACGCCGGTTTCGAGAGGTGGCAACGCCGGGTCGAGCGGGTATCTGGGGGAAGCTGACAATTCCTTCGGGGCAGGGTTGAGGTAGGTGCGGCCCGAATCGTGGGCTGCCGGACCAAGTGGTCGTGGCTGGCCGGGCTCGGCCTCCTCCTGCGCCACGGCATCCTCCAGGATCAGGGCTGCACCCAGGGCACCGTAGCTGGGGGGGGCTTTGGTCGGGCGGCAGCGTGGGCAACCGGGAATGCGGGCGAGCGTCAAAAGGCGGGGCGTGGGGTCGCCAAGGTCCATATAACGCAAAGCCCCGGCGAGGCTGGGCACCGAGCCTACGCCGCTAATTATGTCGAAAATCTCGGCGGCGGCCAGGCCTAGCCAAAATTCGGCGGGCGGGGGCGAGGCCGCAGGGTCTGGCCTCTCGGGCTTGGCGTGCAGCCGATAGAAACATTCGATGCACGCCGTGCGCTCGCCCCGGAATAGGGGCCCGATGTCCGCGTAGCCTACCTTTTCGTCAACCACGATTCTTAACCACGGAACCCGGGATTCCGTGGAAGCGACGTCAAGTCTCCGCTCGATTTCACGACCGGGGTCGCCCTCAAGGGAGATAAAGACTGCCAACGATGCCCCGCTCGACTCGGTGGTGAGCGTGTCACGATGTCTCACGCGATCCACGCCGCAATTGGCGA
>Ga0307374_10014411_pt1 | contig 10768 bp, 10 predicted proteins | sample OX3MG_FD_202532 | JGI IMG/M metagenome (GOLD analysis project Ga0307374, IMG submission 202532) | Soil microbial communities from Risofladan, Vaasa, Finland - OX-3 | ecosystem: Environmental > Terrestrial > Soil > Coastal area > Acid sulfate soil | place: Finland: Risofladan, Vaasa | collected... | reverse complement strand
TGCGGCTCACCGTCACCGGCGCGGGGCAGAGCGGCGTGTTCCGCCACAAGGCGATGGAGGAGGCGCTAGGCAAATCCTGGTCCGCCGACGCGCTGAACGGCGTGACGACTCCGGCGGACGGACTGAACGGCGATATCCATGCCTCAGCCGAATACCGCGCGCATCTGATCGGGGTGATCGCGAAGCGGGCGGTCGCGGCGGCAGGCTGATATTTCGGTGCCGCGGGGAACAAGTGTTCCCTGCGGCAGCCTGATCCGTGTCTGGACAGGCTATTCCTTCACCCCGCCGGCCATCATCCCGCGCACGAGATAGGCGCGGGCGAAGAAGGTGAAGATCAGCACCGGCAGCAGCACCAGCATGCCGGCGGCGGCGATCTTTCCCCATTCCCAGCCGGCGTACTGCATGAAATTGACGATCGCGACCGGCGCCGTCATCGCGTTCGTCCGCGTAAGGATCAGCGCGAAGAAGAAATCGTTCCAGGACATGATGAAGCACAGGATGCCGGTGGCGGCGAGGCCCGGTGCGGTCAACGGCAGGACCACGCGCAGGAACGCCATCCAGACGCCGGCGCCGTCGATCCACGCAGCCTCCTCCAGCGCGCGGGGGATCGCGGCGAAGAAGCTCCGCATGGTCCAGATCACCATCGCGAGGTTGAAGGTGAGGTAGATGATCACGAGCCCGCCCACGGTATCCAGCAGGCCAAGCCAGCTGTAGGCGAGGAAGAAGGGGATGGTGAAGGCGATCGGCGGGGCCATGCGGGTGACGAGAATCCACATCGCGATCTGGCCCCGGGCGCGAAAACGCCAGCGCGACAGCGCATAGGCCGCCGGCACCCCGATCAGCAGCGAAAGCACCGTGGAACTCGTGCTTGCCATCAGGCTGTTGGCGAAGGAGGCCGGGAAGCCGCCCCCTGCCAGCGCCCGGTAGTTGGCGAGCGTCGGCGTGAAGCCGATGCCGCCGCTCATGATGTCGGCATTCGGGCGGAACGACATCTGCAGAAGCCACAGCACGGGCGCGAGCGCGAGGACCAGCAGCGCGGTGGCCGCCAGATGCGTCAGCATCCGCTGCCGATGCCGCCGTCGTGTTGCGCTATTCATCCGCGGCCTGCGCGCCGCCAAGGCGGTTGACCGCGAAGCTCAACACGAACACGCCCGCGACCATCATCGTGGCAATGGCGCTGCCATACCCCCAGTAAGCGAAATTGAAGGTCTGGATGAAGGCATAATAGTTGGTCACCTCGGTCGCCTGGCCCGGGCCGCCGTTGGTCAGCACGTAGATCAGCGGAAACGCCTTGATGCTGTCGATCAGCCGGAACAGCACCGCGACAGTCAACGCCGGGCGGATGAAGGGCAGCCGCACATACCAGAACATCTGCATCGCGCCCGCCCCGTCGATGCGTGCGGCCTCCAGCTGCTCCGTCGGCATCATCTGCAAGGCCGCCAGCACCATGAGCATGGTGAAGGGAAACCACTCCCACGTGTCGGCCAGCGCGATCGCGGGCAGGGCGGCGACGGGGTTCGTGATCAGCGAGCCGACGGGAATGCCAAGGGCGCCGAGCGCGCCGTAGAGCGGGCTGATGCCCGGCGTGTAGAGCACCTTCCAGATGATCGCGACCACGATCGGCGGCAGCACCATCGGCACCAGGAAGCCCGTGCGCACCGCCTCCATGAAGCGCGATTCGAGATTGAGCAGCAGGGCGAGGCCGACCCCCACCGCGGTCTGCAGCCCGACGGTGATCACCGAAAGCTCAAGCTGCAGCCGGACGGAATGCAGGAAGCTGCTGCCGAACAGCGCCTGGCGGTAGTTGCCGAGCGGGTCGGAGAAATTCAGCAGGCTCGCGGGGTTGACCGGCGTGAGCGGGGTGAGGCTGGTGACCACCAGATAGATCGCCGGCGCCAGCGTGACCACGGCCAGCACGATCAGCGCCGGGGCGAGGCCGAGGGTGAAGGCCCTGCGCTGCGCGTTGGCCCAGCCGGTGCGGGCGCTCATTCCGGCAGGATCAAAGCTTCACGCCCGCCCGGCGCAATTGCGCGATCGCGTTCGTCTGCGCCGCCGCCATCGCCTGCTTCGCCGTCTTCTCCCCAGAAATGATGCTCTGGATGGCGATGTCGATCTGCCGATCCACCTGCGGGTACGGGGGCACGGTGCGATAGGCCATGTAGCCCTTGGCGGCGAGGTCGATCGTGTCGAGATACATCTTCGCCACATCGAAGCCATTGTGGCTGAGCTTCTTCTTGAACTCGGGCATCTCGATGATCGACCGGCGGGTGACGGAACTCCAGCCCTGGTCGCGGAACATGCGCAGCAGCAGGTCTTTCGACATCGCCCAGACGATGAACTGCCACGCCGCGTCCTTGTGCCGGGAACCGGCGGGGATGCCCCAGCCATGCGTGGCAAGCTGCGGGAAGCGGCCCTTCGGCCCGGCCGGGAACAGCGAGAAGCCGCAGGTTTTCGCCACTTTGCTGGTTGGCTGCGCCATCGGCGTCACGAACGCTTCGTTCTCGGTGCTGTAGATCGTCCGGCCGTTCTGCAGCGTGGCGACCACCTCGTCGTAGGTATAGGAGAGCGCGCCCTTCGGGCCGTAGCTGCGCAGCAGGTCGCTGAAGAACCCGGCCGCGTGCACCGCCTCCGGCGTGTCCAGCACCGGCATCAGGTCGTGCGGCGGGTTGCGGAAGATGTTGGCGCCGAAGCCTTGCAGGTAGCCGATGAAGGTCCAGCCGTAATGGTTCTCGGTGATGAAGCCGGGAATGCCCTGCTGGCCGTTCACCGCCTTCAGCATCTTCGGCATCTCGTCGAACGTGTCCGGCAGCGTGAACCCGGCCTTGCGGATCAGATCGTAGCGGGAGGCGCCGGCCATCATGATGTCGGCGATCCAGGGAATGGCGCACAGCCGGCCATGGCTGTCCTTGAACGCGCTCGTTGTGCCGGTGAGGAAATCCTTCGCATCCCACGCGGCCGGTGTGCGCTTCGGATCGTCCATGAACTGGTCGAGCGGCGTCACCCATCCCGCGCCCACCCAGCGGCCGATGTAGATGAAGGTGACGTTGATGACATCGTAGGCTTCGCTGCGGGTGGCGAGCGCGATGTCCATGCGCTGGTTGTAGATCGGGAAGGCCGGCGTGGTGTACACCACGCGTGCGCCGGTCTGTTCCTCGAACTCGGGGATGTACTTGGCGAGAAACTGCGGATAGGGCGCGCTCCAGCACGAAACGTTGAGCGTGACGCCTTTGAGCGGCTTCGATCCGACAGCAGCCGGCGCCTTGCCGGGAAGAGCGAGCAGGCCTCCGGTCGCCAATCCGGTCGCCAGAATCCGCCGCCGCGGCAGCTTCCCCTGCATCGTCTCTCTCCCTGTGCGCCCGCCCCGTTGTTCGGGATCGGGCCGTTCCCAGCATACTGCAACGTCGGGTCCATCTTGACAAGCAAACGTTTGCGGACCCTACACTGATTGAAGATTTCCGCAGGTGTGGCGATGGCAGATCCGGATTTTCTGGCCGCGCGGCTTGCCGTGGAGCTTGGCGACGCAGACATGGCGCGCGAACTTGCCGCGCTGCTCGAAGCCGACACGCTGTGCTGGACCGCGCCGACCATCCCCGCGGCGCGCATCCGCACGATCATCGGCTTCACCTTCGGCAACCGCATGGCCGCGAACGGCAATCGCCTTCCCGGCCCGGTGAACGAGGCGCTGGCCGAGGTTGCAGTGGCGCTGCACCGTGAAACGAACGCGCCCATCTACGCGCAATGGGAGGTGGCGGAGCCCGCCGCCGAACGCCTGCCTCCCGACACGGTGACGCCGATCCACCCTGGCCGGGACGAGCGGGGGGAGCCCGTCTATCTCAGCACCGGCGGCGTGCTGGAGGAGATCGCGCGGCGGGTCGATCCGGCGAAGCTCGGCCCGGTCTGTGTCGTCGCCTTCGCCGACCATATGTACCGCTGCGTGATGACCGCGCGGCGCCTCGGCTTCGATGCCTACGCGCCGGAAGGCCATGCCATGCCGCGCGACTACGATCCGCTTTCAGGCCAGGCGTGGTGCCGCAGCCGCCTGGCCTATCTGCTGCACGACCTGATGATCCGCATCACCGAACGCCGCGCCGAGGTGCTGGCGCGCGGACAGCCGCGCCATCCGTGAAACCGGGTCCGATCGCGCGGGCGAAGGCGGCCTCGACGGCACGCGCGCTCCAGCCATCGCGCAGGATCGCGCGGCCGGCAAGGGCGAGGTGGGCATTGCGCCCGCGATCGGCGTGCAGCGCGAGGATCAGGCGTGCGAGGGCATCGGCATCCTCCGCGATGCAGGCCTCGGCCTGCATCGAAACGAAGGAGACCTCGAAGCCGAGCCGCACCAGCGCGTCCATGTGCGACAGGATCGGCCCCGAGCCCGCATCGCCATCGGATGACGGCCGGGCCGTGCTGATGACGAGGGTGCTGCATGCCCCCGCGCTCGGCGAGGCGGAAACGGCGGAGCGCATCGCCCGTGCCTTCACGCAAGCCGGCGTGGGGGAGCGGGTGACGCTCGGGGGTGCGCTGCCGCAGGATGAACTGCTCCGCGTCTGGGCGGGGATGGACCTCGCGCTGATGCCCTTTCCTTATGGCGGCGGCGTTTCCCTGCTCGAAGCGCTCTGGATGGGCGTGCCCGCCATCTCGCTCGCGGGCGAGAGCTTTGCCGCCCGCCACGGCGCGAGCCATCTCGGCGTGCTCGGGCTCGATGACTGGGTTGCCGCGTCGGAGGAGGCGTATGTCGCCCGCGCGGTCACGCATGCGAGCGACCTGGGCGGGCTTTCCCGCCTGCGGGCGGAGTTGCGGTCGCGCCTGCGCTCCAGCGCGCTGTGCGATGCGCGGGGCTTCGCGCGCGCATTCGAAAGGGCGCTGCGGCAGGTGTCTCGTCGCACATGATGCGGTGCGGTTGTGCCCCGTTGGGCGCAGTGCCATGCTCCGTCCTTCCGGCGCATCGCATGAGGGATGTCCATGTCCGTCCTCGACCATCTCCGCGGCTTTCTTGAGGAGCTGACCGCGATCCGCCAGGATCTCCATGCGCATCCGGAGCTCGGGCTGGAGGAGCATCGCACGGCCGAACTGGTGGCGCGGAAGCTCGCGGAATGGGGGATCGAGGTGCATCGCGGCGTCGGGCGCACCGGCGTGGTCGGCGTGCTGCGCTCCGGCAACGGCAGGCAGGCGATCGGCCTGCGTGCGGACATGGACGCGCTGCCGATCACCGAGGCCACCGGCCTGCCCTACAGCAGCCGGACCCCGGGTGTGATGCACGCCTGCGGGCACGACGGGCACACCACCATGCTGCTGGGCGCGGCCCGCTACCTCGCCGAAACGCGCGCCTTCAACGGCACGGTCAACTTCATCTTCCAGCCCGGCGAAGAAGGCATCGGCGGCGCGCTGGCGATGTTGGAGGACGGGCTGTTCGAGCGCTTCCCCTGCGATGCGATCTTCGGCATGCACAACCGCACCGGCATGGAGATCGGCAGATATGCGATCCGCCCCGGCCCGATCGCCGCCGGCGGGGCGTTCTTCGACATCGTGGTGAGCGGCCGCGGCGCCCATGGCGCCCGGCCCGAGGCGAGCATCGATCCCGTGCTGGCCGCCTGCCACATCACCGCGGCCCTGCAATCCATCGTGGCGCGCAACCTCCGCCCGGCGGATGCGGCGGTGGTCAGCGTCACCAAGGTGATTGGCGGGGATGCCTACAATGTCATTCCGCAGACGGCGACGATCTCCGGCACCGCGCGCTTCTTCAGCAACGAGGTGCGGGACCAGATCGAGGCAGGCCTGAAGCGCGTCGCCGAAGGTGTCGCGGCCGGGTTCGGCGCCACCGCGACCGTGGATTTCCGCCTGATCTTCGCACCCACCGTGAACGATCCCGCGCAGACCGACGCCTATGCCGATGCCGCGGCCGATCTGGTCGGCGAGGACAGCGTGGATCGTGACCGGCTGCCCGGCATGGGGTCGGAGGATTTCTCGTTCATGATGGAGCGTGTTCCCGGCGCCTACATTCATGTCGGCAACGGGGAAGGCGCGCAGGCGCACCATCCTGCCTACGCCTTCAACGACGCGGCGATCCCGTACGGGTCCGCCCTGTATGCGCGCATCGTGGAACGAAGGATGCCGAAGGATGCGCTGGAATAGGAAACCGCCGTGCTCCGCTACGCAGCGCGTTCGGCGCTTCTCGCCTTTCTGGTATGCCTCACGGTGCTGGTGGCGAGCTTCGCGCTGACCCGCGTTTCCGGCAACCTCGCCATCAACATCGCCGGCCCGGAGGCCACACCCCAGACGATCGCCCGGATCCAGCATCAGCTCGGCCTCGATCGGCCGTTGCCGGTGCAGTTTTTCGACTGGGCGGATCGCGCCGCGCACGGCGATCTGGGTGAATCCTTCCTGTTCCACGAGAAGGTGTCGCACCTGATCGCCACGCATTTCCCGGTCACGTTCACGCTCGGGATGCTGGGCATCGCCATTGCCGTGGCGGTCGCGATCCCGCTCGGCATCCTCGCGGCGCTGAACGAAGGCAGCGGCATCGATGTCGCGGTCGGGTTCGTGGCCCTGGCCGGGCAGGCGGTGCCGAGCTTCTGGCTCGGCCTGCTGCTGATCATCTGGTTCGGCGTCGATCTGCACTGGCTGCCGATCGCGGGCGCGGCCACCTGGAAGGGCTACATCCTGCCGGCCTTCGTGCTGTCCTTCGTCGCCATCCCGGTCATGCTGCGCATGACCCGCGGCGGCATGGTCGATGCGATGCGGGCCGACTACGTGCGCACGGCACGGGCGAAGGGGCTGTCGCGCGGCTCGATCGTGCTGAAGCACGCGTTCCGCAACGCGGCGATGCCGGTGGTCGCGGTCTCGGCCGTGCAACTTGGCTTCATCCTCGGCGGCTCGGTGGTGGTGGAGGTGGTGTTCAATGTGCGCGGCGTTGGCTACCTCGCATGGGAATCGATCGGCAAGGGCGATTTCCCGGTGGTGCAGGCGGTGGTGCTGCTGTTCGCGATCATTTTCGTGGTGCTGACCCTGCTGTCCGACCTGATCGGCGCGGCGCTCGATCCGCGGCTGCGGGGCGGCTGATGCGGGCGCGGCGCCTTCCGCTGTATCTCGGCGCGCTGATCGTGGGCGCCGCCGCGCTGATCGCGCTGTTCGGCCCGCTGCTCGCGCCGCACGATCCGTTCGTGCAGAACCTCGGCCACCGCTTCATCCCGCCGATGTGGATGAAGGGCGGTTCGGCCGCGCATATCCTCGGCACCGACCAGCTCGGACGGGACTATCTGTCACGGCTGATCCTGGGCGCGCGCATCTCCATGCTCATCGGCCTGTCCACCATCATCCTGTCGGGAACGATCGGCACCGCGCTCGGCGTGCTGGGCGGCTATTTCGGCGGGCCGGTCGATGCGGCGGTGATGTTCATCGTCTCCTGCCGGCTTGCCATCCCGGTGATCCTGGTGGCGCTCACCGTGGTGTCGCTGGTCGGCAGCTCCCTCACCGTGGTGGTGCTGACGATCGGGCTGCTGCTGTGGGAGCGTTTCGCCGTGGTTTCGCGCGCGGCCACGCGGCAGGTCTGCGCGCTCGACTACATCGCCGCCGCCTGGGCGGCCGGCTGCTCGCGCAGCCGCATCATCCTGCGCGAGGTGCTGCCCAACATCGTGCACCACCTGATCGTCATCGCGACCGTGGACATGGCGATCGCCATCCTGCTGGAGGCCGCGCTGTCCTTCCTCGGCCTCGGCGTCCCGCCGCCGCTGCCGTCCTGGGGGCTGATGATCGCCGAGGGCAAGGACTACATGTTCTTCAAGCCCTGGGTGATCGAAATCCCGGGGATTGCGCTGCTGATCCTGGTGCTCGGGATCAACCTGCTCGGCGACGGGCTGCGCGACGCGCTCGGCGCCCAGACTGAACGATGAAGACCGAGCGATGAGCACCCGAGCGATGAACGCACCGACAACCGATGCCGCGCTGCGGATAGCCGATCTGAACATTCAATTTGGCGCGCTGCACGTGGTCCGCGGGATCAGCCTCACCGTCGCGCGGGGGCAGACGCACGGGCTGGTGGGCGAATCGGGCTGCGGCAAGTCGGTCTCGGCACTGTCGGTGATGGGGCTGCTGCCACGCGGGGCGCGGCGCACCGGTGGGGCCATTGCCTTCGGCGGGACCGACCTCGCTCGGCAGAGCGAGCGGCAGATGGCACGGCTGCGCGGTGACCGGATCGCGATGATCTTCCAGGAGCCGATGACGAGCCTGAACCCGGCCTACACCATCGGCTCGCAGATGATCGAGGTGCTGCGTCGCCATCGCGGCACCGGCCGGGCAGAGGCGGCGGAGGCTGCCGCGGCGATGCTGGCGCGGGTGGGCGTCACTGCGCCCGATCTCCGGCTCGGCCAGTTCCCGCATCAGCTTTCGGGCGGGTTGCGCCAGCGGGTGATGATCGCGATGGCGCTGCTCTGCAGCCCGGAACTGCTGATCGCCGACGAACCCACCACGGCCCTCGATGTCACCGTGCAGGCGCAGATCCTGCGCCTGCTGGCCGACCTCAAGCGCGACTTCGGCCTCGCCGTGCTGCTGATCACGCACGACCTCGGGATCGTCGCCCGCGTCGCCGACCACGTCTCGGTGATGTATGCCGGGGAGATCGTGGAGCAGGCGCCGGTCGCCTCGCTGTTCGCCGCGCCGAGCCACCCGTACACGCGCGGCCTGCTCGCCTCCATCCCGGTACCCGGCAAAGTGCGGCGTGGGGGCGTGCTGGGCAGCATTCCCGGCATGGTGCCGCGCATCGCGGCTGGCTTCGCCGGATGTGCGTTCCGGGACCGGTGCGCCCACGCCATGCCCGCCTGTGCGGCGGATGTGCCGGTGCGGCAGGCCGCCTCCGGCCACTCCTACCGCTGCCGGCTCGTCCCCGGCTGGACGCAAGCCGCATGATCGAGGCGGCCGGCCTGTCGCGCGTGTTCGACCAGGGTGGCGGCATGCTCGGGGTGCCCCGGCGCGTGGTGGCGGTGGATGACGTGTCGCTCCGCCTGGCCCCGGGCCGCGTGCTCGGGGTGGTGGGCGAATCCGGCTGCGGCAAATCCACGCTGGCGCGCATCCTGCTCGGCCTGCTGCCACCCACGGCTGGGAGCGTGCGGATCGACGGGCGCACGCTCGCCGCGATCGACCGGCGGGAACGGGCGCAACTGATCCAGCCGGTGTTCCAGGACCCGATGAGTTCGCTGAACCCGCGCCAGCGCATCGCTGATATCGTGGCGTTGCCGCTGCTGGCCCAGGGGAAGGCGTGCGGGCGCGAGCGGGCCGGACGCGTGGCGGAGATGCTGGAGCGCGTCGGCCTTGGCCCCGATATCGCCGCGCGCTACCCTGGGCAGCTTTCCGGCGGGCAGCGGCAGCGCGTGGCGATCGCGCGGGCGCTGGCGCCACGGCCGCGCATCCTGATCTGCGATGAGCCGACCTCCGCGCTCGATGTGTCGGTCCAGGCGCAGATACTAAATCTGCTCGCCGAACTGCGCGCCGCGTTCGGGTTGACCATCGTGTTCATCAGCCACAATCTCGCCGTCGTCGAGCATATCGCTGATGAGGTGGCGGTGATGTATCTCGGCCGCATCGTCGAGCATGGTGACGCCGAGCAGGTGTTCCGCGCGCCGCGGCATCCCTATACGCGCGCGCTGCTCGCCTCGGTGCTGACGCCGGAACCGGGGCTCGGCATCCCGGACGTGCCGTTGGGCGAGGGCTATCCAGACCCCTCGCAAATCCCGCCGGGCTGCCGGTTTCATCCGCGCTGCCCGATCGCGATCGACCGCTGCCGCAGCGAGGCGCCGGCACGCCGGGCGGTGGAATGCCATCTGGCCGGCGAAGGCGCCTGATCCGATGATTCCCCACATATGGAGGCAAGCATGAGGCGACGGACATTCCTGAGTGCCGCGGCAGCGACGGCGGCACTTCCCGGCCTGAGCGGCGTGGCGCATGCCGACAAGGCGAACGACACGCTGCATATCACCTGGCGGGACGCGGTCCCGGATGTCGATCCCTATCGCAACTCCCTGCGCACCGGCCTGATCGTGGCGTACGAGGCCTGGGATGGGCTGGTCTATCGTGATCCGAAGACCTTCAAGATCGTGCCGCTGCTCGCGACAAGCTGGACCTTTCCCGATTCCACCACGATCGACTTCACGCTGCGCCAGGGTGTGAAGTTCCACAACGGCGATCCGTTCGGTGCGGACGATGTGGTGTACACCTTCGAGACCATCCTGCACGACCCGAAGGCGTCGGTGCCCAGCAACTTCTCCTTCATCGCCGGCGTGCAGAAGCTGAACGACCATCAGGTGCGGTTCAAGCTCAAGAGCGTGTTCCCAGCCGCGCTCGAATATTTCGCCATGGTCCTGCCGATCTATCCGAAAGCCTACCGCGAGAAAGTTGGGCCCGCGGTCTATTCGCAGAAGCCGGTCGGCGCCGGGCCGTACCGGATCACCCGGGTGAACGGCAGCACCGCGATCGACCTGGAACGGTTCGAAGGCTACTACGCCGGCAGCCCGAAAGGCCGGCCCGCGATCAAGTACATCAAGATCAACGAGGTGCTGGATGCCGCCGGGGAGCTGACCGCCTTCATCAGCGGCCAGGCCGACTGGATCTGGCAGTACAACCCCGACCAGTTCCCGAATCTGGCCGAGTTGCCGGGCAAGGTTGCGCTCCGTGCGCCATCGATGCGGATCGGCTACATGTCCATCGACGCCGCCGGGCGCACCGGCAAGAACAACCCGCTGACCAAGCTGAAGGTGCGGCAGGCGATCATGCATGCCGTCGA
>Ga0307374_10014410_pt1 | contig 10768 bp, 9 predicted proteins | sample OX3MG_FD_202532 | JGI IMG/M metagenome (GOLD analysis project Ga0307374, IMG submission 202532) | Soil microbial communities from Risofladan, Vaasa, Finland - OX-3 | ecosystem: Environmental > Terrestrial > Soil > Coastal area > Acid sulfate soil | place: Finland: Risofladan, Vaasa | collected... | reverse complement strand
GCGGGCTTGGTGACGCCGCAGCCATACGTGACGTCCTGGCTTCGTTGGCGGACATCGAAACGGTCGACGAGGTGGGACTGCCCGGGTGCGGGCCGGTCGTGATCGGCGCTCTGCCGTTCGACCCGGCGGCTCCCGGGCACCTCATCGTCCCCCAGCGGGTCGTGGGGTGCCGGGACGGGCGAGCCTGGGTGACGACGGTCTCGCCCGTGGAAAGCGTCCCCGGTGTCGTGGATTGGCGGACCGAGGGACCCGTGCGACCGTCCGGCTCGCCTCCCGATCACTTCAGCCTCACCGCGTCGATGCCACACGCGGACTGGAAGGCGGTGGTCGCCGGCGCCGTGGACGCCATCAAGCGCGGCGAGCTTCGCAAGGTGGTGCTGGCCCGCCGCGTGGACATCACAGGCAACCGCCCGTTCGTGGTCTCCGACGTTCTGGCGCGCCTTCAGGCGCTCTACCCGTCGTGCATGATCTTCTCGGTCGACGGGTTCCTGGGCGCGAGCCCCGAGTTGTTGATCAGGCGGACCGGCGATCTGGTGGAGTCGCACCCGTTGGCGGGCACCGTCGCGCGGAGCGGAGACACCCGGTCCGACGAGGCTCTGATCGCGGGGCTGATGGGGTCGAAGAAGGCCCGGCACGAGCATCAGGTGGTCGTTGACGAGCTGCGGGCGGCGCTGGCGCCGGTGTGCACGGAGCTCGTGATCCCCGACCACCCGTCGGTGATGGGGTTGCGCAACGTGTCGCACCTGGGGACCCGGATAAGCGGGCGGCTGGGCGCGGGGGCGGGGCGGGCGGCAGAGGGCGCAGCGAGCGCAGCGGGCGGCCTGCCGTCAGCGCTCGAGCTGGTGGCGATGGTGCACCCGACGCCGGCGGTCGGGGGAAACCCGACGGCCGCGGCGATCCGCTACGCCGCCGACGTGGAGGGCTTCGACAGGGGCCGTTACGCGGGGCCGGTGGGTTGGATGGACAGCCGCGGGGACGGAGCTTTCGCCCTCGGGATCCGCTGCGCGGAGGTCAGCGGGGCGCGGGCCCGTATCTACGCGGGGAACGGCGTCGTGGCCGGATCCGACCCCGACGAGGAGCTGGCGGAGACGCAGCTGAAGCTGCAGGCGTTGCTCGCCGCGCTCGTGCGGCCCTGAAGAGGTTCGCGCCGTTGGAGGTGGGGATGGCCCCCAGCCTCTTGCGGGACACAGCCTCTTGCGGGACACAGCCTCTTGCGGGACACAGCCTCTTGCGGGACACAGCCGTTTTGCGGGACACAGCCGTTTTGCGGGACAGATACGTCGTCAGATGACGGCTCTGCCCCTCAAAACGCAGATGTCCCACAAAAACCGCGTATCTAGGCCCGCCCCCGACGGAAACCAGACCGGCCTGTCAGGCGCCACCGGCGCCGGCGATCGCCTCGGCGACGGCCGCGTTGAGGCGCTCATGGTGCGCGACGTTCGCCGCGCGGTCTGATCTCACGACCGCCACCGAGACGCCGGGCTTGCCGACGCCGGCGATCACGCGATCGAGGTCGGCGCGCGACTCGACCCGCGACGTTTCGACGCCGTACGCCCCGGCGACGGCCAGCAGGTCGACCCCGTGCGGAGTGCCCCAGTACCGCTCGAACCGCTCCGGCGCCAAGGTGTGAGCTTGGGGAAGGAACGAGAAGATCCCCCCTCCCCCGTTGTCCACGACGACCACCGTCAAGGACAGGTCACGCGCGCCGGCCCACAGGAGGCCGCCGGCGTCGTAGAGGAAGGCGAGGTCTCCGAGCAGCGCCACGACGGGCCGGGAGACGCCGGCGGCGGCCCCGATCGCGGTCGACAGGACCCCGTCGATGCCGTTGGCCCCACGGTTCGACAGGACCTCCGCGCTCTGCAGTGATGGAGCGAACCACTCGATGTCCCGGATCGGCATCGAGGACGACACGACCAGGAGGGTGCCCGGCGGTGCACCCCCAGCCAGCGCTCTTGCAATGGCCGGCTCGCTCAGCTCGAGCGCCCCGCCAGCGCCGAGCAACGACTCGAGCGCCTCCTGTGCGGACGCTTCCGCGCCGACCCACTGGCGCAGCCACGGCGACCCCCCGACCGGCCCTGAGCCGGCCGAGGCCGAGACCGCCGAGGCCGAGACGGTCGAGGCCGAGGCGGCCGACGCCGCGGCGCTGAGCAACTCCGAGCCCGTCACAGCCACGGCGTGGGAGGCGGTCCGCTCGGGATCGAGCCAGCGCGACGCCGGGTCGCAGAGCACCTGGGTGACTCCGGCCGGCAATGACGCGATCCACTGTGACACCACTTTCGACGCCCACGGCGCCCCGGCGCGAACCACGATCTCGGGCACCCAACCGTTCGCTATCGAGGGGACTCTGAGCAGCGCGTCGGCCGACGCCACCACCCCCCCAACCCCGTCGCCTGCGCACCGGCAGCCCGACCGCGGGTCGGCCAGGACGGGCCACCCCAACGCGCCGGCGGCAGCCGTCAGTCGCGACGGATCCCCGCAGCCCGCCCCCGCCACCACCAGCCCCCTCCCGCCGGCGTGCGATGCAAGCAGCGCGACGAGGTCCCCCGGAGCCGGAGCCGGAGCCGGAGCCGGAGCCGGAGCCGGAGCCGGAGCCGGAGCCGGCGCCGGCCGCGCTTCGATGCGGGTGGCTGTGTGCCAGGGCGCCCCCTCTGGCCGGCCCGGTGGTAGGTCCACAACCGACGCGTCGCCGAGAAGCGGCTCCCGGAACGCGAGGTTCACGTGCACCGGTCCCGGGCCGCCTCGACCGGCGACCGCCTCGGCCACAACGCGAGACGCGACCGACCGCCAAGAGGCCGCGGCGCCCCGATCCGCGACGCCGGGCGACACCGCCCAGCGCACAGCGCCGGCGAACAAGCCGTCCTGCTCCACCGTCTGTGGGGCCCCCACATGGTGCAACTCCGGCGGGCGGTCGGCCGTGGCGGCGATCAGCGGCACACCCGCCTGGTGGGCCTCGACAACCGCCGGGTGCAGCTCCACTGCCGCGGTCCCCGACGTCGTGGCGACAACGGCGGGACGGCCCGTGGCGAGCCCGATGCCCAGCGCCATGAATCCGGCGGAGCGCTCGTCGAGCACGACGTGGACGCGGATCCGGGGGTCCGCGTCGAGCGCGACGACCAGGGGCGTCGACCGCGAGCCGGGGGCCACGACCGCATCGCTCACACCGGCTCGGGCCCACTCATCGACCAGAACCGCGCAGAACGCGGCCTGGACGTCGGGCGGGTTCATGGAAGGATCATCGCGTGCTGAACACCGTGGAGCGAGGCGACGGGCCGCCGGTGGTGCTCGTCCACGGGTTCACCCAGTCGGCGGGCTCGTGGTGGCCTCTCGTCGAGCCCTTGGAAGAGGGCAACCGCCTCGTCGCCGTCGACGCGCCAGGCCACGGCGGGTCAGCGCGGATCGAGGCGGGTCTGGCCGAGGGCGCCGACCTGATGGTCGCGTCCGTCCCGGCGCCGGCGGCATGGGTCGGCTACTCCATGGGAGGTCGCTTCGCGCTTCACGCAGCTTTGAGGCACCCCGAGGCGGTCAGCCGGCTGATCGTCGTGAGCTCGACGGGGGGAATCGACGACCCGCAAGAGCGGGCGGCCCGGCGTCGGTCGGACACGGCACTGGCGGAGAGGGTGGAGTCCGAGGGCTTGGAGAGCTTCCTGGCGTGGTGGGTCGAGCAGCCGCTGTTCGCCACGCTGCCACCCGAGGTGGCACGGGTCGAAGAGCGCGTCTCGCACGCCACAGCCGCCGGGCTGGCGTCGAGCCTGCGCCTCGCCGGGACGGGCTCGCAGGAGCCGCTGTGGGACGCGATCCCGTCTTTGGAGATGCCGGTGCTGGTGATGGCCGGGGCTCTCGACGAGAAGTACGTGGCCATCGCCAGACGCCTGGTGTCGACGATCGGGCCGAACGCTTGCCTGCATCTCGTCGCCGGCGCAGGCCATGCCTGCCACCTCGAGAGGCCGGAAGAGTTCACGACCGCCGTCAGAGGGTTCCTGCGAGGTTAGACACCACTGATCGCGATGCCGGCAGTGAGCAGCGCGCCGAACGCGAGCTGCAGCTTCCCGGTGGCGCCGAGAACCGCTATCAGGCCCATGCCCTCCTCCCCTGACAGAACCCGCCGGACGGGAGCGACGGCGAGCGGCAGGGCGAGCAACGCCAGGGGCGCGAACGGTGTCGACACCGAGAGGGCCGCGCTGACGGCGAAGGGCGCGAGGACGGCGCCGGCGTAGAGCCGGCGGGTCCAGACGGGTCCTATCCGGACAGCGAGAGTTCGCTTGCCGGCGAGCTCGTCCCCGCGGATGTCGCGCAGGTTGTTGACGACGAGCATCGCGACAGCGAGCAGCCCCACCGCGACGCCGGCCGCGGCGGCAAGACCGGTGACCCGACCGAGCTGCACGTACGCGGTGCCCGCCGTCGCGACCAGGCCGAAGAAGACGAACACGAACGCCTCGCCCAGGCCCGCGTACCCGTAGGGGCGCGGGCCGCCGGTGTAGAGCCAACCGGCGGCCATGCAAGCCACCCCGACGGCCAGGAGCCACCATCCGGCGGCGGCGGCGAGCGCCAACCCGGCCGCGCCGGCGACACCGAACGCCTCGTACGCCGCCCGCTTGACCGACGCCGGCGAAGCGATGCCCGAAGCCACCAGGCGGACGGGGCCGACGCGGTCCGCGTCGGTGCCGCGAACGCCGTCGCTGTAGTCGTTGGCGTAGTTGGTCGCGACCTGAAGGGCGACCGCGACGATCAGGGCGGCGGCCGCACGCCACCAGATGACATTGCCTTGCGCGCCAGCTACTGCGGTACCGACCGCGACCGGCACCGCCGAGGCCGGCAGCGTGCGCGGCCTGGCGCCGGCGACCCAGGGATGGCGGGGCGGTTTGGCGGTGGCGGCGGGTGGCTGCATGCCGGTTGGCAAACTACTGGTCGTGCGAGAGCTGGTCGCAATCGACATGCCGGGCGGTGAGGGGTTCGTCGCGGAACTTCGACGGGCCTGGGACAGCGGCGACGCGATCCTCCCCGTCGACCAGCGCCTCCCGGACGCGGTCAAGGCCCGGATCCTCGACGCGATGCGGCCGTCCTGGGTGGTTACCGCCGGCGGCCGCTCACGCCTGCGACAAGGAGAGCCGGTGGAATCCGGTGACGCTCTCGTGATGGCGACGAGCGGTACGACGGGAGCCCCAAAGGGAGTGGTGCTCACCCACGACGCGGTGAAGGCATCCGCTGTCGCCACCAGCACGAGGCTCGGCGTCGACCCCGGCAGTCACCGGTGGCTGGCCTGCCTGCCGCTGAGCCACGTCGGCGGGCTCTCGGTCGTGACGCGCAGCCTTCTCACCGGCACTTTCTTGACGGTGCTGCCAGGGTTCGACAAGGACGAGGTCGTCGCGGCCGCTGGGCGCGACGTGTTCGTCTCGCTCGTCGCGACGGCGCTCCGACGAGTCAGCGCGGACCTCTTCCACACCGTCGTCCTCGGCGGGTCGGCTCCGCCGGCAGACCTGCCCGCGAACGTGGTGACCACCTACGGCATGACCGAGACCGGCAGCGGCGTGGTCTACGACGGCATCCCGCTCGACGGCGTGGAAGTCGACGTCGACCCGACAGCCGAGAACCCAACTGGTGAGATCAGGCTGCGCGGGCCGATGCTGCTGCGCGCCTACAGGGACGGGACGGTCCCCCTCGACACCGCCGGTTGGTTCGCTACCGGCGACGCCGGCAGCTTCGACGCCGGCGGCCGGCTGCTGGTCGCGGGACGTATAGGGGACCTGATAATCACCGGCGGGGAGAACGTCTGGCCGGCGCCCGTCGAGGCCGCCATCGCGTCACACCCGAAGGTGGCGGAGGTCGCCGTAGCAGGACGGCCCGACCCGGAGTGGGGGCAGCGCGTGGTCGCATGGGTGGTACCCGCCGAGACCGCCGAGCCGCCGGCACTGGACGAGTTGCGGGCTCTGGTCGCCGAGACGGTGGCACCGTTCGCCGCACCAAAGGAAATGGTGATCGTCGATTCGTTGCCTAAGACCGCGATCGGCAAGGTGAGACGCGACCTCCTCACCGGCCCCTAGCTTGGCGCCATGGTGACCGCCAGCGACCCCGACAGCACCGACTCCGACGGCATGGAATACCGCAGGCTGGGATCCTCCGGCCTCGAGGTGAGCGTCCTCTCACTCGGATCCTGGGTGACGTTCGGTCCGCAGCTCAACGAAGACCTTGCAGCCGAGTGCCTCGACGCCGCGCGCCAAGCCGGCGTCAACTTCTTCGACAACGCGGAGTCCTACGCCGGCGGCGAATCCGAGCGGATCATGGGCAAGGCGATCTCGATGCTCGGATGGCAGCGGCACAGCTACGTGGTGTCGACGAAGCTGTTCTGGGGCCTGCACGACGAGCCGAACATGCGCAACACGCTCAACCGCAAGTACCTGATGCAGGCCATCGACGGGAGCCTGGAACGCTTCGGTCTGGACTTCGTCGACCTGGTGTACTGCCACCGCAACGACCCGGCCACTCCGCTCGAGGAGACCGTCTGGGCCATGAGCGACATGGTCTCCACCGGCCGGGCTCTCTACTGGGGAACGTCGGAGTGGCCGGCCGACGAGATCCGCGCGGCATGGGAGATCGCGGAGCGACATCACCTTCACAAGCCGGTGGTGGAACAGCCGCAGTACAACCTGTTCAACCGCGCTCGGGTCGAGCATGAGTACCAGCGGCTCTACGACGACATCGGGCTCGGGCTGACCACGTGGAGCCCGCTGGCCTCGGGGCTGCTGACGGGCAAGTACCGCGGAGGGGTGCCGGAAGGCAGCCGGGCGAGCTTGCCCGGTTACGAGTGGCTGCGCGACGCGCTGACGAGCGGAGCGCACAACGAGGCGGTGGCCCGCCTCGCCACCATCGCCGGCGAGCTCGGTTGCACTCCTGCCCAGCTTGCGATCGCCTGGTGCGCGACGAACCCTCACGTTTCGAGCGTCATCACCGGGGCGAGCCGCGTCGCGCAGATCCGGGAGAACATGGGCGCCCTCGCCGTCATGGCTCAGCTGACCTCCGACGTGTGCGACCGGATCGAGGAGGCGGTCGGCCGGGCGGCTCGCTAGGGTTTCGCCCATAGCCACCTGAACAGGGGAAACCGACCATGCAGACCGAAGCCGCCGTCCTTTGGGGACAGAACACCGAATGGAACGTCGAGCCGATCGAGCTCGACAAGCCCAAGGAAGGCGAGGTCCTCGTCAGGCTCGCCGCGTCGGGCATGTGCCACTCCGACGAGCATCTGGTCACCGGAGACCTCGGGGGCATCTACCCCATAATCGGCGGGCACGAGGGTGCCGGCGTCGTCGAGGAGGTCGGCCCGGGTGTCACGGACCTGAAGCAAGGCGATCACGTGGTGTTCGGCTTCATCCCCGCTTGCGGGCACTGCCCGTCTTGCGCGCGGGGCCGGTCGAACCTCTGCGACAACGGCGCCGCGCTCCTCGTGGGCCTGCAGCTCGACGGGACCTCCCGCCACCACGCGCGGGGGCAGGACCTGAACGTGATGGTCTGCCTCGGGACGTTCGGCAAGTACACGGTCGCCAACCAGATGTCGTGCGTGAAGATCCCCGACGACGTGCCGCTCGAGCTGGCCTGCCTCGTCGGCTGCGGCGTGACCACCGGTTGGGGTTCTTCTGTCTACGCGGCGGATGTGCAGCCCGGTGACAACGTCGCGGTCATCGGCGTCGGCGGCATCGGCGCGGCTGCCATCCAGGGGGCGCGCCTCGCCGGAGCCGAGCGGATCTTCGCCATCGACATCGTCGCCGGCAAGGAAGAGCCTGCGCGGCGGTTCGGCGCGACACACTTCTACAACTCGATCGAGGAAGCCTTCGGGCCGATCCAGCAGGAGACCTGGGGTCGCATGTGCGACAAGGTCATCTGCGCTATGGGGGTCGGCCGCGGCAACCTGATCGCTTCGGTCATGGGCCTGACCGCCAAGCACGGCCGGGTCGTCGTGACCAACATCCACCCGATGGCGGAGAACGACGTCACCCTCAACCTCTGCGACCTGACCTTGATGGAGAAGCAGATCGTCGGAACGATCTTCGGGTCCGCCAACATTCGCTACGACATCCCGCACCTGCTGCGCCTGTACCAGCTCGGGCAGCTGGACCTCGAGGGGATGGTCACCAACCGCTACAAGCTCGGCGACATCAACCAGGGGTACCAGGACATGCGCGACGGCAAGAACATCCGGGGCGTCCTGGTCTACGACTGACCTTCGGGAAAAGATGTCCCCGCGAATCACGGAGTACGCGCGCGGTCCGCTCACGTTCGACGTCGCGGACACGGGGCCGGTCGAGGGTCGAGCCGTCATCCTGCTCCACGGCTTCCCCGAGGATCATCACTGCTGGGACGCGGTCGGACAACGGCTGGCCGGCGCCGGCTATCGCGTGCTCGCCCCCGACCAGCGCGGCTACTCGCCGCGGGCGCGACCGAGCGGCCGCCGCTCGTACGCGGTACCGGAGTTGACCGGCGACGTGATCGCGCTGGCGGATGCCGCCGGCGTCGAGCGCTTCGACGTCGTCGGCCACGACTGGGGCGGCGCGGTGGCGTGGGATGTGGCGGCCCGGCATCCGTCGCGCGTGAGGACGTTGACGTCGCTGTCCACGCCCCACCCCCGGGCCTTCCTCGCGTCGATGCTGAGCAGTTCGCAGATCCTGCACTCGTGGTACATGGTCTTTTTCCAGATCCCCGGCCTGCCGGAGCTCGCGTTGCGATCCGGCGGGAGCGCGCGCTTGGCCCAGTCGCTGGTGCGCTCCGGTCTCGACCCGGAGTCGGCTCAGCGCTACGCGTCGCGCGTCGCAGAGCCGGGTGCCATGACCGGCCCGATCAACTGGTACCGGGGACTGGCGTTCGGGTCGCGCGATCCGGCGCCGGCAGTGAAGGTCCCGACGTTGTACGTGTGGGGCGACGGCGACGGCTTCCTGACCAGGAAGGCCGCCGAGTTGACCGCCCGCTACGTCGAAGGCCCGTACCGGTTCGAGGTTCTCCCCGGCGAGTCGCACTGGTTGCCGAGCGGCGCGGCCGGCCCGGTATCAGAGCTGTTGCTGGCGCACCTCGGCGCGCACGGCGACTAAGCGGCTGCTACACGCATGCCCGAGGTCGCGATGGTCATGAGCCCCTGCGCGTGCCGGCGGGCGTAGAAGAAGGTGACCAGCAGGCCACTACCCGTCCACACCCAACCCGACATCTGGTGAAGCAGGAGGAACAGGTGCAGGTCCTGCGTCCTGAGCAGAACCGCCGTGCTGGTCGCCGACCCGAGGTACACGGCGCCCCAGAGGCAAGACAGGTCCCGCACAAGCTTCTTGTGATCCGAGTGCGCGAGGTGATCACCCACCGAAGGAACGAAGTCGCGAGCAAGGCTCACGAGCAGTGGGCGGCCCAGCGCCAGCGTGACGACGAACAGCAACGACATTCCGATCGTCTCGAACACCGGCACGGCGAAGAACGTGAACGCCGACTGGTGGACCACCCAGGTGATGCAGCGCACCGTCAGGGTGAACGCCGTGATCGTGAGTAGCCCCGACATGCGCCGTGAACGGATGATCTGGCGCCCGAGCATCAGGTAGGCCCACGCGAGCGAAGCGACGATGCCGCCCTGCAGGCCGGCGACGGCTGACACGCCGTAGAAGAGACACAGCGGGATGACGGTTGCGATCGTCATCGCGGGGAGCGCCCCAACGATCAGGCGGACCATCTTGTGCCAGATCGTGCTCGTGGTGGTTTCCGCTGGAGGGTCAAGCACAACAGCGGTGGCCACGTCAGTCTCTCGGTAATCCCAGCTGTCTTCTGAAGCCCTACCTGTGTCGATCGTCGCTGCCTGTCCGCTCACCTATGCGTCCTACCCTATCGGCCACTGCGATTCCCGCCGGCGGGGACGAGATCGCGCGCCGGTAGGTTGGGGGCATGCCGCCCGGGACGCCCGTGACCAACCGCCTCGCAGGCGAGAGCAGCCCTTACCTCAGGCAGCACGCCGGCAACCCGGTGGCCTGGTACCCCTGGTCGGACGAGGCTTTCGCCGCCGCGCGCGAGCGGAATGTCCCGGTCCTACTGTCGATCGGGTACAGCGCCTGCCACTGGTGCCACGTCATGGCGCACGAGTCGTTTGAGGACGACGCCACCGCCAAAGTGATGAACGACGGGTTCGTGTGCATCAAGGTCGACCGCGAGGAGCGTCCGGACGTGGACGCCGTGTACATGGAAGCCGTCCAGGCTGTGACCGGCAGCGGCGGGTGGCCGATGACGGTGTTCCTCCTGCCCGACGGCCGGCCCTTTCACGGCGGGACCTACTACCCGCGGGCGGTGTTCGTCGACCTGCTCCACCAGATCGGCCGGCTCTGGGAGACGAAGCGACCGGATGTCGAAACGGCCGCGCAGCAGCTGGCCGAGGCGGTGCGGTCCGGCACGATGGCCCCCTCCAAGGGTTGGGCTTCGAGCGGCGACGGCGCGCTCATCGCCTCACCCGAACTGATGGACCGCACGGTGTCGGCCCTGCTCGGGAGGTTCGACCCCGAGTGGGGAGGGCTCGGGCGGGCACCGAAGTTCCCGCAACCGGCGATGCTCGAGACGCTCCTGCAGGCAGCGGTGTGCAACGGGAGGGTCGACGCCGCCGGCGCGTTGCGGACGTCGTTGGACTCGATGGCCGCCGGCGGGATCTACGACCACCTCGGGGGCGGGTTCGCCCGCTATTCGACCGACCGCGAGTGGTTGGTGCCGCACTTCGAGAAGATGCTCTACGACAACGCTCTCCTCACCCGGCTGTACCTGCACGCCT
>Ga0307374_10014409_pt1 | contig 10769 bp, 9 predicted proteins | sample OX3MG_FD_202532 | JGI IMG/M metagenome (GOLD analysis project Ga0307374, IMG submission 202532) | Soil microbial communities from Risofladan, Vaasa, Finland - OX-3 | ecosystem: Environmental > Terrestrial > Soil > Coastal area > Acid sulfate soil | place: Finland: Risofladan, Vaasa | collected... | reverse complement strand
TCGAACTGCAGCAACCGGACCTCAACTGGTGGAACGGGGACGTGCGCGACGCCTTCGATGCAATCGTGCGCTTCTGGTGGGACCGCGGGGTTGCCGGCTTCCGGATCGACGTCTGCAACATGATGATCAAGGACGCCCAGCTGCGGGACAACCCACCCGCCACCGAGGACGATCCGCTCGATCAGCAACTGATGGGCGTCAGGTCCGTGTACAACAGCGACCGACCCGAAGCGCACGACATCCTCCGCCGCTGGCGGGCCATCTCCGATCGCTACGACCCACCGCGGCTGCTCATCGGGGAGACAAATGTCGAGCAGCTGGCCACCCTCATGCAGTTCTACGGCAACGGGCACGACGAATTGCACGGGGGGTTCAACTTCGTCTTCATCAATGCCGCGCTCGACGCAACCAGCATGCGCGCCATTGTGGAAGAGGTCGAGGCCACACTCCCCGACGGGGCGTGGCCGCTATGGACGGGATCGAACCACGACGTGTCGCGGTTGGCCACCCGATGGGCGGGCGGTGAGGGGGCCAAGGTGCGCTGCGCCCTCATGATCCTGCTCTGCCTGCGCGGGACGCCCTTTCTCTACCAAGGTGACGAGATCGGCCTGACCGACGGCCCGATCGACCAGGCGGACCTGCGTGACGCGGTCGGCATCCGGTTCTGGCCGTACTACAAGGGCCGCGATCCCGAACGGACGCCTATGCCCTGGTCGCACGCGCCTGGAGGCGGGTTCAGCCCCGCAGGAGTGCGCCCATGGCTCCCCCTGGCCGACGCGGCGCGCGGCAACGTGGCCGACCAGGTCGAAGACCCCGACTCGGTGCTGTCCTTCACCCGCCGGGCGATCGCGCGGCGGTCGGGCAATGAGGACCTGGCGCTCGGGTCCTACAGCTCCCTCGACTCGCCCGAGGACACCTGGGTCTTCCAGCGTGGCCGCGGGACGGTTGTCGCCCTCAACATGTCCGATGCCGCCCGCGAGATCAGCGGGTTGCGCGGATCGATCACGTTGGCCACCGACCGGGAACGGGAGGGCCATCAGGTGGACGGCGTCGTGACCATGGCGCCGTGGAGCGGGCTCGTCGTCGAGACGTAGCCTCCGTCGTGCGGTGCCTGCTACTCGGCGATGGTGGAGACCCGGCCCACCGTGTTCGCCGCGTTGCCGCGGTGGCGCGACCCCTGGTAGCGGTTGGCGTACATGACGCTGTCGGCCCGGGTGATCAGGTCCGCCAATGAATCGTCCGACTCCAGCTCGGCCAGGCCGAACGCGACCGACGCCTCTTCCGTGGCGGCCAGGTCCCCGTTGATCCTCGCGAACCTCTCCGCGGCATCGTTCACGTCGAGGGCGGGGAACCCGCACACGAACTCGTCGCCGCCGTAGCGCACGACCAGGTCGTACGAACGGACATTGGCCCGCAAGGTATCGGCGATCTTCCGCAGGAGCCGGTCCCCGGCCAGATGGCCCAGAGTGTCGTTGCAAACCTTGAGATTGTTGACGTCGACGAACGCCAGCACAAAGGTGTCGCCCGTGCGTCGGGCCCGGGTGACCTCGTGCTCCAACTCGAGCATCCCGGCGTCGCGGCGGTAGGCCCCGGTCAACCCGTCGATCGACGACTCCACCCGCTCGATGGCCGACACGACCCGATCCAACCGGGCCGCGGCGCGGTCTGACTTTGCATGAAAGCGATCCCGGGCGGCCGCGTAGCGGTCCCGCCGCGCCTGCACCAGGGCCGCCACCATTTCGGGATCGGCCCAGCCATACGCCGCATCGCGACGACTCGCCGCTTCATCGCGGGTGCGGGCGAGGGCATCACGGTCCGCCGCCCGCGCATCTCGCTCGGCCGCGCGGGCGTCGCGGGCCAGCGCCCGGGCGTCGCGCGCCGTGGCCCGGGCATGACGGGCCTGGGAGATGCTTTCCTGCTCCTCGAATGTGGCGACCCCCTCCTCACCATGGGGCTCGTCCAGCACTGGCACCACCCGCACGGCCGGGTTGCCGCTCACCTCTTCGCGGTGCTGGTACTCGATCGCCCTGGTCGCCATCGCCGCGAAGGCCACAGCCGGCGTGAGGAGGTTCCCCTCCCTGGTCGAGGGTCCCCAGTAGAGCGTGAGGGCACCCCAGATCGCGCCATGCCGCAAGAGCGGCACGGCGCGAGCCCCGACCACGCCATAGGGCGACGAGTGGTCGGCCAAGCCTGACCCGGTGAGCCCGCGCTGACCGAGCCCGTGTCCCTGGGTTGCCTTTGCCGTCTGGCAGCACTCCCAGGTGGGACCGGCCTCTTCACTCAGCTGAAAGTCGTCGAGGGCACACGCCCATTCGGCCGAACCGGCGGCCGAGAAGAATCCGAAGGGCAGGTCCTTGACCACGATGGAGCACGCCAGCACGCCGGTGAGTTCCGCACATTCACAGCACAGTGCCGAGAGCACCCCCGCCAGGTCGGCGCTCGACCAAGATTCCGCGCCACTCTCCTCAACTACCGGCCAAGCACTCGACACGTAGTCGCACCCTTCCGATCACATGCGCTACAGATGCCGACCCATCTGATTCGGTACTCCCGCTTCGCGTGGTAGCGAGAGACTACAGGTCGTGGCACGGCGCGCCATTCGCCCTTTTTGCGGGCACGTGACGCCGGCGACCGAAAGGGCCGATTGCGTGGGTATCTCCTTCTGCGCGAGCCGCGCCCGGCCTCATGATTGCGACGGAGTCAGCTCCTCCAACCGTTCCGCGTACTCCGGGGTGTCGATGTCGTAGGCCCACATGACGAGGGCATCCTCGCCCGTCACCGGGTAGTAGTTCTTCCGCACTCCGACGGGGGCGAAACCGAACCGGCGATACAGTGTCTGCGCCGGCTCGTTGTTCGCCGCCACCTCGAGTGAGAGGTGCCTCACCCCCAGTGGCAGCAGCGAGTGGATCCCGTCGATGAGCAGCGTGCTGGCCACCCCGCGCCGCTGGTAGGCCGGGGCCGTGGCGATGGTCGTCACATGCGCCTCGTCGCCCACGATCATGAACCCGATGTAGCCCGCCATGTCGTCCCCGTGCCACGCGGCGCGATAGAGCCTGCCGTGCCGAAGCGCCAGTTCCGAATGGAAGACGCCGACACTCCACGGCTCGGGAAAGACCACGGCCTCGATCGGCAGGACGTGGCGGAGGTCCTTTCGCTTGAGCTTCTCGATGCGCAGGTCCATGGCGACGGACTCAGCCCGAAGTGACCCGCGCGAAATTGCTCTTGGCGTCGGCCTCACGCATGTAGACAGGAACGACGAGTTGGGGATCGAGCGGCGACGCTCCCCCCTCGACCAGGGCGGCCGCCCGAGCCAACAGGGTGAGCGGAGGGGGGAAGGCAAGCGCATCCATGAGGCAGGCCACACCCGGCACGGCGCCGAGGATCTCGGAGTAACGCTGCACCCCGTCGCCAACACCCACGATGGGCATTCCTCCCAACTCGAGCAACGCCTCGGCCAACTCCTCGGGCGCAAAGAGGCCGGACGGAATGACATCCTGTGTCTCGTCGTGGCCGGCGCGCAATTCACCCACCGAGGCGAAGACCTCACCGCGCCGGGCGTCGACCGCCGCCAGGAGGTATCCCCCGTGACCATGCTCGACGGCGGCGCGGGTCAGGATATCGAGACTGGAAAGCCCCACGACGCCGATCCCCAGGGCCTGGGCCAACCCCTTGGCCGCCGCTACGCCCACCCGCAGGCCGGTGAAGAGGCCGGGGCCCAGGTCCACCGCCACCAGATGCACGTCGCTCGGCGCCAGCTCGAGCTGGGCCAGCAGATCCCCCAAGGCAGGCACCAGGGTTTCGACGTGGCGGCGCCGGCCGCTCAAGCTGAAAGCCGCGAGGGCTCCGCTCTCGGCGCGCGCCGCCACCCCGATCGTCTCTGTGGCCGTCTCGATGGCCACAATGTTCATGTGGCGTGTCCATCGGCGTGGGCGGGCTCCGGTGACGGGTGAGACAGTGCACCCGCCACCTCGTCGACCCGCTCCACCCAGCGACCACGACCGCGGATGGTGATGATGCGGCGCTCCGTCCCGGCGCCGGCTTCGACTTCGACTTCGGCTTCGGCTTCTGCTTCGGCTTCGACTTCGACGGCATCGGGCAGCTCGAGCAGCACGTCGAGCGCATCGTTGCCCAGGGCGGGGGCGGCGAGGTCTCCCCATTCGATGAGGGCGATGGCCCGTTCTTCGACCAGTTCGCCCAGCGCGAGCTCGACCACTTCGCCCAGGCTGCCCGTCCGGTAGACGTCGGCGTGGATCAGCGTGGCGACCGGAGCTGTGGCGGCGCAGCGGTACTGACGGACAAGTGCGAACGTGGGACTGGTCACGGGACCTTCGACCCCCAGCGCGGCTGCGAACCCCTGGGCGAACGCGGTCTTGCCGGCCCCGAGATCGCCGCTCAGGAGGACAACGTCCCCCGAGGCGCACAGGCCGGCTAAACGGCCCGCCACGTCCTTGGTGGCGGCCGGCGAGTCAGAGAGGACGAGGAGGGGCCACGCACTCATGGGGCCATCAGTCGCTTGGCCCGGACCAGGTCGGCGCGCATTTCAGCCAACGCCTCCCCGCCGGCCCGCAGGACATAGGCCGGGTGGTAGGTCGGCACCAGGTGGCCCGCCCGGAACGGGTAGACGGACCCCCGCAGTTGACGGATGCCCTCGCTGCTGTCGAGGAGCAGGCGGGTGGCGAAGTTGCCCAAGGTGACGACCACCGCGGGATTGATGTGCGAAATCTGCGCTTCGAGATAGGGGCGGCAGGCTTCGATCTCGACAGGGGCCGGATTCCTGTTCTGCGGCGGGCGGCACTTCACCACGTTGGCGATGTAGCACCGCGATCGGTCGATCCCGATCTCCTCGAACATCAGCCTGTCCAAGAGCTTGCCCGAACGTCCGACAAAGGGCTCGCCGGCGAGATCCTCGTCGCGGCCCGGAGCCTCGCCCACGAAGAGCAGCGCAGCGTGTGGATCCCCTACCCCGAAGACGACCTGGGTCCGCGTGCCGGCCAACGCGCACCGGGTACACGCGCACGCCGTGGTGCGCAGCTGCTCCCAGGTCGAGCCAGCGCTGGCAAGCGTCATTCCGCCGTCTTCATTCGCCTCGTTGCCTTCAGGGGATCGGCGGCGTGATGGAACCGCCCGTGGGCTCGGGTGCGTTGATCACGACCCGGGGGACCCTCGGTCCGATGCCACAGAGGATCTCGTAGCTGATCGTACCCAAGAGCCCGGCCCACTCGTCGGCCGTGATCTCCTCGTCCCCCTGGCGACCGAGCAGCACCACCTCGTCGCCCGGCTGCACCGAGGTGTCCTCCTCGCAGTCGACCATGATCTGATCCATCGTCACCATGCCGGCCAATGGGCGGCGCCTTCCACCGATCAGCACGTGGGCGCCGTTGGAGAAGAGCGCTCTCGGCACCCCGTCTGCGTAGCCGATGGGCACGGTCGCCACCACGGAGCGCTGCCGCAAGGCCCGCATACGCCCGTAGGAGGGCCGTTCTCCCTCCGCCAACGTGCGCACCGAGACGACGCGGGCCCGCAGCGAAAGCGCCGGGCGCAGGTGCTGACCGCCCGCCGCGGTGGAGAAGGCGGCACCGACCGTGTCCCCGGGTAAGTACCCGTACAGCCCGATGCCGCACCGGACCATGCCGTAGCGGGCCTGGGGAAAGACGATTGCACCAGCGGTGTTGGCGGCGTGGATCACGTCGGGGTGGACGTCGGCGCGCGCCAGGTCGGCGATGGCACCATCGAAGAGCGCAAGTTGCCGGACGGTGAACGCACGATCCTCGGCGCTGTCCCCGTCGGCCACCGGGAAATGGGTCCACAACCCTTCGAACCGCAGGAGGGGATCTTCGACGAGGGCGCGCACGAGTGCCGGCACATCGGCCGGCGCCGCCCCGACGCGATGCATCCCCGTGTCGACCTTTATGTGGACCGACGTCCGCTGCCCCAGCATCCGTGCCGCCTGGGCAAACTGCGCAATGCCCTCGGCGGTGTAGACGGTGGGCGTGAGCGCATAGGCCATCGCCGCATCGACGGCGTCGGCTCCGCACTCGCTCAGCAACAGAATGGGCCCGTGCACGTCGTTCTGCCGCAGCTCGACACCCTCGTCGACCAGCGCGACGGCCAGTCCGAGCGCCCCTCCGGCCATCGCGGCCCGGGCCGCACTGACCGCGCCGTGCCCGTACCCGTGCGCCTTGACGACGGCACACAGCGTGGCCGGGCGCACCAGGAGCGACAGCACCCGAGCGTTGTGGGTGATCGCGTCGAGGTCGATCTCCGCCCACGCCGGGCGTGAACGGGCCTGGGTCACGACCCCCACGGGAACATCGGAAGGGACCTTGGGGGCCTTGGGGGGCGTCGGGCCCTGCATGCCCGCCCGCAGCCGCTTGAGCGTGCCATCAGGCATCCTCACGCACCTCGCTGAGCAGCGCCGCCGCCAGATCAGGCAGATCGCCCGCCACCAGGCCTTCGCTCCGCCCGCGCGAGGCGGCCCTCCCGTGGACGTGGGCCGCCAACGCGGCGGCCAGGTGCGCCGGCATCCCCCGGGCCAGGAAGCCCCCGATCATGCCGGAGAGCACGTCGCCCGTGCCCGCCGTCGCCAGGGCAGGGACGCCCGCCGCGACGAGGTACACGTCGGGTGTCAGATCCCCCGGAGAGGCCACCGCGGTCAGCGGCCCCTTCAGGAGGACGACGGCTCCGATCGCCCGGGCCAACGCACGGGCGGCAGCCAGCCGGTCCCCGCCGGGGGGCGAACCGGCGAGGCGGGCATACTCGCCGTCGTGTGGCGTGAGGATGGTCGGATGTGTCCTGCCGGCCAGGAGCATCCGGGCCGACTCGACGTCACCGAGGGCGGTGATGGCGTCGGCGTCGACCACCAGGGGATGCGGCGCGGCGGTGATGACGGCACGGATCTGTTCCCCCGCCGCATCCCCGGTGCCGACCCCGGGTCCGATGACCGTGGCGCGGCACTTCGTGGTGGCCTCGAGAAAGGGGGCCGCCCAGTGGGGATCCCCGAGGCTCACCCGCACCGCCTCGGTCGGCCAGTTGCCCACCGGATTGCCCGGAGTGCCCAGGCGGATCATGCCCGCGCCGGCCGCCAGCGCGCCCCGCGTGCACAAGATGGCGGACCCCTCCATCCCGACCGATCCGGAGACGACGCCGAGCGCGGTGCTCCACTTGTTGGACTGTCGCGGCCGGGCCGGCAGCGTGGCCGCGATATCGGCGTCTTCGATCAGGGCGGCCCGCGCCGTCGCCAGGGGGATGCCGATGTCCGCCACCTGCACCGTCCCGCTGTGCCCAGGACCAGCGCCTTGCAAGAGCCCGGTCTTGTAGGCGGCAAAGGTGACGGTATGGCTGGCGCGGAACGGAGCGCCGGGCCCTTCGCCCGTATCGGCGTCGACGCCGGATGGGATGTCGATGGACAGGACGGGGACCCCCGGCGGCACCTCCGGCGCGTCATAGGCTCCGCGGAACCCGGTGCCGTACGCGGCGTCGATCACGAGGTCGGCGGGGGCGAGCGCGCGGGGGGAGTCGGCCGCGGCGATCACGCTGACCCGGGCCCCACGGCGGGCCAGGAAGGCTGCGGCCACGCGACCGTCCGCACCGTTATTGCCCTTGCCCACGATCACGGTCACCCGGCGTCCGTACGCCCCCCCGAGGATGCGCACCGCGGCGTGGCCCACGGCGGTACCGGCCCGCGCCACGAGGGTGTCCTCGCTCACACTCGAGAGTGCGGCGGCGTCGGCCGCGCGCATCTCGTCTCTGGTCAGGACGGGGAGCACGAAGGGCGCCGTTCCGCGACCACGAAGGCGATGGCCACCTGCGGCGTGTGCGTCAAGGAGAGGTGGAGCAGTCCGGCGCCGCGGTGCTCGGCCACCGTGGCCGCGGCACCGTGGAGGAGCACCGACGGGGCGTTGCGGGTGGGGCCGACGCCGGCAGACCGGCGCACCTCGACATCGGTGAGGGCAAAGCCGCCGAGCCCGGTCCCCAGTGCCTTCATCACGGCCTCCTTGGCGGCGAAGCGTGCGGCCAGGGACTCGCTCGGATCCGGGGAGCGGCGTGCGTCCGCCTGTTCGGTGTCGGTGAAGAAGCGGGCGGTGAACCCCGGACGGCGTTCGAGTATGCGCCGGAACCGCGCCACGTCGACCGCATCGACGCCGACGCCGACCACCGAGCTCCCGGCGGCGGCCGGGGCGAGGCGCGCCACCACATCGTGCGCGGACCGATGGAGGGCGGCGTCAGAGGCGGCACGTGCGGCTGCATCGAGCAGGGCGCTCATTCGACGGTCACCGTCTTGGCCAGGTTGCGGGGACGGTCGACGTCGTGACCGTGCAGGCGCGCCAGCCGGTAGGCCAGTTGCTGCAGCGGAACCACGCCGACCACCGGCGAGAGGAGGGGGGAGCAGGGCGGTACCCACAGCACGTGGTCGGCGACGGCCGCGGCCTCCCGGTCACCGTCGTCCGCCACCAACACCACCGTGGCCCCCCGGCTGTGCACCTCGGCGATGTTCGAGAGCAACTTCTCCCAGAGCCGGTTGCGGGTGGCGATGCCCACGACGACCGTCCCGGGCTCGATGAGCGCGATGGGGCCGTGCTTGAGCTCGCCCGCGGCGTAACCCTCGGCCCGTAGATAGGCCAGTTCCTTCAGCTTCAACGCCCCCTCGAGAGCCATCGGGTAGCCGACATGGCGTCCGAGGAAGAAGAAGTCGCGGGCCTCGATCAGCTTCCCCGCCACGTCGTCGACGGCGGACGACCGGCGCAACGCCTGCTCGATCAGCTCGGGGAGCCGGTCCATCTCGTTGAGCGCCGTCGCGATCTGCTCTGGGGTCAGGGTGCCGTGGATCTGCGCCAATGTGAGGCCCAGGATCTCGAGCGCCACGATCTGGGCCAGATGACACTTCGTCGACGCCACCCCGACCTCGGGCCCGGCCCGGGTGTAGAGGACGCCGTCGGCCTGGCGGGCCATCGACGAGTCGACCACGTTGGACACGACCAGGACCTTGGCCCCGAGGCGTGAAGCCTCCTCGATGGCCTTGGACGTATCGAGCGTCTCGCCGGACTGGGAGACGCCGACACACAGCGTGCGCTCGGTCATCACCGGGTCCCGGTAGCGGAACTCGCTGGCGATGTCGACCTCGGTGGGGAGCTTCACCCAGTGCTCAATGGCATACTTGGCCACCAGGGCGGCGTGGTAGCTGCTGCCGCACGCCACGATGCACACCTTGTCGACCTGGCGCAGATCGGCCGGGCTCAGCCGCATCTCGTCCAGTCTGAGCCGGCCGTCGGGGCCACGCCGATCGAGCAACGTGGCGGCGACCGCGCCGGGCTGCTCGTGCATCTCCTTCGACATGAAGTCCTCGTACCCGTCCTTGCGGGCCGCCTCGAGGTCCCACGCGATGTGCAACTCCTCGGGTCGGACCGGCGTGCCGGCCAACGTCGTGACCGAGATGGCACCCGGGGTCAGGACCGCGACCTCGTCGTCGGCCAGCGCGTAGAGCTGACGGGCGTGGCCGAGCAGGGCCGGGATGTCCGACGCCAGGAGGGCCACGCCCTGGCGCAGCCCGAGGACGAGCGGCGTGGAGCGGCGGGCCGCCACGATCGTGTCGGGCTCGTCGGCGTGCACCACGGCGATGGAGAAGGCACCGCGCACCAGGCCGAGCGCGGCACGGGTGGCCTCGGCCAGCGACAGCCCCGCCGCCATGTGCCGCTCAATGAGGTGGGCCATCACCTCGGTGTCGGTGGCCGAGCTCATGATGTGGCCGCCGGCCACGAGATCGGCGCGCAAGGCGGCGTGGTTCTCGATGATCCCGTTGTGGACGAGGGCCAGGCGTCCGGTGCAGTCGAGGTGGGGATGGGCGTTCTCGGCCGTGGGGTGGCCGTGCGTGGCCCAGCGGGTATGGCCGATGCCCGCGCCGTGGCCGACCGGCGGCGGATGGTCCGTCGTCAGCTGGGACAGATCGGCCACCGAACGGGTGCCATCCGCCGCCCGGACCCGCCAGATCCCGCCGTCGGCGACCAGTGCCACGCCGGCGGAGTCGTAGCCCCGGTACTCCAACTGGTGCAGCGCGCCGAGGATGAGGGGGAGGGCGTCGGGCTCACCCGTGACGCCGAAGATGCCGCACATATCCGACCAGGCTACTTGGGGGCTTCACCCGTACCGGTTGTCAGGCCGGTCGGGGTCAACCCCCCACTTGTCCGAGCTCGCACTCGACCACCCCGGCCAGTTGGGCCGCCACGGCGTCTGCCTGGGCTTCCTGCCGAGCCTCGACCATCACACGCACCAGCGGCTCGGTCCCGCTGGCACGGAGCAGGACGCGCCCGTCGTGCCCGAGCTCGACCTCGGCCTTGGCCACCGCCTCCCACACCGGCGCGCAGTCGGCCAGGCGCCCGGGTTGGGGGATGGGCACATTGAGAAGCACCTGGGGTACGCGCTCGACCAGGCCGCCGGCCAAGGTGGCGAGCGGACGCCCGGCCCGCTGCATGAGGTCGGCCAGGGCGATCCCCGTGAGGATGCCGTCGCCGGTGGTCGAAAGGGTCCGGAAGATGATGTGGCCCGATTGCTCGCCGCCGAGGGCGAGGCCGTCTGCATCGAGCGCGGCCAGCACGTGACGGTCCCCCACGTCGGTCTCCCGTACCCCGATGCCGTGCGCCTCCATGGTCAGGCGGAATCCGAGGTTGGTCATGACCGTCACCACGACCGTGTTGCCGGCCAGGTGGCCCCGGGCGGCCAGATCCAACGCGAAGAGCGCCAGGAGGACGTCGCCGTCCACCACGGTCCCGCGATGG
>Ga0307374_10014408_pt1 | contig 10769 bp, 4 predicted proteins | sample OX3MG_FD_202532 | JGI IMG/M metagenome (GOLD analysis project Ga0307374, IMG submission 202532) | Soil microbial communities from Risofladan, Vaasa, Finland - OX-3 | ecosystem: Environmental > Terrestrial > Soil > Coastal area > Acid sulfate soil | place: Finland: Risofladan, Vaasa | collected... | reverse complement strand
GTTAAAACCTTGCTTTGATAGGTCCACTTGAAGGACTGGACCATCGTGCGATTGTAATAGTCAATAAAAGGGAAGACCTGCAAACGCGGGTCCTCAACAGAGGTGAATGAGCCCTTCTGAGCAGCTTGCGCACCGGAATGGAAAGCCAAATTTCGATCTGGTAGAGGAAGGCAACTGTGTTTCGGCGTGTAATGGAACACCACAGATGTCGAGTGGGATCAGAGAGAAAGGTGGCCCAGCTGGACATCGAGGCAAGAGGACCACTTTTGCCTTTGACCCCCAGGTCCTCTTCGACGCCGGACAGTTTGGCAACCCAACGCACCAGTGACTCAGATTGATGCGTATTCAACTGGCCACACACGATATGCCAGAGGCTCATCTCAGGCTGGTTCTCCACCATGGCTTGGAGATGAGCCAAGAAATCCGCTTTTGTCCGCGTAGGCCCACAAGCCAGAGCCAGCGGCTGGCCGACCACTAGCGCTGGCGGTCTTTGGCAAGGTGGAAAAGACGACCCAAAAATTTCTCTGCAGTGTTTGGAAGTAGGGATAGCATATGTTCTCAGCCACATTTGGTAGTGGTATTGCCGTCGTTGTTGCCATTGTCATCCTCGTGTTCGGGCAGTTATCAGGAAGGGAAGCGCCAAGATGAGCAGAAAACAGAGGAAACCAAAACCGCCAGAATAATTATCTTCCCCCGCTAGTTTCATACTGGGGTTTCCATTAATAGGCACTCCATGATATTGACAAGCTGATCGATCTATACTACAGTGACGAGGAACACAAACTGAGCTTCACATTCATGGAGGAGTAACTATGGCCCATGAGGTAAAGATCATTCTTGATCTTTCAGACGAGGTACAAACCTTCCTCGAACAGCAGCAGATAAATCTCTACGAGGAACTCCAGCGAGAGATGCCCTCGCTGCGGTTCACCTTCGAACCAGACCCTGACGCCCCGGAAGGGAGACGCGATCCGACCACGGTGATCCTCGCAGTTGCTACGCTGGTCAGCTCGCTCACCCCGCTCATCATTCGCATCTTAAATCAATATACGCCAGCCAATCGTACCACCCAGTGGGAGGTGGAAGAAACGGAGGCACGCCAGCCAGACGGCACAGTAACCATCCGGCGCAGGTGCATCAGCTCGCGTGATGAGCAGCGCCCCTGGGCAACTCTGCCTTCTCCCACTAGCGTACCTTCTGAAACAACAGTCCCTCCTAGCCCATCTCCTACTCAACCATGAGCCAGCAGCGCTACGCTTATCTCATGGGGGCCAACGGCCCGGAGCAGATGACTCTCCGGTACGCGGAAAGCGATGCGCTTCGCCTGGGCGAAGCGCTCATGGGGCCGTTTTGCCAGTTTACGGAAGCAAAAGCGGTCATCGCAGAGAGCCGCGATGCGGGTCTGGTAGGTTTGCAATCGCTGGCCCGACGGTGCGATCCATCCGATACGTTATTGGTCCATTTCTCCGGACACGCCATCTTTGATCGACACCTCTACTTGCTCTGTAACACGACTGACTGCGACAACCTGTATGTGACCGCCATCGATATCCGCACCGTGAAGGACATTCTCTCCGATTGCCGCGCCCAATCCAAGCTGTTGATTCTCGATTGCTGTCACGCGAAGGGTGCCTATGAGGAGGCGCTCAAAGGCGAGGAAGACATACATTCCCTTGTCAGGCACACGGCACAGGGAAGTTCTCTTGCCATTCTCTCAGCTTGCGCACGCAAGGACCGAACGCGGGAATTTCGCGAACTCGACGGCGGGTCCGGTTTTCTCTCCTGGGCCATTCGCACAGCGTGTCGCCATGATTTTGCCGGGATTCCATTCGATCTTGACCAGCACGCGCTCTCGCTGAGTGCCCTGGAGCGCTGGATACAAACATCGCTTGACTACGTCAACGCGACGATGCATATACAACCTCCACTCTCTCTACCCTATCTGCTTCGGGATCATGCCGTTGGACACGAAATCCTGCTCACACCCCCGCCTGCTATTGAACATCGACTCTCTCCAGTCAAAGAAGAGGAGAACCGCAGGAAATACCTGGAACAGGTCTTCCAGAGTTACAGTTCAGTCTCGCTCCCGATAGGTTCATCTGAGGGTTTGTCACTGCATGCCATCTTCCAGCCACTCGCCTTGCGGAGTGATCCGTTGACCGCCGAGGACCTGGAGCGCAGACAGCGACGCAGACTGCTGGGAGAGTATCGGCAGGAGAGCAGAGAGGCATGCCATCCTGAAAGATCATCGGACGAGCAGCAAGGAAACGCTCTTGGAGAAAAGCAGTTTACCGAGCCGATCATCGCGGAGCATGGAGAAGACGCGCTGGGCAAGAGTCCGCAGGGGCGTGCTGTTATTCTCGGCGGTCCTGGCACAGGAAAGACGACGACGCTCAAATATCTTGTGAGCCGCCGCGCCCACGCGGCTCTGGAAAAGTCGCAGGACCTTTCGACGGCATTGCTCCCGATCTTTCTCTCCCTGGCCGATCTGGCGCGTTCAGGCAAGACCCTCCAAAGCTACCTGGTTGATGTCGTCGAAGGGATGAAAGTAGAGAAAAGCTACGCTGATGTCCTCTGGACGGCCATTGAGCAGGGCAAGGCCTTCGTTGCACTGGATAGCCTGGATGAGGTTGCCCCTGCTCAGCGCTCGCAGATAATTGCCCTAGTCAACAGCCTAGCAGCTGACCCGGGCAATATCTGGCTGGTAGGATCGCGATTCACGGACTATAAGAGCGGGCAACTCAAATCGGGGCAATTTGCCGAGTGGGAACTACTCTCCATGTCTCCCGAACTCCGCCGAGAACTTGCCGAGAAACTGCTCCCGGAGTTGCGCAGTCTGCTGCTCTCTGAAGCAAACGCGTACTCTTCCCCCTCCGACTTCGTCAACCTGCTTGACAACCATCCACAGGCGGCAACATGGGGGGACAATCCGCTGCTTTTTAGCCTGGCCGCCGCCGCCTATGTCAGAACCGGGGGGTTGCCATCGAGCCGGGCCCTGCTCTATCGTCAGGTGATCGAAGCGGTACTCACCCTGAAGGAACCGGACAGCGTCGCACGCAAACACCTGCTCCATGCTATGACGGGGTTGTCGCTCTGGCTGTACGAAGAGAAAAAGGAACGCACCTTTACCCTCCATGACCTGCTGACCTATCTGGAAGACGTCAGACACCACTCGTGGGAAGAGGCAGAACGCCTCGCGAAAAAGAGCATCACATCGGGCGTACTCGATATCGTCGCTCGCGAGACCTATGGTTTCCGCCACCAGACCTTTCAGGAGTACCTCGCTGCGACCGAGCTGGTACGCATGCTCATGAGCCACGATGAGCGAAGGAGAGAGAAGGCGCTGACGCTGGCCTGGAGGAAGCGAACGTATAGCCGCTGGACGGAACTGCTCTGCCTGATGGTCGGCATCCTGGCCAATGAGCATGAGAAAGCAGGGATACGAGCGGCCAGGCAGTGGTTACAGCAACTTGCCCAGCAATACGCTCAACCGGAGGGTGATCCTGGCAACCTGGGGTTGGCGCTCATGCTGAAATCAGTGAGAGAAATTACGTCACTCGATGGAAATCCAGGGCAAGAGACAGAGATACGAGCATTAGAGCGAGACATGATCATCTTGTGGCTGCAGGATGTGCGTGAAACGGCTTGCAGCAACCATGAAGCGCGAGAAAACCGCCTGAAAGAGTTAGCAACAGATATTGCCTTGCTTCACCCCACCACAGTAGCCTGGACGATCGAGCAACTCTTAACCATGCTTCATGACGAAAAGTCTGTCATTCGTCGGACGGCCATAGAAACGCTTGGTCTCCTGGGAAACTCTGTTCCGCTCGATCCTCTGAACACCGTCCTGTCTTCGGATTCTTGGAGTATGAAGATGGCGGTGTTACGGGCACTGAAAACCCTGAAGAAGCTTCCATCATTAGAGCAAAGTACGCAACTCTTCAACGATGCTGATTGGCAACTACGTCAGGCATTGATAGAAGCCGTTGATGCAGCTAGGAACCCTCTCTTCGGCCGCTTTCTGGTCGATACGCTTTCTGACGATCACCAAGAAGTACGTGACGCTACGGGCCATGCGTTGGGGAATTTAGCACAGGATGCTCCTGTTGGACTGCTCCTCTCGGTTCTGCACACCGGTTCACCGGATGCAAGGGAGGCAGCGGCTGAGTCTTTAGGTCGGCTCGGGACATATGCTCCCGTAAGAGATTTACTTAACGCTCTGCACCATAGAGACACCTGTCAGCAAGCGGCAAGAGCTTTGGGGATGCTTGGCGCATACGCTCCCATTTCCTCCCTTCTCGAAGCAACAAACTCCACTTTCGCAGAAGTACGTGCGAGTGCAGCAAAGGCGCTGGGAACCTTGAAAAATTCCTTCGCGATCGTTCCACTTTCACTGCTGTTGCAAGACACTGATCCCCATGTGCGAAGAGCGTCTATTGAAGCCATTGAGGAGATCGTCGAGCCGGTTTCAACCTCGGGGTTCCTTGACCTCAGCGGTTATTTTCGATGGCACTTGCGCTGGCGGTGGATGAAAAATTATCAAACGTTTGTGGAAGCGACACGCATACTGATTGAGCCGATTGTGTCAGCGACAAAAGATGAAGATATAGTTATTCGCCTGGCTGCACTTCGCATCCTGGCCTTGTGCGGCGAACATGCCCCCCTTGACCCTCTGCTCGATGCTCTTCGCGATGCTTCCTATCGCATCAGAAGAGAGGCCATTCGCACGCTAGGAATGCTGAGCCAGAAGGTCCCTGTCGAAGTCTTCGTGCACACCTTGCAGGATGAACGTTGGGAGGTGTGTGAGGCCGCCACGGAGACGTTGGGCGTTTTAGGGCAACGAGTTCCTGTCGATTCCCTCACGTCGATTATGGAGGAAAAGCATTCGGTCAACATCTTAATAGCTATACTGAGAGCCTGTGGGATGCTTGGACAATTCGCTCCCATCGAGGTCGTGATCGAAGCCTTAAATGACGATGACGATGTGGTAGTTCGTGAAGCTACGAGCGCCTTAGCAGAAATTGCGCAGTGGATAGACACCAAAACACTTTTTTCGGCCCTTGAAAAGAATAGTAAGCCGCTGCTTCTTCCGGCTATTCAAGTACTTGGGTCGCTCCATGAGGATGTCTCCCTGAATCTTCTCCTCTCAGTGTTAAAGACGGGATATGGCTGGCATATCCGTGAAGCATCTATTCAGGAGCTGTCTCACTGGGGAAAGCATATGCCTGTAGAGCTACTGCAGCAGGTATTTTATCACGTTGAGGATTTGTGTGGGGACATCAGACAGCCCGATGGCAGCCTGGTATTTTATATGTGGGCACCATCTGTGTGCATATCGGTGCTGGAAGCCCTGATAAAGATGGGAGAGGATGCGCCTCTTGATGTGTTCGCACAAGCGTTGGCAAACAAAAACGAAGTCGTGCGCCAAACTGCCATACATGCTGTTGGTATGCTGTCAGCATCTCTCTCCGATGAGGTTCTTTTTGAAACGCTGGAAGATGCGTTGGAGGACGAATCCCTTGAAGTGCATCTGGCAGCAGTACGCATTCTCTCGAAAAGAGGCATCAAGGTTTCACTCAAGCGTCTGAAGGTTGCTGCGTCTGAGAAAGATCTGTCAGCACTGTGTACGCTCAAAATCGTAGGTAAGCAGTCACTCCTGAAATCGATACTTGAGGGGAAAAGCCTGGTTGAGTGGCTCGCGAATGCTCTGCTAGACGCGAAAAATGATGGGAAGGAGATGTTTGCGTGCCTGAAGATCATTGATGCATTGGGGGAAACGGAAGACGCTGATGCTATAGATCCTCTCATCAATGTGATCGAGGGCAGAGGTTTTTCATATGACGACTATGATGGGGCAACAGATGCTTTAGGAAAATTAATCAAATATATCCCCATGAACTGGTTTGTAGAAAAGTTGAAAAGCGGGGACGAGTGGATCAGAGAAAAAGCATTGTGGATTTTACGGTATTGGGACGAAGGTTCTCCAGTCCCGCACGTAATTAAAGAGCAGATACCTATAGAAGCTCTCATTTCCGCACTACATAACCTAGAAGATGATCGAACACGTGCTGGGGCAACAACGGTCTTAGGCATGTTAGGAGAGAGGACACCAATTGAACTACTCCTCACCGCACTCGGGGACTCAAGCGAGCAGGTACGAGCAGCGGCGGTAAAAGCCTTACATACGAACTTTCCAGAGGTTCTCCTTTCCTTGCAGACTGAGGCAAGAGCAGTTCTGGAACAGAACCTATCACCAGGCGAGATTTTAGGGTCACCTGTGCAAAGCTTCATCGCCGGAATGATCGGCAACATGCGCCTGGCGGCTCCTGAGCATATGCAAAAGTTACAAGATCTCCTGTTTTGGCCGCATTGGCAGGTCCAATTACAGGCAATCGGAGCGTTTCGCACGCTTCACCGACCCATTCCTGATGGTGCCATTCAGCAGCTGCTGTACCTGCGTCAGCAGTCGTTCGCACGACCAGTGCGCCAGGCGGCCGATGATGCTCTGGCCGAACTGCTTTCGTTAGAAACCGGCATTGAGGAGGACTAACTTCCCTTGCTTCGTCAGCAGCAACCCTACCTGGTTAGCCCAAATGACAGCCTCGCAGGCGCGGGTACAGCAATCGGCTATTCATACCTCTCTTTCCTTTTGCTCCCGCTGTTCTTTGTTCACTCCCTTTCTCCTCTCTTAGCAAGGGCGAGCGTGGCCGCTAATATTCCTCGGTAAATGCGCCGACATTCTGGGTTGTCTGGTTGTTTCATCCCTCCTTCCTCCATAAAAAACCTCTGGTGGGTGACATCGAACGCTTGTCGGATCGCCATATTCAGAGGCAGTGGCCAGGAGTAAAAATCCTCCTCCTCATCAACAGCAAGTTCAAATGGGTTCTGGTCAACATCGATGATGTATCCATCCTCCTTCATTTGCTCGCTTCCCTCACCGGTCCAGGGTCTCGGGTTATGTCCCTCTTGGGCGCGGCTTTCCGGGATGAATTGAGAGATGGTTTTTGGCGGAAGCCCATAGAGGGCAAACACCTCCCCGGTCTGAGACTCCTCCGACACCGCCTCCTCCCATTCACGGAGTAATTGTGAACACATTTCCTTTATATTGCCGGGGGCATGCTCAATGAGGTGGCTCAAACGTTCGTACACGAGCTGGTACTGGATATCATGCTCCTGTTGAAGCGTTTGATTCCAGGCGCTTTCTTGTCCCTGACTTCGCGTTTCTTCCAGTTTTGCCTCTCCCTCACGTCCCATTTCGCGCAGGATTACACCGTAGAACTGATGAGAAGCTCGTGTCTGAGGGTGTTGAGGCCCCAGTATACGTTCAACAATCTCTATGGCGAGCATCAGCAGCAGCTCCGCCTCGGCGTAGTTCCCTTGTAGGCTGGCGAGTACCGCCAGATTCGTCAGCGATTTGGCTACCTCTGGATGATCCGATCCCAACACCTGTTCCCGGATGTGCAAGGCCCGTTGATGCAGTTGTTCTGCTTCGTCATACCTACCTTGCGTGCTGTAGATGAGTGCCAGGTTGTTGAGGCCCTGGGCCAAATGAATGTGTTCTGGAGCAGCACTCGCCTCCCAGATACGGACCGCTCGTAGGGAGAGAGGTTCCGCATCCCCACCCCTACCTTGTTCGCGGTAGAGTTCTGCCAGGTTATTGAGCGTTGCAGCCACGTTCGGGTGCTCCGGTCCCAGCACCTGTTCCTGGATGCGCAAGGAGCGTTGGTAGAGCGGCTCCGCTTCCGGATAGTTACCCAGTATATGGTATAGATTCGCCAGACGATTCAACACAGGAACAAGCTGCGCCGAGTCCATTCCATACGCCTGTTCTTGCATGTGCAAGGCACGTTGGTAGAGCGGTTCGGCCTCCCCGTACTTCCGCTGTTGGCAGTAGCAGCTTGCCAGACAGATCAATAGCGCGACCAGTTGGGACCCCGGGACGCCTTGCCGCTGACCCCAGAGAGACAACGCCCGCCGATACAGCGGCTCGGCCTCTTCATACCTGCCCTGTTCACTGTAGATATTGCCCAATCCATTCAGGGGAAAGACGAGTTCAGGATGGTCCGATCCCAACACCTGTTCCCGGATACGTAAAGCCCGCTGATAGAGGTCCTCCGCCTCACCATACTTCCCCTGTTCGCAGTACAGTTGCGCAATGTAGTCTAATGAGATGGCCACATCGCGGTGCTGCGGTCCCAGCGCCTGTTCTCGAATATGCAAGGCTCGCAGACACAGGACCTCTGCTTCCTCATACTTGCCCTGCTTCTGGTAGAGCCTTCCCAGATTGTTCAGTGGTGCGGCGACCTGAGGGTTCATCTGGCCCACTGCCAGCTCATAGATGCGCAAGGCCCGCCCATAGAGCAGTTCCGCTTCGGGATAGTTCTCTTGCTCCACGTAGATGTTTGCCAGACTACTCAGCGTATGCGCGAGCTGGTGATGCTCCGGACCAAACGCCTGTTCCTGGATGCGGATTGCCCGCTTATAAAGCAGCTCCGCTTCGTGAAACTTGCCCTCATCGATATAGACATTGGCCAGGTTGTTCAGCAAGGGGGCAATTCGTGGATGATCTGGGTCCAGCACTTGCTCAAAGTTGTGTAAGGCCCGCTGGTAGAAGACTTCGGCTTCCTCATATCTCCCCTGATCGCTATACAGTTCGGCCAGGCCCTGAAGCGCAGAAGACTCAGCAGGATGTATCTCGCTGTCGGTCTGCTCATCCATGCGCAACGCTCGTTGGTAGAGAGACTCCGCTTCGCCATACTTGCCTTGTTCACGGTAGAGATTCGCGAGGCAGCTTAACAGACCGGCAAGCTTTCGATGCTCTGGCCCCAGAGTCTGCTCACTGATCTGAAGAGCTTGCTGGTAGAGCGGCTCTGCCCCCTGATAGTTCCCCTGCATGTGGTAGAGTTCCGCTAGACCCCGCAGTGGATAGGCTAACTCCGGGTAGTCCGGCCCCAGCGCCTGCCCCCAGATACGGATGGCGCGTTGATACAAAGGTGCTGCTTCGGCATACTTACTCTGGTCACGGTACAGTTCTGCCAGGACATGTAGTGGATAGGCCACATCTGGGTGCCAGGATCCCAGTACCCGATCCCGAATCTGCAAACACTGGAGATAGAGTGCCTCGGCTTCAGCGTACCGGGCATGTTCTGCCAGATACACGCCCGTTTGGTAGAGAAGCTGTGTGGCCGTACGCGAGATCAGATGGCACTGCTTGATGAGTTCGGCACAGTTCAGGGCATGGACAAGAAGCCGTTCAAACCGTGCGGTCGTGTGATACTCCCGTGCGGGCTGCACGGCCTCAAGTGTATCTACCACCCGACTTGCCCACAGGCGGAAGGTTGGTATATCCATCGTATCTCGGAGGACTGCTTGCACGAGGCGATGGATGGCCAGGGTCTGCGCCTCAGCACTGCGCTGTACGAGTGAATAGTCGTGCAACACGCCTATGGCCTGATCCAGGGATGCTCCGCCGATGGTCAGAAAGGGACCGAGGTGTGAGGCTCCCTCCCGGAAGATCTCTTCGGGGATGGCCTCGCTAGCGAGTAGGGCACAGGCACGCAAAAGGTCAGCAGCCGTTGGGTTGAGTGCTTCGACCCGCTCAAACGCCAGTGAGAAAGTGGTGGCTACCGATGCCTCGTGACCGATGAAACGCTTGCCGCGACGTGCCAGGAGTTCGGCACGTCGGCGGACATACTGCTCGCGGTACTCGGCAAAGGAACAGCCGGTCTCCAGGATATAGGAGCCAGCCTGGTCGAGCGCGAGCGGCAGTCCCTCCATGAGCTGCCATATCTGACAGGCTTCCTCCCGCTGCGCGGCGTTCGTCTGATCCAGGCCGGCTTTCGATGCGACTTTTTTGGTGCGGCGCAGCAGGAAGAGGACGCCCTCCTCCTCAGACATGGTTGCAAGCACCTGGGTTTGGGCAAGCGGTTCCACATCATGCACCCTCGTGGTCAAAAGGACGCTGCCATTATGCTGCGCTGGCACAAATCTCGAGAGAATTTCCTGCGGGTGTTCCACATTATCGAGGATGAGCAGCCATGCGCGGTGCTTTCGTAACCAGTGCTGCACCTCGGCGATGGCCTGGTCCGCTTCCTGTTGCTCAGGGAGTTCCAATTCGTCAGCGAGCTGGACGCATGCGGAAACCAGGGTCTCCCAGGAGTCAGCCTGCAGCCAGAGTATGGCCTCGTAGTCTCTGTGAAAACGATAGGCATACTCGACCGCCGTATGGGTCTTGCCGATGCCTCCCAGCCCGCTGATAGCTTGCGTCAAAGCCATCGTGCTTCCAGGGATGAGCAACTCTCGGAGGGAGCGAAACACCTCGTCACGCCCGGTAAAAAACATATCACGAGGCATAGGAACCGTCCACACCTCGGTCGGCCACTGCTCGACAGGAAATCTGGCTGCTTCGAGCAAGGCTTTTCGTTCTGGTTTCGAGAGAAAGAGTTCATCGGCGACCCGCAGAACCTGCCCTCGTGACGTTGGATACGAGGTCCGATTGAGCCATTTGACGACGGTATTGCGATGCATCCCAATCTTGTTCGCCAGCTCTTGTTGGGTAAACCCAGCGCGTTCAAGATAGCGACCAAGTTGGTCAGCAAAGTCTTCACGGGACTCTGTCATACTCTTTATTTCTCTCATCTACGTACACACTGTCATGCACAATTTTTGCACACTTGCCGCGCTCGTTCTGGCTCTATACTTATTTTGATCGGATCAATCAATACAAGCAAGATGGTGCGCATCATCGTCTTCACCAGGAGTGAAAACGA
>Ga0307374_10014405_pt1 | contig 10770 bp, 12 predicted proteins | sample OX3MG_FD_202532 | JGI IMG/M metagenome (GOLD analysis project Ga0307374, IMG submission 202532) | Soil microbial communities from Risofladan, Vaasa, Finland - OX-3 | ecosystem: Environmental > Terrestrial > Soil > Coastal area > Acid sulfate soil | place: Finland: Risofladan, Vaasa | collected... | reverse complement strand
GGTGGTCTCGATATCGGCGAATCGGCCTTTCGCTGGGTTATCGAGGCAGTTTCGGACCTCGATGCCCGAGTCCTGGTCACGACTGGCAAGGGGTTCAATCCCGCCGTGCTCGGCCCGGTACCACCCCACGTGGTCGTCGAGTCCTGGGTCCCCCAAGCCTCGGTCTTCCCATTTGCCGCGATGGTGTTGTGTCACGGCGGCTCCGGCACCACCTACGGAGCCTTGGCCGCCGGCTTACCGATCGTCGTCGTGCCGATGTTCGCCGACCAACGAACGAACGCGCAACTCATCGCGGTCGCCGGTGCCGGCATTGTCGTCGGCGTCGGATCAAAAGCAGAGCCGGGCTTTCGCGCCATTGAGCCGAGCGACGTCCCGCGCATTCGTGCCGCGGTTCTCGAGGTCCTCGCGAACTCTTCGTACCCGATCGCGGCACAAAAAGTTGCCCAAGAGATCAGTGCAACGGGTTCGGCGAGCAACTGTTTGGACGAACTTCTCGCCGGTTGAGCTCTTCAACGGTGTCCTTGTCGACAGTTCTCGCGAAATGGTGAGTACACCCAAAAAGTGACAAGTTTTGTGATTAGTTTTAACAACTTTTCACTTCAAAAGCCATTGAATCAACGGATTCGTGAAACATTCTGTCGCTTTGCTGACTTTTTCGAGGTCACGGGCCCTAAAATGGCTTGTCCTTCGTCGAAACACCCGTGACGCAGCTTTTGTGTCATACGGCGGAAGGTCTGGAACGTGGACCATGAGTTCCGAGCGGTTCACGAAGTGCCGTCGAGGGCGGTCCACACAAAAAATAGGCGGAGGCTTATCAATGTTACAAGCGCGCAAACGATTGAAACGCGTCCGGAAGTATTCGCGGAGTTTGATCCCGGTGGGCGTCTTGACGTTCATCATTTCACTTGCAGCAGTGCCTTCACCGTCGCCCGCGTCGACGGCAAGCCCTAAACCCATTCGCGCATTGATGACGCTCACATCGTCACCGTCTCGCCACCTCGTGAAAGCGCCAGCGGTGCGTCACGTTGCTCTTTTGCGTCGTGGTCCAGCCGTCGTCGCAGACCTCACGGACTTCACGAATCATCCGACTCCAAGCGACGGCTATGTGGTCAACCTCATCCATCAGGACTTTCCCTCAAACGCCTGGCATGACGCTGAGGCCGTGGCGTGGTGCGAGTCCAAATTTCGAACGACCGACATCGGTTTTGACAGTAATGGTACGCACGACCGCGGTCTTTTCCAGTTGAACGACGGCGGCACTGAGCAGTACCTCATGGCCATGATCGGTCAAAACCCCAAGAATTTGAATCTGGCCTTCAACCCTGTGCTCAACGTTCGTGCGGCCGCACTGTTATACCGGCGCGACGGCTGGAGCCAGTGGTCCTGCGAGACGGCGATCTGAGCTCGCTCGTCTTAGCGGGCGAAATGTGCCAGGAAACGAAGTTTTAGTCGGCGCGTGGTCAGCGAAAGTCGTGTCGACAGGTCACGTAAGTGGATGTAGCCAGTCGGTTGCGTGAACGGCGCCCAGGCATTGGACGTGTAGCCCGCGCTGTTGCTGGCGTAGTTGTCCGACACCAGGAACACCATGTGATTTGCCCAGTTGACGCGCGCGACGTAGGCAACGTGACCCATTCCCGGTCCGTCGTACCAGGCGATCGACCCGACGGCGGGGATCTGGTTAGTGTCGGACGCCAGCGTCACACCCCATTGATCGGCGTAGCCCCACGCCTGGCCGGGATCGGCGAGTCCGTTGTGGGCGAGCATCCACGCCGCGAACAGGGTGCAGTTGTGCGGCGGAGTGCCAATGCCACCCTTGGTGTCGCTGCCGTAGTACTTGGCGGCCCAACTGTTGTTCATGGTGGTGGCGTTGTAGCCATCGATGGTGCAGGTGTAGCCGGTGCTCTTGCAACCCGTCGACGCACCGGCGCCGTTGGTCTCGACGACCATCGCGCCCAGGACGAACGAGGCGGCCAAGCTCAGGCGAAGAAGAATCGACGTTGACGCGACGCAGGACGTTCGGATCCGCAATCGTTCAGAGTTTGCCAAGGTTCCCCCGCCTATGTGCCTCCGGAAACCGTAGCAAAGACCACTTTTGGCTTCAAAAGAAGGTCAAACGCCCTGCAATCGTGGGAAAAGCTGCGAACAAACAATCCGCGCGGTGGGTGGATGCCTCGGTGCGCTGTCGGAGGACAGTGACGCGATGTGGCTGCCGTGGCGAAATAGATGCCCATTGGACCGGTTAAGGGAATTCGCGCTCGTCTGTCGCACGACGCTTCGATCCGAGCTCGGCGACGAGGCATTCGAGCTGCAGTATGCTCTCGGCGCCGAATCCCTCAGCGTCGCCGCGAGAGTGATCAGGTCGGCACCTGATTGTGATGTGTTGCCGTTCTGAGCGAACTCGTTACGCTGATGCATAATTCATGGCTACAACAGGAGAGATCATGGACAGCGAAAACAAGTTCCCGGTTTCAGATGGATTTGACGCGACGCCTTCGGGGCGACGGCCCCACCAAGACTGGTGGCCCAATCAACTGAAGCTCGATCCACTCCAGCGAAGGCCGCTCGTAGGTAATCCGCTCGGCGCGACGTTCGATTACGCCAAGGAGTTCGAGAGCCTGGACCTCGACGCCGTGAAGAAGGACCTCATGGCCTTAATGACGACGTCCCAGGAGTGGTGGCCCGCGGACTACGGCCACTATGGTCCGTTCTTCATCCGGATGGCCTGGCACAGCGCCGGCACCTACCGAATCCACGACGGTCGCGGTGGTGGCGGGTCAGGAACTCAGCGCTTCGCGCCACTCGACAGTTGGCCCGACAACGTGAATCTCGACAAGGCCCGCCGGCTGCTCTGGCCGATCAAGCAGAGGTACGGCCGCAAGATCTCCTGGGCGGACCTGATGATCCTCGCCGGTACCTTGGCCCTCGAATCGATGGGTCTGAGGACCTACGGTTTCGCCGGTGGCCGTGAAGACGTCTTCGAGGGCGACGAGGACGTCTACTGGGGCCCGGAAGATGTGTGGCTGGGCGACGAGCGTTACAGCGGTGATCGTGATCTCCAAAGGCCGCTCGGCGCCGTCCAGATGGGACTCATCTACGTGAACCCCGAGGGGCCCAACGGTACGCCTGATCCACTGGCGTCGGCGATCGACATTCGAGAGACGTTCGCGCGCATGGCCATGAACGACGAGGAGACGGTGGCGCTCATTGCTGGCGGCCACACCTTCGGCAAGACCCACGGCGCCGCCGACCCCGAGAAGTACGTGGGCGACGAACCCGAAGCAGCCGCGCTGGCCGAACAGGGACTGGGTTGGAAGAACAGCTACGCCACGGGCGCCGGAGGTGACGCGATTTCCAGTGGTCTGGAAGGCGCGTGGACCCCGAGCCCGACGAAGTGGGACAACAGTTTCTTCGACACGCTCTTCGGACACGAATGGGAACAGACGAAGAGTCCGGCCGGTGCGACGCAGTGGATTCCCAAGGGCGGTACTGGCGCCGATGAGGTGCCCGACGCCCACGATCCTGCCAAGCGACACGCTCCGGTCATGCTCACCTCGGACCTCGCTCTGCGGATGGATCCGATCTACGGACCGATCTCCAAGCGCTTCCACGAGAACCCTGATCAGTTCGAACTCGCCTTCGCCAAAGCCTGGTACAAACTGACCCACCGTGACATGGGACCGCGTAGGCGCCTTCTCGGACCGTGGATACCGTCAGAAACTCAGTTGTGGCAAGACCCTCTGCCCGAAGCAACCGGCGATGCGATCAACGCCGCCCAAATCGCCGAGCTGAAAGAAAAGATCCTCGGGTCGGGGCTGAACGTGGCTCAGTTGGTCGCCACCGCGTGGGCATCGGCCGCGACGTTCCGCGGCACGGACAAGCGCGGCGGAGCCAACGGCGCACGAATTCGTCTCGCGCCTCAGAAGGATTGGGAAGTCAACGACTCGGCAGAAGTGACGATGGTGCTGCGGACGCTGGAAGGAATTCAGAGCGACTTCAACGCGACGAATGGGGCATCTGTCTCTCTGGCGGACCTCATCGTGCTCGGTGGTTGCGCTGCGGCCGAGCGCTCGGCGAAGGACGCCGGTTATGACATCCAGGTGCCGTTTGCGCCGGGTCGCACCGACGCGGTTCAAGAGGACACCGACATCGAGTCCTTCGCCGTGCTGGAGCCGACGTTTGACGGGTTCCGCAACTATTTGCGCGAAGGTCAACGCCGGACGGCCGAGGAGTTACTCGTCGAACGCGCCGAAAGGCTTACGTTGAGTGCTCCGGAGATGACGGTGCTCGTGGGAGGTATGCGAGTTCTGAACGCCAACTACCGGGAATCGGACCTTGGCGTGTTCACAAATCGGCCCGGGACACTGACAACCGATTTCTTCACGAACTTGCTCGATATGGGCACAAAGTGGGAGGCGACGTCATCGAGCCAAGAGACATTCGAAGGTCGCGACCGTCGCACGAATGATCTCAAATGGAAGGGCACTCGTGTCGATATCGTGTTCGGTTCCAACTCACAGTTGCGCGCGATCGCCGAGGTCTACGCGAGTGATGACGGCCAGGAGAAATTCGTCCGCGACTTTGTCGCGGCCTGGAACAAGGTGATGAACCTCGATCGCTTTGACCTGAATTGATTCGTTCCACGATCTCGACAGCGACTCCGCCGACACTTGGCAGAACTACTCGTCTCAATCGTTGGAGCCTCGCAAGTTCTCGTGTTCGGCAATGTTGTCGCGCTTTCGTTCAACGAGTTCCTTCTCCTCGGCTCGTTCAATTTGCACTAAGTGGTCGTCGGCCGAAGGGGTCGAGAGGATCAGTTCGTCGAGCTTCAGTTGGAGTGCCGTCTGTTGTCGATCTTGTGTGTGCTTCACGGTGAACAACAACATGATGACGATGGCGTTGGCCACCGTGGAAAATCCCATCTGCCACCTCGCAGGGAATCCCATGATGGCCAGCGAGATGATGAACGCGACCAGAACGATTGAGATCGCCGCGGCGGTGGCGACGTGCGAAATCATTTCATCGAGTCGCTGGAAGGCGCGACTCATTCGTTGACGAAGCGCGGAGTCGGACATGGTTCTCCTAGGACGGGTTGGGCGGACATGACGAAGAGTCTCACTCTCAAGAAATAATGAGAAACGAAACAACTACCAGCACGAAGTTATTCGTGTCGCGTCAAGATTTGACCCCAAGTTTTGAATTTTCTTAATCAATCGTGAGTTTCTTCTGTGAGGCGGCTTTTGCCTTTTAGGGTCGTTGCGTGGGGAACTCTTGTTAGTTCTCACATATGTAGTTCATCGCAAAACGACAGTTACATCAAAGGAGATGTCATGGGTTTACCGGGAATGGTTTTAAGTGCGATCTCTGCAGTTGCGGGTGCGATCATGTACTGGGCCGTCACTGCGCAGAGCTCTGCTGTTGTCCAGCAGCATGGATTCAGGTTGTCGACGTTGGGCGTCATCTTGATGATCGCCGGCGCGGTCGGATTCGTCATCTCACTTATCGTGTTCATGGCGTCGCGTCGCAGTCCGTCGGCGCCTCCGCGCTCACTCGATCGAGAAGTCGTCGATTCGTCGGGGCGCAAGACCGAACTACACGAACGTCAGAATTAAGCGCCTGCGCCTGGATTGACGCAGTCGTTGCCGATCAGAATTCACGGCGCATTTCTCCTTGCGACCCCACACTAGTACGTACGACGTAGTAGTGTGGGGCCGTGAGAAAGGGCGCCCGCGAACTGCGCCGTCCGAACGATCCGCTCTTACTGATCCTGACGAGCCTCGCTTCGGGGCCGAAACACGGTTACGCGCTATTGAAGGATGTCGAGGAGTTCGGTGGCGTCACGCTGAGCCCCGGCACGCTCTACGGCGCGATCACTCGTCTCGAAGAGTTGGGTCTTATTGAACCGTTGGCGGGCGATGAACGACGGCGCCCGTATCGCATCACGACGAACGGCGCTCAAGTGCTTCGCGAGATTATCAGCGAAATGCGCCGCCTGGCCGACGTGGGAGTCGCTCGACTTCGACTCGCCCCAGGGGGTGCGCGATGAAGCGGCGAGTCGATGTACGCCGATTGCTTCGGTGGTATCCAGCGAGTTGGCGCGCGCGATACGGCGACGAGTTTCTCGCGCTGGTTGAAGACCGACTTCACGAGACCCCTCTCACTATGAGACTACGGTCATCGATCGCGATCGCCGGTGTACGAGAACGCTGTTATGGATCAGGTCTGGTTGGTGCTCGAAGCACTCGGTCGACTCAGCGTCGGAGCGGTTCGCTCACGGTGCTGGTGGCGTGGTCGATCATGATCGTCGGTGGCGCCAGTCTCGCGAAGATGGCCGAGCACTTTGCTGTGGCGCTGCCCACCTCATCTCGTACCACCGCCACGTTCGCCTTTGACATGACCGCCGTCGCTGGCATCGTGGGAACGGGTCTCGTAGTGTTTGGCGTGATCGTCGCGCTTCCAGGTTTCGCGCGGCTTCTTCATGCAGGCGGGTGGCCCCAGGTACGTCGGACGATCTCGAGGTCGCTCATCTCCTCGGTCGTGTTGATGGCCGCAACAATCGGCCTGGCTGTCTGGGCGCACCAATTGAACTCCACGCAGCGAAACGGTGGAGATGGTCTTTACTCAGCTGCGTTTGTGGCGTTTGCTTTCGTCGCCGCGATAACGATCGGTCTCTGGACGAGAACAAGTGTCGCTGCTGCGTCGAGAATCGACTTCACTCCTCGCGAGCTACGTTGGGAGTCCCATTTCGCACTCGGGGTGTGCTTTTCGTCGATTGTGGTCGTAGTCGGTACGTCGGCGTGGTGGATTCAGATGTCACAGCATGCGCCGTGGTTCCTCGATGGCGCGCTGACCGGCGTATCGGGGTCACCCTGGTCCGCGCGCATCGTCGTAACGGTGCTCGTGATGGCGTTTGCGACCGCGACCGCACTTTGGGGTGCCGTCCGGATCGCGTTGACGTACCGTCCGGATCGCGCGCGGGCACGGTAGAGGACAAAGGTTCAGGACCCGCGTCGCGACGTCCGCCGATCCGTGCGATCGGAGGAGCGCCGTCGTGAATCTCATGCTGATCATGTGACTTTTGTCCCTCTAATTCGGCCCTAGAGCTTCGTAGGCTGAAAGTACGGCGACCGAGATGCGCTCGCCGGACGTAGCGAGAGACATTTCGTGACCGATATGAAGTTTCACGGGTTCGCGAGGGGACAGTTCGACCAACGACCGTTGCTCGTATTTTGGGAAATGACCAAGGCATGTCACTTGGCGTGTTTCCACTGTCGCGCCAATGCGCAACTCGTGGGCGGGCCCGATGAGTTGACCACGGAAGACGGTCGAGGACTCATCGATTCGCTGGCTTCGATTGGCAGCCCTCGTCCGATTCTCATCCTCACCGGTGGGGACTGTTTGATGCGCGATGACGTCGTCGAACTCGCCGCATACGCCCAGTCCTTGAACGTGCCCGTGGCGATCGCCCCGTCCGTGACCCCTCGCCTCGTCGATTCGACGCTCCAGGCGCTGCGCGAGGTTGGTGTGAAGAGTGCGTCGCTCAGTCTCGATGGCGCGACGCCATCGACCCACGACGCAATTCGAGGTATCGAGGGCCACTTCGAATCCACGATCATGGCGATCTCGCGACTTCGCGATCACGGTTTCACGACGCAGATCAACACCACGGTCATGCCCTCGAACGTTCGCGAGTTGGCCGACGTCGCCACCTTGGTGCACGATCTCAAGGTCAACGTGTGGGAGGTGTTCTTTCTCATCACGACCGGGCGGGGCTCGGACGTGATGGCGACATCGGCTGCGGAGAACGAAGAGGTCTGCCACTTCCTCGTCGACGCCTCCCGTTACGGGTTTACCGTGCGCACGGTCGAGGCCCCGTTCTTTCGACGCGTCGCGCGCGAACGCGCCGAGAACGTTGACTCGCCACCGGCACTCATTGGGAACTCCACGTACACGTTCCTCCGCGGCCGTCTCCTTGAACTACTCGGACCGAGTTCAGCACCGGTGCGAGCGCCGAGTGCCGCGACTCGTGACGGCAAGGGGATCATCTTCGTCGGGGCGAACGGCGACATCTATCCTTCGGGATTCTTGCCGATCACGCTCGGTAACATTCGAGACAGTTCATTGATTGACGTCTATCGGAACCACGAACTCCTGCGCTCAATTCGCTCGGCCCACTTCGAGGGCGCGTGTGGATGCTGTGAACATTTCGATCTGTGCGGGGGCTCACGGTCGCGGGCCTTCGCGATGTATGGGAACCCACTGGCGTCTGATCCCGGCTGCATTCGCGTCAGTGGCGTCCCCCTGGCCCGCCGCGATGGTTGACTAGGACGCGACTTCGACCCTTCGTCCGGTGACGTCGTTCGTTCGAATTCGAAAGGCCACCGGCGTGCGACCTTCACCACGAGGGCGCGAACTCACGGAGTCTCGATTCGAAGTCACGCGCTCGGTAATGACTTCAAGAGCTCGCACCGCGTCGTCACCTTCTAATTCCTCGAACACTCCTCGAGCGATGACGCTGCGCCATCCGCCGTCGGCCTGGTACTGGTCGATCTCAAAACAGACGCGGGCATTCTGACGCATCATGTCGACCTTTTTGCCTTCGGTGGTGTAGACGTAGATGCAATCTGCGTCCCATCCGTAGATGACGGGAACGACGTAGGTCTCACCATCGACGTGGCAACCAATGCGTCCGATTTTCTGCGAGAGTACGAACTCGTCGATTTCACTCGGTGACATCTCGAGGATCATGGCGCGAGACTAACGCGTGTACGAGACGTCGCTCGCGGCGGTGACGTCGAGACCCGCGCTCAGATGATCAATGACGTCACGAGCGCTGTAGCTCTCTCGGTCGACCAGTAGTTCGCGGATGTCATTGATGGAGTCACCGCTCGTGACGATCGGCGGTTCACGATGCCCATCGGCTCGGTACTGACCGAGCCCGCACGTTGACATCAATCCGTTGCACAGACAGGTCGATTCGTCGCTCAACTCGAACGCACCGCCTTTGCGAATGAAGGCGTCGACCGGTTCGGCGCTGCAGCGATAACCCAACGAGCCATTGGGCTTGAGGTACGCCTCGCGCAGATATCCCAAGTCGCACTTTCTCTCACGCTCGGCGTAGACGGTGGCGTCGGAGATCGTTCCAGGGACCGACACGACTTTGAACGGATATCCCGTCGAGGATGCCCGTAACGACGTCTTCACGTTCAACGATCCGGTCTTGATCTCATCGAGAACGCGACGACGCAAGTCCGCATCCATTCCCGACTCATCGCAGTACGCGAAGAGGGTTCCTACCTGGACGCCGGTTGCGCCGAGTGCGAACGCTTCTCGCACGTTTTCAGCCGAAGTGATGCCTCCGCCGATCCAATACGGCTTGCCGAGACCAGCGAGTACCTCGAAGTCGACCATATCCCGCTCACCGTATTTAGGATTGCCTTCGTCGTCAACCTCGAAGGCGCCACGAGGCGGTGCGTTGTGTCCCCCGGCCGTGGGCCGCTCAACGACGAAGCCGTCAACCGGGCCGTTGCTGCGCTTGACGAGCGCCGTCGCGAGCACGTGTGAGGAGATAATGCCAATGAAGCGTGGTTGTTGGACAGCGTGCGGAGGAAGGTACGGGGTGGGATCAAAGTGGAGCGAACTCACGGGATCATCACTCGAGGCGCCCGTCACGGTGTGGGGAAGTGTGACCGGCTCGCCGCGCGTGAGCTTTTCCAGGACTCCCGGAATATGAGTGGGGACGCCCGCTCCCATCAGGACGTAGTCGACACCGGCGAGAATCGCGCCGTAGAGCGTGGCCGCGGTCGGGAGTTGGACTTTGGTGAGCAGATTGATACCGACCACGCCGCGATGACCCATTTTGGCGAGTGCCACTTCCACGAACGACGCCAACACAATCGCGTCAATGGCGCGACCTTTGCTACCCAAGGTCAGGGCCGGCAGACTGCGGTACGGCTCAGAACCCGTTCGGCGCAGCGATCCGTATTTACCCACGATGTCGTGGACGACATTTTGCGCCGGGAACGAATCGAGGGCGCCCTGCAACTCACCGTCGATGCCGTGGTCTTGCAGCCTACGCACGAATACGTTATCGATGGCGGTGCCCGAGACAACACCGAGTTGTCCCATGCTTGAGACCGCTCGTGCGAGCGGCCAACCGGAAATTGCGATTCCCATGCCCCCCTGTATCAGCCAGGGGAGCCCTTCATTCGGAGACTTGGCCTTAGTCATGTGCAGCCTCAATAAGCCGTCGGTAAATCCTCACAACGCGGACCACTCAAGCCTAGTTCCGTCGTTGTGGGCGACTTCGATGGGTAGTGGCCTAGTTTGAAATGAAAGAATTGAGAAATCACATTGAGTTACAGTCATTGACTAGAGTGACAAATCGAGCGGCCCCCCGATCCACGTCGCTGTGGGATCGAAGGGCCGACTCGAATGATTTTCTACTTGTGAGTCGTAGCGCGGACGAGAGTCCACGTAACAGCTGTACGACAATGGCTGCACGGCGGGAACGTTTCGCTCTTGCTCAGAGCGATTTCGGTTCGCGCATTGCAGCTACTCCGGTAAATTCCGGAGACTTCGCATTTGTGACCTGTAGTTGGCATTTTCTTCACCTCCTCCCGTTAGTCGGGGAGACAACTTTGACATTGCTCCGATTCGAACCGTACGACGGGAGTGTGACGTGGAATTGATCTGCCCATTCGACTCCGACGATCCCGAGTTCGTCCGAGGCTTCGAGATCGGTGCCCTCTGGGAACGACTCAAGAGTCGTGA
>Ga0307374_10014404_pt1 | contig 10770 bp, 8 predicted proteins | sample OX3MG_FD_202532 | JGI IMG/M metagenome (GOLD analysis project Ga0307374, IMG submission 202532) | Soil microbial communities from Risofladan, Vaasa, Finland - OX-3 | ecosystem: Environmental > Terrestrial > Soil > Coastal area > Acid sulfate soil | place: Finland: Risofladan, Vaasa | collected... | reverse complement strand
GGGCTCGAGGTGCTGGGGGAGACGATGGCGCGCGACGTGATGCCGCACGCAATGGGCAACGGACACCCGGCGTTCTTCGGCTGGGTCAACTCCCCGCCGGCGCTGGCCGGCGTGCTGGCGTCGCTGGTGGCCGCCGCGATGAACCCGAGCGTGGTGGCGGGCGACCATGCCGACGTTCACCTCGAGCGCGCGGCCGTGCGCTGGCTCGCCGAGCTCGTCGGATACCCGCACGCGCCGGGCGCCGGGCTTCTCACCAGCGGGGCATCGGCGGCGACGATTCTCTGCCTGGCCGGCGCCCGCGGCCGCGCCTGCGCCGCCGTCGGGCACGACGTGCGCAGAGGCGGGCTCGCCCGCGGCCCGCGCCTCATGGCATACATGCCCTCCGAGGCGCACAGCTGCGTGCCGCGCGCGCTCGAGCTGCTCGGGCTCGGGAGCGACTGTATCCGGCCGGTGCCGCTCCCCGGGGGACGTCTCGACGCGGACGCACTACGTGGCGCGATCGAGGCCGACCGTGCCGCCGGCGCGACGCCTGCGCTGCTCGTCGGCTCGGCGGGAACCGTGAACACCGGCGCGATCGATCCGCTCGACGCGCTCGCCGACGTCGCCGCCGCCGAGCGGCTCTGGTTCCATGTCGATGGGGCCTACGGCGCCTTCGGCGTGCTCGACCCGGCGCTGGTCGCGCGCTACCGAGGCATGGAGCGCGCCGACTCGCTGACGCTCGACCCGCACAAGTGGCTCGGCGTCCCGGTCGACGCTGGCTGCGCGCTGGTCCGCCGCGCCGACGACCTGCGCGACGCGTTCAGCGTCGTCCCGCCCTACCTGCGCCAGGACGCGGGGGCGGACGTGGGTACCTTCGCCGAGTACGGCCTCCAGCAGACGCGGCCGTTCCGGGCCCTAAAGACGTGGGCGACATCGCCGCCCGCGGCCGCGACGGCATCGTCGATCAGGTCATGCGCGCGAACGCGCTGGCGCGCGCGCTCGCCGCACTGGTTGAGCGGGAGCCGGCGCTCGAGCTCGCGGCCACGCCGCAGACGTCGATCGTGGCGTTCCGGGCCCGGCCGCCTGGGTGCGGGCCGGACCGCACCGATGCCGTCAACCGCGCCCTGCCGGAGGCCGTCCAGGCGCGGGGGCAGGCGTTCGTGACCGGCACCGTCTACGAGGGACGCGAAACCTTGCGCGCCTGCATCCTGCACCCCGGAAGCACCGAGACCGATCTGGCAACACTGGTCGCCGAGGTCGTTGCCGTTGCCGACGACCTGGCGGCGACGGCAACTGACACTCACTCGTTGTCGTAGAGCAGCCGGCTGAGCTGACGGCCGTCGCGCCGTCCGGGAACGACGGCGCGAGGGCACGGCGGGATGCCCGGGCGGATCCTGGGATCGTCGTCGAAGTGCCCATGCGGATGCCGATCGGATCGGCGTGGTTCGGGTTGCGGCCGAATAGTGAGGAGCCGCACTCGCCGGGCAGTTGCTCGCGACCAGCAGCGGCGAGGTCACCTCGAATCGGACTGCCCCGCAGTTACAGCCACAGGTGAGCGGGAAGTTGGTCATCGCTCGATAACGAGCTTGGTCCAGCCGGGATCGAGCAGCGCGTCGGCTGCATCGGCCCAGGCCACGGTGCTGGTCGTGACGAGCTCGGGGCGCAGCGCGCCCTGGGAGGACAGCTGCAGCACGTGTGGCATCGCGTCGCGGACGTGCGCGCGGCCAGTCTTGAACGTGACGCACTTGGTGTACATCTCGAGCAGCGGCAGCGATGGCTGCTCATGGAAATAGATCGCGGTGCTGGTGCAGGTGCCGTCTGTGGCGGTCGAGCGCAATGCGAGCGCTAGGCCCTCGGGGTCGGCGCTCGCGTCGACGGTGATCGGGAACGGGCCGAGTCGTTTCGGCGTTTGGTCGAGCGTCGCGGCACCGAGTGTCTCGGCGATCGACCGCCGGTTGGGGTCAGCGTCGACGTAGAGAACCGACGCGGCGTCGAGCGCGACGGCGATCCCGGCGGCGTAGAGCCCGATCGAACCCGAGCTTGCGCCGCCGACGACTAGCACCGCAGCGCCGGGGTCGTCCTCCAGCGGTGGCGCTACCGCTCGCCACGCGTCGCTGATGTTGTCCGAGGCGCTGGCGATGGCTGCGGGCTGGAGACCGGCGGGCACCGGAACGAGCATGTGATCGGCATATGGGACGCACACGAGGTCGGAGAGAAACCCTCCCCATTGCTCGACGGCGGGCCCGAAGCCGTAGGTCGACATGAACTCGACGCTGGCGCAGTTGCCGGTCCGCCCGCGCTTGCACGGACCACAGTCGCCGCAGGAGATCTGGAACGGGACGCTGACCAACTCGCCGGGGCGCACGGAGGTGACCGTGTCGCCGATCTCGACCACCTCGGCGACGTTCTCGTGCCCGAGCGCGAACGGGGGCGCGAACGGAGAGGTGCCGCTGATGATGAGCGCGTCGAGGTCGCAAGTGGCTACCGCGAGCGGGCGCACGAGCGCCGCCTGATCGGAGCGCAGGCGGGGCTCGGGCGCTTCGCGCCACACGAGCTCGTCGGAACCGAGGTAGGTGAGCTGTTGCATCGAATCGCTCCTCCGATATATAGACCGGTCGTTATACTATCGTCGTGAGTTCAACTGGTGAGCGCGGCGCCGGCGGGTCGTCTCGAGCCGCGTTCATTGAGGCGACCGCCGCGCTGCTGCGTAGGCAGGGCTACCACGGCACAGGGGTGAACGAGATCGTTGCCCGCAGCGGCGCGCCGAAGGGATCGCTGTACTTTCACTTTCCGGGCGGTAAGGAGGAGCTCGCCGTCGCTGCGATGGCGCATTCCGGCGAGCAGCTGCGTCACGCGATCAGCGGGATCCTCGCACCCGAGATCGCGCTCGGCGAGGCGCTCGGCCGGCTGATCGATTCGCTCGCGTTCGGCCTCGAGCGCTCCGGCTACGAGAACGGATGCCCGATCGCGACCGCCACACTCGAGACGGCGCCCGGATCGGAGCCTGTTCGCACCGCGGCGGACGCTGTCTTCACGTCGTGGATCCAGGTGCTCGCCGAGCGCTTTGCGGCTTCAGGGCTGGGCCGAGAAGCGTCCTCACGCCGCGCGACGCTCGTGCTCGCGGCGATCGAGGGGGCTCTAATTCTCGCCCGGGCTCGCCGCGAGGTTGGCCCGTTGACAGCCGTTCGAGACGAGCTCGTGCAACTGCTCGGCTGACACGCCTGACCCTGTGGAGGGCGCCCTTGCAGTGTTAGCGATGCTCCGCGCTCGCGGTCAGGGTTCGGTGTGCACGACGACGTCGCTCATGTGCGGCCGCCCTTCGCGGATGTCGTCTTCTAGTCGGCTCGCGAGCTCGTGGGCGGCGGGAAGCCCCGTGTCCGCGCTGGCGATGGCCGAGACGAACACGACGAGTCCCGCGTCGGCGTGCAGCAGGCGCAGCTCGCGCGGCCGGTGACCAGTGCGGTCGATCACGAGCTGTGTGATGCGCTGTAGCTCCTCTTCGTCTGAGGCGTCGGTCTGGTCGTAGGCCACGTGTGGCTGCTCGAGCGGCTCGAGGTGCGTGTATACCTCGTCGACATCGGGTTCGGCGCCTATCGCCGCCTCGACCCGCTCGGCGACCGCGTGCGCCGCCGCGAGTGGTATGTCGGGGTCTAGCTTGAGGTGCAGCGACACGCTATCGCGTCCCCCGTGCTTGTAGATGGCGATGTCGTGCACATCACGCACGAGTGGCTCGGCGAGTGCGGCCGCCAGCGCTACGTCGCGCAGTGACAGACCACTGCGGCGTGGTTCGAGGTGAACGACAACGTCGACGTCCGGCAGTTCCCGCCTCACCGCGGCTTCGATTTTGTCGGCGACGCCGTGGCCCTCGATCGCGGCTTGGCCGGGTGGGACCTCGACAACGACATCGGCTAAGTACTGGCCGCCGGACTCCCGCACGCGTAGCCGGCGCAGGTCGATGTCGTCATCGAGGTCGCTGATCGCCGCGTTCGCACGCGCTTGTGCTTCGGCGGGAGTGGTGTCCATCAAAACCCGGGCGTTCTCGACGATCAATCGGGTGGCGGCCGCGAAGATGATCGCTGCGACGAACAGCGCGGCCACGGCGTCGCCGTGTTCAAAGCCCGCGCTCACAGCGATCAGGCCGGCTAGAACGGCCAGTGAGCCGGCCGTGTCACCGGCGAAATGAAAGGTGTTCGAGCGCAGCGCAGCGGACTTGAACTTCGCGGCGCTGCGCAGCGACACCATGACGCGGCTGAAATCGATGGCGAGCGCCACGGCGATCACTGCGAACACGTACCAGCGAGCCGCGAACCGCTCCCCGCCTCCGGTCAGCCGTCCGATGGCCTCCACGACGACGACGATGCCGCCCCCGGTCAGGATCGCGGCCTCCCCAAGCGCGGCAAGATTCTCAGCCCGGCGGTGCCCGTAAGGGTGGTTCTCGTCGGCGGGGCGGCCACCCAAGCGGATCGCCAACAGCGTCAGCCCGGCGGCAACCACGTCGCCGCTGGACTCGATCCCGGCCGACACCAGGCCCAGACTGCCGGTCAGCAAGCCCGTGCCCAGCTTCAGGACGACCAGCGCGCCAGCCGCGAACACAGAGGCCACCGCCGTGCGCTGCTGACCGCTGGTGTCGAGCTGGTTGTCAGCTTGGGCGCGTTGGGTCGCGTCGGGCTCGTGCTCGTGCTTCACAGCTACGAGAGTAAGGCGGCGTTCCCGCCGCCGGGCGATCCCCTCAGCGCCGCGGTCCTCTCGAGACCGGCGACCTGCCGCCGTGCTCGGCGTCATGGACGCTCCGCGGCCAGCTCTAGCGAGCGAGCGGCAAGCCCGGAGATCCCGATCAGGCTGCCGCCCAGATCTCGGAGCATCCGGCGAACGCGACGCAGGCAGCCAAACACGTGCGGCCGTACCTGAGGTCGGCGCAGGAAGTGGGTGTCCGATGAGCGACGGCGCCTCAGGGCACTGGTTCGACCGGCTGGCCACCGGCGTCACTCGCCGCCAGGCGCTCAGGGCGACCGTCGCGGGCGCTGTGCTCACGCTGCCGCTCGCTCGTCCGCCCTTCGCTGCGCCGGAAAAGGGAGGGCTGAAGGCCTACCTGATCTGGGCCTTTGGACCGGCAGTCGGGCTGAGCTTCTTCACGATCCCGGTGGGCGCCTACTACGGAGATGCGCGCGCTATGCGGTGTGCCGACGCCGCGCTGCTCCGTCAGAAGGCCTCTCAGGCGACGTGTTTGGAGCCGTTCTGCCCCGGCTTCAGTCCGTACGCAAACGGCGGCCCCTGCGACGGCGTGCAGGACAACTGCTGTCCGTGCGCGGCATCGGACAACGGCTACATCCCGTGTACCTACGCCTGCAACGACCCGAGCCACAGCTGCTGCCCGTCGGGTTGAACGGTCACACGCGTTCAGCGCGTCGTGATGCACCGCGCCGAACGCGTGCACCGCTGTCGGGGACCAAGACGTCGCCTTAGGACAGCACTACCAGCAAGTCTCAGGGACGACTTACGCCGCGAACTGGAACGGCGTCCTGTGGCTGTCGCAGACCACCCGCAATGCGGCCGGCGCTACCTGGGATCAATTCCAGGACGTCGCGAGTACCTGGGAGCTGCCGCCAACGCCCAGCCCGGGGTGGCTGAACGTAGTCTCCTGCCCGAAGGACACGACTGTGTCGCCGTTGGCTCGGAGGCGCCGCTGCAATGGGACGGGACCACCTGGAACTCGCAGAACATTGCCGTCCGAATCGCCCCGACTACCAGAGCTTTTCGGGTGTGTCATGTCCGAACTGGAAGAAAGTCATGGCGGTCGGCGACTACCACACGCCTGGAACTACCGGCGGGACCTCGCGAAGAACTCGGAAGCGAGCCGGCACCGCGGGCGGCGCTCCTCGGCGATCGGTCGGTCGCCGACGCGATCGCGCCTCGACTGGGCGAATGCGATCGTCGGCGAGATGCGCGGACAGCTGGCTCGACCGGTTCGTCCCGCGACCAAAGCAAGTGCGTGAGTGATGATGTCGGCCTGGATCGGATCCGCACCTCGCCTGCGAGTAGGCTGGCGTCATGCAAACCGTGCACGTGACCCAAGACTTCCCCCGGCCGGTCGAGCAGGTGTTCGCGTATCTCGCAGAGCACGAGAACCTCGTGCCGGTGTTCGGCGCCAAGATCAGACGCCTCAACGACGGCACCGATGGCACCCGTAACGGGACCGGTTCGGCGCGCGAGATGCGCGTCGGCCCGCTGCCGCCGTTCGTCGAGACGAACGTCGAGGTGGTCCCGAACGAGCTGATCCGCTACCGAATCACGAAGGGCGGGATCCTCAAAGACCACGAAGGCGTGTTGCGGTTCACGGGCCGCGGCGATGGGTCGCACCTGGACTGGACGATTACGTTCGACGGCAAGGCACCGGGCATCGGCCCGATCGTCAAGGCGAAGCTGACGCGCGACGTCTCGCGGGCGATGCGCAAGCTCGCCGCCACCGGCAGCGCGTAGCGGCGCTCCCAGCCAGCCGACAGCGCACATGGCGTTCGGCCGCGTGCGACGGTGAGGGACTGCATCGCGCCAAGCCGCGCACGTCGTCGGCGATCGCGTTCGCCTCGTGAGTGGTCCCGGAGCGCACGATGCCTAGGGCGACGTCTCGATCGCGCCGATCGTCGGCGCCGGACGATCGCAAAGCCACTCAGTGGAAGGAGCGGGAATGCCTCAGCGTAGTGGGTCGCCCCACTCCGTCTCTTCGCGCAGCTGTTTCTTGAGGATCTTGCCGCCCGGGTTCCGCGGCAGCGGCTCGGTCCGCACGGACACGTACTGCGGGACCTTGAAGTCGGCGATGCGCTCCCGGGTGTGCGCGATCACGGCATCGATCTCGAAGCTCTGCTCGTCGGTTGTTACGATCACCGCCCCCACTTTCTCTCCCATCATCTCGTCGGGCACCGGTACGACCGCCACCTCTCCGACGCCCGGCGCGCCCGCCAGCGCGGACTCGACCTCGATCGAGTAGACGTTCTCGCCCCCGCGGTTGATCATGTCCTTCGCGCGGTCGACGATATAGAGGAGCCCCTCCTCGTCGATGCGGGCGAGGTCGCCCGTGTGCAGCCACCCATCGACGAATGTGGCAGCCGTTGCCTCGGGGTTCTGCCAGTAGCCCCGGACCACGTTCTGTGCGCGCACGAGCAGCTCGCCGACGCCAGTCTCCGGGTTCGGGTCGTGCAGCGCGAGATCGACTACGGGCATTGCGAAGCCCACCGAGTCGGCGTGCTCGATGGCCTCCTCGTGGGGCAGGAACGAGGTGAGCGAAGAGGTCTCGGTCAGCCCGAAGCCATTTCCCACCCGCGCGTCCGGGAAGGCATCCATAATCTTGTGCACGGCATCGGCCGCGATCGGCGCGCCGCCGTAGGAGACCCAGCGAACGTGGCTGAGGTCGGTCTGCTCGAACAGCGGGTGGCGCGTGAGCGCGTGGTAGATGGCGGGCACCGAGGTGAGCATCTGGACGCCCTCCTCGCTGACCGTCCGCAGGAACCCCTCGAGGTCGAGCGCGTTGGAGAGGATGAACACGCGCGCCCCGAGCTCGTTACAGACGAGCAGCTGGCTGTTGCAGCCGGTGACGTGAAACAGCGGAACGTTGATCAGCGTCGCCAGCGACGGACCCTCCGACTTGTCGACGCCGATGCAGCGGAAGGCGTTCTCGGTGTTGGCCAGGAAGTTCTCGTGCGAGGTCATCGCGCCCTTCGGGAACCCGGTCGTGCCGCTGGTGTAGAAGATCGCTGCCAGATCACCGGGCGTCAGGTACTCGACCGCCACGGAGTCTCCGTCGGGCAGCGGCGCGCCCGGCCTGAACACGTGCGCCGCGCCGGAGTTCGTCACGACGTAATCGACCTCCGGCTCGGTGAAGCGGGTGTTCACAGGTACCGCAACGAGCCCGGCAAGCTGCGTCCCCCAGAACGCGAGCACCCAATCGAGGCCATTGGGAAGCACGATCGCCGCGCGGTCGCCCTTCTCCAGCCCCGACGCTCTGAGGCCCCCGGCGACGCGGGCGGCGCGGTCCCACAGCTGCTGGAACGTGAGACGTTCCCCGCCAACCTCGACCACTGCCTCAGCACCGGGATCGCGCTCTACGCTCGCCCGCAGCATCTGCACAAGCGAGACCGGACGGCCCGTATAGCGGGCGATGCCATCGGCTCCGCGTTCGACGCCGCTCGTGTCGAAGGGATTGCGGCCGCGGGGGGCCGCTTCCCCTGTCACTCGCTCCACTGCCACTGGGCTCTCCTCTCTCCGGACTTGCCTAGGTACCCTAGCCACCGCGCGCCGGTCGCGGTAGCGGCGTTCACGCTAGGCCCGCCCTTCTCGTGGTCGTCTCACGACGAGCACAAAGCAAACCTGTCGATCCGCGGCGTAACAAGCGTCTGTGCGCAGAACCACGTGAAGCGTGAAATATGCCCAGAGAGGCGGAGTGGAGATCGCGCCGTCCACGAGCCGGGCTAAAGCTCGCCATCGCCTTGAAGGGGCATGTCACCGCGGGTGACCAACCAAATGGCGAGACGCGGCGCGAGGCTACCGGCGGCCTGCGCTGGTGGCCACGATCGGCAGCGCCTGGCCCGAGTGGACCGGGAATGCGCTGTGGCCTCGACCAACCTGCCTCGAGAGGCTCGCTATGTCGCCCATGCAGTGGCGCGCTCGGAGGAGGTCCGGAGAGCGAAAGCGATCGCCCGAGAGATGCGAGGTTTCCGCGCAAGCGAGGGCGATCGTCGACGCGCAGGCTCGGATGAATGCAAGAACGCCGGCCCCACTCCGTGCTGTCCCTCCTCACGGGCGAGCTCCTTGGTTCTTCTGCTCTTTCGATTTTCGGCAGTCGGGACCGCGAGTGCGCCGTTTCGCCCAACCCGGGCGTGTCATAGCCGTCGATTCCGGCGAGTTCGGCTCCCGCATCGGCGCGCAGAGCATATGCCTGCCGCGTCGGCTGACACTTGTGGATGCCCTGGACGAGCGCTCGGGTCGTCGACGCCGTCCTGAGGCCGCGCGTCTTGGTCAAGAGCACTAGCGCCGTCGTGGCGCGCCATTCTGATCCCCGAATGGCTAGCGGAGCGGCGAAAGCTGCTGGCCGTCTCGGTCCGTGCCGATACGCGTAATAAGAACTAGGACGACAAAGGTGCGCGTTGCGCAACTGCGTTCTGTTCTCTCGGCACGAGTTGGATCGCGACGATGCTTGTCGCGAGCTCGTCTGGGCTGACCGCTTTATCGCGGGGATAGGAGCACCACCATGGGAATCAAGGGAACGCGCGGCCTGCTTGTCGTCGTTGCCGTTGGAACGCTGACGCTCGGCATCGCCGGCCCCGCCTCGGCGGCGACCACCGCGGCCACCGTGACCGTGACGGGTGGAGCGCTGTCGATCACCGCGCCGGCCGACGCCGGCAATATCGGAACGGCCGTCAGTACGGTTTCCGGGGGGACGATCAGCGGCCACCTGGGCCAGGTTCAGGTTAATGATGCGCGTGCCCCGGCCGCGGGTTCGGGCTGGGTCTCGACTGTCATCTCGACCGCCTTCACCCCACCCGCGGGACCTGCGATACCCGCCGCCGATATCGGGTACAAAACGAAAGCGCAGTCCGCGAGGTGGCCTGTCTTGGCTCGTTGTCAACGAGCCTCCTCCAACCGAGGGCGGTGAGTGATGGATGTAACGCCTAAGGGTGACGCGTACCAGCTTCGGGCGCTGATCGTCGAGGACACGCTGGACGACGCCGAGCTCGAAGTGGGGCATCTTGAGACCGAAGGCTTTGAGGTCAGTTGGAGGCTCGTCCAGGATGCCGAGTCGATGGCCGCGGCATTGCGCGAGCAGGAGTGGGACGTGGTCCTGAGCGACCACGCGATGCCGCATTTCGATGCTCACAGCGCGCTGATCACGCTGCACGACAGCCCTTGCGAAGCGCCCCTGATCGTCGTTGCCGATGGCATCAGAGAGGAGGATGACGCGGTCAAGATGATGCATGAGGGAGCGATCGACGTCGTCAGCAAGGATCGCCTGAGCCGTCTCGGTGTTGCAGTGCGCCGCAGCATCGACGAGCACCGGGTGCGGGCGGAGCAGCGCCGGTTGCACGAGCGTCTGGCGAACAGTGAGCGGCTGCTGGCCGAGTCTCAGCGGATCGGGCACATCGGAAGCTGGGAGTGGGAGATCGGGTCGGGCGCGATAGCGTTGTCCGCGGAGGTCTACCGCTTGGTCGGTGCCGAGCCGGGCGGGCCAGGCCTAACCGCTAAGACACTCCTTGCCTGCCTCAAGCCCGCCGTACGCGAGCGTGTGCAACGCGCATTCGGCGCCGCACTAAACGAGCGAGCCCCCCACCACGAGCGTTCACCTTGCGTGCTCGACGTCGATATCGAAATAGAAGCTCGAAGCGGTGAGGAGCGCACGCTCCATGCGATCGGTGAGGTGAGCCGTTACGTGAATGGCCGGCCGGTGCGGATGGCCGGAACGATCCATGACATCACCGCTCGAAGGCTCACTGAGCTCGGTGTCCGAACAGACGCGGCCGTGTTCGTGGCTGCCCTGACGGACAGCATGGCCGAGGGTCTGTTCGCGATCAACAATGACGCGGAGGTCACTTACGTCAACCGTGCCGCCGAGCAGCTGCTCGGCTGGGACTCCGGTCAGCTGCTGGGCAGACCGCTTCGCGATGTTGCGCGACACGAGTCCGAGGACGGATCGCAGCCAAACGCTGAGGACAGCCCCATTCTGCGCGCGCTCACGTCCGGTGAACAGATTGAAGTGGAGGACGACGCGTTCCGAAAGCAAGGCGGCGAGCTGCTTCCGGTCTCCTA
>Ga0307374_10014403_pt1 | contig 10770 bp, 6 predicted proteins | sample OX3MG_FD_202532 | JGI IMG/M metagenome (GOLD analysis project Ga0307374, IMG submission 202532) | Soil microbial communities from Risofladan, Vaasa, Finland - OX-3 | ecosystem: Environmental > Terrestrial > Soil > Coastal area > Acid sulfate soil | place: Finland: Risofladan, Vaasa | collected... | reverse complement strand
TGGTCCACCGTCACGTCGGGCAGTGCGCTCGTGGGCGGCGAGCTGTCGTGCCCGTCGGCAACGTTCTGCGTGGACAACCTGGGCGGGATCTGGCAGGGCGCAGGATGGAGTGCCACGACTCCGCTGCCTGCCTACTTCGGGGGCTATACCTACGGCGCCGTCGTCGCGGTCACCTGCGCTACCGCATCGTTCTGCATGGCCGCCAACGGGTTCGGGAACGAGGCGACGTGGAACGGATCGAGCTGGTCGGCGGCGAGCACGATCGACGTGTCCGCGCCGGCCTCGGTCTCGTGCGCGTCCAAGGCGTTCTGCATGGCCGTCAACGTCAACGGCGGAGCGTTCGAATGGACCGGATCGGGATGGTCAGCACCCGTGGTCGCCGACGGGACGACGCCACTCTTGAGCGTCACGTGTCCTTCGGCGAGCTTCTGCGCGGCGCTCGACTCCGGTGGGTCGATGGTCACGTGGAACGGGACGTCGTGGTCCGCGCCGATCTCGGTCGAGGGCGGCGGGGCCCAGGTCACCGCCCTGTCCTGTGCCAGCTCCTCGTTCTGCGTCGCGGTGGACGACAGCGGTCGGGCCGTGACCTGGCGTGGCGCATCATGGTCGGCTCCGCAGTTGGTCGACCCGTCGGGTCTCCTGTGGGGGGTCTCGTGTCCCACGAGCTCCTTCTGCGCCGCCGTCGACGGCAACGGCGCGGCGATGACCTGGAACGGCACGGCCTGGTCGGCCCCCGTCTCCGTGGTCGCCGGCGGCCAGCTCCACTCCGTCTCCTGCGTGTCGTCGTCGTTCTGCATGGCGCTCGACCAAGGCGGTTCGAGCTACACCTGGAGCGGCACCGCCTGGTCGACCGCAATCGCCACTCCGGGCGTGATGGACGCTCCGGTGTCCTGCTTCTCCTCTAGCTTCTGTGCGGCGGTGAGCGGAGGAGATGCGGACACGTGGAACGGGAGTTCGTGGACGCAGCAGGCGTCGATCGACTCCGCGAACACCGGCACCAACATCATCGGGCTCGACGCCGTGTCCTGCGTCTCGAACGGGTACTGCGTGGCCCTCGACGGGATGGGGAACGCACTGGCCTACACGACCCCCCCGCTGGCGATCATCACGGCGTCGTTGCCCGACATCGCAGTGGGCCAGTCCTACTCCCAGACGCTGCAGGCGAGCGGCGGACTTGATCCGATCACGTGGGCGATCGAATCGGGCAGCCTGCCCCTCGGTCTCTCGCTGAACGCCGCGACCGGAGCGATCACCGGGGTCGCACAGGCCGCCGGTACCTCCACCTTCACTGTGGGCGTTTCCGACGGGACGCTCCCGGATGCACAGAGCAGCACTGCCACGCTCAGCATCACCGTCACCCTCGGTATCAGCGTCCAGGAGGCGCCGACGCAGACGGGAGGGACGACCGTCCAGGTGGCGGTCAGTGCGTGCCCGTTCTCGTCGTCAGACACCTACGCCTGGCAACTCGACGGCGGCTCCATCTCCCAGACGTCCTGCTCGTTCACCACAGGGGTGGCACCAGGCGCCCACACTTTCAAGCTCGCCGCGACGAACTCGTCCGGGACCTCCACGACGACCGCGAACGTCACGGTGACGCCGCTCGCGGGATTCTCCTATTCGATTCAGCCGGTGCCCTACGGCGGGTCGAACAAGGTGGCGACGGTGCAGTTCGACGCATGTCCGTTCTCCGGCGGCAACACGAATTATTCGTGGAGCGTCGCCGGAGTGACCGGGGTGCAGTCGACCGGGTCGGCGTGCAATGTCTCCGTCCAAGTGCCGGCGGGCTCGCAGGTAGCCACACTGTCGGCCACGACGACAACGGGCTCGACGCTGACCGTCACCGAATCGGTCTACGCATACCCGCAGCTCCAGCAGCCGAACGCCCCCTGCAGTACGTTCGCGTTCGGCTCGAACGCATGTTGGCGCCGCGGGCTGGACTGGGTCGGGGACACGTTGATGGCGAACTCGTTGCGTGCACCCGACTATGCATTCATCGCGATTTCCGTCAACGCCGAAGTCGGTTCCGGATCGTTGGGCGTCATCATGACGTGTGACGGAAGCATCTACTCGACATCGGGGTACTCAATCGGAGCGACGTTGGGACTCCCGGTCCAGGGGGTACTCGGTTTCGGTTACGTCGGTGACCCAAGCACGGCACCTCCGTCCAATTACGACATCGACAACTTCGTGTCGGGGTTCACCGGAAACGTGAACGCCGGGCTCCTCACCGCCGGCATGAGTTGGGTCGAGAGCCCGGGTGCCCCGGGACCGAAGGTGGGCGTGGAGTACTCCGCGGGCAGTTCGTTCGCCGGTCTGTCGTTCTCGGGGTCCTATGCCACACAGATCAACAGTGGGGACGGCGCCCCGACGTGCGCGAACGGTGTCACGGGATCTCCGGCATGGCAGCAGGTGTTCAACACAGGGCAAGCGTCGGCAGCCGAGGCCCAGGCGTCGATGCCGCCGGTCTGGAACGGGGCGAGGACCGGTCAGTCACCGATCCTGGGTACCGGGGTGACGCTCAATGCGGAGTCGACCGGGTGGGCTCCGGGAACCGTGGTCACCGTAAGCGTCCACTCGACCCCGGTGCAGCTCGCCACGCTGCCTGCCGACGACAGCGGGAACAGCTCCGTCAACGTCACGTTGCCCTCGAATCTCCCCCCGGGCCAGCACACGCTCGTCGAGCAGGGAACGGATCCGAGCGGTGCACCCCGAACGATCTCGATACCGTTCTCCACGTCGTCGGGCTATCACACGGTGGCGAGCGACGGGGGGGCCTTCGCCTTCGGAGGGGCAGGCTATTTCGGCTCGATGGGCGGATCCCATTTGAACAAGCCCATCGTCGGGATGGCGACAACGTCGGACGGTGCCGGGTACTGGATGGTGGCCGCCGACGGCGGCATCTTTGCCTTCGGTGATGCGAAGTTCTACGGCTCGATGGGCGGATCCCATTTGAACGCTCCCATCGTTGCGATCGCCACAACGTCGGACCGCCAGGGATATTGGCTGGTTGGGGCCGACGGAGGCATTTACGCCTTCGGAGATGCGGCGTTCCACGGATCGATGGGAGGCCAACCATTGAATTCGCGCGTGGTCGGGATGTCCACAACCGTCGACGGCCAGGGGTACTGGATGGTGGCCGCCGACGGGGGCATCTTCTCCTTCGGCGACGCGTCATTCTTTGGTTCGATGGGTGGGTCCCGACTCAACCAACCGATCGAAGCGATGAGCTCGAGTGCGGATGGCCGGGGGTACTGGATGGTGGCCGCCGACGGTGGCATCTTCTCCTTCGGCGACGCGTCATTCCAAGGCTCTCAGGGCGGGACTCCTTTGAATGCTCCGATGGTCGGGATGACCGGGGCGTCGGGAACGTAGCGACCGTTCCGCGGAACCCGTCGGATCATTCCGGGTCAGGTTCACCGGTGCGCGTCACGTGACAGCCACGCCGGTGGCCTTGACGGCCACTTCGTGGGCGGGAACACCTGAAATTTGGTCAGGAATCGGATGGCATCCAGCAGTGCACCAGACCCGTGGCGATTCATCTTCGGAAGTGATGCTTTCACCAAGAAGCTACGACGCGCGGACGGAGCTTGCCGTTCCTGATGATGGGCCCCGCTTCTGCTACGACCGGTGAGATGGCTACGCTCGGGAGCGTTGGGGCATCCCATAATGTGCGTCCGACTTTGTGCTGGCGGGGCATCCCCGAGGATTCGTTTAGTGATGCTTTGGTATCGGGCCGTCGTAGCCAATCAAGACTGCTGAAGCCGGCCGCTCTGAACCGATTCTGGTTCGAGCCCAGCTGGCCGAGCAGTGGGCAATCCTCCGCCGCCATCCCCTCGGTCCGGAGGTTGCTCAGCTATCAGTTACACCAGGGTTGCGCGGGGAACAGAACACGGCTTCGAGGCGTGACACCGCAGCTCAGGGTGCCGAAGGGCCAGTTCGGCTCCGGTTCACTCGGGCAGGCACCTGCGGGTGTGGTGACCTGGCCGGGAGTTCGCGGTAGCAAGCGTGCCGTCAGCTGAGCCCGAGAAATTGCGGCGCATATCCGACGTTGTGGGATACCCCCGTAGCCCACTCAGGACAACCGGCTCAAGACTCTCGTCAACTGGGAGATGGCTCAACCGGCGATCCAGATGAGCAGTTGGATGGCGCAGTCACTCCACGGAAGCGGTCTTCGATCCATGAGAGAGCAGCAGAGGCTGAAGCTGTGATGGCACCGTCATGCGTGACTCCGCCGAGCCAGTCCACGTAGAGCATCGATCCGGCGCTGCACCACTGGCGCTGAAGAAGGGCTGTCGTAGACGCAGGCACGACGTTGTCCCGAGTCCCTTGGGCAACGAAAGCTGGGATCGACGGCTCGGGTGGAGCCGGGGTCTGGGCGAGCAGGGCAGGCGCCCACGGCTTTCCCTCAGCTTGCTCCACCGGCACCAGTTCGGCCACGGGTGCGACAGCAGCAACACCGAGTAACTCCATCCCGGGGGTGAGTTTGGCGGCGAGTGATCCCGACCAGAGGGCACCGTGTCCTCCGGACGACTCGCCAAAGGCGACCCACGCTTTGTCAGGGTCCGCATGGGGCAGATGTCTGACCGCCAGGACCGAGTAGGCGATGTCGTTCACCTCCGCTTGACCGATGAAGGTCTCCTGCTGGTGTGTGCCGACGGCGACGAAGTCGGTGGCCACGACGATCCATCCGTTCCTCACCGCACTGGAAAGCCAAGGATCCATGGCCGACAGCGGGTCCGAGGATCGAGACGGAGCGATGTTGTTGCCGACAACAGGGTGCGCCCAGGCGACGATCGGTCTTCCCGCAGCCGAGGGCGTGATGTCGGGAAAAACGACTACCCCTCCGGTGGTCCGTGGCTTCCCATCGGACGCTGCCGAGACGTAGAGGATCCGATAGGCGTGTGCCCCGGCCACGGCAGAACCAAGGGATTGGAAGCGAAGCAGTGTGCCGGGTGCGGCACTGATCGGGCTTGGTGACGAATAGAAGCCTTGCGCCGGAGCGGAGGCATCAGACCCGGAACCACACGCTGCAACTACGACGGCCACGCCGACAAGCGCTGCTCCTAGGAATAGCGACGACCTTCTAACTGGCCTGGGTCCCGGCACAGCTAGCGGGAGAGCGCTTCCACGGTGCGCCCCAGTGGCCGCCACTGCCTCACGACCCTCGACCGTAGCGGAGTCGGGTGGCTGTCCCCTTGTCACAACAACATCCCACCGACCCGGCGGTCAGGGACACCCCGCCGGGAGCGGCTGGCGATGGGACAATCAAGGCGTGGGTCAGACAATCACCTCGACCGCCCGACTCGTAGTGCGCCAGTTCGTCGATGGCGACGCATCCTTTCTCCATGAGCTCCATTCTCGGCCGGAAGTGTTCAAGCCACTCGAAATGGCGCCGTCCGCGGATGCGGCGGAGGAGCGGCGGAGAATCCGCCGATTCAGGGATCGCTTCGGACTGACCGGTGACTTCGGAATCTGGGCACTCGCCCTTCTGGACGGACCTCTCGTCGGCCTGGTCATGCTGAAGCCCCTCAAACCACTCGCCGAACACGACGGATTGGAAGTCGGCTGGCGGCTCCACCCGGATTTCTGGGGAAATGGCTACGCCACGGAAGGAGCGTCCGGTCTCCTGCAGCTCGCCTTCTCTGATCGCCGACTATCCGAAGTATTCGCTGTGGTCAGGCCCACGAATGAGCGATCGCGCGCGGTCGCGGATCGCATCGGGATGAAGCGGGTCGGAACGTTGGATTACGCAGGACTGCCTCATGAGCTGCTCCGAATCGGTCTCGATCAGTGGCAATTGCTGCCTGAGGGCCTTACTCCGATCGGTCCATGACCCACATCATTGGTGTTAGGGGCTACGGCAATGCGGGCTGAGCCGACCGGCACGTCCCCCCGGTATACCGGCCGACCCGAAGACAATGTCGGAGCTGGGATGTGGATCCAAACTCGACGACTTTGCCTGACACAACCTTCCTCCCGATCAGGGAACTGGCAAAGAGGCGAACGACCATTACTGGCGAGTAGCGCCCTCGAAGTGCGACCCGCTCCCGGCAGCGAGGGCACCCACCCGCGTCAGCCGCAAGTCGGTAGCGTCACGGCATGGACGACGGGACGTTGCTCATCCTCACCGGGCCGCCAGGGGCGGGAAAGACGACGGTGGGTGCGATCATTGCATCCGAGTCGCCGCTGTCTGCCTGCATCCCCTCGGATTGGTTCTGGACCACAATCGTCAACGGCCACATCCCGCCGTGGGAACGTGCAGCGGATGCTCCGAATCGGGCTGTAATCCGAGCGGCAGCGGCTGCCGGGGTCCGTATGGCGAACGCCGGGTTCACGGTCGTCCTGGACGGCATCCTCGGCCCGTGGCACTTCGAGCCGCTGAGGGAGGAACTGGCGCAATGTACGGGTCCGGTGAACTATGCCGTGCTGCGACCCGATAGTCACACTTGCTTGGTCCGTGCCCGCGGACGAGTCCTGGAGTCACCACAACATCGAGACGCCTTGACCGATGAGGAACCGATTCGGCACATGTGGGACCAGTTCCACGACCTTGGAGCGATCGAGGAGTTCGTGATCGACAACTCGGCAATCGACGCCCGAACCACGGCCTTGCTGATCCAAAAGCGCTTAGCCGCTGGTGACCTGGGCTTCCCTGCCGTCGATCTCTAGGGTCACTCTCCCGGCGACGCTCAGGGATACCCCGGATTGCCTCCCTCTTGCTGGGGCTACCCTTGGAAGATGCGCCCCATTCGATGGATCATCGGAACGTCACTAGTCGGGCTGGGGTCGGCCCTGATTGTAGCCCGTCGTGACCTAGCGGAAGAGCGGAAGGCTCACCGCGAGACGGTCCTCGCCTTGGAGACCATCAAGCAGGTTTCGGCGCCGGGAGGCGATTCCTAAGGACCACTCCTTGGCTCGGGGAGTTCTGGACTCCGCTCGACGGGCAAAGCCAGCACGCCGATCCGAATGTTTGGAGACGCCCATCGGCCCATCAGCTGTCATGCCGTAGCGAGGACCAGGACTCTCCCCACGGGCGCTTCAGCCCTGTGCAGATGTAGACGTGTCCACCCCACTCTTGGTTGTGGATCCCCTCCGGATTCGTGAACCTTGCGGCGACTCGCACGTGGGTGCAGTACCGCTCGAGCAGTGCGGCGTAGCCGGTGACATCGACTGGCCCTGGAGCCACAGCGACAATCGTCGTGGCATCCGGATTGCCCGGTCCCCAGAACCACTCGTTGTTGTGTCCGCTCACTGCGCCAGGGAGCCCGACACTACGGCCCAGCTCGTTGATGGCTCCAGCCTCGCCGTAGTCGGCCGTGAAGATGACCGCACGGGCTCGCTGGCTGGGTGGAAGGGAGTCCCAGACGGCACGGACCGTCCCGAGGAACTGAGGCCAACCGACCGTCTCACCAAGCTCCTTGTTGGCACCGTAGGTCCAGCCGATACCGTTGGCCGGTAGCACGGGTAGGACCACGGGGAGCGTCAGCAGGGTGCTCAACGCAGTGCACACGAGAAGGCGTCGGAGCCGCACCGTACGCGCGTCCAGCCACCCCTCGACTCGCACGGCTCCGGCAGCCAGCAGGTAGATGTAGGCGGCAGCCAGGTAGTAGACCTTGCCCCCCGTCGTCAGGGCGAAGAATACGAAGAGCAGCCCGTAGGCCCACACCAGAGCCCGCCACATCGGACGGTCAGACCGCCAGAGCCACCGGATGCCGACGACCCAGACCCATGCCAGCGCCAGGGTGACCTCGAAGAACTGGCCGACGACCCATGTGGCGATGTGGGCGGTCCCGCCGTTCTCCTGATTCAGGCGTCTGGTCATCTCGATCGTCGGCCAGTGATTGGTCGCCTGCCACCAGACATCTGGGATGGTGAAGGCGCCGGCGATGACCACGCCGATGACGAACCACCGATTGACGAGTTGGCGCCCACCCCCACTCGCGACGATGCCGACGACGAGCGCAACGGCGAAGAGGCCGATGCTGTGCTTGTTGGACAAGCCCAACCCGAGCACAGCTCCGGCGACCGGCCACAGCCGTGGGTTCTCGGTGCGTCCGATCCGGACCACGACGAATGCCAGCGCAGTCCAGAACAGCAGATCGAGACTGGTGGGCCCGAACAGGTAGTCGGCTCCGAGGACCGCCGGCATGGTGGCAGCACCAAGTGCTGCGAGGAACTGCGCGGTCCTTCTCCCGCCGAACTCGCGGGCCAGGAGGCCGGCCAGGACCACCGTTCCCGCACCGGCGAATGCGGACCACACCCGGAGTCCCGGCAGCGAAACGCCGAAGGCCCACAGGGACAGCCGGGCAAGGAGCGGACTCAGGACAGGTTGATCGACGTAGCTGGGGGTGAGGTGGCGGGCGCAGTCGAGGAAGTACAGCTCGTCACGGTGGAAGCCATAGCGCCCGGAGAGTGCCATGAGGACGGCAAACAGGACGCCGGCAACGAGGTACGTCCGTCGGTCCACCGGTGCCAGATCGGATGTCGTGCCGGTGTCTGGATCCTGGACGGTCGAGGTGGCCGACACTTCGTCGATGACCGGCGCCACGGGAGGCTCAGACCTCTGCGCCCGGAGTGGTGTCGGACGGAACGATGTCGGGGATGCAGGCTGCGGCCAGGAGTGCATGGACGCTCTGTCGCACGGTGTCGTCATCGGCCGCGATGGGATCGGGATGATCCCGACGGTGCCATGCGAACCACGCCACCGTCTCGACGATGAACTGGGTGGCGAGTGTCGTGTCCGGGAAACTGCGAAGGTGGCCGGAGCGGGTCCGGCGTTCCACGTACTCCTCCAACATGTCGACCTGCCCGCGTCGCGACTTGCCGAAGTAGAGCTCCCGCAGTTCGGGGATGTCGGCGGCGGATCGCTCCAAGAGGGCCAGGAGCCCCCGGTTGTCCTCCACGGCGGAGTAGTACTCGTCGACGACGCCGCGGAACTCCCGGCGGATGTCCTCACAGTCGTCAGTCACGAGGGCTGCCTTTACGAACGGGAACGAGGTGTTGCCCGCCGTCCAGTCGGCGAGTGGCTTGAGCGCCTCACCGGGCGCCGGCGTCGGGAGGGGGATGGAAAGCTCGGCGAGGCGGTCGGGGGCGGCGGTGCCGAGGAGAGCGAGCTGGAACAGCGCCTCCTTGCTCTCGACGAACTTGTAGAGCAGGGCATGGCTGAGCCCCAGCTCCTTGCCCACATCGGTCATTAGGGTCCGGCGGTAGCCCTTTTCCGTGAAGACCTTTCGAGCGGCCTCTGCGATGTCCGCGAGACGGTTCGGCGGGGTCCGGCGTGGCATGGGTACACACGATAATTAACTTGGTTAGTTATCTACCGGGAGACTGAGTTGGCTCGGTGTCGTTTGCCAGTCACATGGGACCAGCTAGCCGCTGGTTTTGCCAGTGACATGGGACCACCCTCGTTGCCAGTTATGGGACCACCCTGAGGATCCACCCGTGCCGGCCGAAGTGACATTCGGCTGGGCCCCCGACGCCAATGCGGAGGAGGCCCCATGGCATTCAGGGAGGTATCCGTGGTTCAGATACGAGAGGCGCTCCGGCGTTGGTTGAGGGGTGAGGGCGAGCGCCCGATTGCCCAGGGGGTCGGAGTCGACCGCAAGACGGCACGGCGCTACATCGCAGCCGCGGTCGAGCTCGGGATCGACCGCTCCGGTGGTGAGGAACAGCTCACCGACGAGCTGATCGGCCAGGTGGTGGAGCGGGTCCGCCCGCACCGCACCGACGGTCACGGCGAGGCATGGAGGACGCTGCTCGCCGAGGAAGCACAGATCAAGACCTGGGTGAAGGAAGACCTCACCGTCACCAAGATCGGAATCCTGCTCGCCCGTCGTGGCGTCGAGGTGCCGCCCCGCACCCTGGCCCGGTTCGCGGTCGAACGTTGTGGAGCCGGACGGCGGACGGTCACCGTCCGGGTGGACGACCCGCCCCCGGGCATCGAACTCCAAGTCGACTTCGGTCGTCTCGGGTTCGTCCCCGAAGGTGACAAGCGACGGGTGTGCCAAGGGCTCATCTTCACCGCGTGTTACAGCCGCCACGTCTTCGTGTGGCCGACGTTCTCCCAGACCACCGAGGAGGTGATCCGCGGGTTCGAAGCGGCGTGGGGGTACTTCGGCGGCGTGTTCCCCGTCGTCATCCCGGACAACATGAAGTCGATCGTCATCGTGGCCGAACACACCGCGCCTCGGATCAACGACGTTTTCTTGGAGTACGCGCAGTCTCGTGGTTTCGCCATCGACGCGGCACGGGTGAGGACCCCGACCGACAAGCCGCGGGTGGAACGGGTGGTCCACTACGTCCAGCACAACTTCTTCGCCGGCGAGACCTTCGTCGACCTGGCCGACTGTCGGGCCCGGGCCGAGACCTGGTGCACCGAGACCGCGGGAATGCGCATCCACGGGACGACCCAGTGCCGGCCCATCGAGGCGTTCCGCACCGAGGAGCAGCCGCTCCTGGTCGCACTTCCCTGCGCACCGTTCGACACGCCCAAGTGGTCCGAGCCCAAGGTGCACCGTGACTTCCACGTCGAAGTGGCCAAGGCCATCTACTCCGTCCATCATCTGCTGGTCGGCCGGAGACTCACCGCCAGGTGTGATTCGACCACGGTGAAGCTCTACGCCAAGGGCGAGTTGGTGAAGGTCCACCCCCGCATACCCCCAGGTAGAAGGCGCACCGACCCCGACGACATGCCCACCGGCACAGAGATCTACGCCACCCGAGACGTCGATCGCTTGCAGCAGATGGCCGCTGAGCACGGAGAAGCGATCG
>Ga0307374_10014401_pt1 | contig 10772 bp, 12 predicted proteins | sample OX3MG_FD_202532 | JGI IMG/M metagenome (GOLD analysis project Ga0307374, IMG submission 202532) | Soil microbial communities from Risofladan, Vaasa, Finland - OX-3 | ecosystem: Environmental > Terrestrial > Soil > Coastal area > Acid sulfate soil | place: Finland: Risofladan, Vaasa | collected... | reverse complement strand
CGCAGAACGAATTGCTCTCCAATCAGTCCATGATGATTCTCGGAAAAGATGGAGAGATGCAGGCCGTGCAGTATACGTTCTCGGGAATCGGAGAGGTTTACGCTCAATTCCAGATGGACGTGGCCGGTGCCGCCAACATTCCAGTAACTCGATTGTTTGGTCGAACCATTACTGGATTGGGTCAATCGAACGATGCGGACGAGCGGTATTATGAAGAGAAAATAGCGCAGGATCAAAATCAAAGTCTGCGTCCGCAACTCGACAAGCTCTATCCCGTGATTTGCATGAGCGAGTTTGGGGAAGTGCCCGACGATCTCGATTTCACATTCCCAAGCGTTCGAGTGCTAACGGAGGAAGAGAAGGCCGATTACACCGAAAAGGCTTCAGCTCCAATCCTTGCCGCCTTCAACTCAGGAGTAACGTCGCATCGCACAACGTTAAAAGAGCTGCGCCAGTTGAGCGATCAGACGAATGTATTCTCGAACATCACTGACGAGGATATTGACGCTGCGGACGATCAACCAATGATTCCCGGTGAAGGCAATGAAGCCGAAGGAATAAAGTCCGATCTAAATCCCGAGCGAGCCGAGAGAAAAGAGAGCGGGGGCGCGGAGACTTGAGAATGTGGACGTTCGCACTTGTAATCTTGATAGCCTTTCCCGCCTTCATTGCGACTGACTGGTATGCTTGCGCGAAACGAAACGGAATCCTGAAGTGAAGATCGACCTATTCTCTCCGCATCGCCGCATCGAGTTGGAAGTTCAACGATCCATAGAAAAGCTTTTTGCGGAGATATTGAAAGTTTCGGCCAAGAAATCCACAACCCCAAAGGAGATTCAAAAGATTCTAGAAAAGTTCATCAATGACCCGCTCTACCTAGAGGAAATGGGTGCAAGAATTGCGCAAAGAATGGTGACGCATATCAGCGTTTCGAATGCGCGCTCCTGGAGCGCGGCGGCGCAGAAGGCTGGCCGAGGACGGGAGATATATGGCCTCCTTCAGCGCGAGATGCTGTTGGGGACAGGCAGCCGCGTCCATGCTCTGGTATCTGAAAACGCCAAACTAATTGCGAGCATCCCAGAAAAGATTCGAGAGGAAATCAATAACGAAATCGCGGACATGCAGCGCGAAGGGTTGCGCCATGAAACAATTTCCGAGCACATTCGCAAGCGCGTCCCCCAGATCACTAAAAGCCGGGCCGCTCTAATCGCTAGAACTGAAAGCGGAAAAGCGTCAACGGCCTTAACGCAGGCGCGTAGCGAAGATTTGGGAATCGAATGGTATCAATGGGCAACATCAGAGGACCAGCGTGTCAGGCCATCGCACCGCATCATGGACAAAGTTCTAGTGAGCTGGACAGATCCGCCGTCCCCCGAAGCTCTTGATAGGTTGCCATCCGTGGGCCGGTACGCTCCCGGAGAGATTTACAATTGCCGATGCGTGGCACTGCCTCTCGTGGACCTCAATGTGATTGCGTGGCCTGCCGTGGTGTACATGAATGGATCGCTCCGCAGGATGACGCGTGCGCAATTCTTGGATATTAGTGGGATGCAGGGAAGGGCAGCGTAGATTTATTTACGCCTTCTTTTTGACTTGTCAGCCAGTAATCAGCTAGCTCATACGCCAACGCTCCAGCCGCCCTGGCTGATCCATCGGGTGTATCGCTTTCGATTTCGAACCAGCGCGGCAGTTGATAAGAAACGTCCGTAGGTTGTTGTGCTTTCTGGTTGGTCTGCGCGGAAGAATTGCCGTCCATCTGTTGGATCATTTGCGATACCGCTTGTTTTTGGATCGCCATCGCATCCGTTAATGAATTGTGGCCGAAACAAAATCCTCCAACCCATAGTCGCGTCTTTCCGTCAGGGAGGCTACTATCCTCGATCAGTCGAAGTGTCATTTGCGTTGGAAGAGGAAAGGGCATACTAGCGACGAAAAATGATTGCGCCCCTGGATTCGGTTCTGGATAGCGGAACACTGGAACGGAAACATGTTTTGTCGCGAGCGTGGATTGAAGAATGCGTCCGAAGTACTTACAAGTAGCCATATCCACCTCGTTGGGATCGCAAAACACACCCACCAAAGTCGTCTGACTTAAGAGTGCCGTCAATTTCTGGGAATTGGCCTCTCTTGGTGGATCAAATCTTTTTGCATGTGTCGCCACGCTGGAGAGAGCTAAAAATACCACCGCAGCAAGTATCCGCATGAGCCACACCTTCCCTTTTTTCCACTCAGTACTTGATGCCTTTTCTTTCGGCCATGTCGCGCACGGCCAATTCCAGAACGTGAGTTTTCCCTATACCGAGGTTTTTTGCGAGTGCTGCCATGAGGTGCAATACAGTCACGCTGAGTCTTAGGTCTGTCCGCTTCCGTTCGGTCATCGTAATCTTACCCGGCATTTGCCGTGATTTTACCCGTCATTCTCCACAAAATCAATAGTCAATGGCGTAATTGCTGCATTTTCCTTTGCGGAATCCTGTTAGCTTTTCTCTGTCAGATGCCTCTTACAGCAAAAGGGCGAAAAATAGAATCGGCGATGAGCAAGGAGTACGGCTCAAAAAAAGGCGAGAAAGTTTTCTACGCATCGAAGAATGCTGAGAAGATCTCCGGCGTTGATGCGGCCAAGGTAGCCCCTAGAAGCGCATTTGTAATGTCGGAGCAAAAATGACGTGGCTGTCGCCCTTGATCGTTCCCGCTACTTCGCAGCTCAGCTTTCGGAAAACATCGCCGAGACCCCTGAAGGCTATCGAATCTGTCGAAACGTCGTCATCGCCCGCACCGGATTCCAGATCTACAAGGCAGGAGAACTTACAGACCCTAATGGGATTCTTGGCGACCGCTCTCCCGACGAAGACGTTGAAGTCTGGAGAGACCCGAGCGAAGTATTTTCTCCCGCTACTCTGGCGAGCTTTGAAGGAAAGACTTTCACTCTTGGCCATCCAGAAAATCTTCTCGACCCGGACACCGAAAGGGACCATCACGCAGGCCACATCCAGAATGTTCGCAGAGGTACGGAGCCTCTGGACTCTGGCGACCTTCCAATGCTTGCCGATGTCATGGTCACCAATCGCGATGCAATACGTGCAATTGATACCGGCGAGCGCGAGGTGTCATGCGGTTATACCTACAAACTGGCCCGCGAAGGATACAGATTCGATCAGCGCAACATACGAGGAAATCATGCCGCACTCGTTCCGAAAGGACGCGCTGGAGCTGAGGCGCGAATCAACGATGCAGCTCCGAACAAGGAGAGAACTCCCGTGAAAAACGTTTTCAAGCATCTTATCGGCCTCGGATTCCAGAGTTTTGCTAAAGATGCAAAGCCCGAGGAGTTGGCTGAAGCGCTGGAAGCCGTGCGAAGTGAAACCTCAAAGCGCTCCGTGGCCAAGGATGAAGAAGGGGAAGAAAAGCCTTCGATGGATCGCAAGAAGCGGATGCACGACATCCTGGACCGTATGTTGTCCGAGTCCGAAAAACAAACCGAAGAGCAGGAAAAGCAGGACAGCGCCGACCTGGAAGAGCTTCAGAAGGTTCTGGGCTCCAAAAATAAAGAAGGGAATGACGAGGAATCCGAGGAAGGCGAAGACGCTCACCCGGAAGGTTGCCGCTGTGAAGACTGCATGGACAAGGGAAAGGACGCCGAATCTGAAGAGGAAGAGGAAAAGAAAGCGGAGGGCGAGGACTCCGAAATCGTGAACGAGGAGCCCGTGCTTACTCCCGAAGAGCGTCCCAAGTCCGTATTTGATGCGGCACGCACCCTTGAAATGCTGAGAGCTTTCAAGCCATTTGTCGCGCGCGCGAAGGACAAAGCCTTGCAATCCGCATTCGACACGATGGTCAAGTCGGTCAAGACGGCTATTAGTGGAGAGAAAAAGAGCACTGGAAGCTATGCGAAGTTTGGCAAGGCGGCGTCGAAGGTCAGCGATTCGAAAGTCAAGGACTCCCAGGATTGGAAGCCGAAAGAATCCGAAGCGCAGCGGCGCGCTCGCGAGAATGACGAAATGTACGCGAACGCCGCAAAAGAAAGACGCGAGAAAACGCGAGCAAGGAGATAACGAATGCCATCATTTGGACAGGTAATCCCGGTAATCGGGACCGGGAATGGGTTTCTTGGTGAACCATCACGGACTGGTGGCGGTGATCCATTCATTATCTCCAAGCTGGCCAATGCAAGCAATACGGCCAACATCAACTTTGGGGACACTGTGGTAATCCTGCCGGATTCTACTGGCGGGACCTGCAAGCAATTTGCCGATTGGCAGGCGAACGGCGGCGGTCTGGCCGTCATATCCTCGATCACGATTTCAAGTGCGACCGTGACGCCCAGCTCTCTTGCGGGCATCTCGCCCGGCATGTTCGTTTTCGGGACCGGCATTTCTGCGGGAACGAACGTGCTGAGCGTCAACGCTTCCGCCGGTACGATCACTATCTCCAAGAACGCCACTGCCACTAATGCGAGCGCTGCGCTGGCCTTCGCTATTTTCGCCGGAATTGCGGTACGCGAAGTCAAGACGCAACTGGGTTATCCGTATACGCCTGGTGGAAGCGAAATCGGGTATTACGCGCCCGGCCAGATGGCGGGCATCGAAGTTCGCGGATCGATCTCGGTTAAGGTCAATGTCGGAACTCCGTCCGCCAATGGGCCGGTGTACCTGCGCGCCATCCTGAACGGCAGCATTCCGGCCGGCCTTGTGGGCGACCTTGAAGCGAATTCCGACACAGTCAACAACATTCTGCTGGCCCCGTCAATCGCCGAGATGTATTTCAAGACTGGAACGGTTGACGCCAACGGAATTACCGAAGTGACACTGCTGAGCCGGGTAGCGGCTTAAGCGGAGGGGATTGATCGCAAATGTATAAACTGCTAATGCGCAGAGAAACCGCGATGGATGCTCGCCGGTTCCTTTCATCCATCGGAATGAAGTGGGATTACACTCCGCACTCAAGACAGACGGCGATGGATGCCGCCAAGTTCTGCGAGGAAGTCGGCTACGCTTTTGACGCTGCAACCGGCAGCGGTTTGGCGTTTTTGGCCTCGCAGCTTGAGTTGCCGGAAGTCAAACTGGTTGAACCGCTGGCTTCGGTTACGCATGTACGCGACATTCCCATCAAAACAGGTGGAGGATTCGTTGAGGAACTGAGTGCGTGGGCTGCGAATTATGGCTCGACGGCCAATAACCAGTACGGCCTCCAGGAAAACAAGAATCTCGACATCGGCATCGTGCAGACCGAAATCCTGAAGGGAATCTGGCCGACGGGCATTTGGGCGCAGACCCAACGGATCGCCTTTGTCGACCTTCAGAAATTGATCGATTCCAAGAAGTTTGGAATCCCGGCGCCGTATTCCTTGCAGCAACTGCTCGATCAGGGACTTCGCCTGATCTGGAACAAGGCCCTCGACCTCGTGACGTACAACGGATGGCTAGGTCAGCCGGGCTTGATGAACAATCCGAATGTGACCTCCGTTGAAGCTCCAACGACCGGAAGCGGCAGTTCTCCGCTGTGGTCCGAGAAGACGACCACCAACATCCTGAACGACATCAACCTGGGAATTCTGACCTGTCAGGAAAATTCAGGGTACGACACGGCGGGAATTCCAAATCGCCTACTGGTTGACTATGAGCACTGGTCAATCCTCAATGAACCTATGACGACCGGCGGATTCAATTCTCTGCTTGAGTACGTTCTCGAAAACAACGTGGCCCGGAGGCAGGGAGTGGAATTCGAAATCCTCCCGCTGCCCGATCCGTGGATTTCTACCGCCGGTGTCGGTGGAACGAGCCAAGGACTGTTCTACCGGATGAGCGAGGAAAGCCTGTATCTCAAAATCCCGCAACCGATCCAAAAAGTTTTCACCGTTCCATCCGTGCAAAGCGCGGCCTATGAAACGCTCTTCATGGGCTGCATTGGCGTCGTGCAGTGGTTGCGACCGACGACCGCTCTTTACATGTACGGCTGGTAAACAGAACTCCCGAGGTGGATATGCAGGTCAAGTGCAAGCGAACGATTGCGTTCCGCAGGACGGGCGCAAAGAAACTGACAGTTACGGTCGCCGCTTCAAAAGACATTCAGGGCGCTCCCGACTGGATTCGAGACACTTCGGCATTCAAGACCGCGACCAGGGATGGCTCAATCACCGAGGTTATTTATAAGGAAGTCGAAACCGCTAAGGTGCCGGAAGCGAAGAAAGATGCGCCAAACGGCAATTCGAAAAAGTAGCCATGAGGAATGATGGGATCAGCGACTCCAGGCTGGGATTTGTGGCTCGATTCGATATGGGGTCCATCGTATGAAGGTGATTCCAGCGTAATCCCTTCGGCTGCGATCTGTGCATCGAATTTCGTCTTTGGAACCAACCCTCCCTACACAATTCAGGACTTTCTTTCCTTCTATCCTAAGTTTGGAGGGACAACAATTTCACCGGCGCCAACAGGCACGGCAACGCAAGGCTCAGCGCAGTTGACGGGAGTAAGCAGCACAATCGGAATAGCAGTGGGCAATTCAATACTGGATTCTTCGGCGTTCTTTCCCGATGGGACGGTCATTTCGTCCATTGGATCGGGAACATTGACGCTTTCGAATGAAGCTGTCGGAACAGGCCCCACAACTCTGACCATCTGGAATGCTCCGATTATTCCATTCCTGGCCATCTTCGCATATATCGCCTTGGCGTCGGCTTCCCTTGTCCAAGCCCGATGGTTGGAGCAGTGGACGATAGCCATGGGCTTATTCGTAGCGCACTTCTTGACACTATATGCACAAAGCGATGGCAACCCGAGTTCAACGGCATCGCAAATAGCCGCGCAGGGACTGTCAAACGGAGTGCAGGTAGCCAAGAGCGTTGGCGATGTTTCCGTGAATTATCAACCCGTACAAGGAATTGAAGGCTGGGCAGCATGGAACCTGACCTCATACGGCCAATTGCTGGCGACGATGGGGCGCCTAGTTGGTTCTGGCCCCGTTCTTCTGTGGTGAGACGATGACACCGAATATCTCACTTTCTAAGAGCGGACCTGGAATCAAGAGATTTCAGTCGGCGTTAGCCAAAATCGCCAAGTCCGACGTGCTGGTCGGCATCCCGCAGAGCCGCAACTCCCGAAAAGGAGAAAAGATCGGCAATGCGGCCCTGATGTACATCCAGACGAATGGCTCGCCGGGCCACAAGATTCCCGCTCGCCCGGTAATCGAGCCTGCAATTGCAGCGGACGGAAACAGGCAGGCGATTGCCTCTGATTTGCAAGATGCGGTCAAGGGAATGCTAAACGATAATCCCACGCAGGCCACCACGGCTCTACGCCGCGCGGGGATGGACGGAAGCAATGCGGCCAAGACGTGGTTCACGGATCCGCGAAATAACTGGCCTCCCAATAGGCCCTACACGATTCGGCGCAAGAAATCGGATCGGCCATTGATCGATACCGGGGACCTGCGGCGCGCGATTACGTATGTGGTCAGGGAATCGCAATGATAAGCGTGGCCGAGGTGGTCAATGAGCCTGACCTGGCGCAAGCGTTCACGATCCTGCGCTCAACAGGAACGTGGCTGAATGGAGTGTGGCAGTCGGTAACGGCCACCGTTCAGGGATATGGAGTAATCGCCGAACCTAGCGGGCGCGACCTGGACATGGTTCCCGAGGGCGATGTCGTGAAGGGGATGATGATTTTCTGGTCCTCGCAAATCATTTATGGGACGCACGCGACCGCGGGCGTCGGAGGCTCGAGCGACATTTTGGTGTGGCGCGGCGAGAACTACCGCGTGCTGTCCGTCAAGCAATACGTCGATTACGGATACTGGCGTGCGATGGCCACGAGGATGAAGGCTGACTAATGGGCGCTTCGATCACATATCCTGACGGATCGGTGCTGACTTCCTCGGCGCTGACGATTGCTCAAATCAACGCGATCATGCAGCCGTTGACGTGCGGAATGATTGGAGTGGCCAACCCAATGACTACTTCACAGGTACGCATCGAATGGCCCACGGTCGGTGCACCGTTCCAGGAAGTGACCGAGGATATTTGCTACCTGCGCTGCGTTCCAAAGGATGACCCATACGACAAAATCCGCGATGTGTTCAATCTCCCATTGAACGATACGGATCTGAACGAGCAGTGGAACTATACGAGGACATGGTCGATTCGTTGGTGCTTTTACGGACCAAATTCAACCGACCTAGCGCGTGCTCTCAGAAGCGGTTTGTACCAGGACTATTTTGTCGCTGCACTGGCCCTCTCGCAACTTTTTCCGGTCAGCGATTTCCCGCAAGAGGTGCGTGCCCCTGAATTGATCGATGGGCAATGGTTTGAGCGCGTGGATCTGGAAGTTGAAATGTACGAATTCGTGACGGAGAACATTGGCCGTCAGACGATTCTGAGCGTGGAAACGCTGCTTGAAGGTAATGGCGGCGTTCTGGCCGACTTTACCGTGACGGCAAGTTAAGGAGATGCGATGGGCTCTACCCCGAGTTCTTTACCGCTAAGCGATATCGTTGTCGTGGACGTTTCGGTTGCCAATGGCTCCGTTGCCCCGCGCCCATTCAATCAGGGCCTCATTGTGGGCTCGTCCACCGTGATTCCATCGTATGGGGCGAACGCGCGAATTCGCCAGTACGCGTCTCTCGCCGAGATGGTTACGGACGGATTCACTACTAACGACCCTGAGTATATTGCCGCGGGGCTTTATTTCAGTCAGGCTGCGGTTCCGCAATTCGTGTGGATAGGACGGCAGGACCTTACAGCCATCCAAACGGCGATTCCCCATAGTGGGGCGGCCGGTACTGGATACGCGATCGGAGATACCGTTACGCCGACGCAGGCCGGTGGATCAAATGCAAAACTAGTCGTCCTTACTGTAAATGCTGGCGCTGTCCTAACATTGGGAACCACCATTGGCAATCAGGGCACAGGATATTCCGTTGCCGCGTCTTTGCCGACAACGACGAGTGGGGCAGGAACCGGCCTGGAAGTTGATATTACGGCCGTCGGTGAAACTTTGCTCCAGGCCGTCGAGGCGTGCAGCCTGGTGAACCAGCAATGGTATCCCGTCATGTGCTGTGGGGCGGTAGACGCCGATCATCTTGCTCTGGCCGCATGGTCCACGGCCAATTGGATGACGTCCATGTATTTCGGATCGACTGCCGACAGCTCTATTCCAGCCGGAACGGCCGGCAATCTTGCCATCGAGATGCAGACGGCGAAGTATCGTGCCTACCTGAGCTATAACACCACGCAGACGGGGGACGAGTTTCCGAATAACATCTATGCAGCCGCCGCTATTATCGGGGTGGTGTGCGGTCTGAATACCGGGCTGGCCGGGAGCGCTTTTACCCTCAATCTAAAGTCCCTTGTAGGCATTGCGCCGGAACCTCTCACGCAGACTCAATATGCGGCCATTACGGCAGCGAACTGCAATACATGCGCGAGCTTTGGACCATATGATGGATACATCGTTTCGGGAATCCTCTCAAGCGGAGAATTCTTCGATCAGATTCTCGACCGCGCCATGCTTGTCAACCTGATTCAAACCAATCTGATGAATTTGCTTGTCAGTGTACCGAAGATTCCGCAAACGGACCCAGGAGAGCATCAGCTTATCGCTCAAGTGGAAAACGCCTGCGCGCAGGAAGCCTTGATCGGCTATATCGGACCCGGCGTGTGGGAAGGTGAGACCGTCCTTAATTTGACCACCGGCCAAGCTTTGCCTCAAGGATATTTCGTGCAAGCGCAATCCTTCACGCAGCAATCTTCGGGAGATCGCGCGGCGCGCAAGGCCATGCCAATTTACGCCGCGATTCTCGAAGCTGGCGCGGTTCATAGCGTTACTGTGAACGTGAACGTGCAGTTATAGGGGAGAACAAATGGCGGGACCTGTTCAGACTACATATAGTTTCAGGGATTTGACGGGAGTTCTAACAAATCCCCTCCTCGACAGTCCGTATCAGCTTGTCGGAGGAAACATCGGCCTAGGTTCAATCACCATAAAAATGTTAACCGAGCGAGCCGACGTGCTGGTCGGAACCGATGGAAGCGTAATGCCCATGTATATCGCCGGGGCGGACGCCGAGATGACCATTGAAGTGCAGCAAACCTCCGAACTGCACCATGCGCTTATCGATCTCTACAATCTCCTCGTGACTGCGGCGGACGGTAACAACGACGTGAGCAACTGGGCAGCAACGACTATCAGCCTGCGAACGATCACGGACGGGACAGGCCACTACTTGACCGGAGTTATGTTTCGAAAGATCCCCGACAAGCCCTATGCGGCAAAAGGGCAGAACGTTACGTGGAACTTCCTGGCGGCGAATGCGGTAACGCAATGACGCCAAAAACAAAAATCGTGGAGTTTGCCGGCACGCGCTATCAGGTGCGCAAGCTCTCCCCGGACGTGGGATCGTTTATTCTCGGGAAGGCCCTGATGGTCGGAATAAAGGCTTCCGAGGAAAGCGCCGCAAGCAACGGAGATGCCGTGGCCGCGCCGGATAAAGCCGCACCAGAAGACATGGCGCGCGCAATCGCCTTTTCGTTCGTGTTCCGTGGGGCCGATTTCGAGACGCATCGCTTCGTGCAGGGAAAATGCCTTGCGGTGTGCTCGAGGATGGAAAGCAAGGATGGCGGCCCCGAACTGCCCATGCCGATAGTGAACGATGCGGGCGCTTGGGCTATCCCTGAGATACGGGACGATGTCGCGCTGGTGATGCGGCTAGAAGTTGAAGTGCTGGCATTCAATTTCACGGATTTTTTCGCCGTAGGGGGCCTGAATGCGATGGCGGGTCAG
>Ga0307374_10014399_pt1 | contig 10772 bp, 11 predicted proteins | sample OX3MG_FD_202532 | JGI IMG/M metagenome (GOLD analysis project Ga0307374, IMG submission 202532) | Soil microbial communities from Risofladan, Vaasa, Finland - OX-3 | ecosystem: Environmental > Terrestrial > Soil > Coastal area > Acid sulfate soil | place: Finland: Risofladan, Vaasa | collected... | reverse complement strand
CGGTGCGGCCGACCAGCGACCGGGCGCGCGAGGCGCTGTTCAACATCCTGTCGCACGGAGACTTTGCCGCTGCCGGCCTGCCGTTCGCCGACCGGCCGGTGCTCGACGCCTTCGCCGGCACCGGCGCCTTCGGTCTCGAAGCCTTGTCGCGCGGCGCCTCCGACGCTCTCTTCATCGAAAACAACCGCGAGGCGCTCGCCGCGCTGCGCCGCAACATCGCCGCGCTCGACGAGGAGGACCGCACGCAGGTCGTGACCGCCGATGCAACCCGGCCGCCGCGCGCCCGGGTTGCCGCCGCGCTGGCCTTTCTCGACCCGCCTTATCACAGTGGGCTGACCGCGCCGGCGGTGGCCGGGCTTGCCGCCGCCGGGTGGCTGATCCCCGAGGCGCTCGTCGTCATCGAGGTCGCGGCGCGCGAGGCAGTGCCGCCGGTCGCCGGCTTTCGCGTGATCGACCAGCGCCTCTACGGCGCGGCGCGGCTCGTTTTCCTGCGCCGCGACGGCGCCACAACCGGAGAACCGCGATGACCGACCCCCTGCCCCGCGTGACCCTCCCCGATGGCGAGTCGGTGCTGGCCTTTGGTCAGGGCACCTGGCATATGGGCGAGGATCGGCGCCGCGCCGCCGCCGAAGAGGCCGCCTTGAAGCTTGGCATCGAACTCGGCCTGACGCTGATCGACACTGCCGAAATGTACGGCAGCGGCACCGCTGAGGAGATCGTCGCGCGGGCCGGCGCGGGGGTGCGCGAACGCCTCTTCATCGTCAGCAAGGTGCTGCCCTCCAACGCCTCGCAAAAGGGCGTGATCGAGGCTTGCGAGCGCAGCTTGCAGCGGCTCAAGACCGACCGGATCGATCTCTACCTGTTGCATTGGCGCGGCTCGGTGCCGCTCGCCGAGACGCTGGCGGGCTTCGCCCGGCTGCAGCGCGACGGCAAGATCCGCCATCACGGGGTCAGTAATTTCAACATCGATGAGATGCGCGAATGGGTCGGGTTGGCCGGTGGCTCCACGGGCGGCCAGACCGTGGCGGCCGACCAGATCCTCTACAATCTCGGCCGCCGCGGCCCGGAATGGGAGCTGATCCCGTGGTGCCGCGAGCGGGGCATCGCGATCATGGCCTATACCCCGCTCGAACAGGGCCGTATCCTCGGCAACCGGGCATTGCAGGAGGTCGCCGCGCGGCACGGCGCGACCGCGGCGCAGGTCGCGCTTGCCTGGCTGTTGCGGCAGGACGGCATGATGGTCATTCCCAAGGCGACGACGCAGCAGCATGTGCGCGACAACCGCGGCGCCGCGGAGTTGCGGCTCACCGCCGACGATCTCGCCGCGCTCGACCGCGCCTTCCCGCCGCCCGAGGGCGGCACGCCGCTCGGCATGCTGTAACACCCGATCGCGGAGCCGCCGATGGCCGACATGACGATCTATCTCGGCAACAAGAACTATTCCTCCTGGTCGCTGCGCCCGTGGCTCGTCCTGAAACGCACCACGATCACGTTCGACGAGGTGGTGATCCCGCTCTATCAGCCCGGCAGCCGGGAAACGATCCTGAAATACTCGCCCTCGGGGCGCGTGCCGGCGTTGCAGCACGGTTCGGTCACGGTGTGGGACAGCCTGGCGATCTGCGAATACCTCGCCGAATCGTTCCCCAATTTCGCGCTGTGGCCGCAGGATTCGACGGCGCGGGCGGCGGCGCGCGCGGTCAGCGCCGAGATGCATTCCGGGTTTGGCGCGTTGCGCGCGCAGCTGCCGATGAACATCCGCTCCAGCTTCCCCGGCCGCGACCTCACCCCCGAGGCGCAGGCCGACATCAACCGCGTGATGGCGATCTGGCGCGACTGCCGCAGCCGCTTCGGCGATGGCAAGGGCCCGTTTTTGTTTGGCCAATTCACCATCGCCGACGCGATGTTTGCCCCGGTGGTGACGCGCTTCCGCACCTACCGGACCGACCTGGAGCGCGAGGCCGAGGCCTATTGCGCGGCGATCCTGGCGTTGCCGGCGATGCAGGAATGGCTCGCCGCGGCAAAGAACGAGCCGATGATCGTCGAGGCGTTCGAATTCTGAGCGGCTGCGCCTAATCCTGGAATCGTTCGGCAAGATCGGAGCGGCGTTGGTGGATCGGGCAGTGGTCGAGGAGGCGCGCCCGGCCGCGATCGTGCCGCGCCGGGGCCTGGTGCTGATGGCGGCGCTGATGGCGACGTTCATGCCGGCCGTCGAAAGCACGATCGTCGCCACCGCGATGCCGACGATCGTCGCCGATCTCGGCGGCTTCCGCCTGTTCAGCTGGGTGTTTGCCGCCTACCTCCTGGCGATGGCCGTCAGCATCCCGCTCTATGGCCGGCTCGCCGACATCTACGGCCGCAAGCCGGTCTTTTTCACCGGCACCGGCATCTTCCTCATTGGCACGACGCTGTGCGGCTTTGCGCCGACGATGAGCGCGCTGGTGCTGTTCCGCGGGTTGCAGGGGCTGGGAGCCGGCGCGATCCAGCCGATCGCCAGCACCGTCGTCGGCGACATCTACACGCCGGCCGAGCGGGCTCGCGTGCAGGGCTGGATCTCCAGCGTGTTCGGCGTGGCGGCGATCCTCGGCCCGGGGCTCGGAGCCTATCTGGTGCTGCACGTCCACTGGTCGGTGGTGTTCTGGGTCAACCTGCCGATCGGTTTCGCCAGCGTCGCGATGTTCTGGATGTTTCTCGACGAGCGGGTCGAGCGCCATCCGCACCGCATCGACTATCTCGGCGCCGTCCTGCTGGTCATCGGGGTCGGCGCGCTGATGCTGGCCTTGGTGCAATCGGTCAGTCTCGCCGGCGACGCGATCGCGGCGCTCGTCGGGTTGGGGGTCGTCGCCCTCGCGCTTCTGTTGTGGCAGGAAATGCGCACCCCCGAGCCGATCCTGCCGCTGGCGTTGTGGCGGCGGCGGATCGTCCTGACCTGCAATCTCGCCGGGTTCGGCGCTTCGGTGACGATGATTTCGGTGACTGCGGTCCTGCCCGCCTATGTCCAGGGGGTGATGGGGCGCAGTCCCGGCGTCGCCGGATTTGTCGTCGGCGCGACCTCGATCAGCTGGATGTTCGCCTCGATCACCGCCGGCCGGCTGATGATCCGCACCTCGTACCGGCTGACCGCGGCGATCGGCGGCGCCGCGCTGGTCGCCGGCAGCCTCGTCCTGTTGACGCTTGACCCGGCGAGCGTGCCGCTGCGCGCCGCCGCGGGCGCCTTCCTGATCGGGATCGGCATGGGCTTCTGCAACACGACGTTTCTGGTCGCGATCCAGGCGAATGTCGGGTGGAGCGAGCGCGGCATCGGCACCGGATCGCAGATGTTCATGCGGATGATCGGGCAGGCGGTCGGTGCCGCACTGCTGGGCGCCATCCTCAATTGGGGCGTCAACCACCGCCTCCCCGGCGCCGGCGACGCCGTCAACCAGCTGCTGCTGCCCGGCTTGCGCCATCATCTCGCGGCCGGCGAGATCGCGCGCCTCAGCGACGCGTTCGCGCTGTCGGTGCACGACGCCTATATCGCCGTCGTGGCGGTCGCGGCGGCGACGCTGCTGCTGGCGCTCGGCCTGCCGCGCCGCCTCAGCCCGACCCGTTCGCGCTAGGTCAGCCGGGGGCCAGCGCCGCCCGGTAGGCGCGCACCGCGGCGGCGAAGCCGATGACCAGCGCGTCAGCCGTCAGCTCGTGGCCGATCGAGGCTTCGGCAAGGTTCGGCAAGGCGGCGACGAGGCCCGGCAGATTGTCGAGGTTGAGGTCGTGCCCGGCATTGACCACGAGCCCAAGCGCGGCGGCGCGGGCGGCGGTCGCGGCGCAGGCCTGCAACGCCGCCGCCGCGTTGCCGGCGCGAAACGCCGCGGCGTAGGTCCCGGTATAGATCTCGATGCCGTCGGCGCCGCTATCGGGCACCCGTTCGACGATTGCGGGGTCGGGATCGACAAACAGGATGACCCGACAGCCGAGCCCGTGCAGCGCGACGACCGCCGGCTTGACGACCGGCATGTCCTGGCCGTCAAGCCGCCAGCCTTCTTCCGAGGTGAAGGCGCCGGGCGGGTCGGGAACGAGCGTGCATTGTTCGGGGCGGACCTCGCGCACGATGGCCAGCAACCGCTCGTCCGGATAGCCCTCGATGTTGAGCTCGCACCCCGGCCGCCACGGCCGCATCAGGGTGGCGAGGGCCGGCACGTCGGCGCGCCGGATGTGACGCTCGTCGGGCCGCGGATGCACGGTCAGCCCGTCCGCCCCGGCCTCATGCGCGAGGCGGGCGAAGCGCAGCATGTCGGGCACGCCGGTATGACGCGAGTTGCGCAGGAGGGCGATCTTGTTGAGGTTCACGCTGAGCCGGGCCATCGCCTATTATAGGCGCGCGGCGGGGCATCAAGAAGCGCCATGCCGGATCGAAACCGCCGCCGCCCCGTTCGCAGGACTGAGCCCCTCGCAAATCGTCGACCCGCCTGCTCGGTGTGCGGCGCGTCCCCGGGGTGTCGCGCTGCCGGTTGTCATTCTACTCCCGGTGGCCTATGTGATCTCGGTCTGGCCGGAGAAAACCGATGACATTGCTCCGCATTGGGCTGGCTCTCACCCTGGCGTTGGGGGTGTGCGGTTGCGCCGTTGGCGGGCCGGATCGCGCGAGCGACATCCAGAACCTCAACGCGATCAACGACGACATCTCGGCCGTGACGATGACGCAGTCCGCGACCGAGCGGACGCGTGACCCCAACGCGCGTTCGACGCTTCCCAACAATTACGAAACCTCCGACACAAGATAGGCCGGTTGTGGCGAAGCTGTGATGGTACAGACCGCGACCGTCGAGGGACGCCCGCTGCTTGCCGCGAGCGGGCGCGCGCTCACCGCGGTCGAGGCGATGTTGCGGACGGCGCTAGCCCGGCTCCGTGAGCGCGTCGCGCCGCACGGGGCGGTCGATGCCGCGCTGCTCGACCGCGAACAGCTCGCCGCCCACGGTTTTGCCTGGATGGCGACCTATGTCGAGGCGCTGCGCCAGATCCGCGAGTGGGCCTTGCGGCTCGCCGCGACCGAGGAACTCGGCGAGGCCGAAGCGCTGATCGTGCAGGTCGCGTACGGTGAATATCTGGCGCAGTTCGCCGGCGGCATCGCGATGGCGCAAGGCGAGATCGCACGGCCGCAGGATCTCGGCATCGCCGACGACGAGCTGGCGCCGCTGCGCAGCGGCGATGCCGGGCGCCTGGTGCGCGGCCTCGGCGAGGCGCGCGGCCGGCTCGCGACGCTGCTCGCCGACAGCGGGGCGGCATTCGGCCGCAGCGGGCTCGGCGACCTGACCCTCGAGATGATGCGCGATCAGGTGCGCCGCTTCGCCGAGCGTGCGGTGATGCCGCATGCCCAGGACTGGCATCGCCGCGACCAGCTGATCCCGCTCGAGGTCATCGACGAACTGGCCGCGATCGGCGTCTTCGGGATGACGCTGCCCGAGGAGCATGGCGGCCTCGGCCTCGGCAAGATGGCGATGTGCGTCGTCTCGGAAGAATTGTCGCGCGCCTATATCGGGGTCGGCTCGCTCGGGACCCGTTCGGAGATCGCCGGCGAGCTGATTCGGCTCGGCGGCACAGAAGCGCAGCAGACCCGCTGGCTGCCCGGCATCGCTTCCGGCGCGGTGTTGCCGACCGCCGTCTTTACCGAGCCCAACACCGGCTCGGACCTCGCCAGCCTGCAGACCCGCGCGGTGCGCGACGGCGACCAGTACCGCATCTTCGGCGCCAAGACCTGGATCACCCACGGCGCGCGCTCCGACTTGATGACGCTCCTGGCGCGCACCGGCGCGCCGGATAGCGGCTATCGCGGTCTCAGCATGTTCCTGGCGCCAAAGCCGCGCGGCAGCGATGCCGACCCGTTCCCCGCCGAGGGCATCAGCGGCACCGAGATCCCGGTGCTCGGCTATCGCGGCATGAAGGAATACGAGATCGCCTTCGACGGGTTTGCCGTACCGGCCGACGGGCTGCTCGGCGGGGTCGAAGGGCTGGGCTTCAAGCAGTTGATGGCAACTTTTGAGAGCGCCCGGGTGCAGACCGCCTCGCGCGCCGTTGGCGTCGCCCAGAACGCGCTCGAACTGGGCCTCGCGTATGCAATGGAGCGCCGCCAGTTCGGCCGGCCGCTGATCGCCTTCCCGCGGGTCTCGCACAAGCTGGCGATGATGGTCGTCGAGACGATGCTGGCGCGCCAGCTGACCTATTTCGCGGCGCGCGAGAAGGACAGCGGCCGGCGTTGCGACATCGAGGCCGGCATGGCGAAGCTCCTCGCGGCGCGCGTCGCTTGGGCCAATGCCGACAACGCCTTGCAGATCCACGGCGGTAACGGCTACGCGCTCGAATACCCGATCAGCCGGGTGCTGTGCGACGCGCGCATCCTCAACATCTTCGAGGGCGCCGCCGAGATCCAGGCCCAAGTCATCGCCCGCGGCCTCTTGTCCGGGCGGAATTGAGTTCAATCTGCCGGCAGCCGCGATCATAGTCCCGCGATGACAACCTTTCTCACGGTCCTCCTCGTCCTTGCCATGCTCGGCGTCCTCGGCGCGCTGGGCTTTGGCGTCGCGAACATGATCCGCGGCGGCAGCGCGCAGCGCTCGAACAAGTTCATGCAGGCCCGCGTCGTGATGCAGGGGATCGCGCTGTTGGTCCTCGCGCTGCTGATGATGCTGGGCAGCCACCGCTGACCCGATGGTGCGGCTGACCCGGATCTACACGAGGGGCGGCGACAAGGGCGAGACCTCGCTCGGCGACGGCCGCCGGGTGCCGAAGCACACGCTGCGCGTCGAGGCCTATGGCACGGTCGACGAGGCCAACGCCGCGATCGGCCTGGCGCGGCTGCATGTGGGTTCCGGGGCGGACGCCGCGGCCGATGCGATGCTGGCGCGCATCCAGAACGATTTGTTCGATCTCGGCGCCGATCTGTGCACCCCCGAGGACGGCCCCCGCGCATCGGGGGCCTTGCGCATCGTCGCGGCGCAGGTTGCCCGCCTTGAACACGAGATCGACGCGATGAACGCCGTGCTGCGCCCGCTCGATTCGTTCATCCTGCCGGGCGGCAGCGCCGCGGCGGCATACCTTCACCTGGCGCGCACCGTGACCCGGCGCGCCGAGCGCCTGGTCTGCGCGCTCGCCGCCGCCGAGCCGGTCAATCCCGAGGCCGTTAAATACCTCAATCGGTTGTCCGACCATCTTTTCGTGCTGGGCCGCCGGGTCAACGACAACGGCGCAAGCGACATCTTGTGGCAGCCCGGCGCGACGCGCTGAGCACCGGCCGCCGCCGCTAGAGGTGAATGGCGTGGCCGAGGCCGAGCAAGGCCGCCTCGCCGGCCGCCTCGCCGAGCGTCGGATGGACGTGGATCGTGTGCGCGAGGTCGTCGAGCACGGCGCCCATCGCCAGCGCATGGGCGAACTCGCCGGCCAGCTCCGCGACGTGCCGGCCGACCGCCTGGATGCCGATAATGCGCTGGTCGTCACGCCGCGCCACGACCCGGACAAAGCCGCCGTCGGCGCCCGCTTCGAGGGTGAGGGCACGACCGTTGGCAGCGAACGGAAAGATCGCGGTCGCGGCGTCGATGCCGGCGACGGCCGCCTCGTCGGGGAGCAGCCCGGCGACGACGATTTCGGGCTCGCTGAAGACGATCGCGGCGACCCCGCCGGGGTCGAAATGGCGGCGCTGCCCGGCGATGATCTCGGCCACCATCGCGCCCTGCGCCATCGCCTTGTGCGCCAGCATCGGCTCGCCGACGAGATCGCCGATCGCCCAGACATCGCGCATCGCGGTATGGCAGCGATCGTCGACCTTGACGAACGGGCCCGCCATATCGAGCGCCATCTCTTCCAGGCCCCAGCCGGCGACCAGCGGGCGGCGGCCGATCGTGACGAGGATCTTGTCGAACGCGAGCACCAGGGGTCCGGCGGTCGTTTCGACGGCGAGGCGGTTGTCGCCGTCGCGCCCGGTGACCGTGGCGCCGAGATGCAGCTCGATCCCGGCGCGCGCCAGCCAGCGCCGCACCGGCCGAGTCAGAGCCACGTCATAGCGCGGCAGGATGCGGTCGGCGGCCTCGACGATGGTGACTGCAGCGCCGAGCTTACGAAAGGCGATGCCGAGTTCGAGGCCAATATAGCCGGCGCCGACGACCACCAGCCGCGCCGGCAGCTCCGGCAATGACAACGCCTCGGTCGAGGAGATCACGTCGCCGCCGAACGGCAGCGCCGGCAGCGCCGCCGCCTCGGACCCGGCAGCGAGGATCACATGCTCGGCGGTGATCGCCACCGCCCCGGAAGCGGTTTCGACGGTGCAACTCTTGGCGTCGGAGAACCGCGCCCAGCCCGCGACGACGCGCACCTTGGCGCGCCCCAGGAGGCCCGCGACGCCGTTTGACAGGCGGTCGACGATGCCATCCTTCCAGCCGACGGTGCGCGCGAAATCGAGCCGCGGGGGCTGGTCGATTGCGATGCCGAGCGCGCTGCCCTGCGTCATGTCGGCGAATTTGTCGGCGGCGTGGATCAGCGCCTTCGACGGAATGCAGCCGCGCGTCAGGCAGGTGCCGCCGAGCCGCCCGGCCTCGACCAACACCGTGTCGAGACCGAGCTGGCCGGCCCGGATCGCGGCGACATAACCGCCCGGCCCGCCACCGACGACGAGCACGCGCGGGTGCAGGGTTTCGGCCATGACAAGGCCCTCCGGAAGCGTTACGCGGGAATGCCGTTGAAGATGATCACGTAACGAACAGCAGCGCCGGCTGTTCGAGCAGCCGTTTGACGCGCTGGATAAAGGACGCCGCCTCCCAGCCATCGACGATGCGATGGTCGAATGAAGAGGACAGGTTCATCATCTGGCGCACCACGATCTGCCGGTCGCGCACGATCGGGCGCTCGGCGATGCGGTTGACCCCGACGATCGCCACCTCGGGATAATTGATGACCGGCGTCGCGGCGATGCCGCCCAAGGCCCCGAGGCTGGTGATCGTGATCGTCGAGCCGCCGAGTTCATCGCGCGTCGCCTTGCCGGCGCGCGACGCCTCGACGAGACGGCGCAATTCGCTGGCGCCCTGCCATAGATCAAGCGCCTCGGCGTGATGCACCACCGGCACCAGAAGCCCGCCCTCGGTCTGGGTCGCGACGCCGATATTGACCGCCCGGTGGCGGTGCAGGATGCCGGCCGCGTCGTCGTAGCGGGCATTGACCTGCGGATGCTCGGCGACGGCGTTGGCGATCGCGCGCATCAGGAACGCCAGCAGGGTCAGGTGCGCGCGCTCGCGATAGGTCGTGTTGAGCTGCCCGCGCAATTCCTCGAGCGCGGTGACGTCGATCTCCTCGACATAGGAGAAATGCGGAATATGCCGTTTCGATGTTTGCAGATGCTCGGCGATGGCGCGGCGCAAGCCGATGATCGGCACCTCCTCGACCCCGTCGCGCCGCGCCGAGGCCGCAGCCGGCGCGGCATCGGCGGCGAGGTAGGCGTCGAGGTCCGATTGGGTGATGCGGCCGCCGGGGCCGCTGCCGGGCACAAAGCGCAATTCGACGCCGCGGTCCCAGGCCCGCCGTCGCACCGCCGGCGAGGCAACCGGCTTCGCGCCCGGCGCGCGGGCCGGTTGCGGCGCGGCTGCTGGCCCCTCACCCTGTCCCTCTCCCCGCTCGCGGAGAGAGGGCACGCTGCTGCGCGGCGGTGCCCTTTCTCCCCCTCTCCCCGCGAGCGGGGAGAGGGCTGGGGTGAGGGGCTGCGCCGACCGGTCAGGAATTGACCCCACCGCCGCCGCGACATTCCCCTCGCCCGCCACGTCGAGCACCACCAGCTCCGAGCCGACCGGCCGCTTCTCGCCGGGCTTGCCGTTGATGGCGACGACGGTACCGGCGACCGGCGCCGGCAACTCGACGGTCGCCTTCTCGGTCATGACATCGACGAGCGGATCGTCCTCGCGGATCACCTGGCCGGGCACGACATGCCAGGCGACGATCTCCGCCTCGGTCGTGCCCTCGCCGAGATCGGGCAGTTTGACGACGTAGCGCGCCATCTCAACCCGCGAATCCCTGCCGCTAGTTCTCCCGCCGGGAGCCGAAATAGGCGAGCGCTCCGGTGACGATTACGGCCCCGAAACTCGCCCATAGCGGAATCGCCATGCCGCCGATCTGTGACGGCCAATCGTAGATGAGTCGAACGAAAAGCAGCGCTCCGGTGAGCAAAAACAGCACCACCATGACGGTGTTATAGGTTCTCATGTCCATGGCTCGACCTCCCGCATCAGCGCATTCCCCCGGCTGAGCGCACCTGTCGGTGCACCAAAGCGCGGCCATCTCCGGTTTTATCCCTCCAGGGCGCGGCGCAGCCCGTTCGCGACGCGCTCGGGTCCCGGAAAATAAGCCCATTCGAGGGCGTGCGGATAGGGCGTATCCCAGCCGGTGACGCGCACGATCGGCGCTTCCAGGTGATAGAAGCAATGTTCCTGCACCAGCGCCGCCAATTCGGCGCCAAAGCCGCAGGTGCGCGTCGCCTCGTGCGCAATGACGCAGCGGCCGGTCTTTTTGACCGATTCGACGATCGTCTCGAGGTCGAGCGGCAACAGGGTGCGCAGGTCGATGATCTCGGCGTCAATCCCTGCCTCCGCCGCCGCGGCCAGGGCGACATGCACCATCGTGCCGTAAACCAGCACGGTTACTGCGTCGCCGCGGCGGGCGAAGGCCGCCTGGCCGAGCGGCACGGTATAGTAGCCGGCCGGCACCTCGGCCTGCTCGTGCGCTGTCCAAGGTTGCGCCGGCCGCTCCGGGTGGCCGTCGAACGGCCC
>Ga0307374_10014397_pt1 | contig 10773 bp, 11 predicted proteins | sample OX3MG_FD_202532 | JGI IMG/M metagenome (GOLD analysis project Ga0307374, IMG submission 202532) | Soil microbial communities from Risofladan, Vaasa, Finland - OX-3 | ecosystem: Environmental > Terrestrial > Soil > Coastal area > Acid sulfate soil | place: Finland: Risofladan, Vaasa | collected... | reverse complement strand
ACGGCAGGGGAGAGGGGCCGGAGGCCCCGACCGCCTGCCGAGGCGGCGGCGCAGCCGCCGGCCGAAGGCGGTGCGGCTTGAAGAAGTAAAGAAGAGTTCGGACATCCGGGGGGCTTACAGGGGTTTTGTGTTCCTCTGATTCCAGTAGGTGGTTGACACTTTGGTGCCGCGCTGATCCTCGTTGGTCTCCGTTGGTCTCCGTTGGTGTGCGTTGGTGTGCGTTGTTTCTTCCTGTACCTCTCTGCGGTTGACGTCATGGGCCTTGTCGGTGCTGACGGGAGTGTGCTGCCGGTCTTTTGCGGTGCGAATTTGGGCCTAGCCCTGACCTGCATGTTGTCGAATTTCGGGTTGCTGACTGCCCTTGATAGGTAGGGAAGGAAATTCCTGTCCAAGTCAGAGGAGGAGATGTGGCAAGCAAGACGAACACCTCAAGCAGCTCGGACATCTTGGAGTCGCGAGCGCCGTTGCTGGACACCGATACCGTCGCCGCGGCCTTGGGTGTGACGCCGCGCCATATCCGGCGCTTGGTCGCCGAGCGTCGGATCCCCTTCCTTAAGGTCGGCCGCTTCGTCCGATTCGATCCAGCCGCCCTCAACGTCTGGCTCGACGACCTCCGAGTCGAGCCGACGCGGCCCACGCCGCGCACATACGCGTCGTGTGGCCGGTAGATTAACGACCAGTCGGGTGGCCTGGAATTCGCCTCGTGCGATCGTTCCGTCGGCGTTCGCCCTCTCCGTCGAGTGCACCAACCGTGCCGTGAGTAGTCGGGGAGCGAATCCCATGAAGGCAACGCAGCGCCCGGATCCAGACCGGTGAGCTCAAACCGGCGACACTTCGGCAACGTGCGCAAGCTTCCGAGCGGGCGTTTTCAGGCCAGCTACTGGTGGGAGGGTGCCCGTCACATCGCCGATCGCACCTTCAAGACAAAGGCGGAGGCTCACCAGTTCCTCGACGTCATTTCGTCAAGCATCACGCGAGGGGAGTGGATCGATCCGGAAGCGGGCCGTAGCCGTTTCGCTGACTACGCCGATGAATGGCTAGCGCAGCGCACGGACCTTCGTCCGTTGAGCAGGGACCAATACGCGTCCCTGATAGCAAATCACCTCACCCCAGCGTTCGGTGAGATGGAACTGGCACGAATCACCGCCGGGCGGGTACGTACCTGGTACGCGCAGACGGCTGACCGGTCTCCTGGCGCCGCCACCTCCGCCTACCGTTTGCTGCGGGCGATCTTCAACACTGCAGTGACCGACGAACTCGTTGTCCGCAGTCCGTGCCGCATCCGGGGTGCTGGCACCGACCGCTCGCAGGAACGCCAAATCCCGACGGTCACCCAGGTCGAGGCGCTGCTGCTGGCAATGCCGCACAAACTGCGTGCTGCCGTCGTGCTAGCGGCGTGGGGCACACTTCGCCGGGGCGAAGTGCTGGGTCTGCGGCGGAGCGACATAGACCTTGAGGCCGGCACTGTGCGAATTGAGCGGTCCTTGGGCGAGCGACGTAACGGCAGTGTGATCGTCGGACCGCCGAAGTCAACGGCGGGAGTACGCACCGTGCACATGCCACCCAGTGCAATGGCGGCGCTGGAGGACCACCTGAGGCACTTCGTCGGCTCCGACGACGACGCACCGGTGTTCGTCGGACGATCCGGCCTGCCGCTGCGTCCCCAAGGCCTTGAGAAGGCCTGGAGAGTGGCGCGGGAGGAGGTCGGCCTCCCATCAGTCCGCTTCCACGATTTGCGGCACTTTGCCGGCACCATGGCCGCTGCGGCCGGTGCCTCGACGCGTGAGGTGATGGCACGTGGCGGATGGTCGTCCCCTCAGATGGCACTCCGTTATGAGCACGCCACCCAAGAGCGGGATCGCTTCATTGCACTCGCGCTCGAGTCGTTCTCACCGTCGGCACCGGACGCGACAATCCGACCGATCACGACCGTCGGCAAGCAAGGAGATCGCGCACGTTCGCGCACGCAGCGCGCACGAGGCGATTCAGTGCATGAGGGCGCGAACGTGGAAACAGTTCCCGACCAGGGCGTTTCCGAATCTCTCGTGCGCCCCTCGGGATTTGAACCCGAAACCTGCGGATTAAGAGTCCGTTGCTCTGCCGTTGAGCTAGAGGCGCGTCAGAGAGTGTAGGCGACGGAGGTGTTGGCACTGGTTCTGCCGGCGTGTGGTGAATTGGTGCCGAGTATCGTCAATGTTGATGCCAGGAGGCGACGAGGGCCCTTTGTGCCGTTTCGACCGGCCCCTGCGGATAGCGGCCCTCGTGAAGCAGATCCCAGTCGGGGAATCGATGGCCCTCGGGAATGATCGGCGTCTCGTTCGGCATGGGCTCGAGCTTGAAATGAACGCCTACTGCCGGCGGGCCGTCTCGAAGGGCGTGGAGTGGGCCGAGCTCAGCGGGGGCACCTGCACGGTCGTCACCCTCGGCCCGCCGTCGGCCGACGACGTGCTGCGCGAGGCGATCGCGTGGGGCGCCGACGAAGGGATCCATCTTTGTGACCTCGCGTTCGGCGGCTCGGACACCCTGGCCACCGCCCGCGCCCTGGCCGCGGCACTGGAGCAGTTCGGACCGTTCGACTTGGTTCTGGTGGGTCGGAACTCGCTTGATGGTGACACCGGTCAGGTCGGTCCCGAAATAGCCGAGCTTGTGCAGCTCCCGTTCGCAGCCGGCGTGCGTGTGATGGCGATTGACGGAGGCACGCTATCGCTCACACTCGAGCAGGACGACGGATGGGAGGACGTCGAAATGTCACTCCCAGCGGTGCTCTCGGTGGCCGAGAGGCTGTGTGAGCCGTGCAAGGTCCCACCCGATCGCCGGTCCGAGGTCCCGGCGTCGCGTATCCGTGGCGTGCACGCGTCACAGCTCGGGCCGGGCCCATGGGGCCAGGCCGGCAGTCCGACGGTGGTTGGCGAGACCCGCACGTTCGCGCACAACCGGGGCGGCAAGGTTCTGACCGGGCCAGTTGGCGACCAGGTGGCCGAGGCCGTCGCCCTGCTGGCTGAACGTGGTGCCCTCGTCACTCCGCCTGACGGCGGCGGGGGAGTTCCCTTGCCTCAGCATGAGGCGCGTCCGGAGGGCGGCCCGATCATCGCGGTGCTCGTCGAGCCGGGTCGGACCCAGGTCGGTGCGGAGATGCTGGGGGCGGCATCCGCGCTGGCGAGCGCGTCGGCCGGGCGCGTGCACGCCCTTGCCTTGCCTGGTGAGGATCCCGTCGCGCTGGGCTCGGCCGGAGCCGACGACGTCACCATGTTCATGGGGGCGGCCGTGGCTGAGGACGTGGCCGCTGGCATTGTGCAGTGGTCCGCCCATCGGCGTGTCGCTGCCGTGCTCGGTCCGAGCACGGCCTTCGGGCGCGAGGTGCTCGCACGGGTGGCGGCAGCGCAGGGTTTCGGGTTGGTCGGCGACGCCATCGGCGTCTCGTTCGTCGATGGCCACGTTGTGGCGGCCAAGCCTGCCTTCTCCGGCGCACTGGTCGCCGACATCTCGTGCCGCTCGCCGGTGACCCTGGTGTCAATCCGCCCCGGCGTCCTGGCCGTTCCACCCCATCGACTCCACACTCCCCGTGTCGATGAATGGCCCGTCACCCCCCGGGGCCGGGTCCGTGTGCTGTCGAGCAGGCGGGACGACGACATTGAGGTCCTGGCTCGGGCGCAGGTGGTCATCGGCGTGGGCGCCGCGGTGGCTCCAGGCGAGTACGCCGAGATCGCACCGCTCGCCAAGCTGCTCGGGGCCGAGTTGGCCGCCAGCCGCAAGGTGACCGACAACGGCTGGGCCCCCCGCTCCAGGCAAGTGGGCATCACCGGCCGGAGCATCGCCCCCCGGCTGTACGTGGCGCTCGGGGTGAGTGGCAAGTTCAATCACATGGTCGGCGTCAGGGCGGCCGGCACCGTGCTGGCGATTAACAAGGATGCAGGCGCCCTGGTCTTCTCACACTGTGACCTGGGCATCGTCGGCGACTGGCACGAGGTGGTGCGATCCCTCACCGTCGCGCTCCGCCTCATGGAGCCGGTAGGAAGCTGACGCTGGCGTCAGGGTACACTCGGCGCCGACTCGCCCCACCTCGGTGGCGAAATTCCGGAAAGGATGGGCAGTGGACCTCGAGTTCACCGACGATCAGGATGAGCTGCGGGACTCGGTCCGGTCGTTTCTCCAGAAGGAGTGCCCTCCCGAGGTCGTGCGCGCCGTCGTGGAGACGGGGCAGCCAGCCGACAAGTTGTGGAGTGCCATGGTGGGCCTCGACTGGCCCGCCCTCGCCGTCCCCGAGGAGAACGGCGGCATTGGTCTGACCTTCGTGGAGACGGCTGTGGTGGCAGAGGAGCTAGGCCGAGCGGTCGCGCCGGGGCCCTTCCTGGCTACCGCGACGCAGTTCACCCCGGTTGTGCGCGAGGTGGGCTCGGCCGAGCAGCGGCAGCGATTCCTGAGCCAGGTCGCAGCAGGGTCGATCACCGGCAGCCTGGCCCTGGCCGACCACCCTCGGCGCTGGAGTTTCGACGACCTGACGACGCGCGCCGAGCTGGTCGATGGAGGGTGGGCGCTCTCCGGGACGAAGTACGGCGTCCTCGCCGGTCCCGACACGGACGAGATCGCGGTGATTGCCCGGGTCGGCCAGGGCGTCGGCGCCTTCGTCGTCCCGGGTGCCGCCATCAACTTCGCGCCGGTCCGTTCGCTCGATGCGTCGCGCCCATTCTCCACCCTTACGCTCGAAGGCGTCCATGTCGCCGCGGACCGGGCGCTCGGCGAGCCGGGGAGCGGGGCCTCTCTCAGCGGGATCGCACGCGCCGTGGAGGAAGCGACCGTGGCCATGGCGCTCGAGACGCTCGGCACGTCTGATGCGCTCTTCCAGATGGTGCTGGCCTACGTCAAGGATCGCCAGCAGTTCGGCGTGCCCATCGGGTCGTTCCAGGCCGTGAAGCACAAGATGGCGGACATGTTCGTCGCCATTGAGCGCGCCCGTGCCCTCTGCTACCACGCCGTGGCAGCGATCAGCGAGGATGCCGTCGTCCGGTCTTCGGCCGTCGCCATGGCCAAGGCGGCCAGCGACGACTGCCAGCGCACTGTCTGCCAAGACTCGTTCCAGTCCTTCGGGGGAATCGGGTTCACGTGGGAGCACGACGCGCACCTCTTCATAAAACGGGCCAAGACAACGGGCGTGCTCTTCGGCGACGCCCATGCCCACGCGCTCTCGGTGGCCGAGCAGCTGGGCGTCAACGTCGCCCCCTAGCAGGCAGACTGGGGCGGTGCGCCCAGGGGAATCGCTGATCGCGCAACTCGGACTCGAACCGCATCCCGAAGGCGGGTGGTACCGCCGTACCTGGGTCGCCGAGAGCGCGGCTGGTGCGCGTCCAACCGGGAGCGCCATCTTCTACCTGCTGCTCTCCGGTGAATTGTCTGCACCGCACCGGGTTGACGCCACGGAGGTGTGGCACTTCTATGCGGGCGACCCCCTCGAGCTCCGCCTGGAGTGGCCCGATGGGCGGGTTGACGTCCACGTCATGGGCAACGACATCGACGGTGGCCAGGAACCCCAGGCGGTGGTGCCGCCGGGCGTCTGGCAGTCGGCCCAGCCTCTCGGTCGTTACTGCCTCTTGGGGGCAACCGTCTCGCCCGCCTTTACCTTCGAAGGCTTCGAGCTCCGCAGCGACGACTGAACGTACGATGCCTCTCATGCCCACAAGGAGGACCAGGTGAGCGACGATCACGAAGAAGGCCTCTCGGCGCTCCTGAACGAGACGAGGAGGTTCCCGCCACCGGCCGACCTGGCGAAGCAGGCCAACGCCCAACCCGGCATATACGAGGAGGCGGCAGCTGACCCGCTCGCCTTCTGGGCGTCGCAAGCCAACATGCTGCGCTGGGAGACGCCATGGACGGAGGTCCTGTCGTGGGAGCCACCGTTCGCGAAGTGGTTCGTGGGCGGGAAGCTGAACGTGGCCGTGAACTGTGTTGATCGCCACGTGCAGGCGGGTCTCGGCGACCGGGTCGCCTTCCACTGGGAGGGTGAGCCGGGCGACACTCGCACGATCACCTACGCCGACCTGTTGCACTCCGTGTGCCAGGCGGCCAACGGCCTGACCGAGCTCGGCGTGCGTGCCGGCAACAAGGTCGCCATCTACATGCCGATGATCCCCGAGACGGTGTTCGCCATGCTGGCCTGCGCCCGTTTGGGGGCACCGCACACCGTGGTCTTCGGAGGTTTCTCGTCTGACGCGCTGCGCGGACGCATCCTGGATTGTGATGCGCACTTCGTCATTACGGCCGACGGTGGTTACCGGAGGGGTGCGGCCAGTGCACTGAAGCCGGCTGTGGACGAGGCGATTGCCGAGTGCCCAGACGTGGAGAAGGTGCTCGTCGTGCGCCGCACGGGCCAAGAGGTCGCATGGCACGAGGGCCAGGATGTGTGGTGGCACGATCTGGTCGATCGCCAGCCGGGTCAGCACGAGGCCGAGGCCTTCGACGCCGAGCATCCGCTGTACATCATGTACACGAGCGGCACCACGGCCAAGCCGAAGGGAATCCTGCATACCTCGGCGGGCTACCTCACGCATGTCTCGGCGACGCACCGCCTCATTTTCGACATCAAGCCAGAAGAGGACATCTTCTGGACGGCCGCCGACATCGGCTGGGTCACGGGGCACAGCTACATCGTCTACGGGCCGCTGGCCAACGCCACCACATCGGTCATGTACGAAGGCACGCCCGACACGCCGGCCCGTGACCGCTGGTGGCAGATCGTTGAGAAGTACAGGGTGAACATCCTCTACACGGCGCCGACCACCATCCGGACGTTCATGAAGTGGGGCGAGGACTTGCCTGCCGGTCACGACCTGTCCAGCCTGCGACTGCTCGGATCGGTCGGTGAACCCATCAATCCCGAGGCCTGGATCTGGTACCGCACCCACATCGGCGGCGATCGCTGCCCGATCGTCGACACATGGTGGCAGACCGAGACCGGCGGCATCCTGATCACGCCGCTGCCCGGCCTTACCTCCACGAAACCGGGTGCCGCCATGACACCGTTCCCCGGCATTTCGGTCGACATCATCGACAACGACGGCCGTTCGGTCGGGAACAACGAGGGTGGGTACCTCGTCATCACCCAGCCCTGGCCCGGCATGTTGCGGGGCATCTGGGGCGACCCGGAGCGCTACCAGGAGACCTACTGGTCCCGGTTCCCCGGTCGCTATTTCGCGGGCGACGGCGCCAAGCGGGACCAGGACGGCGACATATGGCTACTCGGTCGCGTCGACGACGTCATGAACATTTCGGGACACCGGATCTCGACCACCGAGGTGGAGCACGCGCTCGTTGGACATCCGGCGGTGGCGGAGGCTGCCGTCGTGGGCGCCAGCGACGCCACGACCGGCCAGGCCATCGTGGCCTTCGTCACCGTCAAGGGAGCCGGCACCGATGGCGCCCCCGACGGCGAGGAATTCGTACGCCAACTCCGCGAGCACGTGTCCCAGGAGATCGGGCCGATCGCCAAACCACGCCAGATCATGTTGACCCCCGAGCTTCCCAAGACCCGCAGCGGCAAGATCATGCGCCGTCTCCTCCGCGACGTGGCCGAGCACCGCGACCTGGGCGATGTCACAACCCTGATGGATCCCACCGTGGTCAATGCCATTCGCGAGGGCATGGCCAGCGGCGCCGAGGACAAGGAGTAGCGGATCCTTTAGAGAAATGTCGTTCCTGTCGCGCTACCTATTCGACCCGTTGCCAACGCCGACCGACCGGTCGACGCTCCTCCTGCGCAGTCAGCGTCGCCATTGAGGCCCGAAGTCTCTGAAGCATTTCGGAGAGAGTCCGAACCTCCTCGGGCTTCCAGTCCCGAACGATCTGCTCGAAGCGTGTCAAGCCGAATTGCTCCAGGCGTCGCAACTCTTCTAATCCGGCCGGGAGCAGTGTCACCAGGCACGAACGACGATCGGCTGGGTCCGCAGCGACGTCGACCAACCCGGCGTCCTCCAGGTCCCGGATTTGGCGCGTCACCAATGACGGATGAACCTGCTGGAAGTCTGCGATCTCTGAAGGCCGAATGCCGTGCTTGCCACCGATCACCTGAAGGAGGCTCAGGGTGCTGGCGCCTTTCCTCTGGCGCCTGGCCCTCTCAAGCCCGGCGTTTACTGCGAAGAGGGCGCCAACCAATGATCGAACGTCACGCTTGCTCGGAGCCATAACAACATCCTAATACTTGATTGAGTCAATCAGTGTTACGATGTCCTTAACGAAAGGCTGACCATGCGAATCGCAGAAAAGAGAGCCACACGTAAGGCTGCCCATGCAGCCCGAGACGAAAAGTCGGCGCATGATGCCCGTGACGAAAAGGCGACGGAACCCCCAGATGCCGTCGACGTGACCATTCAGGATGCGACTACGGCACTTGATGACGAGGCCCCTCGCCACGAAAGTCGCCAGTGATAGAGGCCCGCGGGCTCGCCAAACGGTATGGATCGACTCTGGCGGTCGACGATCTGTCCTTCGACGTGCTTCCCGGGCAGGTCACAGGCTTTCTCGGCCCCAACGGCGCCGGCAAGTCCACCACGCTGAGGATGGTGCTCGGTCTTGACGCTCCGACCAGCGGATCGGTGACCATCGATGGTCGCCCGTATTCCTCCCTGCGGTACCCCCTCTTCGAGGTCGGCGCCATGCTTGAGGCCAAGGCGATCCATGAAGGTCGAACCGCCTATAACCATCTCCTCTGCCTGGCTCAGAGCAACGGCATCGGCCGTCACCGGGTTGATGAGGTGCTTGACATCGTCGGGTTGACGAGCGTGGCCCACAAGCGGGCGGGGCAGTTCTCGCTGGGCATGGGGCAACGTCTCGGGATCGGCGCCGCCTTGTTGGGCGACCCCGGAGTACTGATATTCGACGAACCGGTCAACGGGCTTGATCCGGAGGGCATCGTCTGGATTCGCAACTTGCTGCGTTCGTTGGCAAGCGAAGGAAGGACGGTCTTCGTCTCCTCACACCTCATGGCCGAAATGGCTCTGACTGCGGACCACGTGATTGTCATCGGTCGAGGAAGGCTCTTGGCGGAGGCAAGCATTGACGAACTGATTCAGGGAAGCTCGCAGAACTTCGTCCGCGTTCGCTCGCTCAAAGACGCTGAGTTGGCCGTACTGGTCCGGGAGAAAGGTGGGTCGAGCCACACCGAGACCGATGGCGCGCTAGCCGTGACCGGTATCACTGCGGCGGCCATTGGAGACCTGGCGGGAGCCAATGGCATCTTCCTTCATGAGCTTTCGCCACAAGAGGTATCTCTAGAAGAGGTGTACATGGAACTGACTCACGACAGCGTCGAATACCGAGCCGGACAACCCGTCGTGGCCGCACCGACCGCAAAGGTGGCCTGAGCATGGTCGTTGCCCAGCTGCCACTTGAAGGAGCGACAAGACACGCCAAGCCAACTGGCTCCATGTTTCCTGGGCTCATGCACTCGGAGTGGACCAAGTTGCGCACCGTACGGTCGAGCTACTGGACGCTCTTTGCGGCAGTGGCCGCACTTGTCGGGCTTTCGGCAATGCTGAGCGCCATTTACGTGGCCCAGTATGCCCACGTGAGTGCAGCCGACAAGGCAACGTTTGACCCGGCCTCCTTTAGTTTGACGGGGAGTTTCCTGGCTCAGCTCGCCATCGGCGTACTGGGGGTTCTGGTCATCACCAACGAATACGGAAGCGGCATGATTCGTGCGACGTTCGCCGCCGTGCCCCAGCGACTCAAGGTCCTGTCCGCCAAGTCAGCCGTGTTTGCCGGCGTCACTTTCGTGGTGACAACCGCAGCCTGCTTCGTTGCCTTCGTACTCGGCCAGTCGATCCTGTCATCCAAGGGCATCGGAACTTCCATCGGCGCACCGAACGTCCTTCGGACGGTCATCGGCACCGGCCTCTACCTGGCCGTTCTCGGACTCCTGGCTCTCGGTCTGGGCACCATCATCCGCAAGACAGCGGGTGCCATTGCCGCGGTCTTCGGCCTGGTCCTCGTCCTGCCGGTCATCGCGAGTCTGTTGCCGTCGTCCATGAACGCCTTCCAGAAATTCCTGCCGTCAAACGCGGGGCAGGCACTCGTGAACAACGGTGCTCGTCACGGCAAGAACCCAATTCCGCAGCTTTCCCCGTGGATGGGTTTCGGCGTCTTCTGCCTATGGGCAGCGGTGGCCCTCGGCATAGCCGCGTTCACGCTGGCTCGCCGCGACGCCTGACGCGCCGACCGCGCATTCTGGTACACGGGCCGGCGAGCAACCGGTTCCAGCAAGTGAAGGAATAGCTATGAAGAAACGCCAAGGAAAGGTGTTGGGGATCCCATACGACACGCGACGTCCCACCGCTGCTCGGTTCACCTATACATACTGGAGCGCCCAGAATCCCCGGCTCTTTCCTCCCAAGATGGATGGCATCGGTTGGGGCATCAATTTCTATTGGGTGATCCACCCTTTGCGCTGGCTCAAGGCGCGCAAAGAGAGCGACTCGGTCGCAGCACATCATGTCGATGAAGACCGGCGAGAGCATCCCAGCCGGACCGAGCATGAAACGATGGTCTGAAGGCTCCTAGCGCAGTACAGCGGCGTGGTTGACGTCGCCACTCATGGCACGTCCGTGCCCACTCCCATGTCGTCGGCCGCCGTAGCACTGATGGCCTCGTCGTCGGGCGGGGGTTACCGCGAGATCGACGCCGATGGCGGCGTACTCAACTTCTCGACCCAGAGGGGTAGTTGACGAGCGGGGTCCGCCCCGACCGTCGTCTCACACGAAGGACGTTTGCCCCTACCGCCACTCGTTC
>Ga0307374_10014393_pt1 | contig 10775 bp, 9 predicted proteins | sample OX3MG_FD_202532 | JGI IMG/M metagenome (GOLD analysis project Ga0307374, IMG submission 202532) | Soil microbial communities from Risofladan, Vaasa, Finland - OX-3 | ecosystem: Environmental > Terrestrial > Soil > Coastal area > Acid sulfate soil | place: Finland: Risofladan, Vaasa | collected... | reverse complement strand
CGGCGGTCGTACTCTCACTCTTCGCCCGGCTCCTCGCACGCTGCATCGATAGCGCGCACGAAGCCGGCCGCTACCTCGAACGGCTCTTCGCGGAAGTCGCTACGATCATTCCCCGTCGGTCCGTGTGGTGCCCCAGCACGCTTGCCGTACAGATCGGCTCCCACCGCTTCGTTCGCCCGCCTCCGCATTCGTAGTCAGCCCTCTCCGTTTTCGACTACGCTTTCCAGGAGGTCCACTAGGTGCATCGTGCCACCAACGCGGGCTTGCGCGCACTCTGCGTTGCAGCCGTCATCTTTTTCGCCGCATTCGCTCGCGCGGATGCCGTGCCGGTTTTTGCCAACGGCCAGGGTGTAACGTGCGAAACGTGTCACACCACATTCCCCGGCATGACGCGCTACGGCATGATGGTGATGATGACGAATTTCCAAATTCTCAATCGCCATCTGCAAGACAAGGCGCTTCCGCTTTCGGCGCGCTTGTATATCACATCGATCCTCGCCAATAAGAATAATCCCGGCTCGACGACCGTCTCGGATCTCTCGCTTCTCGGCGGGGGCTTTCTCGGCCGCAACTTTACGTGGTATACCGAGCAGCACGTGATCGATTCGTCCCAAATCGGGCAGACCGAACAGATGTGGCTCTCGTGGAACGGGCTCTTTCACGGCACCAACTCGCTGCAAGTCGGCAAGTTTCACACGCCGTTTCCGTTCATGCCCGCGCACGCGTGGACGATCGGCAACTACTTGCTCGCAACGCAGACGACCGGGCAAAACGATTTCAACCCGAACGATGCACGCTGGGGCGTCGCTATGAACGGTATGTCGAACGAGTTCATGTACAACCTGTCGTACCTAACGAACAGCGGCCCGACGGGGACGGCTTTCAATTACAACCAAGCCGACAATCAGCGCACGCTGGATGCGAATATCTCCTACGGCGGCATGGTGGTTCCGTGGAGCGTGGGCGCCGTCGCGATGCGCGGCTTCGCGCCTCTGACGTATGCGGGCGGCGGCCTCGCGGGCTCCGACGCGTTCACGCGCGAAGGGCTCTACCTCGGCTACCAAACCAGCAAGTGGCATTATCAAACGATGTACTACCACGGTGTCGATGCGCATCCCGATTTCGCGGAGTACAACGTTCCGCTCAACGGGTTCTTCTTCGAAGCCGAACGCGATCTCGGCTGGCGCAACCACATTCTGCTGCGCTACGACGTGGCATCCAGCGATACGCTGAACCGGCAGTTCGTGCTCGATTATTCGCACAATTTCGAACCGAATTTTGCCGTGATCAGCGAGCTCGCGGCATTCCCGGGGACGCGGCCACAGATTGCGTTCCAGATTGCGTACGCGGGACCGTATCAGTTCGGCAAGCGTTATTTACCGAATCTGCACGTCGTTCCGGTGGACGGAGAGAGCCTCGTCCCGGCGGTGCCGAGCGCGAACAGTGCTACGTCTGCCACGGCGGGCGGATCGTCTGCGAGCGCATCTGCCGCAAGTCCGGCCGCAGCGACGGCAGCGGGCGGCGATGCGAATGCGGGCGAGCAGCTGGTGCAGGCGAACGGTTGCGAAGGCTGCCACGGTGCTACGTTCAAGGGCGGTATCGGGCCCGCGCTGTACGGCGTCGAGCATCGGCTCGCGCCGGGCGCTATCGCGCAAGCCATCTCCGCGCCGAAAGCACCGATGCCGAACTTCGGGTTCACCACAACGCAAATCTCCGACATCGTCGCGTATCTTTCGGGGCTGGACGGCGGCACCGCAAATACGACGCCCGTGGTAACGTTCGATCCGGCAACACCGACGGACATGGCAACGGTACGCGTCACCTTCCCGGGAACGCCTCCGCAACACGTCACGGTAACCCCGATCATGGACATGGGCGGCACAAAAATGCCGACCCGCGAGGTCCCCATGGCGCCAACCCCGGGCAACCCCAACGTCTTCACCGCAAAAATCGTGTTTTCGATGGGCGGCCCGTGGACGGTGCATATCATCTACGACGGAAAGTCGATGGACGTGCCGCTCAATGTGGGGTCATAGCTGCAGGAACTACGATCCGAGCGACGGCAATGCCAGGCGTCTGGCATGGCGAGCCATTATAATCTCTCCATGCCTTCCGTGAACACGTCCGTAGATTCCGTCGATATCAGCTCTGAGGTGCCTCATGCAGCGCGTTGATGGCGGGTTCGTTTATTCTGCCACGGATTTGAATAATTTCGTCGAGTGCCGGCGCTTAACCGAGCTCGAAGCTCTCGTCGCGTTCAAAGTACTTCCCCGCCCGGATGGCGACGACGAGCAGGCGGAGCTGATTCGGGAGAAGGGCCAGGCCCACGAGGATCGCTATCGCGAGCGCTTGCAGCAAGAATACCCCGACGACGTCGTCTGCTTCGGGCGGGCCGAGCCCGGCGCGGAAGCGTACCGCGAGGCGGAACGCCAAACGCTCGAAGCCATGCGCCGGGGCGCGAAGATTATCTATCAGGCAACGTTCTTTGACGGCCAGTTTCTCGGACACGCAGATTTCCTCCAGCGCGTCGAGACCCCGTCCGATCTTGGCAACTGGAGCTACGAAGCGATCGACACGAAGCTGGCGCTCTCCACAAAGCCCTATTTTATCGTCCAGCTTTGCAACTACAGCGAGCACCTCATGCGGCTGCAAGGCCGCATGCCGGACCGCGGCTACATCGTGCTGGGGAACGGTGAGAAGCAAGGATTTCGCCTACACGATTACACCGCATACTACCGCCATCTAAAATCGCGCTTTCTGGCGTTCGTCTCCGATCCCGCACTTGCCGCAGAGGCGGCAGCTCGCGTATACCCTATGAAGTGTAACCATTGCATGGTGTGCCCCTGGAACGAGACGTGCACGGATCAACGCGTCAGCGACGACCACCTAAGCCTGGTAGCGTGGATGCGGCGCGATCAAGTCTCAAAGCTCGAGGATGCCGGCATCACGACGGTCGCAGCGCTCGCGCAAGCCGACCCTAATGTTAGCCCTAAGAGCATGAACTCGGGAACTTTCGCGAAGCTGTGTAAACAAGCGCGCCTGCAAGTGCGCAGTCGCGAGACCGCCGAGCCCGTCTACGAGTTGCTGCCGCACGACCCGCGAACCGGGTTTGGCCTGCTGCCGGAGGCAGCTCCCGGCGATGCCTACTTCGATATGGAAGGCGACCCGCTCTACGAGCCGGGCCGCGGGCTGGAATATCTCTTTGGCTGCTGGCTGCCCGATGATGAAGCAACGTTCACGACATTCTGGGGCTTGGATCGTGCCGCCGAAAAACAGGCGTTCGAGCAATTCGTCGATTTCATCGTTGAGCGCCGGCGGCGCTATCCGGCCATGCACGTCTACCACTATGCGAATTACGAAAAAGCCGCCCTGCGCCGTCTTTCTCAGGAGCACAGCACGCGGGGAGATGAAGTTGATGCTCTCCTTCGTGGCGAGGTGCTCGTCGATCTCTATGCGGTCGTACGGCAGTCGCTGATGATCGGTGAGGATAGTTATAGCATTAAACGCCTGGAGCGCTTTTACGGATTACAACGTTCGACGGAAGTGAAGAAAGGCGACCAGTCGATCGTGATGTTCGAGAATTGGCGCGTTCACCGGGATGCGAACATTCTGCGCGACATCGAAGATTACAACAAGGACGATTGCGAGTCGACATACCTGCTCCATCGATGGCTGCTCGCGCGCCGCGAGGAAGCGATCGCCACGTTAGGCGTTAGCTTTCCCTTTCGGCCGGTAAAATCGCCGCGCGACCGCTGCCACGCAGAGTTCTTCGAAGGCTGTGCGAAGTGCAAGCGTCGAGCGGCGGCCGAACGCGAACAAGCGCGCACGACGGATCTTGAGCGCACGCTACTCCAGGGCATCGCACAGCCTCAGAGCGACGAGGAGTACTATCGCCTAAGCGATGACTGGCGCACGCGATATCTCATGGGGCATCTTCTCTCCTATCATCGTCGCGAAGAAGCACCGGTCTGGTGGGCATATTTCGACCGCTGCGAAAACATCGATACCCTCCAAGACCAAGATAGCGAGGCAATCGGCGGTTTAGAATACTGCTCGGACGCGGCCCCGTACAAGCTCAAACCGGCGGACCGAAATCTCGTGCACACATATCGCTTTCCCGAGCAACGTCACAAGCTGGACCGCGGTTACGTCCACGATCCGCGGCTCCAGGATTCGGCCGGCGAGATTATCGAAATCGACGAAGAGCAGAACATCCTACGCCTGAAACGCTCCGGGAGCGCCGATGACGCCAAGGCCGTCGACGCCCTGATTCCCCGCGGTCCGATCAACACCGATCTCCAGCGCAGCGCACTCACCCGCATCGCCCAGGCCTATCAAGCCGGAACTCTCCAAACGCAGCATCCGGCGACGTTCGATCTTCTTTCATCCCGCGATCCACGCGTCGTCGGACATTCCGTATTACAGCCCGAGGAGGTTTCCGCGCAGAGCGTTTCCGCCGTCGTACAGGCTCTCGACAACAGCTATCTTTTCATCCAAGGCCCTCCCGGCAGCGGCAAGAGTACCACCGGATCGCAAGTGATCTGCGATCTACTTCGCGCCGGCAAACGGGTGGGCGTCCTTAGCACCGGGCACAAAGCCATTCACCATCTACTACATAAAGTTGAAGACTGTATGGCCGAGCGCGGCGGTACGTTCCGCGGCCTCTACAAGCACAGCAATACTAATGCCGGTTCGGCTTTCCAGTCCAGGCTGGAACAGCCGTTCATCGAGTCCATCGACGATGCAGAGGCCTTCGATAGCGGTGACTACGATTTGGCCGGCGGCACCGCTTGGCTTTTCGCCCGCGAAGAGCTCGCGGGAACGTTCGACTACCTATTCATAGACGAAGCAGGGCAGGTTTCGCTCGCCGATGCGATTGCCGTCTCCGCATGTGCGAAGAACGTGGTTCTACTCGGGGATCCATCGCAACTCGCGCAGGTGAGCCTGGGCACACACTCCAGCCACGCGGACGATTCCATCCTGCAACATCTCCTCGCCCAAGCGACGACGGTTCCACCGCACCGTGGTATTTTTCTCGATATCTCCTACCGGATGCACCCGGATATTTGCAGCTTCATTTCAACGGCGATGTACGACGGGCGTCTGCATCCGGGAGCGAAAACGCATTTGCACCGGGTTACGAGCACGGGCTTGAGCGGATCCGGGCTTCGCTACCTGCCAATCGAGCATTTCGGCAATGGCCCCCGTTCCGTGGAAGAAGCAGATCGTATCGTCCGCGAAATCGTGTCCTTGTTGGATGGTACCGTCGTGGATGATGACGGCAAAGAGAGGCCTCTCCGGCAATCCGATATTATCGTGGTCGCTCCGTATAACGCCCAGCGGAAGCTCATAACAAGCAAACTCAAGAGCGCCGGCATCGACGTAGCGGTCGGCACCGTCGATAAGTTCCAAGGCCAGGAAGCAGCGGTGGTTTTCTATTCGATGGCCACGTCGAGCGGCGACGATATTCCGCGCGATATCGAATTCTTATTCGAGCCGAACCGCTTCAACGTGGCGATTTCTCGCGCCCGCGCCATGAGCGTCTTGGTCTGCAGCCCGAAACTTCTCGATCTGTCCTGCCGTTCCGCAGACCAGATGGCCTTGCTCAACGTGGTGTGCGCTTATGTGGAGCACGCGCGAGGCGCAATCGCCGTCTAACGCAAGTCGCTGAGCTAGGGCAGGCGGTCAAACGCATAACCCCGGCAACGTGCGCCCATCGATTGCAAACCAAGCTGCGCTGGTTGCTGCGAGCCCTCGGCTGCGCTTCATAGCCCATAGCCAGGCCTGAGCCGGAACGCGTGCGAACGTGGATGCCAATGCAAAACCAGCCCTCCAAGAGCCTCCATTGGCCCTCAATCCTCGCCGCGCTTCGTGCCTGTAGCGGGGAACTCGTGCGGATGCGCAGCGGCAACGCTGCAGAGCCCGCGGGCGAAGTGCGCAGCCGAGCTGCAGCTCGCGGAACGGAGCTGTGCCTCTTTGCGGGCGTGGAACCGTTGAAGCGCTCGGCGCTCATCGAGCAGCTTGAGACGCTAGCGGATCGGCCCGGGCGGCAATTCATGGCTGCGGCTCGTATGCATGCCGGCGGAAGCTATCATCTCGTCGAACGCGTTGCCGACGAAGACGCCGACGGCGTTCTGCACGCTACCATTGTGGCGCGCAGGTCGACAACCGGATTTGAGCCGGGGCGCGGTAAGGCGCCGCATACGACCGGCCGAAGCAAGCGCATCAAAACCGGATAGGGACGCACGCACCTTAGTCGCGGATAGCAGAGGGGCGCAGCGGTGCGCCGGGAACGTGCGCGGGTGTATGCCACGTAAGCGCCATCGAGCCATGACCACGGCCATCGCGACCGATCCCGGACCCACGTCAGTTGAGAAGTTGGCTGCGCGCGAGCCGGTGCGGGACGACGTACTCACCTCCGAAGATCGGCGTGCGGCGGAAATTCTCGTACGGCATCTTTTTGCGCACGAAGGCCATCACATCGATGGCCTCGAGTATGCGGTGACGTTCCGCCTGGCTGCGGGGCATGTCGGCGGCGATATCGTCGACGTCTACCACTTCGATAATGGGAGCGTCGCTTTCGCGATCGCCGATGTTTCCGGCAAGGGCGCGCAAGCGGCCGTTCATGCAGCCCTGATCAAATTTGGCTTACGCTGCTACGCCTCCGAGGGGCTTACGCCCGAGCGCACGTTACGCTCGCTCGATCGCGTATTCATCGAGAACAATGCCTTTGAACGCAGCGAGCAATTCGCAAGCGTATTTTTCGCGGTGCTCGACGATCGGCGACGGTCGCTCACGTATGCTTGCGCGGGTCACGAGCCGGTGTTTCTCATCGCACCCGGTAAGAAACCCATCGTACTCGCTCCAACCGCACCGCTCGTCGGCGTTTTCGACGACCAGCACCATCTCTTTCGCCAACGCCAGATTCCGGTCGAACCCGGGACGCTCCTCATCGCAACGACCGACGGCATTACCGAAGCGCGCTCGCCGAAGGGCGATTTTTTCGGCATGGATCGGCTTGCCAAAGTCTTGGCCGGTAATGTGGATGCATCGGTTTCGGATCAGCTCAAAGAGTTGCTCGCAAACACCGAGCGCTTTACTCGCGGTCGTTTCCACGACGACATCGCTGCCTTCGCCGTCCGCGTTCTCTAGATCGCCTCGGGAGGGCCTATCTGCAGCGAATGGCTGTCGCAGAACGGCGAGAAGCCGAGGGATTCGTAAAGCGCGGCTGCCTTAGAGCCGCGTTCAGCAACGATTACTTGTGTCTTCGCGCGCCCGCGCATGCGTGAGAGCACCTCGGTGATGAGCGCGCTCGCAAGGCCGCGGCCACGATGTTCCTCGCTGGTGATGACGCCGGCAAAGCGGGCAACTTCGTCGCGATAGTAGCCTCCGGCGGCGCACAGGAGCGCGCCGTCGTCATCGACGATGCCGTAGTAGGTGCCTCGCCCCGCATCCATCAATGCACGAAAGCTCGATGCACGCCAGCGCGTAAACGTCTTTCCGTACGAATATGCCGCAAGCTCCAGGTCGACGAGCTGTTCCCAGTGGCGATCGCCCGAGAAAGCGATGATTCGCCCCGTCTCGAGGGCGAGATGCTGAGCCGGCAAGCCGTCGCAGGCTGCATACATCACCTGCACGTCAATGCCGTTTAGGCCGATGCTCGTCGCATTTCCGTGTGGTTCGTACCAGGAGAAGACGGTCGGGTACCCTGCGCTGCGCCACGCAAAACATTCACGATAGCGAGCCATCCATGCATCGAGGCTCCCGGCAGTCGGGGCCTCGTCGAGGACGAAGCGGTTGCCGAAATAATATCCCGGATAGCTTCTGGTCGTTTCTACAAGCGCGCCTTCGATACGATGGCGCTCCAGATCGGGCGGAGCATCGGCGAGTTCGGCCGTGAGCGCGAGCGCGCGAGCTTGCTGCCATGATCGGGACATTATCGAAGCATTGCGAGCGTCCGGTCGATCTCCTCCGCACCGCTCAATACCTCGAAGACGATGTCGTACGAACGGCTCTCGCCCGGTTCGAGAAACGGAAGCGTACCGCGTTTGCCGGCCTCGATGCGGCCTTCGATCGTCGGGCAGTTGGCCGGCTCGATGCCCATCACGTACGTATTCACCCCGAGCATTCGCCAGGTAAAGAGCGCGGGCAACTGCGCGATGTCGTACCGAATCACCAGCGCGACTCCGCGCCCATCATCCAGCGCCCGGTTCACCATAACGGCCCGCGCGAAGCCATCCGCGCACGCAACGGGTTCGTGAATGAACACCTGCTCGGCAAACTGCGGATCGGGCTCTCCGCCGTGGTTCCACTCGCTCAGGCCGCGCTCGGCCTGTTCGTCGCGAGGGTGCATCGCTCGCTGCGATATTGCCAGCCGCGCGTCGGCATCTAAGAGCGGGAAACCCATATTGCAGTGATAGAGCAGCATGTGAGGGCGGCGCGTTCCGCCATCGTTGGTGACGACGTCGTGCAAGGCAAGGCGATTCGCGCCGAGCTCCACACGTAACGTGCGCGCGAGCGTCAGGTTTTCGCCGAACATCTGCGCTTCCGAGACGCGTCCCGCAATCTCGAACCTGCATGCATCGCCGTCCCATATCGTCCGCGTTGCGATGTCCTCCGCGGGCAGGTGGTTCACGCGGCCGTGCATTCCGAAACTTCCGTACGCATCGCTGCCCGGCGGACCAAAGCTACTCAAGCCGCACGTCGTAAAGAGACCGCCGAAGAAATTGCGCGCGAAGTCTTCTGCTTCCGGCTGATAGTATTGCGGCGCTGCGAGACCGCCGGGGCCGTGCCACACCAGCGGTATGCCGCGGAACTCCAGCGCGCATACATCCAGCGCGCGATCGGCCACGCTGGTAAGCCGCAGCCCGGCACCGCTGCGCACGTCAAACGCACGTACGCCCCGCGCCCGTCCGTCGCCAAAATCAAACGGACGAATCCCGGCGACTTGCTCGGAACGGCCGGTGCGCTCCGAGAGCTCTAGCGCGGAATATTCGCGGCCAAACAGCCGTGGCAAGCGCTTACAGGCTCCCCGACTGCCTGGTCATTCCGCCGTCGATCACGTACGAAGCACCGGTAATATACGCACCGGCATCGGATGCGAGAAACGTGCACAGTGCGGCGATCTCGCCCGGCTTGGCCATTCGCCGCAACGGTATCTCGCTCAGGAGCACCTCATACTCGGGATGGTCGCTCTCGAGCTTCGCATCCATGGGCGTCTCCACGGCGCCGGGGCACACGTCGTTGACGGTAATGCCATATTGCGCGAGTTCGATGGCAATCGTACGCATCAGCATCCGAATGCCGCCTTTCGACGCGCAGTAAGGTGCGTTAGTCGGCATTGCGAGGTCTTCGTGTACCGAAGATATATTGATAATGCGGCCGCCACGCTTCTGTTGAACCATCTGTTGCGCCGCCGCTTGCGAGCATAGCCACGTCCCGGTGAGATTGATGGCGATCACCTTATTCCACACCTCGAGCGGCGTTTGGAGGAACGGCTGCTTCTGCTCGATACCGGCATTGTTCACCAAGATGTCGATTCCGCCGTACCGCGCGATCGTTTGTTGCAGCAACTGGCTCACGTCGCCTTCGTTGCTGATATCGGCCGCGACGGCATAGGCTTTGCCGCCGAGGCCCTCGATTTCGCTAACCACCGCCGACGCCGGCGTTGCATCGCCGACGTAATCGATCACGACGCTGGCCCCTCCGCGAGCAAATTCAAGCGCGATCGCTTTGCCGATGCCCGTGTCACCGCCGGTGACGATGGCTACCCTATCGGACAATTGCATGGACACGTTCCTTTCGATCGCGTTGGATCGCCGGCAAGCCCATAGATGAAGCCGCAACCCATGGGACTGAACGATCGCTCGATCCCGGGACGGCCCTGCTGTGAGGCTGTTATCTTCTACCCCCGAGCGCCGGGTCGAAACAATGCGACTCGGGTCATTTACAGATACCCTCGTGCGACGTTACAAACGTGAGACCCGCGGTGCTTTGGCGATATGAACCCGAAAGGAAGGGACCGGATCGCGTGGTAGCCGTCTCTATCGCACCATCATCGTCAAGCCTCGAAGCGCTCTTTGCGGAGCAGTATCCCCGGCTGGTCGCTATCGCGTACCGCGTCCTCGGCGATCGCGCCGATGCCGAGGACGTCGCGCAAGAAGCCTTCATGCAATTCGTCCGCACGCACCGCGAGCCCGTGCCTGCCGCCGCCGGTTGGCTGAGCATCGCGGTGGCCCATCGCGCACTCAACCTCATCCGATCGCGCAAACGGCGCATCGCGCGGGAACTCGCGGAGTTTCGGCTCCGCCGCCCGCTCCTACACGAAGCCCAGGCTGCCATGGACCCGCTCGCGCTCCTGGATCGGGATCAGATGCAACTCGTCGTCCGCGCGGCGCTGCTCCGTCTTCGTCCGCACGATGCGGAGCTGCTCGCGCTGCGCTACGGCGGATCCACCTACCGCGAGATCGCCCAAACTCTCGGGATCGACACCGCCCAGATCGGGACGCGGCTCGCGCGAGCGGAACGCGCCCTCAAAAAGGAAATCGAACGTGCAACACTACGATGACTCCATCCTTCGACGCTCGATCGACGAGCCGGAACGTATCGATGCAAGCATGACGGCGCATCTCGCAGGCTGCGCGACGTGTCACGCGCGCTACGACGACATCCTCGCCAATGCACGCGTCGGCGAACGCGCCTTCTCCGGGCCGCTTCCGGCCGTCGATAGCGCGCGAGCATACGCCCATATGCAGCAGTATTCCAATAATGCGAAG
>Ga0307374_10014391_pt1 | contig 10775 bp, 8 predicted proteins | sample OX3MG_FD_202532 | JGI IMG/M metagenome (GOLD analysis project Ga0307374, IMG submission 202532) | Soil microbial communities from Risofladan, Vaasa, Finland - OX-3 | ecosystem: Environmental > Terrestrial > Soil > Coastal area > Acid sulfate soil | place: Finland: Risofladan, Vaasa | collected... | reverse complement strand
CTTGGGCAGGTGCTCCAGATCGGCGATCAGGCTCTGGCGCCCCAGCGCGGCGGCGCGGGAGGCGAAGTGGCGCAGGAGATCGGCGAGCACATCCTCGCGCCCGGCCTCGCAGCCGAGGTCGAGCGCCGCCGCCACCTCGACGCGGCGCACCTCGCCCTCCTTCGAGCGCCAGACCTCGCGCATGTCGCGGCCGCGGTCCCAAAGACCGCCGCAGGCGACGATGCGGCCCCGCGCCTCGATCACCAGGAAGTCGGGCCAGCCATAGACCCTGCGGCGCCACGGCGGCCCCTCGCCCCAGACGCCACCGTCCAGCCTCGACCGCAGGCTCTCCGCGCTCAGCGGCGCGAAGAGGTCGAGCCCGGCGTGGGCGCGATTGATCAGCTCGGTGCAGCGCCCCAGGTCGGCCTCGGCGACCGGCCGCATCCCCCGCGGCGCGGCCGGCGCCGCCCGGGCGGCGAGGTGGACGGCGCCGACCACCTTCTGCGGCCGCTCGCCCTGGGCCTGGAACTTCACGGCCTCCAGGAAGCCGGCCATGCCGGCGTTGCCGATGCGCATGTACATGATCTGGCCGACGGTCGGGTTCTGCAGCGCGCGCGAGGGAAAGCGCCGCACCAGGTCGCCCAGCCCTTCGCGGCGGCGGCCGGCACGCACCCGCAGGCCCTGGGCGTAGTGGATGCTGCAGGGCTTGCCACCGACCAGACAGTTGGCCGGCGACCAGGCGGTGCAGGCGACGAGTTCGCCCTCGGCCTCGACGACGCTGATGCTGGCGCCCGGCTGCAGCCGGAACTGCGCCAGCGCATCGGGCGAGCGCTCGACGGTCACCTCCCAGTCGCCCACCTTCTCGGGGGCGTCGGCCCACAGCGCCTCGAACGCCTCCTCGTCGCGAGCGGTGAGTTCGCGCGCCCGGTAGGGCCCGCCGGCGAGACGCTCGAAAACCTCGATGGTGCGCTCGATCTGGAAGAGCCCGTTGGCGTCCGCCGGCGCGGCGAGCCAGCCTTCCAGGTGCGCGCGCGGCGTCCGCACCGCCAGGGCGCGCTCGGCCAGCCCCGCCGGCCAGCCCCGCGCCTGCGCCCGCGCGATCAGCGCCTCGGCGGCGACTGCATCCACGGCCATTCTCTTTGCCCCCTTCGCCCGTCCAGGCAAACCGCGCTCATCTTGGCGAGCCCCGCGCGGGCGTCAACATCGGCTCACGGCTCACGGCTCACGGCGCCGGAGCCGTTGCCGGCCCGCCGCCCGCGGACCCCGCGCCGTCGGGACGGGAGACATCGGAGAGGCGCTTGACCACGTCCTGCGGCAGCTGCAATTCGAACCCGCGCAGATAGTCGTCCAGCTGCTCCAGTGTCCGCGGCCCGATGATCACGCAGGTGACGCCGCGGCGCGCCAGACACCAGGCGACGGCCACCGCGCTGGGCGCCGCATCGAGATCGACGGCGACCTCCCGCACCGCCTCGGCGATATCGAGGTTGCGCTCGCGGAGCGCCAGACGCGCCGCGTCAGCCGTGTGGGCCGCGCCGCGCACGCCCATGCTGCCGCCGTAGCGCGTGTCGGGCGCAGGCGTCTCGTCGCGCCGGTATTTGCCGCTGAGGACCCCGCCAGCGAGCACGCCGTAGGTCAGCGCACCCAGTCCATGGCGCTGCGCCGTGGGCTGGACGTCGGCCTCGATCTCCCGGGAGATCAGCGAATAGCGAGGCTGGAGGCTGATCAGCGGCACTCCGCCCACGCGCGCGGCCACCCACTGCGCCTCGACGATCTGGCTGCCGGTGAAGTTGGAGCAGCCAATGTAACGCACCTTCCCGGCGCGCAGGAAGCCCGCCAGCGTGTCCATCGTCTCCTCGAGGGGGACGCCGGCGTCGAAGGCGTGCATCTGGTAGAGATCGACATGGTCGAGCCCCAGGCGCGTCAGGCTGGCCTCCAGGGCGCGGGTCAGGTGCAATCGCGAAAGGCCCTGGTCGTTGGGGCCAGGGCCTTGGGCGCTGCGCGCCTTGGTGGCGATCACCACCGCCTCGCGCCGCCCGGCCACCGCCCGACCGATCACTTCCTCGGACTGGCCGCCAGTGTAATTGTTGGCCGTGTCGATGAAGTTGTGCCCTGCATCCAGGAAGGCGTCGATGATCCGCCGGGCTTCGGCTTCGTCGCACCAGGGCGCCTGGTGCGCGGTTCCGAAATTCATCGCGCCCAAGCAGGCGCGGCTGACCTTGAGACCTGAACGGCCAAGATTGACGTAGTCCATAGTTTAGCTTTTCCCGTCCGGCGCGCGTGCGCACGCCACGGAGCCGAGTGGCTCGGGTGAAGGCTGGACAGGATGTGTCGAGGCGCGGGCGCGCTGAGCGCCCCTGCATGGCTCCAGCGACTACCGAGCCGGCCGGTGAGGAGTGGATGACGTCATCTCAAAATCCTCCTTCGCTTGGCCGCCCCGGACTGGGCCTATTGACGCTATGGTCGCGCCTGCCTCGGAGTCAATCCATCGGATCGCGCGATCAGGTAATCGAGGGTCGCTGCTGCTGTCGCGAACTGCAATCGGGGGACCAGCCATCATCCGGTTCGACTAGCGCGCGATGCGGTTTTCGAGGCCGTCGCCGAATTGGCTCGCCTGCTGCACGGGCAGGATGCGGCGCCGGCCTTGCCGGGCGGCCATGCGTCGTGTGCGTGACGAATGATCGTCGAGACGCCTCGCCTGCGCCTTCGCCCCTGGCGCGAGAACGACAGGGACGGCTTTGCGGCCATGCGTGCCGATCCGCAAGTCATAGTCGATGCGCAAAAGCCGCTCAGCCGCGACAAGAGCGATCGCAAGCTCGATCGCTATGCCGCCGCCTTCGATCGCCTTGGCTTCTGCAGCTGGGCCGTGGAGGGGCCGGACGGCGCGTTCATCGGCTATGCTGGCGTCATGCCTTCGAGGGACGGTCATCCCTTGGGGCCGCACCATGGCGCGGGTTGGCGGCTGGTTCGCCGGGCGTGGGGCCATGGCTACGCCACCGAGGCGGCGCGCTTCGCCTTCGAGGATGTCTTCGAGCGCGTCGGCCTGCCCGAGGTGCTGGCCTACACGTCGCCGGAGAACGCCAGATCCCTCGCCGTGATGGCGCGGCTCGGCCTGCCCGCGAGGGCCGGACGCGACTTCACGGCCGAGGAGGGCGCAAGGTCCTGGACCGGGTTGGTCTGGAGCGCGCGGCCGGGCTAGGCTGTGGCGATGCACGCCGATCAGGTTCAGCGTCTCAACCAGGAAGGCTGGGACCGGCGGGTCGCCGAGCAGGACGTCTGGACCCGTCCGGTCGCGCCCGAGGAGATCGGCCGCGCCCGCCGCGGCGACTGGTCGGTGCGCCTGACCCCGAACCGGCCCGCGCCGCGCGACTGGTTCGGCGAGGTCGCGTGCAGGGACATCCTCTGCCTCGCTTCGGGCGGCGGCCAGCAAGGCCCCATTCTCGCGGCCGCCGGCGCCCGTGTCATCGTCTTCGACGCCTCGCCGAAACAGCTCGCTCAGGACGAGGCGGTGGCGCGCCGCGAGGGGCTGGCGCTCGTCACCCGGCAGGGGTTCATGCACGACCTGTCGGCGTTCGAGGACGGCCGGTTCGACCTGATCTTCCACCCGGTCTCCAACGCGTTCGCGCCCGACATCGAGCCGGTCTGGCGCGAGTGCTTCCGCGTCCTGAAGCGCAGCGGCGCGCTGCTCGCCGGGTTCATGAACCCGATCGTCTACATCTTCGACGCGGAGGCGCAGGAGCGCGGCGAGCTGGTGGTGCGCCATCCCCTGCCCTACGCCGACATCCTCGACCTTGCGCCCGAGGCGCTGGAGCGCGTCGTCGCGCGCGACCATACGGTGGAGTTCAGCCACAGTCTGGAGAGCCAGATCGGCGGCCAGCTCCAGGCCGGCTTCGTCCTCACCCATCTCTTCGAGGACAAGGACCTCGGAGCCCCGGACACCGGCCGCTCCCACTATTTTCCCACTTGCCTCGCAACCCGCGCGCTGAAGCCGTGAGCGGCGCCCGCGGCTCTTCGGATCAATCTTCTCGAGGCGCCGCCCCGGCCGCCGCGAGCCGCCGGTTCAGTTCCCAGAGCGCGGTTCGGTTGCTGTCCCAGCGCAGCAGCTTCGAGGCTTCGCCGAACGACAGCCAGCGGTGGGAGGAATGCTCCTTGGAAAGCCGGATGTGCTGGGCAGGCCGCAGTTCGGCGCCGAACGCCCGCTCGAGGACCACGTGCACCTCCGGCCCCCAGCCGTGCTCAGCTCCGAACACCTCGGCCGGCACGCTCGCGATCGAGTCCAGCGCGATCCAGCGCGCCGGCGCCGCCACGCCAGCTTCCTCGTGAAGCTCGCGGCGCGCCGCTCCCTCGGCGCTCTCGCCGACCTCGACTCCGCCGGCGACGCCCTGCCAGCACTCGTCCTCCTGGTCGGAGCGCCGAAAGACGGCGTACTCGATCGCCCCGGCCTCCGCGCGCCGGAACGGCAACACCAGCACGTTCAGGGGTGCGCGCGGCATGGGCTGCTGGTTAGGCTGCCCTGGCCTGGGCGTAAAGCGGGGGATCGCGGCGTGTGTCCTCCTTATCTCGAGGCGCTGCTTGCCGGCGGTCGGTTCGCGGGCGCGTGGAAGGACCAGGATTGACCGCAGCGCTCTGTCACGTCTCAGAACATCGCGATGGGATTGAGCGGTGAGCCGGTGCCGCCCGCGATCCGCAGCGGGGCGAGGGTGAGGAGGAAGGTCCAGCGGTTCAGCTCCGCGCAGACGCGGGCGACGTCCTCCAGATGGAGGTTGTCGAGCAGGTGCAGGCCCATGGCCACGAGACCGATCATGTGGATCGGCATGGGCCAGTCGGCGGCGATGCGCGCCGGCGGGATCGGGTCGTGGACGCCATCGCCGCCGAGCACGGCGGCCTGGCGTTCATGCAGCCAGGCGCAGACCTCGGGATCGAGGCCGGCGACCTTCTGATCGTCGTGAACCCTGCGCCGCGCATCGCGCCCGAGCCGGACGAGGACGATGTCGCCCTTGCCGACGCGCACGCCCGCTTGCGCCTCGGCGCGCTCCAGCTCGGCGACGCCGATGATGCGCTCGGGGTCCACGAAGGGCTCGCCCAGCGCCCGCGGCGCATCCAGAAGCACGCCCCGCCCGGCCAGCCCGTCCTTCAGGGTCATCACCGTGTTGCGCCGCGCCCCGGTGCTCTTCACCTCGCTGGCCGGGCGGCCGTTGTACATCCGGCCGCCCTGGAACACGTGGCAGAGCGCGTCCAGGTGGCTGGAAGCCATGCCGTGGAAGGCGATGCCGATGTAGTCGGTGGAGACCTCGAGGCCCTCCATCCCCGGCACGCACGGATCGTCGCCGGCGATGACCATGTGGTGATGCGCCGGCCAGGGGTTCTCCGGCCCCGGCCGGGTGGGGAAGTCGCGCGCCAGGCTGACCGTGCGGCCCACTTGCACCAGGGCCGCGGCGGCCCTGGCCTCGGCCTCGCCGAGGTGGTTGAGGGCGCCGCGCTCGTCGTCGTCGCCCCATCGGCCCCAGTTGCTGACCCGATCGAACAGCGATTGCAGTTCCGCAGGCCCCGTCATGCGCCCTCGCCTCGCCCGATCTCGCCAGTAAACATAACGTATGTTACGTAGTTCCGCGGCCGGGATGCGTCAAGCTCGGGGCGCGGCGAGCAGGCGCATAACGGATGTTCGGCGAAATCCGGCCTCCCGGGGGTTGCGCTGCGGCGCCGAAACCGTGACATATCGCGCCGGTGAGGACGAGGCGGGCGCATGGCCAGATCGGTCGACCACGACGAGCGCCGGGGCGTTTTCGCCGAGGCGGCGCTGCGCGTCATCATGAAGGACGGCATCGCCGGCCTGACGGTGCGGCGCGTCTCGCAGGAGGCCGGCTACACCACCGGGGCGCTGACCCACTACTTCCGCTCCAAGGACCAGCTTCTGGTCGAGGCCTCGGAGCTGTCGGCGCGACTGGTGCGCGAGCGCATGGCCCGCGCCGAGACCATCGTGCCCGCCGTCGAGGCGATCCGGCGCGTCGTGGCGATGGCGCTTCCCCTGACGACGGAGACGCGCAGCACTTGGCGCATCTGGGTCGGCTTCTGGGAGCGGTCCAGCTACGACGACGAGGTCGCCTCGACCATGCGGCTGCGCTATCAGGAGTGGCGCCAGCGCCTCGCCCGACTGCTGCAGCGCGCCAAGGACGAAGGCGATGTCGCGGCGCAGGTCGACATACGCCAGGCCGCGGAGGCCCTGGTGGCGCTCATCGACGGCATCGGCGTCGAGGTGCTGCTGGGCGTGCAGCGGATCCCCGCCGCAAGGCAGAAGGCGATGTTCGAACTCTGGCTCGATACCGTGCGCTCCCGGCCGCTCGCCGCCGCGCCCGCCGCCAGGCCGAAGCTCGCGGTCGCGGCGCCCTGAACCGAAGCGGGAGGCGCGCGGAGGCTGGAGGCGATGCAGGCCAAGGGCTAGAGCGCGTTCCTGCCTCGGCGGCAGCGTCCCGATGGGCTCGCCGCTCACCTGCCGTGCGCCTCCGCGGCCAGGGCCTGATTCGCGCGCGAATGGCGCACCCCCGGCGCCAGCTCGATGAGTTCGACGAGGTTGCCGTTGGGATCGCGGGCGCAGATCGAGCCCAGCACGCCCAGCGCCTCGCCCGGCTCGTGCATCTGGCTGACGAACGGCACGCCGGCGGCGGCCAGCTCGGCGCGGGCCTGGCGCAGGTTGCGGCAGCGGAACGCGATGATCCGGGGCACGGTGCGGGCGCTTGCCGCCGGGTCGGGGAAGGCGGCCGTCGGCGTCACCCATTCGATGAGGTCCAGCATCGGACCGTCGGGGTCCGAAGGCAGCACCATCAGGACGCCACGCCCCTGGGCGCGCTCGAGACCGAAGAGCTCGGCGACGAACTGTGGCCACTCCACGCCGCGGCGGTCGTCCAGCACCTCGAAGCCCAGGCGCCGATAGAAGCCGACGCTTTCGTCCAGGTCACGGCAATTGATCACCGTGTGATAGAGGCTCGTCAGCGCCCAGTCCCGGTCGGTCATGTGGTGATCTCCCCTTTGGCTAGTCGGCCCTTGCATCCGGCCATCCGGTTCCACCTGGTTGGCGGCGGCTCGGCGCCTGCGCGCCCCACGCTCAGCCCCCCACCTTCACCGCCACGCGGATGCCGAAGGTGCGCGGCGGATAGTAGACGAAGTTGTCCGGCTCCAGCACGCCTTGGCCCAGAGTGATCGACTGCAGGCCGTCGTTGGAGATCACGTCGGCGTTCTCGATGTTCCTGACGAAGGCCTCGACGCGATAGCGATCGTCGAGGCTGGTCCAGGTCAGGCTGACGTTGGTCAGGTGATAGGGGCGCTGCTGCGAAGTCGCGTAGTTGTCGGGCAGGAACTCGACCTTGCCCGAGAAGAAGGCGTCGATGCGCGGGGTGATCACCCCGAACGCCGTATGGAAGGCATAGTCGGCGCCCAGGTCCACCGTGTAGGGCGGCGTCTGGTTCAGCCAGTTGCCCTTGAAGTTGCACAGCAAGGTGACGGCCGCGCAGCCGGGTCCCGGACCGCCGAAGCGGGTGTCGGTGGTGATGTAGGTTCCATAGCGCGCGTCGGTGAGGGTGACCGCGGCGTTGAGGTGCAGGTTGTCCACCGGGTTGTAGTCGATCTCGGTCTCCAGCCCGTTCACGTCGGTGGTCCCGTTGACGTTGTTGATGCCGGATTCGGTGGAACTCTGCACGAACACCTGCAGGTGCTTGATCTCCTCGTGGTAGGCGGCAACGTTGAGCAGCAGCCGGTCGTCCAGCAGCCGGGTCTTCAGGCCCACCTCGTAGGACCACAGCGTCTCGGGCCCGTAGACGTGGGCGAGGCCGATGATGTTGCCGCCGGCCAGATAGCCGCGCGACACCGAGGCGTAGGCCATGGTCGCCGCGTCGAACTGGTAGCGGGCGCCCAGCTTGCCGGTGGTCTGGCCCCAGGTGTTGGAGAACGGCCCCTGGGTGATGGCGCAGGAGCCGCCGCAGGCTATCGGCAACTCGTAGTTCAGATAGTTGTAGCCGTACTTGCGGTCGTGGCTGTAGCGCAGCCCCAGGGTGAAGGTGAGCGGCACGCCCAGGCCGGTCCTGGCGAGGTCGAAGTCGGCCTGGCCGAACGGCGCCCACGACTGGGTCTTGGTGTAGCCGTGGCTGAGGAAGGTGAACTCGTCGAGGGCGCCCGGCAGCGGGAAGGTGTCGTTGTAGCCGGTGTCCGAATAGCCGAAGTTCTCGTAGTCGTTGGCGTAGAAATAGATGAAGCCCACCAGCCAGCGCAGCGGACTGGCGCCGCCGCGCGAGGCCAGCCGGAACTCCTGCGAGAACTGACTGTTGCGCATGGTCCAGGGCGCGCCGAGGGCGATGGGCAGGTCCGAGCCGTCGCCGTCGCTGATCTGCGCCACGTCGCCGCGCTCGTAGCCGGTGACCGAGGTGAACGCGGCGAAGGGCAGATCCCAGTTGAACGTGCCGGCGTAGAGCTGGGTGGTGTCGGAGGCGGTCTCGTGGGCGTCGTGGCAGAACGTCCGCGGCCGGAAGCTGGCCTGGGTGCTGAAGTCGCAACGAGAGCCGGCCGCGATGCCCAGCGGCGGCGCGACGTAGCGATGCGGCGCCTCCCACCAGGCGGTGTTGGTCGCCGCGGGGTCCCGCCCGTGGCTGTAGTCGGCGAAAAGCAGCAGGTTGGCGTCGGGCGAAAACTCGAACTTCAGCTGGCCGCGCACCATCCAGTAGTCCTCGCCATCCTGGCTGTGGGTGGCGCCCGGCGCGGTGGAGAGGTTCTTCGCGTAGGGCCCGTGATAGGCCGAGACGGCGGTGAGCCGGCCGTCGACCTTGAAATCGCCGGCGTCCACCAGGGGTCCGTTGATCCAGCCGCGGAACGTGCGCGCCGAATAGTCGCCGACCATGGCGTCGGCCGACGCGGCGAAGACGTCGGTCGGCGCGCGGGTGATGACGTTCACCGAGCCGCCTACCGAGTTGCGGCCATAGAGGGTGCCCTGCGGCCCGCGCAGCACCTCGACGCGCTCGACGTCGTAGAATTCCGGATCGACGGCGGTGGTCTGCTGCACGTAGACGCCATCGACGTTGTAGGCCACCGGCGAGTCGCCCCCGGGGGTGGTGTTCTGGCTGCCGAGGCCGCGCAGGGTGACGACGTTCTCGCCGCCGGTGACGCCGGCGCCGAACCTCAGCGAGGGAATGCGCTCGCTGAGATCGGCGAAGCCCACCACCCCCTGGACCTCCAGCGCCCGCCCGCTCAGGGCGCTGACGGCGATCGGCACCTTCTCCAGCGATTCCTCGCGCCGCTCGGCGGTGACGATGATCTCGCCGACGGCGCCGGCGCCCTGGCCCGAACCGGCGTCCGCCGAAGGCTTCGGGGCCGGAGTCGGCGCCGGATTCGGGGCGGCGCAGACCTGCGAGGCCGCCATCGTCACGCAGGCCAGCGACACGGACGCGAACAAACGTGTGACCATCGGCACGGCGAGGCTCCTCCCCCAGCAGGTTTCTCTGTCCGAAGCGCCGCTCGAGCCCCCGGCCTTGTCCCCCAGCATAACACGCGTTCGGTCCATGAAAAGGTGTCACGTAACGCGTGATATGTAAGAAGCCCGGCCAGTGTGGCGGCGAAGCGACGCCGGTCGGTGCGGTCGCCCCGGTCGGCGCTTGTAAACGTAACGCACGTTATGTATCTCTCGCCCGACGGCGCGGGCCGTCAGGCGAGGAGCCGGACCGATGAAATTCGACGTGTTCTGCGAGATCCAGCGGGCGTTTCCGTGGACGGACGGCCAGGACGAGGCGTCGCTGATCGCCGACACCCTCGCGCAGGCGCGCGCCGCCGACGCGGCCGGCTTCGAGATCTGGTGGCAGGTGGAGCACCATGGCGCGCCGCAGTTCAGCTATTCCTCGGCGCCCGAACTCATCCTCGCCGCCATCGCGCTCTCCACCCGGCGGCTGAGGGTCGGGCACGCCGGCGTGCTGGCGCCGTTCAGGATCAACAATCCCCTGCGGGTCGCCGAACGCGGCGCGATGCTGGACATCCTCTCGGGGGGCCGCTTCGAGCTGGGCCTCGCCAAGTCGGGCGGCAAGGAATGGGAGACCTTCGGCGTCGATCCCCAGACCGCGCGCGAGGAGGTGCGCGAGGCCCTGCAGATGATTCCGCGCATGTGGACCAAGCCGGAGTTCTCCTGGAACTCTCCGCTCATCGCCATACCGCCGCGCGAGGTGGTGCCGCGACCGCTGCAGCAGCCGCATCCGCGCCTGTGGCAGACCTGCGGCTCGCCCGAGAGCTTCTACATGGCCGGAGAGCTGGGCGTCGGCGCCCTGGGCACGACGCTGCTCAGCCCGGTGCCGGTGCTGGGGGCGATGATGCGCGAGCACGACCGTGGCCTCGCCGCCTGCGCCCGTCCCGCCGGCGCCGTCGCCAACCCCCAGAAGGGCGCCTTCACCTTCGTGCACGTGGCCGAGAGCCGGGCGGCGGCGATCCGCAACGGCGCGGCCTGGTCGGCGCTCTGGTACGTCAACGCCGCGGCCGTCACCTTCAAGGTGCCGCGCCGGGTGTGGTACGACATGATCAAGGCCGGCCTGCATCCCAACTCCGCCTCCGCCACCCAGGCCCGCCAGAGCCTCGATCCGCGCGAGACCGTCATCGAGGCGGACGACCCGCCGGCCCTGGTGCTGCTCAAGAAGATGGCCCAGGGCCGCGAGGTCAGCCACGAGGAGGCGCACGAGGTTCTGGAGGCGCTCGACTGCGTGGTGATCGGCGACCCCGGCGCCTGCGCGGCCAAGCTCGAGGCCTACCAGGCGATCGGCGTCGACCGGATCATGTGCATG
>Ga0307374_10014389_pt1 | contig 10776 bp, 18 predicted proteins | sample OX3MG_FD_202532 | JGI IMG/M metagenome (GOLD analysis project Ga0307374, IMG submission 202532) | Soil microbial communities from Risofladan, Vaasa, Finland - OX-3 | ecosystem: Environmental > Terrestrial > Soil > Coastal area > Acid sulfate soil | place: Finland: Risofladan, Vaasa | collected... | reverse complement strand
GAGGTCGCAACCGTCGGCCTCACCGGCGCCCAGGCACGTGAGCACGGGATTGCGACGAGCGAGGCGTCACTCAGCCTGCCGGAGTCGATCGCCCGCCCCTGGACGTACGAGCAGGATCCCCGCGGCGTGCTCGGCCTCGTCGCCGACCGCGAACGCAAGGTACTCGTCGGCGCTTGGGCGGTGGCGCCGCTGGCCAGCGAGTGGATCCACCAGGCCGCCCTCGCGATCAAGACCCAGACACCGCTTGACGTGCTCACCGACACCGTCGCGCAGTTCCCGACCTTCACCGAGGCATACCTCAAAGCTCTCGAAGCCCTCGAGCCGACCGGATAGCGGAACGCGACTGCCGGTCTCGTGGCAGGGCATGAATCGTTCGTCGAGTTGCTCGGTCTAAGCGGACGTGCGCGAGCGTGTCGAGCAGACCGTGCCGGACCTCATGACCACGGCTGCGGCACCCGTGGCGGCGTAACCCGCGATGGGCGACAACGCCGCTCCTTCGCGCACCCCGCGCGAGAACGTCGGCGCCCGCCGTGTCGGCCGGGCAGGCTTCCTCGGCCTGCTCGGCGGCGGCGTCGCGACGCTGTTCTTCGGCAAGCAGATCTCGAGCGTCACGAGCACGGTGACCAAGCCGTTCGCCGACGCGACCGGGCTGAGCCGGATCGTGCCCTCGAGCGGCTGGCGGATCTACACCGTCGCGGCGACGATGCCCGTGTTCGACCGCGCCAGCTGGCGCCTGCGCATCGACGGCCTTGTGCGCAACCCGATGGAGCTCAGCTACGACGAGCTTCTCGCGCTGCCGCGGGCCGAGCAGGGCTCGACGTTCCACTGCGTGACCGGTTGGACCGTCCCGAACGTGCACTGGGCGGGCGTGCGCTTCGCCGACCTGCTCGCCGCGGCGCAGCCGCTGCCGCACGCGCACGCCGCGCACTTCATCTCCGCCGAGGTTCCCTACGATGACTACCTCGAGCTCGGCCAGACGAGGCTGCCGGACGCGATGCTCGCGTACGAGATGGACGGCGTGCCGCTGGCGCAGGAGCACGGCGCACCGGTGCGTGTCGTGATCCCCGACATGTACGGCTACAAGAACGTCAAGTGGGTCCACCGCATCGCGCTCGTGTCGCGCTCGCAGCTCGGGTACTGGGAGAAGCTGGGCTACGACGTCAACGCGTGGGTCGGCCACTCCAACAGCCATGGCTGACGCGACGCTCGCGCGAGAGGCGGCGCGCTCGACGCCCGCCCGGCCTCGTTACGTCGCGCGCTTCACGCGCACCGAGCGGCTCCTGCATTGGGTGCACGCGGCCGCGTTCTTCGTGCTGCTCGGCTCGGGCCTGGTGCTCTACCTCCCGGCGTTCTCGACCGCGGTCGCTCGGCGGCCGCTGATCAAGGACATCCACTTCTGGACCGGGATCTCCTGGGCCGGCGCGATCCTGCTGATCGTGCTGCTGGGCAACCGCCGCGCGCTCGCGCGCACGCTGCGCGAGATCGACCTCTTCGACCGCGACGACCGCCGCTTCCTGCGCGGACGCCTCGACGCGCCGCAGGGGCGCTTCAACGCCGGCCAGAAGGTCAACGCGATCGTCACCGGCGCCTTCGCGATCCTGTTCTTCGTCTCCGGTCTGCTGCTGTGGCTGGGCGAGCGCAATACCGACATCCGCCTCGGCGGCACGATCTACCTGCACGACGCGCTGATGTACCTCTCCGTCGTGATCGTGACCGGCCACCTCTACCTGGCCCTGATCAACCGGTCCACCCGCCACGCGCTGCACGGCATGGTCCTGGGAACGGTGCGCGAGGACTGGGCGCGCGCACATCACGCGAAATGGCTCGAGCCGGGACCACGCCACGAGGCCCGGAGACCGCCGCACTGACGGTAGACTCGCCGTCGCCATGCCTCATCACGTCGGCTTTCGCGTTCGCAGGGTTCTTCCAGCCTCGAGCGAAGCCGTCTGGCGCGTGTTAGGCGACTTTGGCACCGAGCACCGATGGACGCGGTCGCTCCGCCTCTGCAGTCGTGACACGGCCGACGTGCAAGTTGGCACCGCTCGTAAATGCGAGCTTCCCCGCCCCCTGATGGGCCGGATCTCTGTCCGCGAGGTCCTTACCGAGTATGACCCCGGGACATCGCTTGCATACGTGCTGGACGGCGCCGCCGGACCATTCGCGTCCGCGGCCAGCCGCTGGTCAACGAGCACGGTCAGCGCGCAGGCGACCGCCGTAGTGGTCGACGGCCACCTCGTTCCGCGAAATGCCGTCGTGCGCCTCTTCCTCTGGCCGTTCGCGAAGCCCTATCTTCGGAGCATTACCGCGCGCGTACTTGACGAGCTCGGCGAATACGTTCGTGACAGCGGCCAAGCCACTCCGGCGCGTTAGCGACACGCCAACCCGAGCTCACCGGAACCGTGCGTGCTAGCCAGCAGCCGGGCTGAGGTCGTCGTCCGGCTGCTGCCTGAGCTTCCGCAGGCCTTCGACAGTCCGCCGGATGTTCGCGAGGAAGCGCTGGCAACTCGGGCACCAGCGCACGTGACGACGAAGCCGCCGAGCGGCCGGCTCGTCAAGCTCGCCATCGAGGTAGTCCGACATGCTGGCGCGCGCTTCCCGGCAATGCTCGCGATGGCGCGTGACTGGATTCAGCGTCATAGATATCCCTCCTCAAAATACCCGTCGAGCATCGCGCGGAGCGCCATTCGGCCGCGGTGGAGCCGGCTCTTGAACGCCCGCTCGCCGATCCCGACGACTTCGGCGCCCTCTCGCAGACTCAACCCCTCCACGTCGCGCAGCGTGACCGCGACGCGATAGTCGATCGGCAACTCTCCGAGCGCGCGCTCCACGGCGGCGAGAAACTCGCGCGACTCGAAGACGCTGTCCGGTCGGTTGCCCCACGAAGGGATGCGCTCGCCAACACGATCATCGAGCTCGAGCGGCTCCTCGCCGGCCGGGCGAAGCCCGCGATATGCCTCATTCAGCCCAATCCGCGTCAGCCACGTGTAAAAGCGCGATCGACCCTCGAAGCGAGGCATTGCCCGCCAAGCACGCAGGAGGGTCTCCTGGACAGCGTCGGCAGCCGCCTCGCAGTCGCGCGTGACGCGATACAGCGTGTGTCGCAAACGCGTCGAGTACCGGGCCGCGAGGACGTTGAACGCATCCTGGTCGCCCTCTCTCGCGCGCTGAACAAGGCGATCCTCGTCCTCCTCAGCCGGCATCCCGCACCCCCGCGACCCGAACGGCATCGTCCCCGACAACCTCGCCTGTTCGCACCCTGGTCCTCCTCACCCCCGCGAGCACGCCATCGTGTGCGTGCCACAGATCGGCTTGCGACTCTAGCGAGACGCACGCGCGCGTGCTCATGACCCTGCCTCGGTCGCATTCATCAGCTGCCGGTCTCGGTGCGCGTGTCGTTCTCGCGGCAGAGCCTTCCCGAGCATCGCACCCGACTGAACGAGACAGCCACGACCAGGCCCTCGCTCGCAGCGCTCATTTCGGAGGAAGACTAGAGGCGAACCCCACTGCCTTCTCGATCCAATCGCGGAGCGCGTGGTCGGTCTCAACTCCCGCCGCGCCGACGTAGACCATTGACCTCATCGGCCTGTGCGTGAAGTCCATAGGCCGTACGTGAGGCTGGTCGAGGACAGCGTCGGCGCCGTCGTCGCCGAGGCGTAGCATGAGGTCCGAGCCGACGATACCGCACGCCATGTTGCCGGCGATCGTGAAGGCCATCCCACCGAACATCTTGCGCTCGCTCACGTTCGGCGTAATCGCGAGCACGTCCCGAACGCGGTCCGCGAGTTCCTCGTCATAAGCCATGAGAGAGGAGTTTCGCGCGCCCGGCGGATCGATCGTATGAAGACCCCTGGGGAGCGCGGTCTCTTGATGGCTGACATCGGAGACCGCCTGCGCAAGACACGAACGCACGTTTGGGGTCCAATTTGGGGTCCAATTTGAGCGCAACGCACAGCAACTCAGAAGCAGTAGAACCAATGAATAGGGGCGTGAGTGGTCCGCTCCCCGTGTCCGTGTTGACAGTTAGCTGGGTGAGGGTTCCCGGTCGCGATCGGAGCCGAAGGCGCGTAGCGCCGAGGCGGAGATCGCGTCCGGGGCGCTTCTCAGGATGGGCCGCTCAACCGAAGGAGAATCACGTTGAGCGAGAAGAAGACGTACCGCAGTTGGACGGTCGCGCAGAAGCTTGAGATCGTGCTTGCGGGCCTGCGCGGGGACCGGTCGGTCGCGGAGGTCTGCCGGGAGCATCAGATCTCGGAGAACCTGTTCTACACGTGGCGCGAGAAGCTGCTCGAGGGCGGCTCAGAGCGCCTGGCTGGCAAGGAGGAGCGGACCGAGCTGGTGGAGCTGCGAAAGCGGGTGCGTGATCTTGAGCGGACGCTGGGTCGCAAGACCTATGAGCTGGAGATCTTGGGAAACGGGTTCCGGACGTGGGAGTGACGTTGCGCGTTGCCTACGCCCGTGAACTCGTGTCCGCCGGTCATCGCCCGGCGGTCGTGGCGCGCATCCTGCGGATCAGCCGCCAGGCGGTCTACCGGATCCCCAAGCCGCGCCGGACACCGGATGCTGCCCGGCGCCGTCCGGTCGACGATGTCGAGCGGGCGATCGTCGAGGTCGCCGAGCGCAATCCCACTGACGGCTACCGGATCGTCACCGCGTGGGTCTGCCGGCAGCTGGGCCGGGCCGTGAACGAGAAGCGAGTGCTCAGGGTGATGCGCGAGCGCAAGCTGATTCAGCGGCGCACACACGAGCCACACCGCCGCCGGCCCGGGTTCTTCCAGGTCACCCGTCCCGGCGAGCTGTGGCACCTCGACATGACGAGTGTCTGGGTTGCCGAGCACGGCTGGGTCTATCTGAACGCGATCATCGACTGCTGCACCCGCGAGATCGTCGGCTGGCAGCTCAGCCTGCGCTGCCGGGCAGTCGAGGCGATCGCGGTGATCGAGACCGCGGTCCGTGACCAGGGCATCCTCCCGGGGACGCTCACCTTGGGCACCGACAACGGCTCGGCGTTCACCGCGAAGGTGACGCGGCTGGTCATCTCCGGGCTCGGCGTCACTCATCGCCGCGGCGGCTACCGCGACCCCGAGAGCCAGGCATTCATCGAGAGCTGGTTCCGCTACCTCAAGGAACGCTGCGTCTGGCGCCACGAGTTCGTGTGACGGCGGCCATGGGATTCTCCCCGTAGGCGGCCGTTGGTTGTCCTCGCTGGTGGCTGCTGGTTCTCCCCATGGGTGGCCATCGGATCTCCCCACTGTTCTGTCCTGATCGGCCTGTAGCCCAGGGCGCCTTGGTTATCGAGGCGTGCCTGGAGGCGGGCTTGAAGAACGCGGAGGAAGTCATGGAGATCCTGGAGGCATTCGATTTGGCTGGCACGTTGCGCGGAGCTGCGGAGCTGGCTGGTTGTGATCACAAGACGGTCGCGCATTGGGTTGCGGCGAGGGAGGCGGCGGGCGGTGGCCTGCCGGTCGCTTCGCGGCCGCGGCCGCGGGTTGATGGGTTCGCGGTGAAGATCGAGGAGTGGGTTGATCGCTCGCGCGGGAAGATGCGTGCTGATCGCGCGCATGAGCGGCTGGTCGCGATGGGGTACGTGGGTTCGGAGCGCACGACCAGGCGCGCGGTCGCGAGGGCGAAGCGGCAGTGGCGTGTGGAGCATGGGCGTCGCACGCGGCCGTGGGTGGCGGAGCCGGGGTTGTGGATGCAGTGGGATTACGGCGACGGGCCCGAGGTCGCCGGCCGTCCGACGGTGTTGTTCTGCGCGTGGCTGGCATGGAGCCGGTTTCGGGTTGTGCTGCCGTTGTGGGACAAGACGATGGCGAGCGTCGTGATGGGCCTTGATCGGGCGTTGCGACGGTTCGGCGGCGCGCCGACTTACGCGTTGACCGATAACGAGCGGACGGTGTCGATCGATCAGGTGTGCGGGGTCGCGGTGCGCAACCCGCGGATCGTGTCGGTCGCCCGCCACTACGGGCTGACGATCGCGACCTGCGTGCCCGCGGACCCGCAGAGCAAGGGCGGCTCGGAAGCAACGGTGCGGATCGCGAAGGCCGACCTCGTCCCGACCGACCACAACCTCAGGGCGGCCTATGCGGACTTCGCGGCGCTCGAGCTGGCGTGCGCGGCGTTCTCGGATCGGGTGAACACGCGCGAGCACAGGGTGACGCGCCGCCCGCCGGCAGTCATGTTGTTGGAGGAGCGTGAGCGGCTGCATCCGCTGCCGTCGGTCGCGCACACGGTCTGTTTCGGCGAGACCAGGAGGGTTGGCTGGCAGTCAACGATCTCGGTTGGCGGCGCGCTGTACTCGGTCCCGTCGAGCCTGGTCGACGAGCGCGTGTGGGCTCGCGTGGACGGGTCGGAGCTCGTGGTCGTGCACGTCGACTCGCCGCAGGGGCCGCGCGAGGTCGCGCGTCACGAGCTGACGACACCGGGCCGGCCAAGCATCAACGACGATCACTATCCGCCCAGGCCGGCGGGCGCGCTCGAGCGCACGCCGCGGGCGCGCAACAGCGAGGAGCAGGCGTTCCTCGCTCTCGGAGCGGGCGCTGAGCAGTGGCTCGTCAAGGCTGCCGCGGCCGGCGCGAGCCGGGTCAGGCGGAAGATGACCGAGGCGGTCGATCTCGCGAAGCTTCACGGCGTCGAGGATGTCGAGCACGCGCTGGAGGTGTGCGCGCAGGCGGGCCGCTTCGCGGACGGCGACCTGGCCGCGATCCTCGCTCATCAGCAGTCCGCGACGGTGATCGCGTTTCCCGCGAGGGCGTCTGAGGAGCGATCGCTGCAGCGCTCCACCGCTGCCTGGGAAGGGTTCGGGCGATGAGCGGGCGCTACAGCGAAGTGCACGCCGCGGTCAATCCCGACGATCTCCAGGAATACCCGAACGGGATCCGCGTCCAGGAGATCGAGCTCGTGTTCAACGACGACCCAGACCGGCCATCGTGGCGTCAGCTACCGCCGGTGGTCTGCGCGATCGACGCGCGCAGAGCGCGAGAGGTCGCGTTCGAGCTGCTGATGGCAGCCGAGGTCGCCGAGCAATGGGAGCAAGCACGATGACCGTCAAGACACCCGCAGCGCCACCGTTGCCCGACGAACTCGACCGGCTGTTGCGGCGGCTGCGTCTGCCCTACATTCGCCGCAGCGCGCCGGAGGTGATCGCGACCGCGCGCTCGCAGCGCTGGGAGCCAGCCGAGGTCCTGCGGATCCTGTTCGCCGAGGAGGCCGCCGGGCGCGACCGCGCGACGATCCAGACGCGCCGCCGGGCCTCCGGCTTGCCGGCCGGCAAGACCCTCGAGGTCTGGGACGAGACGGCAAGCCCGATCCCCAAACAGACCCAACACGCGCTCAGGACACTGGAGTGGATCACCCGCGCCGAGAACCTCTGCATCTGCGGCCCGAGCGGAACAGGCAAAAGCCACTGGGTCGAGGCGCTCGGCCACCTCGCGATCGACCACGGCAAAACGGTCGCCTGGCACACCCTCGAATCGCTCGCCGGGCTCGTGCGCCGCCACCGCGCCGACGACACCGTCACCAAAGCGATCGGCCGACTGACCCGCGTCGATCTGATCGTGATCGACGACGTCGGCATGCTGCCCGTCTCACCCGACGCCGCCGAAGCGCTCTTCCGCGTCGTCGACGCCGCCTACGAACGGCGCTCGATCGCGCTCACCAGCAATCTCCACCCCGCCGGGTTCGACGAGCTGATGCCCAAGACACTCGCGACCGGCACCGTCGACCGCCTACTGCACCACGCGCACGTTCTGATCACCGACGGCGTCGAGTCCTACCGGCTCGCCCAAGCAACCGCCGGCAAAGGGGTGACGCCCCTGGGCAGCTGAACGCGCCGTGGCCATCGCCGCTGCGCCTCGCGCTACGCGCTCGGCTCCGCGACGACGGCCACGCACCCCACGCCACGGGGAGAACCAATGGCCGCCAGCGGGGACAACTCGTGGCCGCCACCGGGGACAACCGATGACCGCCACCGGGGAGAAACCGATGGCCGTTGACATCGAGACCCTCGAGCAGGCCCGGGAGGTGATCAACGGCTACATCGACCACTACCACGACCGGCCCCACAGCCGGCTCGACTACAAGACACCACGAGAAGTCCGTCAGACTTGGGACGACGCACAAGGAGCACTACAAAAACAAGCGGCCTAAACCGTCAACACCGCCAGGGAGCGCTCCAAGCGCGTGACCTTCACCGGCCCCACCGGACCGATCGAGACAAGCGAGCAGGCCCACCGGGTAGTGGAGGACTACGTCGATGTGCTGCTGGACTGCCACCAGCCGGGGTGGGAGAACGACGAGGGCAGCTTCGGCACCGTCCGCATCAACCTCGCGGAACGATCAGTAACGCTGGAGCATTCGACGCGCTTCACCGACTACCACGAGTCGACGATCGAGCAGGCGCTGTGATGGCCCACCCCTACCATCACGCGCTCAGCTCCACACACCGTTGGGGCGGCGAGGTCGTCGACTACCTCGCGATCCATGAGTGGTTCGATGAGTCCAAGGCGCACTTCGCGGACTTCCGCCACCGCGCGCTACGCCACCACGCCGAAGGCATCTTCGCCGCCGAGCAACGCTTCGGCACGACGATCACGACCAGCACCGGCCGCGTCGTCCCGGTGCGCTGGGTGGGTGAGCAGCACGTCAAAGAGGACCTCGGCTGGATCCCGACCGCCGCGGACTGGCTGCGCGCGATCAAGCCAGAACGCTGGATGAACACCCGGCCGCCCCGACGCCTGGACCACCTCACAGCGCCAGCCGTCCCGCCGCTCGACCGCAGCCCCACCGCCGCTCACTGACGGCGCCGCCGCCGGTTGCGCGGCCGACCCCCCTGAGGTTCGCACGCTGCGCGTGCCCTCTGGTCGGGGATCGCCGCACACCCCTTTTGCACACCACACGATTGAAAGGAAGGCCCGTCATGGCAACCCGAACCCTCACCGACGAGCAGCGCGCGCAACGCCGCGAGCAGGAACGCGAACTCGTCGAGCACGCCGTCGAGCAGCTGCGCTCAAGCGCCGGCTGGCAAGCCTGGCTACGGGCACGCTCGCGCTTCCCGCGCTACAGCCTGCACAACCAGCTGCTAATCGCCCACCAACACCCCACCGCGACCAGAGTCGCCGGCTTCAAAGCGTGGCTCGCGCTCGGCTACTGCGTACGCCGCGGGCAGACCGCGATCCGGATCTGGGCGCCCTGCCCGCCCAGCCGCCGAGCACTCGAACACTGGCAGCGCAACGGCGGCCAGCCGGGCGAGCGGCCGCGCACTTTCTTTCGCCTCGCCGCCGTGTTCGCTCAAGACCAAGTCGACCCCCTGCCCCCGCCCGCGGTACCGGCGCCGCTTGAGCCGCCGATCGAACCACTCACCGGCGACACCCTCGCCCCGGCGCTCGACCCGCTGCGCGACCTCGCCACCGCGATCGGCTACACCGTCCAGATCACCTCGCTCGACGGCCCCGACGGCGTCTGCAACCCCAAGACCAAGACGATCACAGTGAACGCTGGGCTCAGCGCGAACGGGCAGGTCGCGACGCTGATCCACGAGCTCGCACACGCGCTCCTCCGCCACGAACACGGCGAGCAGCACCCCTCCCTGAGCTATGCCCAAGAGGAACTCCTCGTCGAGTCCGTCAGCCTCTCGGTCTGCGCGACGCTTGGCCTCGACACGTCCGTAAACAGCGTCCCCTACCTGGCTGCGTGGTCGCAGAACACCGATCTCGCGATCCTGCTCACCGCCGCCGAAACCGTCAACCACATCGCCAACCGCATCGAAGACGCCCTCCCCACCCAAAGCTGAACACCACGTTTTCACATGCGCGGGGACGTGACGGTCGGGTGTCGTGCTGGGTCCGCGGTCGGCCTGCGGCTGGGGCCTGGGACGCAGCGTACGGCCACCCGTCTGTGCTGCAAGCCGTGACCTGCGGTGACGGCTCGCCGGGGCGCCCGCGCTCTCGCGCCGGGTTCCGCACAGCCCTGCGTGGCCGTCAACGCCCTCCCATGTCCAGCCCGGCTACCGATCGGTGATCCTCAAGGGAGGCATGATGACCCAGACCGACCGCACCGCGACGCGTGTTGTGCATTGCAAGCGCGAGCCGTTCGATGTGTACATCGGGCGGCCCAGCAAGTGGGGCAACCCGTTCTCACACAAGCACGGGACGCTCGCCCGGTTCAAGGTCGCCACGCGCGAGGAGGCGATCGCGCGCTACGAGCAGTGGCTACTCACCCAGCCCCAGCTGCTCGCCGCCCTCCCCGAGCTGCGCGGCAAAACCCTCGGCTGTTGGTGCCACCCGCGAGCTTGCCACGGCCACGTCCTCGCACGCCTCACCGACACCCCACCCGACACCGCCTAGCATCGGCCAGGGCCGCTGCCCGTGCGGCCTCACTCTCGCGCTTTGACCCTGGTCGCGGTAACCGCCCCGTGAGCGCGCCGGTGTGGGGTCCGGTCGCTGTCGCGCCGAGCTTCTCGATCGCGTGCACCGACCCGCCACCTTCGTGGGCGGCGGGCTGACCTTCTGCGGCGGCCGCTGAGAGCGGCACGCCGTCGGCACGCTCGTCGCCTCCCGGGTACGCGTCTTTCTCCTAGCAGCCGTTCCGTCGCCCCGCACCGTCGGGGAGAGCGGGTTGGTCATCGGCTGCCCCTGTGGTCGGGGCGATCAGGCCGGTGAGCCCAGCACGCCGTCCGCGTGCGCGTCAAGCACTGCGCTTCGCGTCGCCTGCGGCGATCCCTGACGGGACAGCGCTTGACCCACCCGGTCCGTCGCGCTCCTGGGCCCGGCATCTCGCAAC
>Ga0307374_10014388_pt1 | contig 10776 bp, 9 predicted proteins | sample OX3MG_FD_202532 | JGI IMG/M metagenome (GOLD analysis project Ga0307374, IMG submission 202532) | Soil microbial communities from Risofladan, Vaasa, Finland - OX-3 | ecosystem: Environmental > Terrestrial > Soil > Coastal area > Acid sulfate soil | place: Finland: Risofladan, Vaasa | collected... | reverse complement strand
GCGGTGATCCGCACGAACGACGGCCGCGTGCGCAGTTCGTCGATCGTGGCGCACCCCACGTAGCCCATCCCGCTGCGGAGCCCGCCCACCATCTGGAACAGCACGTCGCCCACCGGGCCCTTGTAAGGCACCCGGCCCTCGATGCCTTCGGGCACCAGCTTCTTGGGCGACAGCTCGCCCTCCTGGAAGTACCGGTCGGCGCTGCCGTCCTGCATGGCGGAAAGCGACCCCATGCCGCGCACCATCTTGAATCGGCGCCCCTCGAGCAGGAACGCCTCGCCGGGGCTCTCCTCGGTGCCGGCGAGCATCGAACCCATCATCACGCTCGACGCGCCGGCGGCCAGCGCCTTGACCGCGTCGCCCGAATACTTGATGCCGCCGTCGGCGATCACCGGCACGTCACCGGCGCCTTCCACAGCGTCGAAAATGGCGGTGAGCTGCGGCACCCCGACACCGGTGACGACTCGCGTAGTGCAGATCGACCCCGGACCCACTCCCACCTTCACGGCGTCCACTCCGCGCTCCACCAGCGCCCGCGCGCCCTCGCGCGTGGCCACATTCCCGGCCACCAGCTGCACCTGAGGAAACTTCTCGCGTACCTCGGCCGTGGCGCGCAGCACTCCGTCGGCGTGCCCGTGCGCCGTGTCGATGATCAACGCATCCACCCCGGCCTCGACCAGGGCCCGCGCCCGGGGAAGGAAGTCCCCTGCCGCACCGATCGCCGCTGCCACTCGCAGGCGTCCGTGCTCGTCCTTGTTGGCCCCGGGATACTGCCGCCGCTTGTGGATGTCCTTGACCGTGATCAGACCCCTGAGCTTCCCGTCGGAATCCACCACGGGGAGCTTCTCGATCCGTCCCTTGGCGAGGATGCGCTCGGCTTCCTCGAGCGTCGTACCGATCGGAGCCGTGACCAGCCCTTCCTTGGTCATCGCGTCGGCGAGCAACCGGTCAAGCTCCTTCTCGAACTGCAGGTCCCGGTTGGTGATGATACCCACCAGCCGCCCCTCCTCGTCCACGATCGGCACGCCGGAGATGCTGAATCGGCGCATGAGCGCCGTGGCTTCGCGTACCGTGTCCGTGGACCGAAGCGTGATCGGATTGAGGATCATTCCGCTCTCGCTGCGCTTGACGCGGTCCACCTCGGCAGCCTGCCGGTCGATGGACATGTTCTTGTGGAGCACGGCAAGCCCGCCGGCCCGCGCCATGGCGATCGCCATGTCACTTTCCGTCACCGTGTCCATGGCGGCCGCCACGAGCGGCACATTGAGCACGATGCCGCGGCTGAACCGCGTGGTGAGCGTGACGTCCTTGGGATGGGTCATCGCGTGGGCCGGCACGAGCAGGACGTCGTCGAACGTCAGGGCGACCGGGTCACGGACCCGTTCGGCACCGCGCGGTTCGGCTATACGCGAAAGCCCGCCGTCCGTGGTGCCGGACTGGGCGGGCCTGGTTGCTTGGCGAGTTGTGGTTGCCATGGCGAAAAATAGGCGGGACAGAAAAGGGGCGCAAGCAAGCACGCGGGGCAGAACCGGCGGCGCCGAATGAAGCGCGGAATTCAGAACCGCCTTCGACCTTCAAGCTGCGAACGTTACGGCCGGCCTCAGGTCTCTGTTTGCCACGTGCCGCTTCCGCGCTCTATCGGTCCTGTGCTGGTCGTGCCGGCGCTGGCCTTGCCGGCGCTGGCCTCGTTGGCGCCGCGCTTGTCGTCGCGGTACCCGTTGGCGCCGTACTCGTTGGCGCTCCAATTACCGGCACGATACCCGGCTGAGTTGTCGCCTGCTTCGCGACCTTGACCACATCGTCGGCAACCGATTTTCCCGCCGCCAGCGCGCTGTTCAACACGCCGGAGGCACGGTTGAGAAATGCCATCGTTTCGGCGATCACCGATGCCGACACCCGGCCCGCGCGGAGCGTGTCCTCCACCGATTCGGTGAGCCGCGTGAACGCGTTAGCCGCCGGCGACTGCCGCTCGGCGTATTTCGACTCGAGGAATTCGATGTAGTCCAGCGCCTGATAGCCCCGCTCGTCGGACAGGGTGTCGAGCCTTCTCAGTATGCGATCCCGCAAATGTTCGTTCATGGACGCCCCCGTCCCCAGAGTGGCTAGCCGTGCCAGCGTTCGCGCTCGCCCCGCGTGTCGATGTGCACGTACGGTGTCGGATAGCGCGAGCTGGTGTAGATCCCCAGCCCGCCCACCAATTCCGGATGTGCCGCCTCCACAACGTCTACGGCGTGCACGATGGCCTCCACGTCGGCCCGGTCGATCCGACCGTCGCCGTTGGCATCGAGCGTGACGTCCGCCGCGTCGCCGAACTGGTGTTGGCTCTCCTCGGCCGCCCCTGGCACGGTGCGGTTATAGAGCGGTGTCCGGAAACCAGAGTGCACGTCAAAATCGAGGCGCATGGGCGCTCGTTGGCCCGCTCCACGCTCCAATTGATCAAGTACCAACTCCAGCTTGTCGAGCAGCCGCGGATCGAGCGCCACGTACTTGGGCCACACGTCCTGCTGCGAATCGTGTGTGATGAAGTCCGACACGCGCAGATGCGCGCTCACCGGAAGATCGGCGTCGCCGGGCTCCACCGCCAGGAAGCCCTCCGGGTGCGCGTCCGTCCCCTGCCGCTCACCCCGATACGTTCCGATCCGGTACCCGTTGATCTTGCCCCCACGTTTCTCACCGAACGGCATCAGCACGGCCAGCGTCGGGGTGTCGAGCAGCACTCGCGACGTGTCCCGGAACAGCGCCAAATGGTAGAACCCGGGCGTGGCCGGGGCCAACAGCGCGCTACGGGCGAAGCCATGCGTGTACGCCGGACGCACCGGGTCGCCCTCGGCCACCCATTCGTAGCGCACGTTGAGCGAATCGGCCCCCAGATCCATCGGCATGTCCACCGAGTCGCCGGGCATGGCCACCGTGAGTTCTACGGCATGACTCGCCCCCGCCGCCTCGGCGGTGGCGATCACGTCCGGAACCGCCGGCCGGGTGATGTCCACTGCCGCGAGCTCCGCCGGACGGGTGAACGCCGCGAGGCTCGCCGCACCGGCCACGAGGTACGTGAGAGTGCGCACGTGCACCCGCGCAAGGCGGCGGCGAGGGTCACTGTACGCCGATCGCGGTCCGAAACGCCTTGACTCCATGCCACTCCGAATGTTGATGAAGACTGCCAGAACCACCGAAATTCATGCGCTGCCTTGCCCAGCTGTACCTACCGCCCGGGACCAATTCAGGTCCATATCCATAGCATCGTAGACAATTCTGACCACTTGGTCAGTTCACCTCGTTGTCATCGACGACACATCCAGGATCGGTACCCCTGCGGGGTCCGACCGGCCCGTCCGTACCGTGGCCGTGATGATCAACTGCGCCATTGGCGGTAGAGCTTGCGCCCTGGCCACTAGGTCGGGAGGCAACGCCAGGTACAGGAGCGACGTTTCCGCCCCAGGCCCGCGCGCCAGCAGATAGGGCTCGTCGGGCTTCATGTCGTGCCGCAGGGCGTCGGCGGTCTGGAACGCCAGCGACGTCACTGTCCACCGAACCGTTCGCCCCACGTATTGCTGAGGACTGGCGCGCAGATCGGCCGCGCTCAGCCGGGCGAGCGAACTGTCGGCCGCCGCAACGTCGGCCTCGCGCACCCAACCTTCCAGCCGCACGCGCACCCACCCGCGCTCCCGCGCCAACGGGGTGAGTACGGCCCCATGCTGCACGGTAGCCACCGGAGCCACGTCCGGCGCCGGGGCGAGGCCAGTGGTGCCAACGGGCGTGACGTCACCGGCCTGCCCTGCCCCCGGCGGGGTGGTGTCCGGAGTGGCCGGGGTGACGGGCGGCGCCACCGGAGATTGCTTGATCTGTGCCGGGGGTGCCAGGTGCAGCACAGATGGCGCAGGATCGGCGGGCAACGTGGCGGGCAGTGCCGAGCGGAGTATCCATCCGGCCCGTTCCACCTTCGTCCAGCCGCCGCCACGCTTCACCACGTGGAACCCCACGCCCTGCTCCAGTGCGGCCGCCACAGGGGCCGATGTCGATGCGCTGGTGCGTAGCCGCGCGTCGGTGCCGGTCACTCTCGTCGCGAAGGAATCGCTCGGGCCCCCGAGCAGCGAGGTAGCGATGTAGCCACGCAGGATCACTCGAAGGTACTTCCCCGACTGGCCGGCCGGCGCGACCACAGTGCCCTGGGTGACGGTGGCGAGCTTCTGCGTACCCGGACCCGAGTAGAACACAGTGGGGCCGGTCGTGGACTGCGCCCACGCAATAGGCGCGGCCGGTGCAGCGGAGAGCAGAGTCACCGCGAGAAGAGTACGAAGGCGCATCGCTTGGTCGGGGCTAGGGCGACGGGTACATTTCGTGACCGCCGCGTATGACGTTCGAGTATGAAAGGTTGGGCGCGGCAGAGCAAGCGCCCGAACGGAGATCGATGCCGCCTCACACCAAACAGCCGGTCGTCCTGGTCGTTCTCGACGGTTGGGGATATCGCGCCGAGCGCGAGGGGAACGCGATCGCCCTCGCGCGCACGCCCACCTGGGACCGGCTCGTGGAGCGGTATCCGCGCACCCTGCTCGCCGCCTCGGGGCTCGCGGTGGGGCTGCCCGAGGGCCAGATGGGGAACAGCGAAGTGGGGCACCTCAACCTCGGCGCGGGCCGCGTGGTCATGCAGGACCTCGTCCGCATCTCGCAGGCCATCAAGGACGGGTCGTTCTTTCGCAATGAGGCGCTTCTCGAGGCCTGCCGCCGCGTCCGCGCATCGGGAGGCACGCTCCACCTCATGGGGCTCGTCGGGAACGGAGGCGTACATGCCCTCGACCAGCACCTGTTCGCGCTCATCGATCTGGCCGAGCGCGAGCGACTGCCCCACGTGGCCATCCACGCCCTGCTCGACGGACGCGACACGATGCCCCGTTCGGGCCTTGGCTTCATGCGCGAAACGCTGGAGCGGGCGAGGGGGCGCGCGCGCGTGGCCAGCCTGGGCGGCCGATACTTCGGTATGGATCGCGACAAACGATGGGATCGAACCGAGAAATGGTACCGGGCGGCAGTCCAGGGCACGGGACCGGCCGGAGCGGATCCGCTGGCCGTGATCCGCGCCGCCTACGAACGGGACGAGACCGACGAGTTCATCGCGCCAACGACCATCGTCGAGAACGGGAAGCCAGTAGCGCCGATCCGCGACGGCGACGCGCTGATCTGCTTCAACTACCGCGCCGACCGGATGCGCCAGATCGTCCGCGCGCTGACCATGGACGGGTTCGACGGGTTTGCCACCGCCCCCCGGCCCACGGTGTATGTGGTGTCCATGACGCAGTACGACCAGACGTTCTCCGTGCCGATCGCGTTCGCCCCGCGCAGCCTCGTGAACATCGTCGGCGAGGTGATTTCCGACGCCGGCATGACGCAACTGCGTACCGCGGAAACCGAGAAGTACGCGCACGTGACCTACTTCTTCAACGGGGGCCGGGAGACGCCGTTCAAAGGCGAGGACCGGCTGCTCGTGCCCAGCCAGAAGGTGGCGACGTACGACCTCGCGCCCGAGATGAGCGCCGCCGGCGTGACCGACGCATTGTGCAGCGCGGTGGAGGCACGCGAACACGACTTCATTCTTTGCAACTATGCGAACAGCGACATGGTCGGCCATACCGGGTCGCTCCCGGCTACGATCCGGGCGGTGGAGACCGTGGACGCCTGCCTGGCGCGCCTGCTCACCTCCGCGGAACGTGTCGGCGCCCGGCTGCTGATCACGGCCGACCATGGGAACTGCGAGCAGATGATCGATCCCGAAACGGGGGGCCCGCACACCGCGCATACGACGAACCCGGTGCCGATTCTGGCTGTCGACGCGGGGGCGGCCGCACCGGCGCACGGCGGGGGAGCCTTCCCCCTTCGCTCCGGCGGTGCATTGTGCGATGTTGGGCCGACCCTCCTCCGCATGCTTGGGCTGGAAACGCCGCCCGAGATGACGGGGAAGGACCTACGAACGCTGGGAGCCGACTCTTGAAGCGAATGTTGCCCGCCATTCTTCTGGCCGTCTCGGCCGTGTCCGCCCGCGCCCAACAGCAGGTCGGGTATGCCCCGTCGCGAAGCCCGTACCAGGACGTCGACCAGACGATGGAGATCGCGCTGCTCACGGGCCACTTCTCGGCAGCCCCCGATCCAGCCGGCGTCGCGCCCCAGGGCGGCGCCTTGTGGTCGTTCCTCTACGGGTGGCATGCCGCGGGCCCGCTCTTCCTCAACGCCTCGCTCTCGCGCACGAGCTCCGTGCGCAAGGTCCTCGACCCCTCGCGGAGCAACCCCGACGTTGGACTCTGGGATTGGCCGCTCTGGGCGGTGGATGGCACGGCGTCGCTCTCACTGACCGGCGATCGCACCTTCCACGGTTTCATGCCGTTGGCCAATCTTGGCATGGGGTTCATCTCCGACCGCCACACGCAGAGTGACGTAGGCAGCTACCAGTTCGGGACGCGCTTCGAGTTCGTCTGGGGTTTCACCATCCGCTGGGTGGCGAGCAACCGGTGGGCGCTACGCGCCGACCTGAACAACCGGATGTACTCGATGGGCTACCCGCAGACGTACTACACCGTGGGCAAGAACAACACGACGATCGTCCCGGCCACTCTGTCCAAGTCGTTCTGGCGGAACAACCCGTCGTTGACCATCGGCATCTCCTACCTCTTCTCCCACTGATCGCGCGTGGCGATCGCCTACCTCACCCGCCGTATCAGCTTCGCCGCCGCCCATCGGTATCGCCTGCCCGAGTTGAGCGACGCGGAGAACGCTCGCAGGTTCGGGCTGTGCGCGCGTCCCAACTATCACGGCCATACCTACACGTGCGACGTGACGGTGCGCGGAGAAATCGATGAACACACCGGCATGATCGTCGATCTCGGTGAAGTGGATCGCGTGCTCGAGCGCGACGTCCGCGCGCGGTTCGATCACACCAATCTGAATCTCGACGTTCCCGAGTTCGCGGAAGGGCGCCTTATGCCGACTGGCGAGAACCTGGCGCGATTCATTTTCAACGCGGTGCGAGACGCGCTGACCGGTGGTGTGGCGGTGCACGAAGTGCGCGTGGCCGAGGATGCCACGCTGAGCGCCGCCTACCGCGGCGAGTAGCGCCGCAAGCGCCGCTTCTCCGTGCCACCGCGCGCCGCCTCGTCGCCAGCCCACCCTCCGGTCGGCATCATTCTCGCCGGGGGCGCGAGCACACGGTTCGGCGCACCCAAGGGACTGGCGGTGGTGGGCGGGGTGCGGATCGTGGACCGCGTGGCGCGCGCGCTCCGCGACGCGGGGGGCGAACTGTTACTCGTTGCCAACGATTCGGCATCTGCGGCGTGTCTACCTGGCGTGCCGTGCATTCCCGACCGGATTCCCGGTGGCGGCGGGCTGAGTGGGGTGCACGCTGCCCTCGTCCACACGGGCCGGGCGGCACTGGTCGTCGCCTGGGACATGCCGTTCGTTACCGCGCCGCTGCTGCGGGCGCTCTGGCGCAGGTACCTGGAGGCCGGCGCCGACGCCTGTTTTCCCGAGAGCGCCTCGCCGGTGGGAATGGAACCGTTCTGCGCCTGCTACGGTCCGGGATGCATCGCAGACCTCGAAACGGCGCTGCGCGCCGGAGACTTCGGCGGAGCACGGTTCGCGCGCTCGCTCAAGCGTGCCGCGTGGCTGTCGGCTGCCGAGGTCGCCGCGCTGGGGGACCCCGCGCGGCTGCTGCTGAGCGTGAACTCACAGGCCGACCTCGCCCGCGCCGAAGCGATGGCCGTCCGCCAAGTGTAGCTTCTTGGGTACCGTGATCCTTCCTGCCGCCAAGCTCATCCGATGGGCCTGCGCCGTTGCGCTCGCGGCGCCGGGCACCGCTTGTGCACCCGCCGCCGGTCCGCCCGCCCCGCCCCCCAGCCCCGCCCCCGTGGCCATCGCCTCGCACCACCGCGCGCCGGGCCCGTGGCCCGACACGCGCGCCGAGTTGCGGCAGGCCGTGGATTCGCTCGTCGCGTTACCCGAGTTTCGCAACGCGCTGTGGGGCGTGCTGGTGGTGGACCCCGAGAGTGGCGATACGCTGTATTCGCGCAACGCCGACAAACTGTTCCTGCCGGCTTCGAACATGAAGCTGGTCACGACCGCGGTCGCGCTCACCAAGCTGGGCGCCGACTACCGCTACGTCACCACGCTCGCCGCGCGCGGTCCGTTGCGCGACGGCGTACTGCACGGGGATCTGCTCGTGTACGGGCGCGGCGACCCGACGGTGAGCGACTCGATGAGCGGCGACGCCATGGCGCCGCTGCGCGCCATGGCCGATTCGCTTTACGCGGCGGGGGTCCGGCACATCGCCGGCCGCCTCTTGGTAGGCGCCGACGCCTTCCCCGGGCCGACCCTCGGCTTCGGGTGGTCGTGGGACGACCTCGGGGCCACCTACGGCGCGCCGGTGGACGAACTGCTGTTCAACGACGGGTTCGCCGATGTGCGGGTGCACGCCGGCCCCGCGCCGGGCGATTCGGTGCGGGCGGCCACCGCACCCGCCAACCGGTATCCCATACTGCGCGTCGCGGTGCGCACCGTCTCCGCGTCCGATACGGCGCAGCTCCACGCCGCCCCCCTTCGCGCGGCGACCGACACGGCAACCGGCGTCGTGGAGTTGCTCGGCACGCTCGCGGCTGGCGATTCGGCGTCGCTCGCCGTGCCTCTGGTACGTCCCGACGCCGCGTACCTGGCGGCGCTGCGCGAGGCGCTCGAAGACCGGGGGATCGCGGTGGACGGAGCGGCCACGGACTCCACCGCGTCCGTTGACACGCTTGCGCGCCTCGAGTCGGTGCCGCTGGCGCGGATGCTCCCGGCCGTGCTCAAACCATCCCAGAATCAGATGGCCGAGATGCTGCTGCGTACGCTGGCGCTCGTGCAGACCGGCGCGGGCGTGGTTGACAGCGGCGTGCGCGTCGAGACGGCCCAGCTCGAAGCGTGGGGGGCGTCGCCCGACGGATTCGTGCTCCGCGACGGGAGCGGGTTGTCGCGGTACGACTACCTGTCGCCCGAAACGATCGTGCGCGTCCTGGACGCGATGCGCACCTCGCCGGCGTTCGATGCATGGTACGCGGCCCTGCCGGTGGCGGGCGTGGACGGAACGCTGGAGACGCGGATGCGCGGCACCGCCGCTTTCGGAAACGTGCACGCGAAGACGGGGTCGTTGGCCAACGTGCGGTCGCTGTCGGGTTACGCGTCGACCACCGACGGTCACCAGCTCGTGTTCAGCGTCATCTGCAACAACTTCACCGCGGCGCCCTCGCAGGTGCTCGCTGTGGAGGATTCCATCGCGGCGCGCCTCGCGTCGCTGCGCCTGCGCTGAGATGGCGCACACCGTCGCGCAGGCCGCCACCGAGATCGTCGCGGCCATCCACACAATCGACGCGGAGGACGTGCCGCTGCGCCGCGCCTTGGGTCGCGTGCTCGCCGCCGATGTGATGTCGCCGTTGGATCTACCGCCATGGAACAATTCGTCGATGGACGGCTATGCGGTGCGCTCCGGTGACGTGCGCGGCGCCTCGTTGGCGCATCCGGTGACGCTGGCCGTGATCGGGACGATCGCCGCCGGTGCGCGGGCCGATCGCCCCCTGGGAACCGCGGAAGCATATCGCATCATGACGGGCGCTCCATTGCCCCCGGGCGCCGATACGGTGGTCCGCGTGGAGGATACCGACGCGGGCGTGGAGCGCGTGACGATTCGCGACGACCGCGACGTGGGGCGCAACGTCCGGCCGAGGGGCGAAGACCTCGCCGCCGGCGCTCTGGCGGTCGCCCGCGGCACGCGGCTGGACCCCGCACACCTTGGCGTGCTCGCGTCGGTCGGCAGCGCCACGGTGCGCGTCGCGCGCCGGCCGCGCGTGGCCATTCTCGCCACGGGCGACGAACTCGTGGACGTGGACCGGTTCGACGAGGTGCGCCGCGGCGAGCGCATCGTAACGTCGAACAGCTACACCCTGGAGGCGCTCGTGCGAACGGCGGGCGGGGAGCCCGTGCTACTCGGGCTCGTACGCGACGATCCGGCCGCGCTGCGCGCTTGTCTCGCGGCGGCACCGCCCCACGATCTGCTGCTCACATCGGGCGGCATCTCGGTGGGGGAGTTCGATCACACGCGGCGAGTGCTGGCCGATCTGGGCGCCGAGCTGCGGTTCTGGCGTGTCAAGATCCGGCCGGGAGCGCCATTGGGCTTCGGCACCTGGCGCGGTGCGCCGTGGATCGGACTGCCGGGGAATCCGGTTTCGAGCATGGTGACGTTCGAGCTATTCGCGCGGCCGGCGCTCCGCCGTCTGCAGGGCGTGGCGCGGGTGTTCGCGCAGCGCGTGCCGGTGCGCCTCACCCAGCGGGTCGTGACCCTCGCCGGCCTCACGCATTTCCTGCGGGCGGTGGTACACCCGGACGGCGACGGCGTGCTGGCCGCGCGTCTCACCGGGGCTCAGGGATCGGGACTGCTCACGAGCATGGCGCGGGCCAACGCCCTGCTCGTCGTGCCGGCGGATCGCCAGGTCGTGGAGGCGGGCGAGACGCTGGGCGCTCTGCTCCTCGGCAATGAGACGCTGCTCGGCGAATCGGTCGACCTCTAGCTCGGCGCTCGTGACCAACGCAAAGCGGGGCCGGGCATCATTCGCCCGGCCCCACTTCGTGCATGCGGGTTGCGCGACTCAGTTACAGACCGGCTCGCCTTCGCCCGCGCTCGTGACCAGCGGGTTCGTGGTGTTGATGGCGATGGCGCAGGTGTGCCCGGTCAGCATGCTGTGCGTGATCGTCGCCGTCCAGTAGCCAGCG